>VFSW01000109.1_pt1 | contig 100303 bp, 107 predicted proteins | sample 5358111 | NCBI WGS metagenome assembly VFSW01 (sample SAMN11554181, study PRJNA540505) | mine drainage metagenome | isolation source: sediment from site ElyBrook_90M | place: USA: Ely Copper Mine, Vershire, VT | collected 2017 | reverse complement strand
TGTTGCTATAGCGATCGAGGACTGCGTCCTTGCTGTCGATGACAGTGTTCGACTCGATGTCGCAGAGGTTTGAGTCGTACCTCACACCGACCGCGGTCTCAGACAACTCCAGCGTGTAGTGCAAGACGTCAATGCCTGCTCGAAGCGCTGAGCATCCGAGATGCACCAACATGTGCGAGTTGCCGACGCCAGTGCTTGCAACGATGACGCCGAGCTCACCGTTTCCGAGGCCTCCGTTCAGGATCTCTTTCTTGTCAAGCTCTGGAAGGCCTGTCGGGATTGCAGTTCGCGTCAGCCTGGTGAACCTGGCCTCGTAGTCTACGAAGAACTCGTGACCCAACGAGGGTGTCGTGCCGACCATCACTGCTTTCTTGATGCCTTCGACAATTTGCTCGTACTTGTTCGCCTGCATCTGGTCTACGGCGACCTCAAGCGCCTTCTTGAGCGCCTGCTTCCTGCAGAAGTCGAGCGACTTGTCCTTGACGTACTCCAGATCGCCCGGATCTGGGTTGGTCTTCATGCGCATCAGGTACTCGACAATGCGATCGCGGATCACGGTGTCTGTGCCTTGCTTCAGCTCGTCCTTGATGATGGTCACCAAGAGCGGAAGCGTAGGAAACATCTTGTACTTCTTCGCATGCGCAAAGTAGCGGTCCGCGAGGAACGACAAGTAGTTCAGCTCGAAGTACGAGGTGTCGAACACCTCCATCATCTGCTCAGCGAAGCGCTGGTCAGAGAGCATCGCCTGAAGAACCTTCTCTTGGAAGGATTTTCCGTAGACGCTGAGCGAAGCCTGTTCAGTCATTTCGTTGCTCCTGCGTATTGCAGGTTTTCGATGCACACAAACGGGTAGAAAAAGCGTTCCACGTCAAAGTCTCCAATTCCTTCTGTGATTAACTGCCTGATGAGCGTGATCTTGTCTGTTCGTGGGACGAACGCGGCGATCGTCTGGTCTACTTGCGTCTGTTGTGACGCAGAAAGCATGCTACCGTCGAGGTAGACTAGCTTCCAGTTTCGTTTGACGACGTCCTCATTTTCGAGGATCCTACCGTAGAGACGTGACTCATCGGAGTGTGTGTGACAGTAATTCAAGACGTCCTCAAGTATCACGCTATCTTCAGTCCCCAAGAACGGAAAAAGTGTTGACACCTTCTTGAAACCGATGCCTTTCACGCCGGGGATGTTGTCAGACGGGTCGCCACACAACGCTTTTGCGAGCGCGAAGTTTGATGCAGTAACGCGGAACGTCTCTAAGACGTCATCTTTCGTCACATACGTTTTCTTGTGCAGGTTGTAGATCTTCGTCTGATCGTCCAACAGCTGGAAGAGATCCTTGTCCGAAGAAACGATGACTTTCTGCTCATTCCTCATCGGACCGCGTGATAGGTATGCGATGACGTCGTCTCCTTCGCAATCCGTGACGTAGATTTGACAGACTGGCGCGCATTTCAACATTCGCAGCAACGCGATGTTCTGACGCTTTCTGTTGTCATCCGTATCAGGTATGTCGTCCTGATAGAAGCGGTTTAGCTTCTCGGGTCGCCTGTTCAACTTGTACTCTTTGAACAACGCACGGCGACGCTGAGAGCCACCTGCCTCCCAACATACGTAGATCGCTTTTGGTTGAACTTCAGATGTGATTTTGCTGAGCGTTTTGAGGAAGCCGATGCACCCTCCAAACTGCTCACCGTTTGACGTCATTTGCGGATATGCGGCCCAGCTTCTCACGAAGAGGTTCATCGCATCCACAATGAGGACAGGTCTTTCGGACGACATGCCGAAAATTACCCCACATGTGCTTGGAAGTTCAGGTGATCAGCACGTTGCCAAACCACTGCTCTTCGACGGGCGAGTCTGTCTTGAAGAGGACGACCAATCGGATCTGTCCGTCGCCCATGACCTCAGCAACGTGAACGTTGAAGAAACCAAGGTCTCCCACCAGCTTTGTCGTCATCGCGGACCGACCACGACGACTGTTTGAGTCGTCGGGGTCGATCACTTCTTCTTGTTCTGACGCGTCCTTCCACATCTTCGACTTGCGAAGCACGTCGACGTTGTGTTCAGATGCGTATGCGTTCGCTTCCAGCGCTTTGGCAGCACCGTACTTCTTGAAGCATGCGTTCGTCAGCTCTTGCTTGAGTTTGGCGATGGTGTCAACAAGGTCATCAGCTTTGACTGACGCCTTGCACTCTGCGATTGCGTCCATCACGCAGCTTCTTCATCAGTGTCTGGCGACTCGCCGTCAGTGTGCTCCACGTCCGAAGACGTGTGAAGCGTGTAGGCAGCCTCGATGATCTTGTCAACGAACGGCTTGAACTCGGGGTCCTTCATGACGTCACCGAAGTCGTCCTTGTAGAACTTCTTCTGGACGATCACCTCACCAGTCGCAGCGTCGTTCACGGTGAGCTCTTTCCAGGTGTTTCCGCCGCCTAGAGACGCCTCAGCAACGATCTTGTTGCCTTTGATGTCCACGTGGTCGAACTTCACCTTGTTGTTCTCACAGTAAGACCTGCACTCATCGAACACGTACGTGTGCTCCACGATGCCCTTGCCGAAGATGATGTCGAACTCCACCTTGCGGAACGGAGGCGCGACCTTGTTCTTCTTGAGCGTGCAGATGACGTGGATGCCGATGATGTTGCCTTGTTTGTCTTTGATCTGTGTGCCGCTCGTGAGGCGGATGCGCACTGAAGCATGGTACGGTATTGCCTTGCCGCCCGGGCTCACCAGAGGGTCACCGTGCATCACGCCGATGGCATCTCGGAGCTGGTTGAGGCAGAGGAGCGTCACGTTGTTCTGACCGATGACTCCCGTGATCTTCCTCATGCCCTTGCTGATCACTCGGGCCTGAAGACCGATGGTGTTGTCCTCGTAATTGCCCTGGAGCTCGGCGAGAGGTGAGCTCGCAGCGACGCTGTCCCAGATGACGAGGATTGGGATGTTCTTGTCCACGATCTGCTTCGCTTTGAGGATCGTGCTCTCGATGATCTTGAACACTTCTTCCGTGGCGTGTGAGTCGCAGTACACGAAGCGGTTCTGGACGTTGATGCCCATCTGTCGCAGCTTCTCAAGAGGAGTTGCGTTTTCCGTGTCGATGTAGACGACTAGTCCTCCCAGCTGTTGAGTGACAGCCGCCGCGTGGTACGCCAAGTGCGACTTTCCGATGCTCGGCTGACCTGCGATCTCGATGATGCGGCCCTCTGGGTACCCGCCTCCTGGTGCATTGCGGATCGAATAGTCGATCTGCAGGCTTCCCGTCGAGATCCAGCGCTTGACGACTGTCGGAGCTTCGTCTTCAGCGAGGTTGTACGCAACCCTGATCCCAAACTCACGATTTATGTCCTTAATCAAGGTTGAAGTCAGCTCATCGACTTCATTCTCACTCTTTCGCTTAGACTGCTTTGTAGGCTGTTCTTTCTTTGCCATTGTTTCAACTCGCTATCTGTCAATCTTACTAAACGCTTGCCGACCTGGTCAAACCACGCGTCCTGTTCGCGATCAACCAACCACTTCTTGTGAATGTTGGCGTCCTGTGCAGTGCGATGCAACGCAATCTTTTCGATAGGTCTGTCAAGCCCGTGCCAATAAACTCCGTCCTCCTGAACGTAAGTGTCGATGCTCGTCACATAGAAATCGATGGGCCACCGATCATTGACTAACACCTGTGTCTGTACGTTCTCCTTGCCAAAGAGCTCACACAACGCTTCGTAACACAACGTTTCCGAGAGCGATGGTTTCTTGAACGTTCCGTTCTTCTTCATCGTCTCATGACGTTGTTTGCATGAACCGGGTGAATTTGCCTTCAGCTTGTTCTTTTCGATGTGAAGACCACGTTTGACACCGAAGTTTCGAAACGTTGTCTCTTCAACCTTCTTAGCGATCTGTCCACCGGGCCTACGTGCTAACCCTGCGCACTTGCGATCACAGTACTGTTGTTTCTTGTTGTGCTTCGTGTATGTGAACGTTTTGCCACACTCAGGCAATACACACGTACGTTCGTACACTTTCCCAAGACGTGAAAGGGCGATGACGCCTCCACGACGACGAGCGGCTGTTAGACACTCTTTGTCGCAGAAGCGCCATTTTCCACTCCTTGTGTGGCCATCAAACGGTTTCCCGCAATGGTCACACACGTATTTCACATCAGTTACCTTCGAGCTCCTGAAGCTCGTTGAACGCCGCATCAAGGGCGTCTGTCGAGGCCTTCTTGGAAGAAGCCTTTGCCTTCGCCTTCGGAGCGACGGGGGCCTCCTCGTCTTCGCTCTCGTCAGCCTTCGCTGCGGGAGCCGCCGAAGAGGTGAGCTCCTCTGCGAGCTTGTCGAGGTCAGCCGTAGCAGGAGCACCACGCGAGGTGCCGTCCGTCTGAGCTGCCGTCTCTTCCTGATCGGAGTTGAGCCAGTTGTTGAGGACCGTCTCGATCTCCTGAGCAGACTTCTGCTTGTTCATGTCGTCCACGTTCGGAACGCTCTCGAGCCACTTCTTTGCGGTCTCAGCGTCAGCGTGGAGCTTGCTCTGCTTCCTCGCCAGGTCCACGGTGAAGTCGAGGTACGACTTGCCTTCGACCTTCTTCGCGGATTGCACGACGTTGACCTTCAGGTCGAAGCCATCGTGCGGGTCGAGGATGTCGTACACGTTGCCGTCCTCGTCAGCCTCGGTGAAGAAGCTGAGCAGGCGCTGGTAGACGTTCTTCGAGAACTTCCACACCTGGACGCCCTTGTCTTCCTCGCCGCGGACGATGATCGGCATGTATGCGTACATCTTCGGCTGAAGCTTCTTGGCGACTTCGCGGTCTTCCTTCTTGCCGCTCTGGTAGAGAGAACGGATGAAGTCGTTCACCGGGTCAGGCTTGCCGAACTGCTTCGGTGCCAGGAAGCCATACTCCTTGCCGATGAAGTAGAACCACCTCTCAACGAGGGGCATTCCCTCGGACGCAAACTTGTTCGGAAGTCCACGGATTTTGTACTCGCCCGGGCCGGGCTTCCACATCTGGATCTTTGAGTTCTTATTCGAGCCGTTGAGCTCTGCCACACGACGCCTGATTGCTTCGAGATCGATCGCCATTTTCGTTCCTCTTTCCTGTTTCCTACTTCAAGAGCAGTGAAGTCTGCATCACATCAATGTGATGTAGGACACACTACCCAATGAACCATTGGGAGTTCAACTGCAAGCTAAGTTTGCTGTTCACTGTCGCAAGGACAGTTCTGCATCACTTCTTGCGCTTCTTGCGTCCGCGTTGTGGCCCTGCTCCAAGGGGTGCTGTGAACCCCGAGATGCCTCCTCCGCCGACCGCTGCAAACTCCTTGACATCCTCTGCACCTTCATCCGATTGTGGACCTTCGTCCGGTTCGCCGACCAACTGCTGCGGTACTCGTGCGTCGTGTGCCTCTGCGAGGGCTAACGCAATGTACTGCTTGAGGAGGTCCTTGCTCACCCTTCTAACTATGGTGTGAAGGGACTAGTTTCATCTGCTTGCAGGTCAAATCGAGCCTTTTTCCTGCATCGTCGCGATGTAGTCACCCGTCTGCACGGCGATGACGAGCTTCGGCGTCTTGAGGCAGTATTGCTTGTTCGCCTCGACGATGAAGCCGTCGTTCAGCTTGATCGCCAGGGTCTCATCGTGCGATAGCTTCAGGCCGAAGTGCTGGCAGAGGAACAACCCGCGGGTGGGAACGTCCATCCAGTTCGTCTCCTCGAGGGCCTTGTTGTACGTGTACATCTCGCCGAGCTTGTCCCTGCGCCAGCTGTCAGTCTGCTCGACGTAGTACTCGTGATCAGGAGACCCGACCTTGCCGAGGTCGTGAAAGAGAGCTCCGATGATGAGGCTGTCCTTGGGGATCTCCCACTCGAACGCCTTGGCGATCTTCATCGTGTTTGCAAGCACCCGTAGAGAGTGCTCAACGAGCCCACCCGGGAATGCTTGGTGAAAGTCTTTCTTTGCCGACGCAGGACAAAGCGCCAGGCGCTCGTCCAGGGCATCGACCATCTTCAGCGCAGCCTCGCTGCGATCGCCGAGCTTCTCGCAGAGACCGCGAAAGCGCTTGAAGTTTTCCTCGATCTGTTCAGGCGTCAGTGACATGTCAAATTCCCTTCTCTCCCAAGATCCCCATGATCGTCTCGTAGTCTTGAGCGGCTTCAACGTCCACTTGACCGACAACGTTCTTTACGTCATCGATACACACACGCTTGTAAGGCTTGAAGTCCTCTGGAGTGAAAATCGTGGGCGTTACGAGCACTTTGTACGTGCCCGCTACTTCTGAACGAGGCGACGCTTTCCTCAACAAGGAAATGAGCTGCATCGTTTCATCATGCGTTAGCAACATGGTGACCATCGTAATCACACGGGTGTGATGTGTTCAACCTTCACCGGGAAGGACTGAACGTAGCCTGGAACCTTCAACGCTTCGATCTCTTCGACGAGCTGGACCTCGTCATCGTGGACGTCCAAGACTAAGGCGTCTGTGATGAGAAAGAGCGGCCTCGTGCGAGGCGCCTTCTCCCTCAGGTGTTCCACGAGCTGGCTGAACCCAAGCAACGCCACATCGACCGCAGACGACTGTGCATAGTAGTTGATGAACACATTGTCCAGGGGCTCGTCGATCTTGACCCTTCGACCGTAGCGGTTCACCACGTGTCCTGTCTCGATGAACTGCTTCTTCACCCGCTCCAGGAGCTCGCTCTTGTTGAAATACGCCTCGATCTTCTTGACGAAGACATTGAGCTCTTTTCCTTCGATCCCGAGCTGCTTTCCGAGCGTGTGTTTGCTCCCGCCGTAGAGCTCTGTGATGACTGCGCCCTTGATCGCGCTTCGTTCGTACCCGAGCTCCTTGCCAATCGCGGCGTACATGTCGCGCTCCTCGCACCTGCGGCCCGCTTCGTAAAGGAGCACCCTTGGTTCCAACGAAGAAAAGTCAACGTAGAGTATGCGACCCTCCTTGCCGTGCACTGACCTGATGATGCCCCTGTGTTCCTTCTTGAGCGTCAGAATGCTCGGCCCGGACTTGACAGTCAGGCGACCCGTGAGGGCTCCAAAACGATCGTACACGATCGGGCTCGTGAAGCCGTCTTCTCCCGGCCAGAACGTCTCGACCACGTGAGTGTTGTGGATCGTCTTGGCGACCAGGGCACCCAACTCGTGCTTGTTGACCCGAGCGGGTCGGAGCGACCTCAGGACCTCGTTCCCAGGCACCCACGTTCCCTCGTAGTAGGCCCGATCGGCCTTTGCCATGGCCTCTGTTGCCCCCGACACGAGCCTCTTCATGAAGTCGCGGTGGGCGGCCTCAGGCATGACCCTTTTCCACGGCACAGGGTCGGTCGAGCCAGACAACACGAGCTGCATCGCATTTGAAAATCTCTCAGGAGGTGAGACGTCCAGCTCGATGCCGTTCAACTTCAAGAGCGTGTCCATGCACCTGTCGTGCATGGGCTTGATCCTTCCGCTCAGGTGATACGCACCGTCCGGGACGGTCGCGGTCCACGAGAACCTGCCTTCGTCACAGAGGAAGTTGTTGTGCGTACCGAGGAGGTCGCCGTCGATGCAAAAGGCGGACACGTCACAAACGTACCATCCAGGACCATCAGTCTATCACTTGGTCTTCTTGTCGCTGATCGGCTGCGGCACTTCGAGCTGCTTGATGAAGTCCGCGATCGTCGGCGGGTTCTCGTACCTGCCGTATGCATCGTAGAAGGTCAACTGAAGCTGCGACTCGAACTTTCCCGGCGTGATCGTGTGCGTCAGGCCTGTGATGCCGTAGATGTTGTCAGCCGTCGTTCCTGTGTTGAAGTCACAGAAGAACAATTGAGCAAAGTTCAGGAGCGGGCACCCCATGGTGTGCATCTGCATGCTCGCCGGGACGATCTTCAGGGGCATGCCTCCGATGCCTCCGCCGTTCGGTTGGTTCACGCTCGGCTTGCCAGACTTGTTGCCAAGCATCTGTGTGGCGGCCAAGAGCGGGTCTTGCTTGCTGGCGAGGTTTGCATCTTTGACTGCAGTTGAGTTTAACCCGTAAATGATCGAAGGCATGCTCTTGGCGATGGTTCGCTTCACGTCGTCGTTGCTGAAGCCATTGCCGAGGTTGATCTTGATCGTGCCCTTCGGGTTCAACGCCACGAGCTTCGACAAGGCCGTTCCGTTGACGACCGCTGCGTCCAAGAGCGCTTTCTCCTCCGCGCTCACCTTGCTCATGAAGTTGTTCGGAACCTCGTAGTAGTCCGTGTTGCCGCCCACGTCAGAGCGCAAGAGCTTGGCTTGCACCTTGTAGGGGTTGACGGTCTTGTCGAAGATGTGGATCCTCATGATGGGCGTGAGGTCTCCTGACCGACCGAGCTTCGTCGGATCAAGTACGCCTGAGTTTGTGGCGCGCTGTTGGAATTGTCGAAGCAGATCGACGTTCTTCCCGTTGTTTGCACCCTTGTACACGGTCTCAACGTACATCTCCAGGACTGGCTTCACGAACGGACCTTTGCCGCTGGTGAGCCCTGAAACTGCGTTCTCGAACTTTCCTGCGGCGTCCTTTTTGAGCGCAGGTTCAGTCTCTGCCTTGGGCGTTTCAAAGTAGTCCCTGAAGCCGTAGGCGACTGCCCTCATGTCATCCACTTGCGCCTGCATCACCAGCTGAAGGAACTCCTCCAATGTGATGCGCTGAGTGCCCTTCAACTCAATGTGTTGACGGTACTGGTCAAGGAATACAGGCATATCGATCGGAAACTCAGCGATGTTCGTGCCAGCAGCATCGCCTGCGCGGTCGTTAAACAAGTGGAAGTACACTTGAAGCTCATCGACGCAAGGAGATGACATGATCAACTGGCCAGCGAAAACGGTGAATAGCTTGCCGAGAGACACGAGCTTTCTCTTGATGCCGTTGATGTTCTCGTTCTCTGTGTTGTACGCCTTGATCTTGTCGATGTACGGGTATGAAACGTCATCCAGCCCAGCCTCGCGAGCAAGGTGGTCCCACTTGTCCTGCGACATGATGAACGGGTCTGCTCCGCTGGTGATCTCATCAAACTTTGCCTTGATGATCTCTGACGCTTGTGACTTGATGAGGTTCTTGTATTCGTACTTCTTGTTCTTGCCTACGGCATACAGATTGCTCAATGACTTGATGAGCCCATTTGCTGCCACCTGATCGATGCCCTTCCTCTGCTGGAGGCTGTCACGCAAGGACTTGATGTAGCCCTGCACTTCAGGCTCTGTCAGGTCGTCTGGAAACACGCCTTGTTGCGCAGACTCGATGATCTGCACGGCGCGGACTTCCTTGTTCAGGCCTTCAGGAGCGCCGATGTTCAAAGAACGTGAGTACTCAGACACCTGCTGTGCCAGCTGCTGGATCTCTTCAAACGCCTTCAACGCGGCGGGCTTGCTGTCCGCTACTTTCATCGTGCGGAGCTCGGTGATGCCTTTCGTGAAAAGCTCAAGCGTGACGCCCACCTGACCCACTGGGTCGAACGCAAACTGTGAGTTGACGATGCCGTACGCCTCACGCACAAGCATGTTGTTGTTGATGAACTCTGCGTACGGGTTGCCAGGCTCGTCGGGGTGTCGCCAACCGTACGTGACCCATGCCGTCGTGTTCGTGTAGATCTGAGGCCTAATGAGGTCACCGATCTCGGCGAGACGTGCTCTGTCGTGAAGTTTGAAGACGAGGCTTGCTTTCTTGTAGGAGTACAGACCCACTGTCGGGGTGACGTTCACCGTGAAGCTCTCAAGTGTCGCCATTGGCCTCGTAGGGTCCAGGACTGCTGTGTACCTCGACCCTTGCGGGATCGGGTTCATATTCACAAGCGTCTGCGGCGCCGTGAACATCTCCATGTTCGTCGCCGTCTTCGTGTTTCCCGTGACAGGGTCTGTCACGTTGTGGAGCTCGATCATCGAAGATGTAGCATCCTTAGGCGATGCAGGTGAAGTGCTGCCCAACAGGAACTTGAGTAGGCTGGCGGATCGCAGAGGCGCGGCGTCTGGGCGATCAAACACAAACTCCACCTCGAGGTACGGGACGCACCTGGACAGGATGTGTGAAGGCATGAAGTTGAGGAACATCTCAACCTTGTCTGCGTTTCGGATCGCTGGCGTCAGGTACTCTGAGTTGCAGAGCATGACAGACATGGTCTTGCCGCCAGCAAGAGAAAAGTCCGTTGCTCCTTTGATGATGTCATTGAACTGAACGTTCGTCTGAAGCTTGTTGTTCTTGTCGAGGCACTCGTACTGCGCTTGACCCATCTCGCTGGACAGGTTTCCAGTGCTGCTGTACATGCGGAAAACGCGGTTGAAGAGCTTCTTTGCCTCTGGGTCAGAGACGTTCGTGAAGAGTTCCTTGAACTTTGCTTTCATGTCTTCCGCAGACATGGCTCCGCCCGCGCCTACGTCGTAGAGCATCCTCATCAACGTGTCGATCGACGTCTTGCCTCCGCTCACGTCTCTGCCCAAAGAGACAGACTGGTTGCCCAAGATGTCGACTGGCGTCAACATCCTGAAAACGTCCTCGAGATTTTGGAACTTGGGCTTATCCACTTGTCACCCCACGAGGCTCGCGACGGCACTGAGGTCAGGGATCTTGATGATCGTCCCAGGAGGAGCCTGCATGCCCCACCCGATGTTGCTGGTCGCGGCGAGCACCCACCAGTAGCGACCGTCTCCATAGACATTTCCTGCGACAGTGTCAAGGCGCTCGGCGCCGCGCAGCACGACCGTCTTCACAGGCAAGGCTCCAGACTTGACAGCCTCCCTGATCGTTTGGATGGCGAACGACGTTCCGAACTGCGCTCCGAGGTCGAGCAAAGGAGCCCTGCTGTACCTGCTAAAGGCCATTATGTGTTACCTCGTTTGAGCCAAGTTATTGCATTTATCAACCACTCTTCGCCCATCTGCTCAATTTGGCCCAAGATCAAGTTACACTTATGACACAACAGTCCACGAACTTTGTTTGATTCGTGATCATGATCTACACAAGGTTGATCCATCAAATCGTTGCACAACCCACACTTTCCATCTTGTTCTAACAACATTTGGTCACGATCAGTTTTCGTTAAACCAAATTGTTTAAACAACATTTGTTCTCTACGCCACTTTGCGTACTTCTGAAGTTTTTGTGATGTTACGCCTGGCGTGGTGTCGCCCAAACAACGGTCACACATCAAAACGTTAGGAGTTCGACCTTCAAATTTGTTTTGACAGGAAACACACATACGCATCCAACGTTTCATCTTCTGTTGTTCGGCGTGTGTTCTGATGACATTCGCATTGCGTAGAAATGACACAATGTTAGCTTTTGTCACGTGGAACGATTGCTTCACCACGTGAACTGTTTGAGCTACAGTAGCGCCACTTTCATATGTTGAACGCGCTACTGCGTGCCAATCCTGTTGATGCATTTACTTGACATCTTTCCCGGGCTTCATTCCTAAGCCCACGGGGTAAATAGGCGACCTATTATAGCCAAGCCAATCAATGCCTGGCGAGATGTCGTGGATGACGCTGAATGACAGAGTGACCTTGCACATCTTGGGAGCCTTTGACCCGATCTTGTCTTCCCAAGGCGTGCGATCCAACCACTCAAAGTCCAGCGACTCGATGACGCCTGCTAGGCCTTTGCCCTTCGTGGACTCGAATGACTTGACAAGTGCGTTCTTGTCAGGGTTCAAGAAGTTGTTGAGGTTGTCGATGTAGCTGGCGTTGATGCCTCCGAGGTCCAGCGTGGTCCTCATCAGGTTTTCCAGCGTCTTGCGGGTCGGGGTCAACATGGGTGCAGGAATGGCGTAGCCACTCGGGCCAATTACACGTGACCTTGTGTCATCAGTGATGACGTAACGCTGCCACAGGGCATTCCAGATCCCTGTCGCGATCTCCGTGTTCATTCCGAACTTTTCAACGATGGCAGGAGGATCAAGGAGATGGACATTGCAGACTGTCGTTCCCTTGCTCGGATCGGCTGCGGTGATCTCGAGCTCGAAGTACTGAAGGTCAGAGCCCCTGATGGCAAGTTCAGGCGCCTGAGACGGCACTGGCCCCACACCTGAAGCGTTTTGAACAGCGGCGCCGATGCCGCCCAATAACGACGGTTGCAGCTTCCAACCAGCGGTGTCAATCGTGAATCTGTTAGTAGGATCGGGCTTGGACGTAAGCTTGTCCTTTGCTGTATTGAATGCATCGAGGTTGCTTGCCACACCCTCAAAGATCATCGTCGTTGCGTTGCCATTTTCGTCCGGGAGCTGCATCACTCCATCTGCAGCACCAAACAACCTCGCAAGGGCGAACCTTGAGTAGTTCGACCGCACCAAGTCACCCAGTCTCATGCGGATCAACGGGCTAGCACTCATCATCTGGCTGAACGGCTGTACGAACGTTGTGTCGGTTCCGTTCGTCAACAGCCTGCCTTGGGTGTACTGAGGGTAGACGAGAGTGACGAGCTTGTTGATCTTCACCCACATGTCATTGAAGTCTTCCTCGCTCGTGGCCGCGATGATGAAGCTGAGGTTGAACTTACGTGCGGTGTTCTTGTAAATCTTGATCGGATCAACACGGCCGAACCCCTCTACGGATTCCCAAGAGGGCGCATAGTTTTCCGACAGCGACTCGAGGAATGCGTGGAAGGCAATGATCTCGTTTGTCCTAAGGTCGTGGAAGTAGAACGGAACGTACTCAGCATCGAGGCTGTCTTCGAGGTCCTGAACCTTGTCTGCTGGGATGCGTGACCCATTCTTGTCCTGGTTCGCCGCGGTTTGGATGTAGTTGTCTACGTTTGACAGTGAGCTGTTCGTGGACAACGATCCGTTGAACCCGCCCAGCGCTCCTCCAACTACCTGCATCGACGCCACTGCGTCTGGGACGAGGTACAGAGCAGGAGCGCGGTTGCTGCTCCAAGCGAGCTTCAACGACCCCTGCAGCCTGTTCTTCTGCACAGACGCTGCTGGACCATCGTTGGGGTACGAGTCCATCGTAGACTTCTTCACCATCTGACCGGGATCTTGATCGGGCGAAACGTTTGCTGTGTTTGGGTCTGATAGGGCGACATCTCCGAGCATGGCAAAGATGTTCATCGCCTTGATGATCCTCGAACGAGATAGCTCCCAAATGATGTCCGTGGCGTTGTCCAGCGCAGCTCCGCCGTCTGGGCTGGTGAACGCTGCAGAGAACGCCTGTTCGATGAAAATGCTCGAGCGGATGATCGTGCGTGCGACTCCGATCTTGAAGCCTACCGAGTCTGACCCGCTTGTGATTGCAGAGGCAAGTGCACTGCCGATGGTTGAGTCGTCGATGCCAAAGAACAGCGCAACGCCCTTCCTGACTGCCAAACCAAACGGAAACACCGTAGACCTGATGTTGAGCGTGCCAGCGATGTCGAGCACGTCGATGACAGCAGCCGAGCTGAATGCCGTCGATCCATTGATGTCTTGAATGGCCGCGGGCGGATCGTCTGCCCATCCGCCGAGGACGTACGAACCGACGCCATTTCGTTGCGCAGTGGGTGCCCTGTTCTGAGCCTTGTCGATGATGAAACCCAACCCTTCGAACAAGATGACAATGGCCGACGACAGCGCGGCGGCAAGGGCATTCATGCCGATAGAGTTCGTGCCCCAGAACGGCTCGTCAACGCTGTTCAGCGTGCCCCATGAGGTGCTCGAGATGTCAGAGTAGTCAACGTCCGGGATGCTCTCTTGTGTGAGCGTCTTCAAGACATCTACCGCCTCCGTCACAAGCGAATTGATCTGAACGACACCGAGCTGCGCTGGCGATGGGATGAGCGTCTTCAGCTCTTGCATGTCTCCAGTTGGGTTGTTCCCAGGCGAGTCGGCGTTCAACGCTTGCGCGGCGCGGAGCGACAAAGCTGTGCCCACCTGAGCCAGCCTTCCCATGTTGACCTCGCCGTAGCGTGGGTGGTAGAGCTTTGGATCGTAGTCGTCAGGCACCGTGTCGTTGCCAGAGCCCTGCACTTCTGCGATGGCCACACTGGCGTCAGTGAATCTGTTCGCGGTCATGACCGCTGACGTGAAGCCTTTGAGCGGAGGCGGAAGGTTGTTCTTCCCCACGCTGGGAAGCAATCCGTTGCCGTTCACGCCGGGAACTGTGGACTTTCCTTTGACGAAGCCGCCGAGCGTCAGCTTCGGATCTGTCCTGACGTCTGGGACGACGGGGTATGCATTGGGAGCGAAGTTCCGCGCTTGGAGGTCTGGCGAGAACACTTCAGTTCCAGCTGCCGCGTCGCTCGTGGAGAACCTCGCTGCATTCACTGCGTCTGCCGACAGCGGAGGCGGGTTGCCCTTGTCGTCGGAGAGACCGAACTCCGAGACGGGGTTCGCAGGAGGGTCCACTGGGTACTGGTTCGACGTTCCCTTTGCAGAGCCTTGCTTGCCCGTAGTTAGGTCGCTAAGGTACTGAGCAAGGGTCGTCTTGGTGGGCTTCGAGAGGTCCTTCGTGCTGTGGTCAACGGTCAGGTCTCCCTTGTCCGAAGGCACAGGCGAGATGCCAGGCGAGCTCAGGTCTCCGGGATCAAACTCGTACGTTTGCCCGTTGATGTCAAAGCCGTTGTTGCCTGTCTTGGTTCCCATCAACCCGCCGATCCGCTGGTAACTACGCTCGTGGGCACAACCTCAGACCTCTTGGCTTCCTGCGCAGCGAGCACGGGGATGACAGCGGACGCAAAACGTGACACGAAGCCCTCTACGATGGCCTCGATCTTCTTTCGCTGCTCATCATTCTCAGCCATCCCAAGCGATTTCTTGTACATTGGGTCTGACCTGAGCTTCTCGATGAGCTCCCTCTGTGACTTCTTCATTGCGTGCCCCTAGTCAAGGCGGGCGGATTGCCGTGAGACGGAGAATAGTTGTCGGTCGCGGAGAGCTTCGGTCCTGCGCCGTTGATCTCTGCGAGCTTGTCTAGGCGCTGGCGAATGACAGAGTTCTGGCGAAGGACGACAGCTTGCTCGAGGTCTGCCGCGTTGATGGTGATCTGAAAGTCTAGGTGGATGTTCACGGGCTTAGACTCGATCTTGTACTCTCCCTTGCTGCCGAGGCCAAGGCCTTGCGCGATGGGCTTGAGCTTGCCAGCCACGTTGATGGGCTTGACTTCAGAGAGCGCCTTGTTGATGTCGTTGGACGCCTTGATCATGTCGCCCACTGCGGAGACGATGCTGCTGATCTGTTCCTTGACCTTGTCGAGGTCTTTGGCGAAGGTGTCAAGCAATTGCTGCGTGTTGATCAATGACGTTGACTGATCTTTTGAGATGATGTCCTCGAACTTGACGTCACCAAGCTTCGTCTTGATGTTGGCGATGGCGGCTTTGATGTCAAAGCCTTTTTCGTCGAGCTGCTCGTTGATGTCCTTGACCTCCCTGATGCTTGATGAGATGTCTCCCAACGAAGCATCTTGTTGTTTGGCTTTGGCATTCACAGCGTCTGCGGGCGTCTTGCCAGCGCCACCGCGCTCGAGCTGCTCACGCTGATTGATGAGCTCTGCTTTGATTCTGGCCTTGTCGGCGTCTGTTCGCAACCATTCTTCGGTCACACCCTTTGACGAATCAGAGATCTTGTCAGTCAACTTCTGGTTCGCATCGACAACAGTATCGCCCAACTGCTGGATGTCATTTGAGGTTGACTTCGCCATGTCATCAAACGTTTTCTTGAGGTTTGTCTTTCCATTTGTGAGCTTGTCAAGGCCTCCGCCGATGATGGACATCGCTCCCATCATGATCTTGTTGATCAGTTGAGCAAGGCCAGCGATGATCCTAACAGCTAGTCGCGCAATCATTCCAGGCAGTTGAATTGCGATAAATTCAAGGGTGTTGGCGAGGAACCGCAGAATTGACATTCCCAACTCGGCCATGTCATCGTCAATGTCTTCTTGCTTTCCTCCCATGAGGTCTTTTATGAGCTTAAAGATGTTGCCAAACATTTCGAACATCGAGGCCATCCTGCGCTTTGCGTTTTCCGCGAAGCCCTTGCCGAAGATGTTGCCCATGGCGTCATAGATCATGTCAACGACCTTACCGAGCGTGTTAGCGATCTGCTCGTCAAGGCCTTCTGGCAAGAGGCCCATTGTCAGGGCGTCAATCAGTCCCGTTGCGCCTGCTGCGATCGTCTTGGACGACGTGTCAAGCGTGGACGTGATGTTCTTCGTGTACTTCTGAACGCCCGACCCAATGGCCAACGAGGCGCCGACGATCATCGCTGGTCCTGCGACGCCGCCGACCTTAGTCAGCAGCTGTGAGGCACCCTTCTCAGCAAACTTCGTTCCGACCTTCTTGAAGATCATCTCGCCGCCGCTCTTGAGGAGCGAACCGAGGAGCTTGTTTCCGATGGCGGTGACGATGGTCCTGGCGAACATCGGCCCGAACAAGATGCCTGCCATGATCGGGAGCGCAGGCTTAATGATAGCCATGAACTCGTCAGACTTGAGGAACGCCCAGATCTTGTGAGCGATCACTGTGAACAGGTGCTTAGCAGCCTTCCACAGCGGAGGCCATGCCTTCTTGAGACCTTCCCAGACAGGTTGCAGAGCCTTGGCCAACCAGCCACCAGCACCGCCTGCAGCAGATTGAGCCTTGAGGAACTCAGACGGGTTCTCGATGAACCCGGCGATCTTCTCCATGCCTTCAGCGATGTGCTTTCCTGCCCACTCGATGCCTTGGCCGAAGACCTTTGCGATCTTCTCAAACATGGTCTTGATCTTGTCGAGCGCCTTCTTTCCGTCTGGCGTCTCAGAGTCGAAGAAGTTCAAGAACGTCTTGTGGATCTCGTCCATCAGCGACTCGAAGTTTGCGTTCGGGTCCTTGATGAAGTGCTTGATCGCTCCAGAGATGCCGCTGAACAGCTTGATGAACTTCTCAGGCTTGAAGAAGCTGCCGAGCGCCTTGAGGAAGTCACCCAATGGCTCAATCATTCCAGGCAGCTCCTGACCGAGCTTGAAGCCCACGTTGTACACACCCTGCAGGCCTTGCTGGATGTTGAACATGATCTTCATGAACGGCGCCGTCATCTGCAGACCTGCAGTGATGCCCTTGATGAACATCTTGAAAAAGCTGCCCACCAACTGACCCGCCTTGACCACACGCTCGATGCTGTCTGCGAGCTTTCCCATGGCCTCAGCCTGCGTCAACTGCTTCTTCTCTGCGGACTCGCTCTTCTTCTTGATCTGATCGAGTCCGACGCCTTGGTTCTTCTGCGAGAACACGAGCTTGGCTGTCTTATCGTCGAGGCCAGTGGTAGACGAGAGCAACTTGAGTTGCTGCCTATTGAACGTTGACGAGTCAACGCCTGCCTCTTTGAACTGCTTACGGAGCATTTCGATCTGCTCCGCTGGAGACTGAGCCTCCATCATCTTGAAGGCATCGACAGTCACGCCGAACGACTGCGACAACTTGGCGGAGTTCTCAGCAGCGGTGTCAAACGTCTCAAACGCATCCAACGTTCCAACGATCTTGTCGAGCTCAACGCCCAACTTACGAGCGTAAACCGATGCTTGGCCGATCTCCTTGACCGTCATCTGCCCGAAGTGCTTGACGTCCTGCATCGCCTTCGACATGTCCTTGCCGATCAGCTTCTGGTCGATGTCAAACGCTTTTCCAAGCTCCAACGTCTGCTTCGCTGTGTCAAGGAGCACTTTGCTCAAAGGCTTGCCCATTGCGATGGCTCGCTCAGAAATGCCCTTCATCTCCTCGTTGGAGATGCCAAGGCCCTTCTGGAATGCGAGGATCGCTCCTCCGTTGTCCCTGAACTCTTTCTCAAGGACGCTGAACGTCGGACCCATGGCAACCGCGAGCTCATGGATCGTCTTCAACCTCTCTGCGAGGTTTCCGAACACGCGCCATGCGCTCAGCCCAGTGTCAGAGAACCCCTTCAGCGACTTCTCTGTGGCAAGGATCGCTCCCGCGCCGGGACCTTTCAAATCGCCAAAGTCCTTACGTACGTGCTCGATCTCTTGAGCGAGCTCGTTCATGGCGTTGGCGTTCTTCGCGGCCATGTCCACGAGGCCCTTGAAGATCTTGAACGGGATCGCAGCGATCGACGCTCCGATATTGACCACAGCGCTGCCCAACGTCTTGAAGAAACCGATAGCGCCTTTGCCAAGCGCCATCAAGTTTGAGAAGCCTTGTTTCAGACCAGACCACGCAGCGCCGAGGACGGTGACCTGCTTCTCGGTCTTCATCAGGTGCTTCGTCAGCTCGCTGGCGCTGTCACCTGCTCCAAGCATCTGCTTGGCCATGTCCTTGAAGGTAGAGCTCGTCTGGTCGCCGCTCTCCTTGGACCCCTTCATGGCAGTCTTCAACTGCTCCATGTTGGTTGCGACGGTCTTCAAGTCCATCGAGGCGAAGATCTTCGCCATGTTCTCAAGCGCAGCCGTCTGAGCCTTGTACGACTCTTCGATCTTTGCAGAGCTCTGCGCGAGCTTGTCGACGACGCTCGACAGCTCCTGCATGATCTTTAGCTGTTGAGACAGTTCGTCCTTAGTGGCCACAGACGCTCCTGAGGACTAAGTAAGCGCGCCGGGGAGCGCGACTACCAAATCACAGCGGCCAAGGGATGCCGAGGACCTGCTCGAACTGCTTTGCAGTGCCGTGCTTCAGGCCAAGGTGACGCATCACGCTCTCGACTGAGGCACCCGGCCTCGAGAGCTCCTCCTGGAAGCGCCTGGAGGCCAACATTGCGTTTGCCGCAGCCTCGACCTGCTCCTTCGAGCCGCGCACCTTCAGATTGGTCTTGCGACCCACGAGCCATGCACCGATCGCTGTCAGGAAGATCTTTCCCAACAGATTCGGGTGTTGCAGCTCAGTCAGCTGACGCTTGTCGTCGCCTTCCATGGAGCTTAACTAGGCTGTCACGTGAACCTGCGAAGGCGTGAGGGCGTCTGTGGGCGCACCCTTCCTTGCATGGCCCTCACGTCTGGCGTGTTCTGGTGTAGGGCTCGAGACTGCGTCTCTCCCTGCTCGCTGGAGCGGTTCAATTCCTTGACGACGCGGTCAATGAACCAGCGCTTGTACGCCACCGGGAGCATGTAGGCCTCTTGGTACGAGAAGCCCATGTAGTACATGAGGATGAACGTCGGCTCGAGGATCAGCTGTTCCTTGTGCTCTGGGCCGACGCCCCAGAACGCTCGGTGCAGGTCACTGCTGGACGTTAGGCCAGAGAAAGTTCGTTGTGAATGGCATGGCGACCTCCTCGCCGTGGTTGCAGGCTGGGCATACCACTTCCTGACGCATCAGGATGCCTGGTTCGTTCTTGCGAATGTACTCGCGGAGGGCCTTCGAATCGCGAGCAAGCATGTTCCTGACGAAGTTCGCGATCGCTGCGCGGTCTTCTTTGCCTGCGACAGAGACGATGCTGTGGATCAGGTTCGTCGTCACTCCCTGCTCAGACGCAATGCCTTGCTTCTTGAGGCGCTCGTTAGTCGTGGAGATCTCGTCTTCGTCACGGCCGCTGAGGAACCTGAAGACCACGGGCAGCTTCGTCGTAGGAAGCGTGAACAGGAACTTGTTCTCACCCGGGTGGACTGGTTCGATCGCCAGACGCTTGACTTCGAGCTTTGAGAGGTCGAACGTGTGCTTGAACTTCTCGTTGCAGCTTGAGCACTCGACCTCAGCGTCATAGTCCTGCGTGTAGCCCGTGATGCGAATGGCCACCATGAGCGTGTTCCTGTCTCCGCCGATGAGGTCTGAGGGGTCGATGCTCTTGTCGATGAGACACGACCTGATGAGCTCGTTGATGACAGTTCCCTTCTTGAGGTAGACCTTGTTGGTGAGGACGTCCTCTTCCTTGGCTGTCATGGCCTTGATGTCCACCGTCTCGCGGTTGTGCAACGGTGAACCTTGTGCGTACACCTTGCCGCCTGAAGGAAGCGGGATCGTTTCGACCGGGATCTCAAACCCAAAGTCGGCCTTGACACGTTCTGCTGACGTGATCATCGGCTGTTGTGGGTTCACGCCCGCCGCAGCGGCGTGCTGGGCAAACACTGCGTTTCGTTGCTCTCGTTCTTCTGACATGTGTGGTCCTTGTCGCGATAGTACTCACCGTCGCTCTTGCGTATATACGAGAGGCCGCCACGACTGACGACCGACAATTTCAGTTCACGTGGTGACGCTTAGGCGGTTGAGCACGTTCGCTGTCGATATAGTCCCAGCGCCTGTCGAGTTCGGCGTTGTACTGGTCTGGCGTCCAACCTGCAGCTGCCAACACGTCTGCCCAACGATCATCGTAGTCGAGCATCTGAAGACGACCAGACATGACCATGTCGTCCAGCTTGTCCTGCATGTTGCGGAGGTCCTCGAACGACATCTTCCTACGTTGAGACTGCAACTCCTCGTAGAGGAACTGTCGCAGAAGCTTTTCGCCCTTGGCCATCAGACCTAAGTAGGCTTCACTCTCCGGGCCAACGATACGCCAACGTGAGGTTGGGCGGGCCCACCAGTGTATACGAGTTTGACCTCTCGCTCATGCCAACGGAACGCTTCTCTTCGTTCGTCGCCGCCCTCACGATGCCCTTGTCGCACAGGTCGTCTACAGCCTCTTGAGCCCTTGCAATGCTTACGCCCACTTCAAGGCACACTGCGCCGAGGTAGATCGGTTTTGCCTGTTGGTGGAACAGCTTGACGATGCGTTCGATGACGGGTTGCGGCAACTTTCTCTCCGGGTTGAGCTTGCTCATCGAAGGTCTTCCTCACCTGTCAGGTGTTCACTCAGGTTTGCCGAGCTCGTCACGCAAGGCGTAAAGGACCTTGAAGAGCTCCTCCAACCTCCTGAACATCCTCTCGTCGGACTTTTTCACTGTGCCTTTGGCATCGGCCACCAACCACATCGCCTGTTCGATCGACTTGTGCGCTGACTTACGAGCCCGCTCACGGTAGTTGACGGGTGGGGTGCTCGCGAGTTCCTCGCGGACGATCTGGCGCAACTCCGACAACTTCATGCAAGCATAACTATGGCTGTGTACCCGCGCGAAAGGTTGTAGTACCGTTCGAGGGTGAGCGCAAAGCAAGACCACTACGAAGTCCTGGGCGTTGAAAAGGGCTCGGACCAAGAGGCTGTCAAAAAGGCCTACAAGAAGCTCGTCCTGGAGCTTCACCCGGATCGCACTGGAAACGACCCGGCGGCCACCGAGCGCCTCAAGAAGGTGAACGAAGCGTACGCCGTCCTCGGTGACGCTGAGAAACGAGCCGCGTACGACAAGTACGGTAGTGGCTCATTCTTCGAGCCCAACACAGGCGATGAGAGCGACAACTGGGGTTGGGGACGACAGGGTCCTGGCGGGTTCTCCATGCGAGACATCGAGGACTTCTTCGCAAGAGAGATCCGCGATCAGCAACAAAAGGCCGCTCGTCCGAGGCGAGGCAAGGACATCGGCGCAGAGATTGAGCTCACGCTGGCAGAGGCGTTCACAGGGTGCAAGAAGGACGTGCACTTCTCCTACGAAGAGCTCTGCAAGACGTGCACTGGGACGGGTGACAAGCCCGGAACGCAGAGGACGCCGTGCAACACGTGCCACGGGAGCGGCGTCAGGCTCGTCAACCAAGGCTTCGTACACCTCCGCGTGACGTGCAATGCGTGTCAAGGCCGCGGGTCAACATCATCTGAGCGATGCCCAGACTGCATGGGAAGGGCATACAAACACGTGGATCGCTCTCTGAACGTTACGTTCGTGCCGGGCATCTCTGACGGAGACAGGGTCAGGCTCGCTGGCCAAGGCGAGCACGGGCAAGCAGGTCCTGGAGATGCGTACGTCATTGTCTTTCTCGAAGAAGACAAGAGGTTCCAGCGCGCGGGGACAGACCTGATCACGCACATCGACCTGAACATCGCAGAGGCCGCGCTCGGAACGACCAAGGACATCAAGATGCCAGACGGAAGCGCAGAGCCAGTCACATTTCCAGCGTGTTCGCAGCACGGGTCAGAGGTACGCGTGAAGAACAAGGGCATGCCGCGTGTGGAGGACCCACGCAAGCGAGGAACGCTCAAGGCAAGGGTCCAAGTCAAGGTGCCGAAGAACCTCACCGACGAGCAGAAAGAGCTCCTCGAGAAGTTGACGAAGACCCTGTGAGCTTCGCATTTCGACCCGGCGACCTCGTTCGCACGAAGCTAGACACAGGCGGCGTAACGCTGGTCGATCCAGACGACACCAACAAAAACGTCGGCAAGCTGAAGCCAAGCGACGTCGCAATCATCGTTCACGTGGCAGGTGGCTTCCCTTGCTTGCTGCTCACCTCGAACGGCATCCTCGGGGCAACGTCGATCGTGTGGTTGCAGAGGGTGTCGTGATGAAGTTCAGCCCGGGCGACTTGTTAGCAGTCGACAAGCGAGTCATCTCAACGTTCATAGGCTCGCCTGACGCTGTGGCTGTGTTCGACCCGGTGTCATCGAAGTACATGGGAAGCATGACGTTGACCGACGTCGGCCTGTGCGTCTCAGCACACCTTGACATGTATGTTATGTTGATGGTGAGCAACGGATTGTGTGGCCTCGTGTTCACGAACGGATTGAAGCGTGTGTAGCGTTGTGGCATCCCTCGCAGAGGACGACACCTGAGACCTCGTGGTCGACGTGGTAGTCGGAGACCCACTGAGCGAACGCAGCCTTCTTCTCAAAGTCCTCGCCCGGTTCACCCAAGGCTGCGATGGCCTTCTGTAGGATGTCAGCGAAGCGCTCCTTGTCGTGGTGGACTTCGAGGTGGCCCGTGGCACCACATTCTGAACATTTCCACTCAGATGCCTTCATCTTGGGCCGTGTCCATGAGTTGTAGACGTAGGAACGACACAAAGCTTGCAAAGCTGAAACACCGCCTTTCCATTGGGAGTGATCCTTGCCGCGAAGCGTGGGGATTGTGCCATTGAGGCGATTCTTACGCATGCGATCTGAACGACCCTTCACGTTCTCAGGATCGTTCAAAATTGTTTGACGTCCCTTCTCAATCATACGTGCAACATCGGGATCATCTTTGGTTTTGCCAGCACACCAAGCCTTGATTTCACCACGTTTCCACATCTCACGACGCTTGTCTTGACTCTTCTTCAACGCTTTCTTGTTGTGCCCCCACCCATTGTTGACACGAGCGATGTGACCTAACACGTAACGGTTGAAACCGTTTTCGAGCTTCCTGTTTGGCTCTGTCAATTCACCGCACCCACATGCACACGTGGGACGACCGAACACTGCAGTGCGAAGCTCCATGGACGAAATGCCATGCAGTTTCTGACAATGGATACGAAGCGAATTCAACTTAGTGTGAGTGTACTCACATTTCGGGCACTTAAACGTTTCAACGTCCATGAAGAGATTATCTCCACAGACGTTGATTTGTACACTAGATGATGCAGTATTGCGTTGTCTAATTGTAATGTCAGAACTGCAAAATCGCGTTGTCCACCTGAAGAGTTAGTGAAATCTCTGCGAGCTCGCCGTTCTCATACGTAAGCTCGCCGAAGTTCGCTTCCGTGATGAGGGCTCCCTTGATGTCCCAGAGCTCGACGACCGTGCCGACAGGGTCGAGAAGCTTGAGCTGGATGTCCCGCTTGTAGAAGTCGGCGTAGCCAGACCTGCCGGAGACCGACTCGAAGTGGAGGCGGATCCACTCCATCACCTGCTGCGCACCAGAAGGGGCGATAGGGTCATGAAGCGTGACTGCCATCGTTCCGAACTTCGTGAGGCCCGCAAGGTACCTACGTGAGTTGATGAAGGGCACCTCGATGGCGTCCGTGGTCATCTGAGGACGGGCTGCCGTCTTGATGATGTACGCATCGACGCCTTCGATCATGAGCACCCACCTGTTCTTCTTCTTCGGCTCGAACTGGTTGGGGAGCATCGAGGTTACGTCAAGTGTCTCTGCCATGGTATTCTCCGGTCACCGTATGTCGCTAAGTATTCGTCCGCGTAGTCTTTGGCCGCTTGTGCAACCTACCGCTCTACTGGTTCTCCAGTGAGGCTGTCGATGACTACCCAACCCTTGCGCGGCGGGTCTTCGTCGGCCTCACCGAGCTCTCCCACAAAGATTGGCCTGATGGGATAGTAGTTCTCGTCAGCCCACCAGAGGCTTTCGTCGTTGTCAGGGAACAGAGCCTCTTGGACACCCTCTGTGATCTCTTTTTCTGCTATGTCGTCATAGACCATGATCGTGTTGACGTATGCCTGGACGCCAGCATACAGCCTCACGTCGATGTCGAGCGGGTTTGAAATGTCAACGTGGATGGCCAAGATGTCCCGTGACGTGTTGTACGACGAGTACAACTTGATGGCGATCTCGCTCGACCACAGGGTATCGCGATCAATGTACAGGTCGTAGTCGTGTGCACTGTCCAGCTGCAGCACTTTTCCCAACCACGGCAGAGCTGTGTTCACCCAACTTTCGGCCTTTTTCTGAATGTGACGCCTAACGCCCTCCACACCGGGAGCTGACATGACGTTGGGATCGGGCTTCGACTTCTTGCGAGCCTCTTCGATGGCCTCGTTCAGAATGGCACGCAGGCCACCCATGGTGTAGAAGCGCTTCTCAGTGACCTCTTCTCCTGTGGCACCGTCAACGAGCGTGCACCACGGCTCTGGCTTCAGGTTCGGCAGCTCGCCGACGTACAGGGGCCTGATCGGGTAGTAGTTCTCGTCCGCCCACCACAGACCGTCGCCCCTGTTCCTCGGGGTCGCAAGGTCGATCATAGCCTCCTTGATGGCCTCGAGGTCGCTCCGATACTGATCAGTGGCATGTCTCTCTGACTCAGGCACATACCACGTCGCTTCTACGCGGACGTTCTCAGGATTGTTGAACCAACACATTAACTGAGTCCCAAGCGTATTCCCCTTGCTCATCCACACGTCGACCTGGAATGTCTTATCGCTGACGCCGTTCCAGTTGTAGCAAAGGTTAGGGTCTAGCCCTTTGATGTCGAGAAAGTTCTCCCAGTCCTTCGTTTTCTTGTGCTTAGCGAGGTACTCATCGACGCGAGCGTAGACGATGCTGGCTACTTCAAGCACCGAGTCCGGGTGAATGCGGAGGGCACTTTCCGTCCCCTTCTTCAAAGCCCTGCGTGGGAGGACAGACTCGGCGACAACGTTCCCGTCTTTGTCGACAGCCGTGACGTCAGGCCTGGGCTTGACGTTCGGGTCCTCGCCTTCGAGCATCGGTCGGATCAGGTAGTAGTTCTCGTCTGCCCACCACAGACCTTCTGGATGATTGTTGGGCTCGAAAAACTCCTTGACCTTCTTTGCCACCTCGTCAACGTAGTCGACGAACGACTGTGGCACCTCGAGGTCCTCATCGTCTGGAAAGCGCCACTCGTCATCGTAGACCTCGACGTGCATCGGGTTTTTCCATGTGCACTCGACCTCGACGTGTGAATAGCCTTTTGCACCTTTGACGTCCCAGTAGACCCGCATCTTCATCGACGTGCGCGCTTCGTAGGTCAGCTCCACCCAACCGACGCCAGGACGACGTTCATCGATGCCCATCGCAGCAAAGACCTGGTCCTCGTCTTTCAGCGGCTCCAGACGACTGTTGATGCGTTCGATGACATCCTCAATGGATGCCTTTGCAATGGGCAATGCTTGCTCTGTCATGGCCCGGGCCCTCGTGCCGATGGGTTCTTGAGCTGCAGCCCTACGTCCTTGTCGAGGTTGTCTTCCTTCTCTTGCTCTTCCCGTGCCTGCACGTCCGCGGAGGGGTCCTTCAGGCTTCCCCGTGCCTCGAGGTCGGCCCGAGTGGCCTCCTCACGCACAAGCCGCCGTAGTCTACCCAACGTGGTGATGACCTTTCCGTGCTTCAATCGTGGGCCAACATGCTCGACCACGTTTCCCCGCTCGTCGACCTTGGTGAGGCCTTTTGCGGGCGGCACGTCTTCTTCGCCAACGAAGATTGGTCTGATAGGGTAGTAGTTCTCGTCTGCCCACCACTTGCCCGTGGATTGGGGTGCGACTGCTGCCTCGAGCTCGTCAGCATGGGCCTTCACCCACTCCACGACCTTCACTTGCCTGCTTGTGTATGGGTCCCCATATTCGACCTTGTAATCTAACGGGTCGCCGTGAACAAAGACGATCTTGGCCACTTGACGTGCGTCATCGGCCATGAACACGTTGATCTCTCTCCACCAACTTGCCCTGGCGTACAGTTCGCCCACAGCACTGTACACGTAGTCAGACACCACCCACGCATTGACGCGTTCCAAGGCGGCACGACGAAGGGCTTCCCATGCCCTTCCTGCAACGTGTAGGTCTTCCACAAAAACCTCAGCCCGTTGACATCAAGTCCCGGACGAGTTGCCTCGCCGCATGCTCAAGGTGCATCCTCAGCGTGGGGTCGTTCAGGACTTCCTCCACAACTGCGTCCGCCAACCCGTCTGGGTCTTCTCCTCGTGCGTGGTACTCGCCTCCGTTCGACAGGACGACCTCAAGGGCGTCCTCCGCGAGGGTGCTGAGCTGTCCTCTCTCGAACGACTGTTCGAGGACGCCGATGATGCCCTCAGCGGGCACCCTAATAAGTTCGTGTGTATCGCTCATCAGTAGTAATCTCCCAAGTCTCCGATGTCGTAGTCATGCCTGACCTGCGACTTCTTGTTGCGCTTTGTGACCCTGACCAACATGTCTGCACCGATGTCATCGCGGTGCTTCGGAAGCATGATCAGATAGTCAGGGCCGACGATCTCAAGGTCGTAAGAGCTGTCGTTGTACCTGTTCGGGATGCCAGCCTCGCTCAAGGCATGGCGCAGGCGAAGGACCTCTGCCACGGTCGCCTTCGGGTGCCTCTGTTCATACTCTTCGTCAGACCAGCCGAACTCATCCTTGGGCTCACGAGGAGCGCTCGGAGGCACCTGCCTGTCGAACCAGTGCTTCATCTCTTGCGAGGTGCGCTCTGTGCTCCTGGGCTTGTATCCCAAATCCTTCATCATCTTGATGAGGATGACGAAGAGCGTTGACGGTGGCATGCCCGGCTTGGCCTTCCTCGACAGAGGCTTGCCCTTCCTAGGCTTCGACTTCCCGCGGCCTGAACGTGAGCGAAGGCCTGATCCCGCCCTTCGGCTCAACTTTGCTTCGACGACGTAGTCGCTGATGAGCCTACGCAGCCTTGCTTCTGCTAGGCTCACCATCTGCTAACCTCAGGCCGTCTGGCTTGCGTTGTTGGTGACGACGAAGTCGAGCGAGACGTACTCGAGCGACTTGGTCGGCTGCACGTAGATCTTGCCACGGATCGTGTTGTTCTGCACGTCTGCCTGTGTCGTGGTCGAGCTGTCGATGGTGACCCTGAACCTCTGGAGGCCAGCGAGTGCCTGGATCCTCTGGAGCTTCGGTGTGACCTGCGCGGAGAACTTCGCGAGGGTTGCATCGCGGTTCGGCTCGAAGATGATGGTGTCTGCGACCTCTCGCACCTGGCGCCTGATCTCGATGAGCAGGCGACGGACGTTCACGCGGTCCAAGGCGCTTGCGGCTGCCTGGAGCGTCTTCTGTCCCCACACCATGACGCCGCCAGTCGGGTTGGTTCCAGACTGTGCGTTGCCAGGGAATGCGGTGATCGGGTTGATGCCCACATCGTACAGCGTATCCATGTTGCTCTTGGAGAGCTTGACACGTGCCTCGAGGGTCGTCTGCAGAGCGCCGCGGGTGAAGCCGGCTGGTGCAAACCAGGGGTGGCCGACCGCGTCATTCAGAGCCAAGGCTCCGAGGACTGCAACCGACGGAGGAGCGACAACGTTGTTCTTCGTCGTGGGATCTGGCATCACCACGTCTGGGAAGTACGCTGCTGCGAAGGAGCTGTTCAGTGCCCTGCTGGAGAGTTGGGCTGCCGTGAGCTGCACCGACGGAAGCTGCGCGTCAGACGTGACGTTGTTGCCGTTCGTGTCGATCTGCTCGATGTCCATGAGGAACATCGCGTCGAACCTGCTCTCGCAGGCATCCACGCCTGCATTGGTCACGATCGGGTGCCTGATGCCCGGGATCGCCAGGAGCTGAACGTCCACGATGGTCGTGTTCTTCATGATGTCGAGCGCCTTGGTGAAGGCCCTGACGTTCGGACCGAGGTTGTAACCGCGGTTCACATCGTTCATGTCTGCTACGACTGCCGTGTTGTCGATGCTCGACTCGTCGAGGTCGAACAGGTTCGTGCCGTCGTTTCCTCCCTGCATGAAGAAGGTGTACTTGAGGTAGCGCCTGTTGGCCTGGATGAAGTCCGTCGTGTTCACGCGGCGGGTGTAGGTCGAGTTGTTGGTGACGATGTTGCCGTTTCGGACGTAGACAGCGCTGACCCAGTTGTTCGGGTCTGCCGTGCCAGCCGATGTGGTCACCACCTGGATGTTCTCAAGTGAGAAGTAGTTCAGGTTGAAGCGGTCGCTGTCCATGACACCGTTCGCCGTGGTGTCTGCCACGCCTGCGTTGTCTCCCGCCACCACGTTGACGTTGACTGTCGAGTACTCAGGGAAGTAGCCAGCGAACGAACCGAGCGAGTCGTTCCTCAGGATGCTGCTGTTTGGCTGCGTCGGATCAGTGACGTGCTCGAACTGCACGCCCCAGTAGAGGAGCGGGTTGACCTGCAGCTTGGTCGAAGGTCCCTGTGTGATGTTCGTACGCATCGGAACAGGAGCCTCGACGACGAGCTGGTTGACGTTGCTGGTCGACAGTTGTCCAGAGGAGAGAGCCGACAGCGGCGCCGAACCAGAGGTGACGAGGTGGAGAGCTCCACGGACGCCAAGGGGCAATGCCGTCGGATCGACTGTCGCCTGGTCTACTGTCGAGTCCATCTCGACCCTGACGAGGTTCGAATTGTTCGGGTAGTTGCCTTCTACGACGAGGCGTTGAGCGCTCTCTGCGCGGTCGAAGTCGTAGTACGCATGCAGGTCGCCGATCACCTTCGCGATGTAGCGGTCGTCGCTCGGGTTGAGCGAGAGGCCGCGCCACTGCTCAAGCGGCTTCGGCGTCGTGTCGTTGTCGTTCCAGTCGCGGAGAATGAGGTCGAACGTTCCGTACTTGTTCGCGGGATCGGACGAGGGAGCGATGTTCTCGATCGAGATCTTGTACATCGTCGAGACGCCCAAACCAGAGTCGAGTGCCCAGAGCCTGAAGAGGTTCTGAGCGCGACCACCGAACTTCTGAGAGACGACCCAGGGAGACCTTGCGTTGGTGAACCTGTCGAGGAAGCCCTCGAGGTTCGGCGCTGTGGTCGAACCCGTGTTGCGCGCCAAGGAGCCCGTCACGAGGAAGGCTGCTGCCTCAAAGCCCAGAGCTGCGCCTGCGCCTGCTCCATCAATGGTGTTCACGATGCCAGAGCCAGTGACCACTGCGGTGTTGGTGTGGACGTCCCAGTTTGCGTACAGATAGTGACCCGCCTGCTGCAAGGCCGTAGGATCGGTGTTCAGGACGTTCGCGAAGTAGTTCGGCGAAGTCATGTCGAACGATGCCGTGATGACGTTCGGGTACAGGGGATTCGCGCCCTGAAGACCGTTCAAGAGGAGGACGAAGTCTTGCTTTGGGACGCCGTTCGCGAGGAGAGTCACCGTGCCGACAGAAGAACCGCTTGCCCACTGGTCAGTCGCAATGAACGAAGATGCTGGCTGCGTCGAGTTGCCAGGACCGAACGATGCGGAGAGCCTGATGATGACGCCAGACGCAGCCATGAGGACACCGCGCACGATCGGAACAGATCCGTTGACGCCTGCCTGTGTACCTACGCCTTGTAGACCTGCCTGGCTGAAGATCGTAGAGCCAGCAGACTCGGACATGAATGCGCCGAGGAAGTACGTACGTCCTGGGACGCCGTTGGAGTTTGCGTACGGGTTCGGTGAGAGGATGCCAGTCGTCGCTGCAGGCTCGTTCTCGCCGACAGTGAAACCTGCCTCATTGACAGATCCGTCGGCGAGACGCTGCTTGCCATCTCCAACACCGAGGACCCTCAGGTACGTGAGAGCGCCCGCGTTGCGAAGCCACTCTGTCGCCGCGAGGGGACCGAACTTCTTACCGTCGGTGGCGCCGAACTTTGCAGTGAAATCGCTGAGGACGCCGACCGTGACAGGCACGAATGCGGGACCTTTGACCGCGGTGCCGATGATGCCTGCAGGCACACCGACAGGCTGCTGAGCGACTGGACCTGTGAGGTCGATCTCCCTTGCAGCCACACCAGCAGAGCCGAACTTGAGCTGTGACATTACGTATCCCTCTGGGGCGTAAGTATCGGCCAAGAACGGCCCGCGTAGGGCTAAGCTGCTACGCCCCGTAGGGGCCTACATCAAACGAACTGGATGCCGCTATTCGTGATGATGAAGTCGATGGCGATGTACTCGACCGCACGGGTCGGGACAACGACGATGCGACCGTTCATCCTGAGCAGGTCAACGTCTTGCTGCGTGTTGTTGGTCTCGTTGCAGACAACTTTGAAGGCCTCGATGCCTGCCTGTGACTGGATGAGGCCGAGGCGCTGCACTGCCTGAGCAACGAACCTGTTGCGGGTGTCTGGCGTGTTCTGTTCGAAGACCAGCTTCGTGGCGATGTCAATGATCGTGCGCTTGACCTCGAGGAGGAGGCGCCTGACGTTGACCCTGTCGAGGGCCGACTTGGACATCTGCATCGTCTTCTGACCGTAGATCACGAAGCCGAGCTTCGGGAACGTTGCGATCGGGTTGATGCGCGAGTCCTGCAGCCTGTCCCTGTCGCTGACGTTGAGGCGGACCGCAACGTTGGTGACGAAGTCGAGAGCTGCGCGGTTGAAGCCTGCGGGGGCAAACCACGGGTAGGCGACCCTATCGTTGAAGCCGAGGGCTCCCATCGCCGCGATGGACGCGGGGACCTTGACCCTGCGCTTGTTCGTTGCGTCATCCACGAAGACGTCAGGGAAGTAGGTGCCGACGTAGTTGTTGTCGATGACCCTGGTGTCGAGCTGGTTCGCTGTTTGGTCGATGCTCGGCCTTGCCGTGCTGTCGTCGTACAGCCTGTTGACGCCGTCATCGTACGCCGGGATGTCCATGACGTAGAAGGCCAGGCCATAGTTGCGGACGCCGAGGGCTGCGTAGTCTGTGATGTACGACTCCCTGATGCCCGGGATCGTCAGGATGTTGGTGTTCACCGTCATCGGGTCAGTCATAATGTCGATGGCCGACTGGTATGACATGACCGTGCTGTTCGCCTGTCCCACGCCTGCCTGGTTTGCCAGGAGGCCCGGGGAAACGAAGCTCGACTGTGCACCACCGCCGACGTCGAAGGACGTGGACTTGTCGTTCATCCTGCGTGCGTCCCTGTCCAGGATGTTCGTTCCGTCCCATCCACCTGCCATGAAGGTCGTGAACTTCGTGAACGTAGAGAACCTGTTGAACGTCGCAGCGCCTGCCTTTGCCAACAGCGTGGCGAAGGTGATGCGTGGAACCGGGAAGATGCCGTCGCTCACCGTGTACATCGTCGTGTCGGGCTTGCCGTTGCGGATGTACGCCGCACCCAACATGTGATCGTTGACAGACGAGGTGATGTCTCCGACAGCACCGTTTGCAAGGGCCACACGAGCGAGAGTGAACTTGTTGTTGTTGAACGTGTCAGCTCCAGAGCCAGTGACAAGTGCGTCAAGCAGCTTGATGCCGCTGAACTTGCTGAGGCTCTTGAGCAGAGCGTTCGGGTCGGTGGAGAGGTTTGGGTTGAGCGGAAGCGTGTTGCGCTCGAACTTGACGCCCCAGTAGAGCTGCGTGTTGGCGCTCTCGGTCGGTCCCGGGTTGCCTGGCCATGCAGGCGACGTCGTAGAAACGGTGCCTTTGGTGACCTTGAACCTAAACGGGATCGGAGGGAGGATCGAACCAGTGAGCGCGGAGCCTACACCGACTCCTAGGTTGCCGCCTGCGAGGCGAGACACAAAGCCACCGGCCAACGTGTCATCAGCGAGCGTATCGTTCGTCTTGAGGAGCTGCATGCCGCGGAAGCCGAACGGCAACGACTGAGGAGGAACGAGGCCGCGATCGACCTGCGTGTTCATCTTGACGCGGACGTACTTCGACATGTTCTGGTACTTGCCAGTCGTGTAGAGGCGCTTCTCGGTCGGGTTCGTTGCATCGAAGTTGTACGCCACCTTACGGTCGCCGATGACCTTCGCGACGTAGTTCACGTCGTTGGGGTTCAACGTGCAGTTCGGGAACTGCTCGAGGACGTTCGGCGTGAAATCCGTGTCGTTCCAGTCGCGGATCTGGACGGTGAACTTGCCGTACAGGTTCGAGTTGTCCGTGGACGCCTGGATGTTGGTGATCGAGATCTTGTAGAGGCTGTTCGCGTATTGGCCGTCGTCGATTGCTTCGAAGCTGAACAGGTCGTACTCCGTCGCGCCGAATGGCTGCGAGATGAAGCTCGGCGTGGACGGCGTCGTGTACCTCGTGTCAAACGAGCCGAACGTCTCCCTGAACGTGAGTGCCTGGCCTGATGCCTGGCTGGTGCTTGCAGAACCAGACAGAACGCCGACGATGGACGAGCTCAGAACCTCTGCATCGACTGCGTAGTCAACGTAGAGAAGGTGCTGACGCGCCACGAACTGGTCAGGATCCGTGTTGAGGATCTTGCCGTAGTAGTTCGGGTCCGTGGGGTTCATGGACGCCGTGAAGACCTGAAGGCCAGCGAGGCCGTCGGTCACACTGAAGGCGCTGCCCAAGGCTGAAGAAACGATGAGCTTGACGTAACCGCTCGAGTCTGTGGCAGCTTGGTCTGCAGGACCTCCCGGGTAAACGCCAGCGAGGTTTCCGCTTGCGACCATCAGGCGTGCGCCTGAGGCCAAGATGACCACACCGCGCACGACGTCCACAGTGGAGCCCGAGTTGAACGAGCTGTTGTCAGTGAACATGCCGAGGCCGTACGCCTCTTGGGCTGCGACAGCACCACGTGCGGTGATGAACTGGACTGCACCTGCGTGGCGAGCGTCAGAAGCATTTCCGCTCGAGTTGCCTGCGAGGTGGAAGCCTGTGTTCTTGACGCGGCCAGTGGTGGTCGTGGTCGTGATGTCCGTGATCGTGGAGTTGGCACCAGCGTTCAGGACCCTGAGGTACGTGAGAGCTGTCCTGTTCTTCAGGAACTCGTTGACTGCGTACGGACCGTACTTGTTGGGGTCCAGGTTGCCGAAGACGGTGTTGAACTCTGCCGTGCTCGCCACGGTGATCGGGACGAACGCGGGGCCCTTCTTGGCCGTTCCGATGACGCCCGCTGGCGTTCCGACCGGGCCTGAGGCTGTCGGTGCCGACTGATCGAGCTCACGCTCGTAGAAGTTCGGGCTCTTGAATACTTGCTCGGTTCCTGGCATCGCAGTGCTCCTCTAGCTTCGCAACGATTAACTATCCTACGCACGGCTGAAAGCCAGCCTAGCATCAGTCGTCTGTTGAGACCAGAGTGATGCCGCTCAGGGATGCGTCAGGGGCCAACACAGTCTCTCCTGTGAAGGCGTTCCTGCTCACGATGCGAACGTACTTGGTAACAGTCTTGCCGTTCCTGTCGACGCCTGTGACCTTGGCAAACTGTGAGACTGGTGTGCCACGCCTGAGCTGTCCCAAAGCCGGGTCCTCTGGGTTGCCGTCAACTGCCTCGCGTCCCGTGCCCGGGTACAGCAAGGTCCCGTTGGTGTCACGCTGGTCATTTCGCTTGGTCTGTCCGTTCTTCAGCGGCAGAGTGGGGTCATCAGCGCCCAGGAACGGATCCGGGACGCCGCCGACGCTCGTGTCCTCTGTTGCTATCTCGAATGAGACGCTCGGGGCTGAGACATACCGCCTGATGGGGATAGGTGCTCCCGGTGTCGAAGAGGCCATGATGTACGCTGGGACCTTGATGTTGAACTTGTGCTTGAGGACGCGCTCCTCTTCGGAGAAGTCCTCAGTGTTGTCCTCGGCTGTGTATGTGTTTCCATCCACCGTCGCCACGAACCAGTAGCCTGTCCCCGTGTCGATGCGCCAAGAAGTGGTCTGAGGCAGGAACGAGGCAATGAGCTGCTCTAGCATCTGCTTCATCTGCGTCGTGTACTGTGACCAGAACGTGACGGAGTATGTCGCGGTGTAGAACTGCGGAGATGGGATGGTGATGAACTCGTACAGGTTCTTCATCCTGTCAGGGAGCATGACACCGCCAGAGCGAACGGTCGGATCCTCTGTCAGGTCTCCCAACTCCCTGGAGGTGGTCGCCTGGCCTGGATCTCCTAAATTCGTGCCCACCGCGAGCGACGGCTGGTGTTGGATGAGCATGCGGTTTATGAGCCTCTGGTACGAACGGTCCGACTCATCGAGCCGCCTCTTGATTACCAGATCGCCCGTCTGCTGGTTGATGCCCCGACCCGCAATGTCTGTCGCGGGGTCCTGCTCAATGCTGGTCCTCACCACCGTGATGAGCGGCAGGATGAGCGAGTTGTTCCTGTCACGCAGGGCACGCTTCCTCTTCAGGAGCGCCCACTTCTCGCCTGCAGTGAAAATGACTGGCACTTTCTTCATGCCAGACTGGTTGTCATTGACCTGCAATGACAGCTCTTTGTCAAACAGGTTGAAGAGAGCCACGTCTGCGTCTTCGATGCCGCAGGGTGGGATCGTCATGTCAGAAGGTGAGCTCTGGCTATCAAAGCCCGACGGAAGAGGTGGGACAGCGAACCGTGACTTTGCTTGTCTATTGTACCGCGTAGGCATCAGATCTCACCGCTTTCGATAGATGTCAACGAAGCGATGGGTGCCACCTTGTGAAGAACCTCAAAGTAGTCGGGGATGTAGTCTGTCTCCAACGTCTCTGGATCGAACGCCCACACGGTGTCTCCGTCCTTTGTGCCAGCCACCTCGCCCGAGGCCTTGATGATGCACTCTACGTCTTGATACCTCAGCTCACCCGTCGCAGTGCGACCGATGACCAAAGGCAACTTCTCGACCCTCTCATTGGGCACAGCCTTCACGTCAAGGAACTGAACGTCACGAACGTCCATGTACAGCACCTCATCGCTCCAATCGATCTTGCTCGTCACGAGGCTCACGCCGTCATAGTCGTGCATGACGTCACCGACTGGCTTTCCGACACGCACTTCAAACATCCACACGTTCGTTCGGAAGGCATGGTGATAGTCATTTGGATCGCCCTTCATCTGCATCGGACCGTCCACGATCTTGACGACCATGTCTGCCGGGATGTGCTTCCACCTTCGCTGCCACTTCACGTCAGTCTCGGCTCTTGCGATGCCGAACGGTGAGAACCTTTTGCCAGACTTGTTGACCTTGTAGATCTCCTCTTCGGGGTTTGCCATCATCATGAAGGCACCGCTGCGGCGCCTGAAGACGTACGCCTTGCCAGGTTTGACAGCCTGTACCCCTCGAGGAAGCTGAACCTCTAAGACAATCTTACGCAGCTCGCCGACAGTGGTGAGGATCACTTGCCCTCGTCATCGTAGAAGCTTGATTGCGTGCCAGTGTCAGTTCCTGCAGGCGAGACCTCGCGGGCGCCGTCGAGCGGGCCATCCAACACGCCTGTCTTCACCAGGTCACGCTTATCATTCGTCTTGCCAAGCCTGTTCTCTGGCAGGCCACGTTGCTGGACAAACGTCTCTTGCACTGCGTCTGCGTCTGTATTTGCGACGTCTGTCGGTCCCTTTGTGAGCGCCTTGAACAGGTCCTCACGTGCCTTGACGCCGATCAACTTGATGCCATCGCGGTGTTCAGCCTGGCCGTAGATGGTCCTCATGGTCACGCGTTCAGTGATCTCATAAAAGACGTTGCTGTAGGAGAAGAAGTCTCCGATGTTGACGCGGATGCCCTTGTCTACCAGATCCCTGTGTTGAAGGTAGACCTCGATCTTGAACTTTGCGTCCACGCCGAACGCATCCGTCTTCGTTGGAGCCTGGAACTCTGTGTCCACCAGACAGTCGATTTCGATGGGGCTGTCAAACACCTTGTGCAAGGCCTCGTTGTAGACCTCATGTGTAAGCGTCTTGAGCTCATTGATCGAGTAGTAGTAGATCTTCTGCCCGATGACGTCCTTGATCACCTCTTTGGTGATGTCTGAGATGAAGTTCATCTCACGGGGTGTGATGAAAAGGCGTGCCATGTTTCACCTCATCCGATGATGATGCTCTTGCCAAGGGGCATCGGAACGTACTTGAGGGCCTTCTGCATGTTCTCAGCGAGATTCGCCTGTTGCTCAATCAGGGCAGCGTTGGTGAGCTTCGCCAGCCATTCCCTGAGCTGATCGCGTAGCTTCTCCTTGTCTTCCCTTCCCTGTGAAACGAGGTCATCACCGTTCAAGGTGAGGTCCGCGTTTGGGATGGGGATGGACTTGAACTTTGACCTGATGAGGCCGAGGAGCTCACGAGAAAGCGCCAGCGTGAACTGCCTGATCCACTGGCGTCCTGGTTGGGTGATGCTGCTGAACGGCAAGTTTGAGAACGGCGCGTTCGCCGCAGATGAGATGCCATAAAGCGAGTCATCGCCCGTTGTACCTCCTGCGCCGATGGCCGTCGGATCAAGCGGGTTGTTCTGACCTGCCATCACTCTGACGTACAGGTTTCCGATCTGCAGGTCTGACGTCGGGATCGGGAAGATCCTGAGGTTGCTGCCTTGGATGGTGTAGCTGTAATTCGAGCGACGGACCCTAAACGCTGCCTCGAGGACTGAACGCCTCATCACGTCCTCGAAGATGGGGAGGACGTAAAAGACCGTGCTGTTGACGTAGCTCTCGTAGTTGAAGTTCGAAGCCAAAAAGTTCGTCATGTTCGAGGCGTTCAAGAGGAACGTTTGAGCAGCGAACGGTTCGAAGTGGTACACCTGGACAACGCGAAGCCTGCCCTTGCTTCCAGTGGCCATCTGTCCGTAGATGCTCACGTTGGTGTTCACGTCCATGAGATCGGTGTAGAGGTTGTAGTCCTGTTTGCCGCTTGTGAGGGAGATGTAGCCCAACGTCGAGTCGAACGAACCACCCAAGAAGGCCTCGCTGGCGTACGGATCTGCCTGACGGAGCAGAAACTCCAACGTCTGCCTCGGGTAGATGTTGGTCATGTCTGTCGAGCCAGTGGGCAGGCCCAAGACGTTGATCAAATCACTCTCGATACGGTGCTCATGGATGATGCGGGAGTACTCGCAGACTGCTTCTTCGAAGCACGTCCAGATCTCCTTGCGCGTGAGCTCGACGGACAAGACGTCGTCTCCGAGCTTCCTCTTGACGAACGTGACCATGGCATCAGCCTCGGTCTGGAACTGCACGTCCGAGTCGAAGAACCCAAATGAGGTCGGGTTGAGCGTCTGGGCAAAGTTAGGCATGAGGTAAATAGGCAAGTCCAAGACGTCGCAAGCGTGTTACGATGGCCTCTAGTTAGTCCTCATGAGGTACCGAGTCGGGGATGAGGTCGTCCTGAAGATAGAAGACACGTTCGGCTATGGCGACGTCGTGTACCGACGCGCCAAGGTCCAGGTCATCGGTTATGACATGGAGGACAGCTCAGATTACCTGCAGTTCCTCTGCTATGTCCCACCGTGGGAGAACGTGCCAAAGACGTTCACCATCAACGGCACACACCTGAGGCACCTCGACATGCACCCGAAGTTCCTTGGCGACAAGGGATGTTTTATCACGGGGCAGACGCCCATCTATGATCACATCCGAACAAAGCCGGGCCTTAACTGCGAGAGGTGCGACGAGTTCTGCGAAGGAGCCCAGGTCGCCAAGGGGCAGACCTACCGCTGTCGCGCTTGCCGCGAGAACCCATACCGCTGACGTCAGCCAACCACTCTGACAGCAGTGAAATTTCCATAGTTCAACTGAAAATTCGCTCCTGCGTTGTTACACTTGACACGGACGTCGTGTTGCAAACCAATTTGCGTGTGAAAATCAATGTAATGCATCGCTATTGATTGTGGAAACGGTTGACCACTCGTGATTGTTTGCTGGATCACGCTGTCTGGTTCTTCTGAACCGCTCACAAAAACTGCAAACATATAGATGCCAGCAGATCCCGAAAAGCTCATTGCTATTGAGTGAAAGAACAATCCTGCCACGTTGTTCTGCAAATAGTTGTTCGTCTGACCATTGCTGGCTGAAGGCAACACGCTCACGCCCGGCGATGACAAGGATGACGTCAACCACTGTGTGATCTGTACGTACGTGTTAGGTGCTCCGAGCGTCTGACCGAACGCATTGTTGTTGTACGTCGTCATCTCGCCGAACGCACCGGCCGACGCAGTGAATGAACTAAGCGTTGTGATGGTTCCCTGAACTGTCAGGCTGTTCGAACCATCATCTACCAGACCCCTATTGTCAATGATCGCCATGCGTCACCCCTTGTGAGCGTGGATCGCCCGCTCTTGGCGTTCAGCAGATGCCTTCGACGAGTGGGTCCCAAGCTTCTTGCGTTTGCCGCCCTTCTTGTGCTTGCTGTAGAGCACGTACTTGCCGCCGCTCTTTTTGACGACCTCGGAGATCTCCTGCCTGATCACCTTACGTACCTCTGCGATGCTAACCTCGACCGTCGTCGGTTCATCATCGAACAGGAGATCATCGCGGTTTTTCGCGACGTCCTCTTCTTCCATGCCGACTGACATCATGCTCCCGGTGCCCACTGAGGGGGCCATGGAGTTGGGTGCCCCAATCTCCACCATCGGCTTCTTGTTGTCGCTTCCTGTGGCCATCTGTGCCCTCCCGTGAGGGTAAATAGGCCGCTCGGTCAACGCCGCGTGAGGATCACAGGCTCGCCTTGCACCGGCTTGGCAAGTTGCCATCCCGGGTTGGCCTCAAGCCAATCATCGACGGCAGCTTTCACGCCGTGTTTCTCAGTCTCAATCCTCTTCGTAGCGGCATCTACGCCTTCGTAGTCAGGGCGTTCTGCATACCACAAGTCCCTTTCGCTCCATTTGCCATCATAGTCGTCAATGATGACTGTGCCGCCTGGCCTGACGAGCTTGTCGAGGTGCTCGAGCTCTTTGGACACCGTGTAGTAGTTGTGGTCTCCGTCCAAGAGCAGGATGTCGAACGTCACGCCTTCCTGCACGAGCTTCGGAAGGATGTCCAAGCTGTTGCCTTCAAGGAGGAACGCTTGCTGCGTCTCAGTCCTGTCAAGGTTCGCCAGCATGATGCCGACCTGCTCCTGAACCTTGACGTCAACGCCGATCACTAGGAACTGCTCCTTGGTGCGGGCGAGAAATGTGGCCAGCGTCAACAGCGAGACGCCTCTGTCAACGCCTACCTCGAGCACTGACGGCGGGTGTTGAAGCGAGTGCAGGGCCTGTTTGCAAGTTGGCAAATACCCGTGGTATGACGTGACGATAACTCCCCTTTACTGATTGTGTATCATGGCTACATTTGACGCATGATCACAATCTACAAACACACTAACACATCCAACGGAAAGTGTTACGTCGGCAAGACAAAGAAAGACGTCATGAAACGTTGGGAAGAACACGTAGTTGCTGCGCTCAGAGGGAGCGAATTATTATTCCATCGAGCAATCAGAAAGTATTCACCTGATTCATGGACACATGAAACGCTTGAGGTCGTGAAAACAACCGCAGATGCAAATCTTTGTGAATCAAAGTGGATCAATCAGCTACGAAGCAATGATCGTAATTGTGGTTACAACATGACATCGGGCGGTGATGGTGGACAGACGTCGTCGTCAGAAAAGTTAAGTCGCATGTTCAAGAATGTGCCCAAAACGCCTGAGCACAAACAACACATGCGTGAATCGCAGGAGCGTTATTGGGCAAACAACCCAAGTGATCCACGACGAGATCAGCTCATCAAACGCAACAAGAGCCCGGAGATGATTGAAGCATCACGACAAGCTCAACACCGTCGTTGGTCAAAACCGGGTGCCAAAGAAACGATGAAGGCCTTATGGCAAAACCCCGAATGGCGAGCCAAAACCCTTGAAGCAAGGCGTCAAGCCAAACGTAAACGTCTTGCTTCACCGACCAGCGACTAGCGCCTGCACTGCGAGAGCAACGCGCTTGCGAAGCTCCTCAGGTAGAGCAGACAAGAGGACATACGGTTCTGACCTCGTGTGTGAGGCAGGGACGCCTCCCACGAAGTTGTCTGCGCTCGTGGTCACGAGCACTCGGATCACGAGAGGGGGAGGACCGATGCGGACAGCCTCGATCGGCTGGTAGACGTCAACCTTGGGGTTTGCCATGTTCCTTCGCTTCTTTCTCTTCTAACAGAGCCTTGAGCTTGAGCTGGAGCGGGCGGATGTCGCCTTTAGCTGCGTACACAGCGATGATGCGTTCGCAGATGTCGAGCAAGGCCTTGTCCGACGTGTCGCTCATCCCTTGAGGACCGTTCGACCTTCGGTGAGGGCGCTGTTCGCTTCAAGAAGCTCCTTCTGTAGGCGCTTCAATGTCTCTGTGGCAACATGCTCGATGGCAGTCGCGCCGCTAGCATGTGCATCGGCGATGACCTGTTCGGTCTTCTTGATCTCTTCTAGGAGCTGTTCTGTGCGTGCTGACATGGTTCCACTGTACCACGTCTCACAAGAACGGAAAACGTCAGCTCAGAAGCTTCACTTCACCCAAGCAACTTTCACCACGCCGTTCGTGACGTCTACGATGATTGCGTTGTCTATTGCTGCATGCTTGCTGATGACCTCGTCATCGAGCTTGTGCACGCTGAGGATGAACCCAGCCGACTTGAGCATGATGAACGCCTGAGCGAGCATCATTCCTTTGATTTCCTGCGACATCCTGATCGCGAGACCCTTGCCTTCGAGGCGCTTCCCATTGGAGCGCCTGAGCGTTACGTTACTTCCCATGACTTGATCACTTTTCCTGTGACACCGTTCCACGATGTCATCGACGCGATGATGAACGCAACTTGTTCATCAATCGTCATCGTTTCATTGTTAACACGAATCAAACACACATTGTGCTTGATCGCTTCTTGTTCTTCGAGCGTATCCCTCGCTCGAGTTGCATCGAAATTGTGGCCTTCGTGCACTTGCTTGAAGTGCCACGAGCCATCGCTTTCAACCCACACACGGCCATCGGTTGACACAATGTCCACGTCAAACGTTAGACCTTCTGCAGTCACCTGCTTGTGACGCTTGAAACCATGTGGACGAAGCGCTTCAGCCAATGCACGTTCAACCTTAGAAGACGTTCGTACGCTACCTGACAACTTAGAAAGAAAAAAAGCTTTCAACTCAGGATTAGATGCTAACGTCAACTTCATTGACGCAGACTTTTTCTTGAGCATCTCAGGCGTTTGTTTTCTGCGAGCGGCACATGCTTTTGAACACGTCTTTTTGACATGTCCCTTACGTTCAGGTGAGTACGTGACCGTGAACTTTGTGCCACATGCACACATACGTTCTTCTGTCACGGTCGTCTTTGTTCCATAGCGTTTGATCGCTGTGGCTTGTGCGTTAGCCTGAATACGAACGAGTCCCTCGTCTGTGTACGCTTTCTCTTTGTGTTTCCACCTAATGTGATTCGCCTTCGCTTGGAAGGTTTCAAACATCAGGTCACACACATCACATTTCCACATGATGTAACTATTCCACAGAATCGTGGAGGTGTTCACAATTGAACCTATAGGTGGAGGCGGCGAGAGTCGAACTCGCGTCCATCACGAATCCCTGCGATGTCTCATCCACAGGCTTGGCGCTTCTGTGTCATTGCCCTCACGCGGGGCTATCCCACCTGTTTAGCGTCGGTTTAGGATTGCGACGTTACGTTTGCGCTCGCCAGCGTTTTTGGGACGGCGTGGCCGCTCCACCAACACATCCTTCTGTTTCGAGGTCGATGTGTCAACCCAACCAATCAGGCCGCGAGGGCGATCGGAGCGATGCCGTTGTCGTTGGCGTCTATACGTCACCGTAGTTTTTGAACCAGTCCACAGTGCTCTGGTGCCTGCAACACAGCCTCTCAACGCAATGTCGAAACCTGTGCGCCCCCATTTGGGGATCTCACGAAATGGATGTCAAGGACCAGGACGACTTGCGCCGTCCATAGTCGATACATACCCCACCGTGAAGGCAAAGTTCACCTCTTCTTGCGCTTAGGCTTCTCGGGCGGCGGGGACTCATCGATCCTGATGAACACACCGGGCTCAGCCTCCTTGTACCCGAGGTTCTCAATCTCCTTCTCGACCTTCTTCAAAGGGTGTTTCTCGAGCTCCTCGAGCTCCGCAAGTTTGGCTTTCTGGGTGGCTTCCCACTGCTGAAAGCTGCGTCGAGCGCCTGTGTGAAGCGTCTCTGCGTCTGCACTTGCGATCGTCGTGGTGATCCGTGCCTCTACCTTTGACAGCACGCGATCGAGCACGTCTTCGGGGCGAGCGGGCCCGTCCTGCTTCCTACAACACCCACCGCAGCCTTTGTCAGCGTCATCGTACTCTTCGTACTTCCTGCCGTTCTTGTCCTGCAGGAGGCGATTGTAGAGGGCCAGGAGCTCCTCTGCGGTTAGGTCAAGCTTCACGGCTTTGCCTCCTTCGCCTCTTCTTCCAAGCCGCGCTCGGCGATGATCCTCTTGATCTCAACCTTCTCCCAAAGGGCCTTGGCGAGGAGCTTCTTGCGATGGCGCATGGCCTTCGCCTCTTGCTTGGCGTTTGCCTTCGTCGCCCTTGCGACAGCGGCCCTCTTTTGCCACGTGCTTCGTTTGTCCTTCTTCATCTTTTCTCCAAACGCAGAAAGGCGGGTCACCTTTCGGCCACCCGCCCATCCTATCCCATCCCAGGGAACTTGCTCAGCCCTTGCGCGCCTTGCCTGCGAAGCCGTAGTGCTTGCGGAGCAAGCGGTACAGCGAGCGTGCCTCGCGGCCGCTCAGTTCGACTGTGCCGTTCCAACTGGAGTCGATGCCGTCGATGAAGAGCCTCGTCGTGTCGCTCGATTCATCGGTCGAGACTGCAAAATCGAGGGTCGCAGGATCGCGACGGGTCGTCTCCGTGCGGAGGTTGCCCCGTGCGTCGATGCGGGAGATGATGTGTGCGTTCTTGTTCGTGTACGAACCGAAGTTGTTGTTCTTGCTCATGTGATGGTCTTTCTGGTGCCGACTACTGCCAGCATGCAGCAGAAGATACCGCACTCAACAAGAAGTGTACAAGCGTTACGGTGCCAAGGTCGCGACGCCGTTGACACCGCAGACGAGCCACCTGGCGTTGTCAGACGCAAGGACGACAGAACCGCCTTTCGTCAGGGTGAGCTTTGTGCCCAAGCTGGAAGACACGGTGTTGACGCCGACAGACGCCATCATCGCCATTGAACCGGTGAGCATGATCGTGTTGGTGCCCAAGGTCTCAACGAACATGATGTCAGCTCCCGGCCAAGAGGAGGGAGCAGGCAAGGATCCTGTAAAACCAACGAGTGCTGCTACAGTGAAGAGGCCTGACGTCGCGATGGTCACCGAGCCTGATGTGGCCAGGCTCATCGCAGTCATCACGTTTGCAGTCGTCGAACACGTGCCGCCGATCGTCAAGTGATGTGAGCCATCGTCTACGAAACCCCTGTTGTCGATGATCGCCATTAGAAAACCTCTGTGCGTTAAGTATCGTAGTCGATCTGTATCGATTACGCTCGACGCTTGTCTCTGATGGCTGTCACCACGAGCGATTGTAGTCCCCTGAAGTCGTGCGACATGTGGAGCGCAAGGCCGAGCGCATGTCTGAGGGCAGCCTGCGATCGTGACGACTTTGCATTAGCAGAGGCCCTCTTGATGAGCCCGACGAGGTCTTCCAACCCGGCGTCCTGCAGCTCTCCGATGGCGTCTACCACGTGAGGAAGGCCGACCTTTTCTGAGAACGGGTCTGCTTCTTCGCGGATGATGCGCCTGAGATCTCCCAGCCTGACCTTCATTACTTCTTCTTCAGTGAGCTGCTTCAGCACCTCGCTCAGGAGAGACCTGACATTGCCCCAAGTGGTCAGCACGATGTAACTAGGATGGCCCAGGTGAATTCTCGAACCGATGCAATGTAGGTTCTACCATCATGAAGCCTGGCGACCTGGTGAAGTACAGGCCTGGTCAGCGAGCTAACGACGGCGTGGCTCTGTGGAGCACGCACAAGCTCACCGACAACGGCGGAGACGACTGGGTCATTGCCAACGAAACAGTAGGTGTGGTCATCACCCTTCGAGTGATAGGCCACGGGGAGAGTGAAAAGCAGGTCGCGCTGCTGCTCATTGGCAAGCACCTTGGATGGCAGAACACCCGAGGCTTTGACGTCATTCGAAGGGCTTAAACGACGAATGGCTCGGATTGCTCCGAGCCACTCAATCATTTGGGTTACCCCTTCAGAACATCAGATGATGTTCATGTCGAGGACGGTGACCGTGCCGTAGAAGTCCGTGCGGACCATCTTCTTGCCGTACCTGGTCATCACACCCTTGCGAGGCGTGAAGTCTTCGGGGGCGAAGATCGTCGGGGTCACGATGAGCGGGACATACGGGGAGTACACGTAGCCTGTCTCGAGGTAGCTGCCGCCCTTGTAGCCGACGAGGATCCTGTTCCTGGGGAAGTAGGGGTCCCTGTAGACCGTGAAGCGGTTGCTGAGCGTACCGATTGCCTCCGCACCGATGGTGAATGGCGAGCCAACCTGGCCTTCGCCGTCCATCGAGAACTTCGGCTTGTAGAGCACGGATGCCTCGAGGATCGTGGCGACGTCAGGAGGCGTGACCATGAAGTTCGCGGAACCGCGCAACGTCTTGCGGTGGATGGTGTTCGCCACGTCGATGACTGTCTCGACGAGGGTCTCGTACCACTCACGCACCGTGCCGGTGAACTGCGGTCCGATGGACAGCGAGGACGCAAGCGTCTGCTGCACGCCGGTGACCTTGTTCACGAACTTGCCAGGAGCACGGCTCCAGAAGTAGTTCGCGCCGTTTGCCTGAGACACGAGGTCGTTCAGGATTTCGCGGTCGATTTCGAGAGCGATCTGCTCCGAGAGGATGCTCGTCAGCTCGACCTCTGCGTCCATCGAGTGGTACGCGTTGAGGTCTTGTGCAAGCTCGGGCGACCACCTGGCGCGGAGCTTGCGGCTCGTTGCCGTGATGGCGATCGACTCGATCTTGATGTCGATCTCAGGGATCGTCGGGTTCGGGGTCGTGCCGAAGTCAGACTCGAAGGACGGGACCGTCAAGGTTGCACCGTCGAGGGAGCTGTCCAGGGTGAGCGAGTCTGCCGTTGCCATCGACAGGAAGATACCTGCCGTGGTGAGGCCGAACGTGCCCGTTCCGTTGTCTGCCGAAGCGAGGAGGCCGCCGTTGATCGTGCCTGACGCTGCAGCAACCTGGAGGACGACTTGGACGTGCGTTCCGTTGAGCGGAGCGGGCGTGAAGTTCGCGCTCTTCCAGTTACCACGCTTGTTGAGGCGGCGGAGGTTCAGAACGCCCGTGCCTGACTGGTACGCCGATGACCAAGCAACCCACGGACCACCGCTTGCCGCAGCGAGGGTGCCCGAGATGTTGAAGACCGCGACCTGCTCGACGGCCATGAGGTCGCCGTTCGGGATCGCCGTCGTGAGGAACGACGTGTTCAGGTACATGAAGACCGTCGCGAGGTTGCCTTGCGAGAGGTCGACGTCCAACTGCGGATCGAAGTTGGAGTTTGCGCCGTTCACACCTGACATTGCTGTCATCATGCTGTTGACGAGGAACGAACCGTTGGTGTTGTTCCATGCGCCGATCTGCGACTGCAGGGTGTTCAAGCTGGCGGACACGTTGATCCAGCCGTTGAGGTGCACCTTGGAGTAACCGACGTTGACGAGGTCGTACATACCACCCGTGGCGAGCGATCCTGACTGGATGCCCTTGCCCGTTGGGTTGTTGTAGATCGACTGGCCGCGAGCGTAGGTCTCTGCCGTCGCTGCATCGTTCAGCTGCGTTCCGGCGTTGCCGCCGACGTTGCTGCCGTACGTGTAGTCGAGGTAGAAGATGAGGCCCGAGGGGAGCGACATCGGCTGGATCGACACGAGCTCGTTGGCGACGAGGCCACCGAAGACCCTGCGAACGATCGGGAAGGCGATGTTCGTGAAGCCCGAGAGCTGGCCAGCTGACGCCATTGCGCCGCCGCCGCCACCGATCGAGACTGCACCTTCGTTGATGACGCCCTTGAGAACCTCTGCTGCCTGGTTCTCGAGAAGCTGTGCCATCGTCTCACGGCGTGAGCCGTCGAGGCCGCGAAGCAAGCCGGTGCGGCCCCACTTCTCGATGAGCCTGGCGCGCTCAGCACCTACGTGGCGCTCCTTAATACCTTGCGCCAGTTGTTCCAAACTGAAGAACTTCATGTGAACTCCTGTGTAGCTTTCTTTTGTGTCAGAATCGAACCAACATCACTTCGTGATGCCTGCAAGCCTTGCCCAGCGTGCTGCCTCGACACCCTCATTGAGGGTTTGCGTCGATGCAGGACGAGTTGCAGCAGATGCGGAGCCGACGACCTGACGGTCGGCGCCTTCCTTGATCTGGCTGCGCTGTCCAGCGAGCGTCTCAGAGAGGCTCTCGTAGACCAGCTTCACTTCACGGGACGTCTTCGCCGCATCGAGGCGCCTGATGATCTGCGACTTTTGTTTCGCAGTCAAGGACTCGTTTTGGAGAAGCTTGTTCGTGTAGAGCAGCTTCTGGTTGAACAGATTCGTTTCTGCCAACTTTGCGCGGAGTTGTTCTTCGGCCTTAGACCCCGCTTGCCGTGTTGAAGCGCCATTCGCGGCGGCCTCATTCTGAAGCTTGAGAAGCTTCGAAACCTTCTTCGACCTTGCGAGCGACTCATTGAAGCGCTTCGCAACTTCGCTGTACGCCCTCTTGATCTCTGCAAGCTTCCTTGCATCGCGGGTCGTCTTCGCTTCCTTCTTCAAGGATGCGGCGCGTGACTTTGCACGCTGTTGAATCTTCGCCTCAACCTGAGCCCTGCGCTGGAGGGATTCCCTCGCCACGCTGCCAGACTCGCCTGGGTGACGGCTCTGCTTGTTGGTGGGCATCGTCTCGTCGCCGCCGTGGTCAGGACCATCGACTGCCTCTTCCATGCCGAGCTCGAGCTCGTCAAGGCCAGTTCCGCCAGCCCTCTCTTCGCCGTAGCCGCGTGAATGCCTGCCGACTGGCTTTGCACGGAACTCGTCCATTGCCACTGCATCCGCCTCATCGAGATCGTCATCATCGTCGTCGTCATCGCCATCGGCCTCGCCGAGCGGCTGTGAAACCTTCGGTACTTCCTCGATGTCAACGTCCGTGAATGCCTCGCCGCCGTCCTTGCCGCCGCCGAAGTCGTCCATTTCCTTGCTGCCCACGCCGTGGCCCCATGATGCGGGCTCGGTCTCTTCACGAAGTGACTTCATCCTTGCAATCTCCCTGCGCAGCATGTTCTCATCAATCTCGACGATCGTGTCGTCGGAGAGCCGAAGAGACTCCATCTGCGTATCATCTTGGGCAGGTGCTCCCATGTCGTCACCGCCGCCGAGGTCAAGCTCATCGCCGCCCTCGCCGCCGGGAAGGCCGCCTTCGCCGCCTTCTTCCTCTTCGCCAGTGACCAGGTCAACGCCGACTGAGTCGAGGTCGATGTCATCGGGCAAACCCGTCAGCTTAAGCGTGACGTCTGCCTCATCCAGCTGCTGCACCTTCTTGTTCTCTTTCGACATTGATGGCTCCCGGAGCTCGTTCAGGTTCTTGAAGTACGCTTCAAGCTTCGCCTCTACTGAGGCTTTCTGCGCAGGATCAGTAACTGATGCCTGCACGTGGTCATACATATCCTCCACGCGTGAAATCGCTTCAACGATTTGCGCGGAGCGCTTGTCTGATGGCTTGGCGACGCTTAGCGACCGTACGGTCTCCGCCAACGCTGCCATCTGAATGTTCACAGTGCCCTGTGGCTTCTTCGCCTTGGAGATCTTTGACAGTGCGTCAACAGACTCCATGCTGACCTCAAACTCCTCTTCAGCGGCCGGGACAGGCTCACCGAACTGCGGAGGTGGGACAGGCGCGCCGACGGCTGGCTCACCGCACAGTGCATCGATGTCGAGGCAAACCTTTCCGTCTGCATCGGGTGAAGAGACGGCCACAGTTGCACCTGCTGGATCGATCGGAGCTACGACCGCTGTCGCATCTACGACATCAACAGCCGCTGGTTCGTCTGCACGATCACCGAGTCCAGGAGGAGCTCCAGGACCTGCGGGCACTGACTCATCGAGGTCGTCATCGTCACTTGATTCACGGAGCAGCTCACGTTCGATGAGCTCCTTGAGACGCGGCGTCACGGCGTCGAGGATGGCGCGCTTGGCGTTGTCCTCCGCTACCTCCTTGACTCGTTTGACGTCTGCTAGGGCTTCTTCGTAGAGCTGCTTGGACATGCTCAACCTTCTATGCGCTAAGTATCAGAGACTTGAAAAAGAGTGCGTGGCGCACTGCTGCGTCACGGGTTGCCGCCAGAGTCGCCAAGCTTTGCCGATGTTCCGAGCGTCTCGGTAGCGACAAACTTTGGGGTGGCTGTGGTAGGTGACTCGGTGCCTGTGCCAGGAGCGCCAGGAACGTACGTCGGCTTGATGTCCTTGGCTGCGATCTGCGGATCGACGTTCTTGTCGAGGCCGCTGGTCTTGCCAGGTCCGGGGGACGTGATGTCCGGGATGTAAGAGTTCGCTGGATCGCCTGGGTTCTTCCAGACGACGTCCTTGCCCTCCGCCGTATTCGGCGGTTGGATCGAAGCGAGCTTGCCAGAGTAGTCCAGGCTCACTCCCTGAGGGAACATGCCCGGATCGCCGTGCTGCACACCGTCAGACGGCTGCATGCCTCCCACGCCGTTCACGACAATGGCCGTCGCCAAGGCGACAGTCGCGTTACGTGCATCGACTTCCTTGCCGACGAGGTCCTGCACAGGCGACTTTTGAACTGGATCGCTGCTGTGAAACAGCTTGTTCAGAAGCGTGTGTGCCGACGTTGCGCTCGGAGCGTACTTGGTGTACTTGCCAGTGCCTGACATGGGCTAAGCCTTTCAGGCCCTCTTGGCCTTGGCTGCCTTGATTTCCTTGACCAGCGCAGCGCGCTTCTGGCGGATGAGACCGATCCTCTTGATGAGGCGGGCTTCCTCGACGCCGTACGCCTTTGCGGAATCGACCTTGTGCTCAAGGCTGTCTGCGAATTCGTCTGCGTCCTTCTCCTTAGTGTCCTTGGCACGCTTCTCGACGTCTTCCATTTCGCCGAACGACTTGGAGACTTCCTCTTCGATGATTTGCCTGAGCAACTGCGGGGTGAGCTTGACTGACTTCATGAATGCACCTTTCTGGCTTCGTGCTTGAACCCTAAGTATTGTCGTTATGCCGTTTTCTTAGCGGGTGCATCCATGAAGGCTAAGTCGGCCCAACGTGCTGCTGCGTCCTCTCCGAAGATCTCGTCGGGATTGCCATTGATCTGCTCAACAGAGGAGATCCCGTGGGACGCCTGGGACGATCCTGCAGACGTTGGTTCGCGGTACTTTGACTGCTCAACCATGGTTGTAGCCGCAGTGTCAGCGAAGATGGCTGCCATCGTCGAGTTTCCATGTGAGCTCGCCTTGATGGCCGCCTCGAGGACACGCGTGTTCGCAGATTGTCCCATGCCTCTATTGACGGGAGTGTCAAGTTTGGGGTCAAACGCAAGCCTCTGTGCCTGCGACGGAGGTGGACGACGTAGGCCTGTGGACACCTGGCCAGATTGAAGCACCTGCCCTGTCGGCCTGCCCGCATGCTCGACAAGGCGCGACCCGAGGCCTTCGCTGAGCACCTCTACGATGCACTCCTTGATGAGAGCCTTGAGCTGTTCCTTGTTCATCTTCATCGTTTCCTCGCCTCGTGATCTAACAACGTTTTGCCCATGAGGTGATCGTACTCATGTTGAACGATCCGCGCCGCGAGCCCAGAGAGCTGCAACAGCTGCGCCTTGCCCGACAGGTCTTCGAATGTGACGTCGATGTCAGTCCACCTCACCACGTTCACCTTGACGCCCGGCAGGGACAGGCAGCCTTCTTCCTTCATCTCCGTGCGGGCGGAGGACGGTGCATAGAACGGATTGACCATCACTGTGCAATCGCTGGCCTTTTCGCCTGCTGAAGGATCAATGATGATGATCTTTTTGAGAACGCCGACCTGAGGAGCGGCGAGGCCCACGCCGTCGCCTGTGTACATGACGTCCAGCATCTGATCAACCAGGTGCTTGAGCTCGGCGTCGAACGTGGAGACAGGTTCGCACCGTGCCTTGAGAGCAGGGTCAGGGTGCGTAAGAAGCTTCATTGTGCACCACGCTTTTTTCGTTCCGCCCACGCACGGATACCCGCCAATTGTTTTTCACGAACTTCTGGGCGCGCCATCGCAGCTTTTGTTCGTTCACTGATCAATGCCACACGTTCTGGTGTCGACATTTGTTCAACAAATCGTTCATACAACTCTGGGTCTCTCATCGCTTCTTTGGTACGTTCAGAAATGAGCATTTTCACTTCTGATTTTGCCATAGCTTCACGTTGCCTTTGCTTCCATGATTGATCTTCCATGGATGCCATGGCTTCCTTGGTACGCTCAGAGATCAATTGACGTGTTGCTTCATGAGTGTATTGTGCGCCATTTCTCATGTTATACCCGTTCGGCCATACAACGTCAAGATCAACGATCCATTTTCGCTCAGCTTCGTTCAATTCTTCTTGAGACGAACATTCACAAAGCACCCGACGTTCAAAGCTTTCAGGACCGTGTTCACGAATGGCTTTGGGAAGCTCCCAATTCACCCCTTTGCCTGCTAGCTTTACGTGACCACGCCATCGAGCAGTGAGACCTTGAACAGTCTGTCCAACGTACCGCATCCCGGTCTTGGTGCATAAAAGTTCATAGACAATCCCATAAGCCATTTCACTAACTATCTGCCAAAAGTGATTAGCCTACTCCAGGCCAGGTCACCACGTTGCCAGTGCTGAGGTCAGTCTGCGAACCCGTGACCACTGGCGTGTTCGCGGCGAGGACTGTCGTGAGGCCTGCAAAGAGGCTGAACGAAACGGCACTGTTCTGTCCCATGACATAGAGCGTCTTGACACGGGTTTCGATTGTGAGCTGTTGGCTTGCAGACAGGTAGAACTTGTTAGAGTTCGTGTCTGACATTCCCGCTGCTGTGAAACCAAATGCCAGGACGCCACCTGCCGTGCTCAGGTTGGCGAGTGTGATGAACCTAGTCGCCGTCTGAAAGTCGAACCTTGTCGCAGAGCCGCTCGCTGCAAGCGATGAGGTCACCCACGGAAGGGCCGATGACTGGAACTCTGCTGCGTAGCTGTACCCCGCTACCGGGTTATTGAGACCCATCTATCAGACCTTTCCCTTGAATGAGAGGATGTCGTTCAGGACCCTATCGATCCTGTCAGACCTGTCGAAGATCTGTCGCAGGTCCTCGGATCCGATGACTCGACCCTCAGGGATCATGAATGCTCCCGAGGTGCTGGGCTCTGACACCATGTCGAAGGTGATGAGTTGGAAGTCATCCTGCACCACGAAGTATTCGCCTTGCTTGCGGGTCGAACCGACGCCGCGTGAGGAGATGCCGAGTTTGACACCGTGCTCCACGAGCCCCTTGAGGATGGCGCCTGAAGGCGTCTTGTCCAGAATTTCGATGGTGCCGTACACCACACCGTCCTCCATGTAGGCCTCCCGCACGATGTGCGAGACGTTCTTGAGGTTGACGACAGAGCTGTCCGGGTGATCGAGCTCGCCCATGGCGCGGTTCTCGATGATGAACTTCTGGTAGTTCCTGATCTCGCGGTCCAGTACGTGCTTGGGATAGATGCGGCCGTTCTGGTTCAAGGCATCGGCCTTCTGAAGGATGCCCTTCATGAGCTGCTTCCTTACTGCAGGAACTTCGATGGGCTTTCCAGCCTCATCCAACACGGTCTTCGCAGGCTCGACTTCCTCGGTCACGAGCTTGTACTCGAACGTGTCCGGGTGTCCGCTGAGCAAACGCATGTCAACCATTGTTCTTCTCCGTCTCACCGCCGAGCTCGGACGCAAGCTTGGCGTACAGCATGAACCGGGTGACCGTGGCGTCGTCCACCACGTCAAGTTTCTCAGCGAGCAACTGCTCCTTCGCAGACGCCAGCTTTGCCTTCACGTATTCGTTCAACCCATCCGCGGCCCCGGCGGCAAGGTGCTCATCGATGGCCGCCAAGAGCCCACCCTTGACCTCCTCGAGCTTCTTTGCCACAGAGGTTTGGTCCTCTGTGGCCGTGGAGAACGCGTAGGCACGGATGAGGCCCTTCTGGACCTCGTTGAGCGAGCCAGTGTACTTCTCATTGAGGCGCTTCATAAGCACCTTCATCAGGAGACGTGCAGAGCCGTTGCTTTCCTCGCTCACGGTGACGTCAGGCTTCTCTGCCTTCTCTGAGATGAGCCAGCTGACAAGCTGGTCTTCGTACTTGGCCATGCGACCGAGGTCCGGGTCAGCGGAACGCCAGTCGTTGAGGAGCGTCTGCACCGTTGCGTACGTCCTATACTCGTCGATCTGCTGGTCGTAAAAGTACTCGTCCATCGTGCGATTGATGCCGTGGATGAGCAAGGACTTCTCTTTGTCCAGCGCCTTGATGTCATGGCGACGGGCGGCGTCCTTCGCTTCCTTGAGGATCGAGGCCGCAACCGCCTCAGAGCTCACCGTCGTCTTCACGAGGGAGTTGATCAGGCGAAACTCCTTGTGCAGCTCTGTGCCTGGTTTGAAGTGCCTCTTCAGAAGCTTGAGTGCACGCGATGACCTTTTCTTGTCCCCGTCAATGAGGGAACGTGAGATCGTGCGAACCAGCCACTCGTAGAGTAGTGCGGCGTTGCGCTTCTTGTGGTGGGTCTTGCTGCTCATTCCTCGCCCTCTTCGTCTATGATAAGTAGCTCCTTCGCAGGGTCATCAGCTTGTGCTTGCTCTTCGAGCAGGCCCGCGCCGCGATCGACCTGGTCTTGGACGTCTTCACCTTCGGTCATGACCTTCTTCTTTGCTGCCATCTGCTGGAACTTCTCGGACTGAGACATCCTGGCGATGCTCGACGCGAGGTCCCTTGAGAGGCACTGACGCTTCGTAGGCGCCGTCTCTGCCAACGGGTTCGTGACGACAGACTTGATCCAGTCGTTGTCGTACGGGTCTTCCATGGAATGGTTGTCTGTGGAGGTCATCTTGGCGAAGTCAGGCATGTGCGTCTTGGATGCACCGTGCGTCCTACGACGGGAGCGGTTGTACTTCGTCTTGGCGAGCTGAGAGACTTTCACGGTGGGTCCGTCCTTCTCGTTCACCTTGCGAGCGAAGTCATCGTCCGCGTCGTCGTGGTCCATCGACGTCAAGAGCTCAACATCGGGCTCAACATCTTCTTCTGGTTCTTCTGAGGCGTTTTCTTCAGGAGGCGTGCCACCACCGCCGCCTTCTCCTCCTCCGCCGCCTTCAGGCGCTCCACCGCCACCGAAGAGGTCGTCTGCTCCCCCTCCACCCGCTCCGCCTTCACCACCGATGGCGCTTTCCAACTCTCCAGCGATCTTAACGTCGACGCGGAGGCCGTCATTGATCGAGTCAAGTTGCTCGTCATTCAGACCAAGAATTTCTTTACGAAGGAAGTCAAGGTTCACTAGACGCTCTGGAGCTGTTCCAGCGATCTCGAACTTGGCTCGCCAGAGCTCAAGCTTCTGCTGTTGAGCAACGGTAGACGGGTTGGAGAGCCTGAGGGTGAAGTTCTGCAGGTCCTCGCCGTCAAAGCCGTGCGCATAGAGGTGGATGATGGCAAGCTTGTTGAGCTCGGCCAACATCGTCTTCTGAATGACGTTCACCGTGCGGGAGAACCTGATGTCCTCCTGAGCCAGCGTTGCCTTGGAGGACAGCATCTCGTCGTACCCGAGGTAGGCTCGGGGGATCTTGAGGGCCGCAAACAGCTTCTTTTGGAGGTAGGCCACGTCCTCAACGTTGCCTTGGTTCGCAAGGCCTGCGAGAGTGTCGATCTTGGTTCCGCTCTCGTTACCGCGCACCGGGATGAAGTAGTCCTCGTCCACAGAGAGCGGGTTAAAACGAAGGTCCACACGGCCTGTTGCCCTGTCGATGACAGGTGAGGTCCTCATCTGAGCACGCTGTTCTTCAACGTACTGAGGCACGTTCTCAGGCGGGACGTTGGCGACGTCGATGTAGAACACACGGCGCTCAGGTGCTCGGACGACGCGGTACACTAACATGGCGTCCTCAAGGAGGATCAACTGGCGCCAAATGCGGCGAGCTGGCTCGATGACCGATGAGCCGTACGGCAAGAACATGTCGTTGCCGAGGAGCCTGAAGTGGACGACCTCCCAGTTCTCGAGCGTCCTGTTTCCGAGGGTCACCCAACGGTACCTGATGGCGAACGGGTCGTCCCTGTCGAAGTTCTCCTCGCGCTCGACCTCGTTGACCGGGATCGGAAAGGCATTGATGACGCCGTACTCGGGAGACACGTCAGCGTACAGGAAGAAGTCTCCGTACTTGCAGAGGTTCCTCGCCCACGAGCGAAGGTTGAATTCGACGTTCAATGAGTTGTAGAAGAGGTCCTCGAGGGTCTCCCTGATCTTCTCATTGTCAGAGTAGACGTGGAAACATCGTCCCTTCTCGTCCGCAGCGACTGTCTCGTCGGCATAGATGTCAAGGGCTGCTGCAATCTCGGGGGTGTTGTGAGACACCACGGTGTCAGTCGCAAAGTTCTTGTACCCGTCGACTGTCAAATCATACAACGGCATGATGCCTGCATACTCGACAGACACGACCTTGTGGTTCTGGTGCTGCGAGGCAAACTCACTGAACCTTGCAAACCCTGCATGTTTAACGCGATTGACGACCTTTGTGTCTGTCGTCCCCAATGCTGCCGCCAACTCTTTTGCTGACATGCATGGATGGAATGCAGCACACACCTGTTCGAACGTCAACGTAGCGTCATAACGTGGGTTCTTGTTACCCGTGTTGTCCCACCCACCGTTTCTCCAACCGGGTTGATATGCCGCGGCAAACGTCTGAAAGTCCTTGAACCCATTGCTTCGCAACCGACGTTTGATGACGTTGGCATCTGTGTCAAGAGCCTCTTTCAGCTTGGGCAGATTGAACCCTACACGTTCACACGTCTCAAGGATGCGTCCAAACGTGATGTCCTTTCGTTCAGCGGGGTTGTTCGCGGTCATCCACGCCGAGTGTTGAGCCTTAAAGCGATCGATCCGCTCGCGGTTTGCCTCACACCACTTGTGCTTGTTGTTGATGCTAGCGTGAAGAGAGCTGTGTTCTGACTTCGTCATGATCAACAGGTTCTCAGGCCTGTTGTCGGTCTTGACGAAGTTGATGTGATGAACGACCTCATCCTCTGTAAGCTCACGACCAGCGATCCATTCAGCCATCAGCTGGTGTTCTTTTGTCCAGCCCCTGAACCTCGTGTCCATCGTGTAGACCCACGAGTACCCTTTTGTGCCCCTTTCAGCCTTTGCAAACAGGTCTCTGCGGTAGTATGGCATCATGCTCATGCCGGGCTGCAGGTCTTCGATCTTACAGTACGTACCGTCCCTCAGCATGAGACGGTGATTGGCGCTACCCGTGATTGAGCGTCCGTCATCAAACGTCACCTTGTACGCATCATCTATGCGTGTCTGTCGAGCTTGCTTTGCGTAAGCAGGAACGAGCTGAGACTTGTTGTGATCGTACGCATAGACGATGAACTGTTTCTCGGGATCCGTTTCACACTCTCGAGCCAGTTCGTCAATGCGCTTGAACCCATCAGGAACAGCGATCAGAGTATCGCCAGCGATGCAGTACTCCATTTCTTGGAAGTCCTGGTATCGCATGAGACGCTCTGACAGGTTGTACGCGTTCGAGGTGATCGTTGCGTACGTCGGAGACAGGGACTTCTGAAAGAGAAGCGTGCCTGACGACTTCGTCTTGTCCGCCACCGCCATCGTGGTGTCGAGGCCGCGGATCTTGCGCTTGACGATCGGTCCGCTTCGGAACAGTCGCGTCAATCGTCGGAATAGGCTCTTGGGTTCTTTCTTTGCCATCTGTCACACCCCTCCAGTCTGTTGGGGCCTTTCTGTCTGCGATCTTACATCACCGTTCGCAGCCAGCTTTACAAACCTCAGTAGTTCAGAGGCTTCCAGGTCTTGCCGTCCCACCAGGCGGCTTCCCTGCCGCCGACGACCGCAATCAGGTCACCGTAGGCCACGTGGTACTGCGTTGCGCCCTTGCACGGAGGAACACCCTGTTCTGCCAGGTCTGACTCGCCGAACGTCTCGTCGGTGTCGATCCAACACCCGTGCAGGCCTGGGTCAGGCTCAAGGCCTTCCTTCTTCACAGCCTTCAAGGACACCTTCTGGGGCTCTTTCTTTGGCGTGGGGACATAGGACCCGGGAGAGCTCACCATGTTCTCAAGAACCTTCTCGAGCTCACTGAGGTGAGGTGTGGTGGCGTTCACTGCTGCGTGAGGCGCCTTCTCCTTGAAGACCTCCACAGCGGCAAGGAGCTTGCTGGCGACGGTCACAACAGAGTTGATGCTCTTGTGATCAACGGCCTCTTTCAGAGCCTTCCTGCGCTCACGCTCAGCCTTGAACTCTTCGATGACGATCTTGCGAAGCCTCTCTTCGCTGATTTCAAGCCTTTTCTCCATCGTGACGTGCCTCTGGGGGTAACTATTCACTCACCACGTCGCCTGTCGCACCATCTACGATGGTCCACGTTGGGTCTGGCTTATGGCTAGCATCTTCGCCGTCAAAAACAGGACGTATCGGATAGTAGTTTACGTCTGCCCACCACGCTCCTGAGGCATCTGGCGATGGGCTGATGACGTCTCTCATTTCTGCCGCAAGCTGTCTCTTTACATCCTTCGAGCTGCTCGCGCTCATGAACCCCGGCCTGACCTTGGGATGAATAGGGTCATAGATGAACACTGTAAAAGTGTAGAATGACCTAGGTTCACTTGATGCGACGTCGATCACCCATGTACCAAGCGTTCCTACACGCTGATGCATAGTGGCCCTGAAACCTTCTTTTTCCTTCTGCTTTACCCAAGCAACGAAGCGTGATTTGGCTGTGTCACTAAGGCGCTCCCACGACCACGTATGAATGCGAAGGGCTTTCTTGTCGGCCTTCGCTTCAAGCAGTTGTTTGATGTGACCCCATCGCGTACGCATGCGTCACTTCAGCAACCAATTGAAGTCTCTGAACTCTCTCGTTTTGGTGATCGGGTCGTTCGGGGAAGTTGCATCTGCGTGGCGCGGCTTGTAGACACTTTGGGAATTAATGCCCTTGATATTGGGATTGACCAACGGTTGGGCATCATTGACGCGGCTGAGGCCTTGGTGCTGGTCAGTCGTTGTCCTTGCCAATTTGGTCGCCTTCAACATGGCATACGCCATGTCGATGCCCTGCTGGCTGATGCCTGAGTTGCCTTCTACGAGCCAACAACCAATGGCACAAGCCATCACCAAATCGTCATATGCATCCTTGTTTGCCTCTGCTCGTGCTCCATTCCAGACGAACGATTGCAGCTGGCTATAGAGCCTGTCAGAGTAGACTTTCAAGCGTTTGGTCCTGATCATTTCCTCGAGCTTTGCCAGGATCTGAGGCCTTGTCCTCTGTGTCGTCGGAAAGCCCGGCAACATCTTGGGATCAGGCGGTATGTAATTGAAGGGGTCGCCGCCCACGCCGTGGTAGTACATTTTCGGATACCCGCTGTCGCGGAGCTTCGTGTTTGCGAAGTAACCAAATGTGTTCTGCTCGATCATGATGAGTGCAGTGTTGTACCTCTTGCCCCACTCTGCAAGCACGTCCGCGAGTTGGTCAGGAGGCATCTTTCCCATGTACTCCGCGACCACCTCACACTCCTCCACGTCAATGACAGTGAAGGCTGAGTAGTCACGAGCGTCTCCACGAGCAACGTCAGCAGAGATCACGTACTGCCTGCCAGGGATTGGCAAAGACCATACCCACATGTTTGCCTTGTCCCCATGACGCTCAATCGGTTGCATGATCTGCGTCCTCAGGTAGGCCAAATCGTCCGTCTGAAGGAACGTGTCGCCTGATGTCGTGAAGTCGCACAGGTACTCCTGTCCGATGGCACGCTTGGTGAGGTTCTTCGTCTCCTTCTTGAACCACTCCTCATTGTGCTCCGGGTGCACGTCCCACGGGAGCTTGATGGGGTTAAACCCGTTCTCGCCCGTCTCAGCCTCAGTCCAAAGCTTGTAGAACTGTCCACCGACGCCATTCGGCGTGCTGATGATGACAGCGCGACCACCTGTGCTGATGGTGGGAGACAAACCGGTCCAGATCGTGTCAAAGTCTCGGATGAACGCGGCCTCATCAACGATGAGGAGCGAAAGGGCCTCTGAACGACCTGCGTCCTCTGAGGTCGGAATGGCAGTGACTGACGAGCCATTGCTGAAGGAGACCTGCTGCTTCGTCGGCTCGAACTTCGTGATGAGGAGCCACGGCGGGATGGTCTGGAGGATGTGCCTGACCTTCTTGATGAAGTTCATGGCGGTGGGAAGCTTGGTGGCGATGACGAGGATGTTCTTGTCCTTGTGAAACAAGGCTAACCAGGCAGCGTAGGCCGCGCACACTGTCGACAAGCCCAGCTGACGAGACTTGAGAACGATGTTGAGCCTGTGATCCTCAAAGGCCTTCACGCAGTCGTCCTGAAACGGAAACGTCTCGAACGGGATCGTGCCCCGCGTAGGGTGCTGGATCTTTGCGTAGTTCCTGATGAAGTAGACGGGGTCCTTGCCGCAGGCCAGGATCTCCTGCACCTGTTGGTCCCTCGTCAAACGAGAGGGGGTGGTCGCCATGTTTAGCCGATCTCGAACACGGTCTTACGCCTGTAGTACGCAGTACGCTTGGCGTTGTGCACGTTCATGTTGATGATCTCGACAGAGTCGGTCGAGGTGAGCTCTTTCGCCTTCAGAGCCGAGCCAGACAAGTCCTTGTACGTCGCCTTGACGTGCTTCATCACCTCAGCGATGACAGCCTCAGACTCAGACTGTTGGGCCCTCTTGCACTCGATCATCTGCCTCTCGGTGCCAAAGTTGACCACCACGGCATAGGATGCCATGAGCCTGCCAGCGCTAAGGACAGACAGCTTCACGGAGTATGAAGCGGTCTTTGGAGTAGAAGATCTCCCCCACGTGCTATCAATCGCCTGCCCAAGTGCGTTGTAATCAATCTCCGCCATTACTTCCTCGCTTTTCCTAAGTAGGCACGACGTGCATCGATGATGCCTAACCTAACCAGATCCTCACGCATCCAAAGCTCTGAATTTGGATACGCTGTGTGAAACCATGTCCATTTTGCCTTCCCACCGTCACTATGCGTGCGGCGTGACCACGTGCCCTTCACCTCTACGTACGTGTTAGCATGCGGACCGTGTCATTTGCCGCACTTTCGACCGCCTCTTTGATGCACAATCTCAAGTCGCTAATACGCACCTTCATGAACGTAAGTATCAATCGATGTCCAACACAGTTGATAGCAGAGGCCGTTCCTTCTCGAATTCCGCGACCTGCTCAGGCGTCGGGCGCCACCCGTTCTTCCACTCCTCACGACGCGTGTGGGCCCAACGGAGGGCACACCTGTTGCAGCACTCGTGCTCACGGAATGACGTCTCGTCGTCCCTCGACCTCAACAAGGCCTGACATACGGGGCACGCTGAGGGGACAGGTGGTTCATCAACCGTGGGCTTGATGACGATGAAGCCATCAGGATGTTCAGCTACCAGACGGTCCCGCGGGTACGGCTTCCAGTCCATGCCTCATTCGTACACCACGTGGGCGTCCTTTTCGACCTTCGTGACTTCGATGAACATGTCTGCGGCGTCCTTGATGCCTTCCACGTGAGTGATGATGATCACCAGGCGGAAGTAGCGCTTCAGGAGCATGAGCAGCCTGTTGCAGGTCTCGACGCTCAGGTCATCGAGGGCACCGAAGCCCTCATCGATGATGAACATGTCAGTCTTCGGCAAGGTAGAGACGTTGATGAGGGCCACACGGATGGCGATGGAGGCGATGACTTTCTCCATTCCAGACGCAAGTTCGATGATCCTGCGGCTGTCGCCGTAGTTGATGAAGACCTCCAGCGAGTCATCATCGTCTTCGAGCTCGATGGTGAAGTCGAAGATACCGTGCATGATCTTAGCGATCTCTGCGTTGATGTGCGGAAGCTGGCTGGCCACGATCGAGTGTGGGATGCCCTTCCTCGAGAAGGCATCCACGACCAGCTCGTAGGCGCTCATCTTCTGGAGGAGCGCCAGACGTTCCTGTTGCTCGCTGTCGTAACGATCAGCCTGGGCTGCGAGGACGCTGATCTCTGACGCAAGCTTGAGACGCTCTGCGTCAAGAGCCTTAGCGGCCGAGACTTCCTTGTCGAGCTTTCCTCGCAAGGCCACGACCTCAACGTTCTCTTCGTTCTGGTATGCTTGCTCGAGCTCACCTAACCTCGTCTCGGCCTCTGACAACTTCTCCTGAGCGTCGTCCAGAGAAGTCGCGGCCTTCACCATGGCGACGTTCTTGTCCGCCACGCTGACGACCAACTTAGAACGAATGTCCATGAGCTTCTCGATCTTGGACACGCGACCAGCGAGGTCTTCTGTCTTCAAGAGGCTTAGGGCATCATCTGCCTTCTTCAGCTTCTCAAGGGCCTTTGACACCTTCTCACGTTGCCCATCCACCTTTCCCTTGTTGGTGTGAGCGTCTTTGATAAACCTGCACGTTGGGAACTGGTCGCCACACGGTACGTCGTCAAGGATCTTGAGCGAGCGCTCCTGTTGCTTGAGGGCTGCTGCTTCCTTCTCATGCATGTGAGTGAGCGACACCACGGACGACTCGAGGGCCTTGAAAGCCTCCAGACGCTTCTTCAGATCGACCAAGTCGTTGTCCTTCAACGCCTCGTCGATGGCTGCGATCTTGTTCTCAAATGACGTCAGCTCATCCTTCGTGCTGTCAATGATCCTGTTGTAGTCATCGACAACCTTGGCCAACGTGCTGACACGTTGACGCTGTCCGTCCACTTGAGCCTTCGTCACGAGGATGACATCCTTGAACGTTGAAAGCTCATTTCGCAAAGCGTTTGAGCGCTCAGTGGACTCGACCATCAGGTGAAGCTTCTCTTCGAGCAACGTCTTGCATTCTTCGACCCTTGCATCTCGGGCCTCGGCGAGCTGCTTCCAGTCACGGTCAGGCAACGCTTTGAGCTGGTACTGGCATGACTTCAAGTCGTCCTTAGCATGGTCGTACATCTTGTCAAAGATGTCGAGGTCCAAGAACTTTGAAACGATCTGCTTCCTACGCGTGGACCCCTGCGTGATGAATGCCTTGGCGTCGTCCTGTGCAGAGAGCGACGTCATCAGGAAGTCTTCAGGTGTACCGATCAACTTCTTGACGACCTTTTCAGTGTCCGCCCTTTGCTCGCCGCCAAGGTCGACAGCTTCTTCGCCCTCCATTCGGAAGACGTTCAATGCTGTGTTTGCATGCTTCTGGCCGAAACGGTTCTGGTGCTTGATGGTCTGGCGCTCGATGACGTAGTCAGTGCCATTGACGTTGACGACTGCTTGAGTGTAGCAGTGCTCCTTTCGAAGGTTCGGCACCCATAGGTTCTTGATGGGTCCGCGATCAGTGGCGTTGAAAAGCGAGTACATGATCGTGCCGACGATGGACGACTTGCCGATCCTGTTTACGCCGAAGATGCCACACGTTCCAGACAGGTTGTCGAAATTGATGCTGTTGCCTTCTCCGTAGGCAAACGTGTTGTCGAACTTGAGGTTCCTGAGCGACCACTTGGTGTTCCTCACCACGCCATCCGGGTCGTTGCTGTATGCCAGGTACGTCTTCAGGAGCTCGTACACCGAATTCCACTCTTCATCGGAAACGACGGCACCCTTATGAAATTCCTTCAGCATGCGAAGGAGCACGTCTGGGCTGCGTAGGTCCTCTTTGGCGAAGGACATGTCACCTGACGTGACGATGTTGACGTTCGTGGTGTGGTCAGTCTTGAACGTGACCTCTGCGGCCTTCATCTCCTGGCGAAGACGAGAGGTGACGAGAACTGCATCCTTCTGTGCCAGCTCGGTCTGACTGTACACGCGGAACCTTGAGCCGACGGGGTAGGCCTTCTTGACCTCCTCCATCGTCTTGTCCACGTCGCCTGCCCACTCCACGGTGATGTATGGCGATGGGTTCGGGAGCTCTTGGAACCGAACATCGAAGCTCTTGGGACCATTGATGTCCCAAAGCAACCAACCGTGCTTGACGTCCTCACCGTAGTTCTGTTGGACGACAGAACCCGGGTAGCTGATCCATGGCCTCTTGGCCTTGATCTTGATCTTAGCCATTCACCACCTGGGCGCCTGGAAACTTTGCCAGGTCTGCTTCGTCGATCTCCAACTCGACCTCCTTGTAGCCGAGGTGCTGCGTCTTGTGGATGTCGCCCAACATCACGATGTCGAAGTCCTTGAAAAACTCCACGCGGATGCCGTCCTCCAACACCCAATCGCCTTCCGTCGTGGCTCCGTACACCGGGCCGTGGTAGGCCGCAATGTTGACCTCGCCTGGAACTGGCTTGACGTCTTTCCACCCGTCCTCATCGAAGAGGCTGAATACGCAGAGGTTCACGCCGTCTGCCATCTTGTAGGTGCCGCTCTGCTTGTAGATGCGGATCATCGGATTGTCGAGTGCTGCGAGGATGGGCGTTACTGCGTCCTGACGTGACATGTTGCTGAGGTTACCGTCGTGGTTTCCCAATGTCACGTGGACGACGCCGACAGTGGCCAGCTCAGTGAACATCCAGCACATGAACTCGATGCACTCTGGCGACATACCAGCAGTCTTGGTGTGGAAAATGTCTCCGCCGACGAAGACGTGCGTCACTCCCTTTTCCCGACACTGTTCCACGAAGGCCGTGAAGACCTTCTTGTACTCTACGTGCCTGGACAAGTTCCTGACGTGAACGTCGGCGATGTGCGCTATCTTGATGTTCACAGAGCCTGGTTTACACATTACACACTCTGTGAAAGCTGTACAAATAGCGGTTAGTCACACCCTCATCTTCGTCCTGGATGCTCTGTTGAGTTTGGTCAGAAACGAGCCCAACCACGTAAACTCAGTTGCGTTTTCCAAGGCACGCTTGAACTCTTCCTTGTTGACGCTGCCCGGGTCGCCCAACCTGCGAGTGTCCACGATGTCAACGTGAATGTCGTACTCAGCTAACTTGCTCGCAAGCCGAGGCGTCTTGGTGTCCCACATGTCACCATCAAGCGCAATCGCCACGGGTGTTCCGTGAGCGACTATCGAATTGAAGAGCGCCGATTGCTCGTTCAGGTCAGACCCCAACATTGGCACTGCATTGTCCCCACACTTGAAGGCGTCAAACGCACCCTCACACAGAACCACCCTCTTCGTCCAGTCCACGTTCAGCTCGTTGAAGATGATGGGAACGCGGTCAACGTCTGGGTTGTCGTACTTGGGCTTTCTGTCTTTGTCGATGGCCCGAGCCACGAAAAAATTGAGAGCACCAGATGCGTTGAACGAAGGAACGATCGCTCGGCGACGCCACCTGAACTCGTTCGAGACGCCGATCTTGTAGAACCACAAGTCGTCTTCGGTGAGACCACGTGAAGTGAGGTACCTGCGTGTCGCCCTGACATCTGGATCAACGTCTGATGCCAACACCAGGAGCTTAAAATCGGTCGGAAGCCTGACGGCTCGGACTTCCTCCTCAATGCCAATGAACCGACAACGGGATCCCGATGCATACGGGTCCTCTGGCATGAAGCGCTCGCGGTACTCAAGCATCAACGACTGAGTGCCGTACTTCCTGATCAACGGAGCGAGCGTACGAGACTTGAAGCCACACACCCAACAGTGGGTGAAGTCGTCGCTTACGCGGATCGCCAACTTCTTCTTGGTCTTGTCCTTCGGATCACAGATCGGACACCTGACCGCAACGTCACGTCCGTTGTGAGCCAACTTTCCTGACCCAAAGACGCGTTGGATGAAGTCTACCTTGTCGGACGTTGTCCAGACCACGCGACAAACGTAACACCTCGATCACTGGGTGTTCAGAGGAGGCTTCCTGCCCGGGCAATGACGTATGCATCCGTGGCGTCATAGGCCCAGTCCTTCGGAGCACCGCTCTTTTTTGTTGGCCACTTCACATGCGAAAGGTCGTTCGCCTGCATGTGCTCGAAGACCTGCTGCTTCCCGTTCTTGCCGCACGCGGACGTGCGCTGCAGCTTGACGCCGCACACTTTCCTGGCATGGGCGGCTGCGATGTACTTTGGATCGACATGAAACATGTCACGTGCGATGTATGACACGATGCCGTTGAACTTTTGGAGCGTGCTGATCGTCGCCGCGGAAGACATCCCGGGTCGGAAGCCCATGAGCGCGGCCTCGATGGCGACGCCTGAAACCACGTTCGTAGGATCGTCAGCAATGATGATGTCTATGACGGCCGTGAACGACTTTTTGACACGATCGGCCTTGTCCCAAATCGTGTCGCACCCTTTGAACTCGATGCGATCCACCAACAACACGTTCGAGCCTTGAGCATCGGGGGACACATCGTTCCTCACGACACTGATCCCGGTGCACGACGTGCTTACGTCCAGACCTACAGTGACAAGCTTCACGTCACGATACTACATCACTTGTGGGTGTAGGTGTGCGTGTAGTTTCCGAGCTCGAAGTCCGAGTCGTACTTGCCTTTCAACGTTGACATGTCGACCTCCAGGCCATCACGATCGACGACAGTCCAACCCTTGAAAGGCGGGTTCTTGAGGTCTTCTCCCTCATAGATCATGCGCTTGCTATAGAAGTTCTCATCGCCCCACCAGAGGCCGTCCTCACGGACGTGTGGACCCACGACTTCAAGCAACGTCTCTGTGACATACTTCAGGAACTCAGCTGGCACGCCTGGATCTAACCACGGCTTTGTTGTCTTTGCGGGCGTCACAAAGGGCGATGCCAGAGGCATCGTCTTGAGTTGCTTCACCTTGGGTTGCAGCGGGTTCTTGAAGTCCACCAACAACTTCAACACAAACGAGAAAGGTGCTGAGTAGTGATGGTCAAACGTCAACACACGCTTGCCTTGTCCCTCGCTTCTCTCTTCCGAAAGGTTGATGTGGTTCTTGAAGCCCTCGTGTTTAGCAAAGGCGTCTTCCCACTCCTGCAGCCTGACGCTTGCAGCGAACCTCATTCCACTCAATGAAGCCGCCGTGATCTTGGATGCCTTAGGATCGTCGTACGGATCCTTCTCTTCAGGTTCCATAGCTTCTTTCACCATCCTCTTGTCCACATTCCATGGCTCATACGTCTCTCCGTGGAGCGCCTGCCACCCTTGGACGGGAGGAAGCGTCGGGTTCTCGCCCACGACCATCGGACGCTTCAAGTACATGTTCTCATCGCCCCACCACCAGCCGTTGTTGAGCGTCTTCGGATACACGAGGCTCTCGACCTCTCCCTTGTATTCTTCAACGCATTCAGCGAGCTCAGGCGGGACATTGCCGCTGTACATCTCAACCACGGGAGACATTACGTCTTTGCCCATGATGCCGTAATCTACAAAGAAGCTGGCCCAGTACGAGTGAGGCTTGTGTGGTATCTCGACGTGAACGGTGAACGTACGAGGGGCAAAGCCTCCACGAACGGAGTCATTGCCAAACCTCTTCGTAAGTGAGGCGATCGCGTTCCTGTACGCGTACGTCATCACATCTTGCCGCGAGCGCTGGTTCAATTTCAGCAGGTCGGGGTCTTCGACCTCGTCCAGGGCTTCATTGATGAACTCGTCCAACAGGTTCACCGACATACGTATTCCCCCACAGTGACGCGTGAGGTGCCCATCACAGGAGGCCTAGGCCCTTCAATTCTTTCTCTGTGATGACCTTGAACGTGGCACCGTGGGCACGGCACCATCCTTCTCCTGCCTTCAGCTTCTTCTGGACCGTCGGCCTGCCGACCTTTCGTGAAGGCTTGACCTCGATCACCTCGCGGTGGCCATCGACGTAGTCAACGATGAAGTCCGGGAAGTACTTGCGAAGCTTACCAGTCTTCTTGTTGCTGACGTACTGGATGATCAACGTCTCGTACTCCCAGGCAGCGACCTCTGGATCAACGTCAAGGTGCTCCATCAGGAGCTGTTCCCAGCCAGACCTGTAGGAGAATTCCGCCCCTGACTTCTTCGAGACGTACGTCCCAGTGTGGTACTTCTTCTTACGCTTCCGACGTGCCATGGTTCACCAGTCGATCTTAACCCTAAATGCCAACCTGTCTCCTGGACGCTTCAGGATGGGTTGGGCGAGTTGCGCCTTGGCCACCACGTTGAAGTCCTCGTCGTGCAGGTTGATGTTGGAGATGTAGACGAAGGTGGTGTCAGGGTCGTTGGGGTATGCGCTCGGAGGCAGCGAGACGTAGCTCGGGTTGCTGGACGAGTTGAGGGCATTTGCAGGAGCCAACACGTTGACCTTCATCACGTGAACGCTCTGGGTTCCCCTCAACGAGAGCTGGTATGCGTCCTTGCCAAAGAGGTAGAGGTGCGGGCTCTTCACGAGCACTAGGCCCTCGTCGTAATAGATGTTGCCCACGCTGTTCCACGTGGACTGGCTGGTGATGCAGTCGGCACGGTACACGTTTCCGAAGCCATCATCCTTGAGCGTGAACTTCATCGCTCCGCCTGAGGCAGAGAACAACGGATCTGTCAATGACAGCGTCTTCGGCATGATGCGCTTGCCGTAGTAGAGGTTGCTAATGTCAAAGACTTCGATCTGGTCAGACGAGGCGTCTCTTGTGCGCTGATAGATGTCTAACGGTTGTCCGTTTTGGACGCCCGGCGAGAAGGTGCCAGCGCTGATTGAGGCATTGACCAGCGCCTTATAGGAATTCATGGCGCTGCCAGCGACCAACCCAGGTTGTTCTGCCGTTGGACCGATGATGGCGTCTGGGAACGTGCTGTCTCCTCCGAAGTCCGTGCCGAACAACAATGACGCGGTGGAGATCATCTCATCGAGGTTGATGAAGCTTGGTTCGTCCACACCGAGGTCGTCTATCGCAGTCGTCCTCAGACTCTGTGAGTTGAGGAGCGCAAAGGCTGGCACAAACAGACCGTCGTCGCACGGAACAATAAGCGTATTTCGCCTAATCACCCAAGGCTGTGAGTAGAGATACGTGTTGGCAGACGCAGTGCTCGTTGTTGTGGTGATTGCAACGCCAGACATGTGGTGCAGTCGGGGGTAGACTGCGTTGGCAAAGTCGTACGTAAAATTCTCGATGTTGATGTAGTGGCCGCCGACCCCGAAGGCCATGGCTACGTTGAACGGGTCTGTCGTGGTTCCATCGATCTCGAAGAACGGCGTCTGCAGGATGCCACCGTGAGTGCCGACGAACTGACGTGTGGGCGATGACTCGATGAAGAACGGTGGGACGTAAAGCGCCACCCTCTTGGGATCAACATACGGAATGCCCACGGAAGACGATGCCGCGATCTCCGCGTCTGACACGTAGTACCGCTTGATGCTCAGCTCATGGAGCTCAGCATTCAACGGATGCGTGAAGCTGTAGCTCGTCGGCTCGTCTACGCCTACTACAGTGTTCAGCTCGACCAATCCATCGCGAGTGGCCGGGTCTGACGCAAAGAGGTAGGACATTGACCCAAGGCCTGAGTTCGATCCTTCCCAGTAGTTTCCCACCACGAGGACATCTGGACCTGACACACCTCCAGCGAGCGGCAACGATGGCACGATGGTGCCGCTCGGGTAGGAGAATAACCCCCTGTCGACGCCGTCAATGTTGAAAGAACCTGTGCCATTATTGACGAGGTTTGTTCCCCATCGCACGACAACGTGGTGCCAGTTGTTCCACAAAAGCGAATTGTCATCTGACAGGAACACAAACCCAGTGCCCCAGACTGGCATCGAAGCCGTGTGTACGTTCGCAGAGTAACTGCACGACGTGGGAGGAACGCCAGCAGACTCGCTGAGCTGCAACATGAGTCTGAAGCCGACGGGGTACCCGTTCTTGTCCTTGAGAGAGCCCGTGACCAACGACAGGGCATAGCACCCCGAGAGGTGCAAGATCGTGCCTGCATTGAAGTCTATGTCTCCCTGAAAGCCTTGGTACCTCGGGTTGATGTAGAAGTCAAAACTGAAGGCACCAGACACTGAGTACGTGCCTGAGACGTAACCTGCGTGTGCCACTGGGCTTGCCACGTTCGGGTACAAGAGCGCGCTGTGGCTCGGCACCGTAGACGAGGTGAAGAAGTTCAGGGCATGGTAGTTGGTGTAAGCGTAATGTGCGGATGGATACGCTGTCCTGTAGTACGGGTTCAGCAGGTCCTTGATGATGGACTTCTTCACGGTGTTCGGCGTGAAGGTGAACGTCGGGGTGAACCGATTGACGTCGATGGCCGATTGCTTCCTGTTCGAGGAAGACGCCTGGGTGACCGCATCGAGATACGCCGAGACGAGGCTTGTGAACGACCCCGACAGAGAACCGCTTGTCGTTCGAATTGCACGGCCGACGAATTGAGCCTGACGAAGGACGGCGGCAACGCTTGGTCCGTACGATGTGATCGTTCCATCACTGCCAGTCATCCAGGTAGATTTGCCTGCCTCGACGAACCTTGTGTCCAGGAACGCAGACTTGCCATCAACGTCCTTTTCACGGGCAGAGCGCCGAGCATAGATGTGAACCGACCCGGTCGTGCCACCCACCGAGCTGGACGAAAACGTCCTGAACGGGTTGGTGACGACCGTGAACTGTTCAAGGTCTGCTGGATTTACGCGAAATAGCGTCACTGGTCCCTGTCGTAACTATACACCGCGCTCACCGTGAGGCCTCGCCCAAGACCTCTTCGCCAGTGTTAGGGTCGTATGCTACCATCGTGGGGTCTGGAGATGGACTGGGTTTCTCGCCTTTGAACAGTGGGCGAATGAGCTCGTACGTTTCCCTGTCTGCCCACCACACGCCAGTACCGCTAGACTCGAAGTAAGCCAGCTCTTGGATCTCGTGGTCCACCTCTTTGCTAAAGAGCTCAAACTTGCTTTGCTTCGGTTCTTTTGGACCTCGTCGCGAGGTGTACAAGTGCTCATCAACAATTGGGCGAGAGAGATCGAATGAGCTGAAATAGAGCACCCACCTGGACTTCGTGTCAGAGCGTGGACCATGAAGCGTTATCCTAATCTCTGTCAGAGATTCCATGCCGTGTACGTTCAGGTCATATTCAACGCCTCGAGCATCAGCTCTTTCATTCCACTCCTCTTCCCACTTGAGGATCCTTGCATACAGAGCCTCAAACACTGGGCGCTCCGAGAAGATGTGCATGAGTTTGATGCGTTTGTCGTCTGAATATGGGTCCTCTGACGCCTCAGAGACGACCTCACCCGTCGAACCCTTGACAACAGTCCATGACTCAATCGGCTTTAGGTCTTGTGACTCACCTGCGAACAGAGGCCTGATCGGGTAGTAGTTCTCATCGCCCCACCAGAGGTCGTCGCCAGAAGACGTCGGTTGTCCTTCTTCCGTGAGTTCTTTGATGATCTCATCGATGGCGTCTACCTCATTGTCAGTGAAGTCGCGGTTCTCATCCCATTTGGCCTCATCCCAGCGTTGGCCGCTCCAACCGACCTCGGCGTACGACCTCACGTAGATGCCACGTGTTCCTTCTGGAAGCTTTCCTCCCTTGAGGTATGGGACTGCTTCGTACTCAAAGTCTACGTGAATGGTTCCGCCCACTTTTAGCGTCAACACCACTTGAGCGCGGTTTTGATCAGATGGCAACACACGTTCAACGCCGTACTTGGAGATGACGTTGTTCGGCCTCTGGTGACGTACCCACTCGTCAAGGTGACCGACGGCCGCCTCTACGATCGACGGAATGGCGTTCTTGTGGAAGAATGGAGGACTGTCCTTGTACGGGTCTGCCGCTTCAAGCAGCCGACGGACTTCCCCCATGGACAGACGCATGTCTGTAAGTATGCCCCCTCTACGTCACGGGCGCTTGCGACGCTTGGAGCCCATGGCGAGGTTCTTGGGGTCGTTCGGGTCCCACTTGTACCCACCGCCGACAGCACCAGGGCCTCCACCGAAGCTGGTGAAGGACATACCTCCCCAACCCGAGCCGAAGCCTGTGCCGCCCCCTCCTGACCCTGCGAAGGGGTGCGTGCCGTGTGCGGAGGACAGGTGACCCCTCGTCTTCCTCACCGCGGCTCGGGGGACGTACCTCAAGCCGTAGCCTTCGACCTCGTCACGCACTGCCTTGACGTGTTGGAACGGGACCTCGGAGACCTCGTGGCCAGTCGTCGTGGCGAAGGTCGCCCTCGACAAGGCCTGAAGCTCGACGACAGAGAACGTGTCTTCCTCGTTGTCCATCTTCGATTGGACAAAGTCCTCCACTGACGAGAACTCAGGCTCTTCGGCGAGCTCTGCGATCTGCAGCTCGAGCTCGTCTTCTAAAGCCTCAGCGATCACAAATCTGAGGTCACAGAGGCGAGCTTGCATGGTCGTAAGTATGCCTCACGCACGAAGGGGAGCGATCAAAACCTGTCCCGATGCGTCATAGAGGTCGAACGAACTGATGTAGCACTTGCCGGGTACGTAATCGGCGTAGTCGACTGGACGCACCTGAAAGTAGACTTTCACGTCGTCGGGGACGGTCCTCAGCTCAACGTAGTACCAATGTTCAGTGTCGGTCTCACAAAGGCGCTCTTGCACCATTTGCTTTGACGTGAACTCCACGTATGGGCCGCGGCCGCCGAGGACCACGCGGTCGTAGCCGTTCGCAATGAGCACACCTGACTTGCTGAATAGCTCGAGGTCGGGGTTGCCATCGAGCGGGATGCTAAGGCGAGAGGCGTAGTCGGTCATGACAGGTCCTTTTCAGTGATGACAAGAAACTGAACGCTGTTTTGCTTACACCATTCCTCAGCGGCCTTCTGTTTCGCGAGGTTTTGAGGCGTGTCTATCAAGAGTGCGGGTTTCACCTCCACCAACTGTTGCGGCCCGATGCGAGAGGTCACCAAAAAGTCTGGTACGTAGTTGTGCACCGAACCCTCGAACATGTAAGGGATGCGCATCGGCTCGTGCTCCCACGAGACCACGCTCTCGTATGCGTCGAGCATCCTTGCATAAAGGCTCTCGTAGGATGAGCGGAGATACACGGTCTTGCCACCGTTCTTGACGCCGGTGTAGTGCTCACCTTTGAAACCAGTCGTGAGAGGGGACCATGAGCCATTAACCATTTTGTCAGTAATGACGACTGAGATTTTCTCGCCTGCCAACCGTAAACGTTCATCCGACTGTTTTGTAAGACCAACATTCCAAGCCGGCAGTCCTTTTCTGAATGGAATACCGTAAAATGCATTGTTTTCACCTGAGTTAGCACACGAGTATCCACAAAAGCGTTGCTCATGACGGATGTAAGCAACTGTGAACTGCTTCTTGCAGAATTCACACGTCTTCTCTACGTCTGGTTGTCTCGTGTTTCGGGTGCTCAAGAAACAATCGTACGAACAGTACTTTCCCTTGTCCTTGTACGACTGAACTACCTCGAAGTCTTTTCCACATGCGAGGCATTGCTTCACTTCACGGGTAGTGAGAGTCTTACTGATTGCGGTCTTGGCACACTCAATTCCACACGTTTTTTGACCGCGGAAGCGATAGCGGACAATGAAGTCCTTCTTACAGGTCTCGCATGTCTTGGTGACTGCGTCAAAGCGAGACGTGAAGCACTTGTGCGAACAGTACTTCTTGCCTTTCTTGTGCGACTTGAAGGACGTCTTACACTTCAAGCACTCGTAATCGTACAGCATGCAATCACTGTACAACCGATTGTCTCACTGTATACCAGTGAAAAATCGCCTTAGAAGTCAAGTCTTAGACGAAACGTGAGATCGCGTTCTGGTGACTTTTGAACAGGGCGCGAAAGCTTCGCTACTGCAAGCAAGTTGTCGTTTGCATCGTAGAGGCCAACGCTCGTGACGAAGGTGAAGCTCTGTTGAGTATCCTCTTGCCCAACATCAATCACCGTGATGCGGTTCGTGCTGTCCGTGAAGGTCGGGTTGGAAGAGTAGTTGAACTCATCCGCGGCGGCCCTTGCGAAGACCAACGTGCTGTTGATGTTCGTGACGTTCTGGAACGTGATGGCTGTGGCCGAACCAGACTGGAACCTGCAAGACGCGATGTGATCCACGATGTTGTCGATGCTGGCGCTCGTGATGAAGTCCGGGATGAACCTCGCAGTGCCAGTCACAGCTCCCAAGAGCGTCGTGTTCAATGTTGAGAATGCCGCCACACCCAATGGGCCCATCGCATCGATCGTACCAGACATCATCTGCCCACCGCTCAAGATCTTCTTGAGGTCGAGCACCATGACGCCACGATCGTAGAACATCAGACCAACGCTGTTGGCTGTGTTCGAGCTGTCCACGATGTTTCCAACGCCACCACCGTATGTCTGCAACTTGTTCGTTGCAGAACCGATGTCAGTGTAGATGGACGAACCCGAGGTTGAAGTCATGAAAAGGTTCGGCGCTTGGTTTCCACCGTTGGTCTGATTGATGTCAGTCAGAATGGATGCGGAGGTGTAGAACCTCAAAGCCACCGTCTCACGCTTGATGCTGTCTCGAGCAAAGAGCCTCTTGAAAGCAACGAATAGAGCGGAGTCCATAACGTCTGACGACGTCGTCGAGTCGAACGGAGACTTGAACGTAAGAGTGTTGTCTCCAAGCAGCGCCTGGGCGAACTGCCTGTAGTTGTCCATCTTCTCACGCATCATGAGCGAGGAAGAGGGAAACAGCTCCTTGCCTGCGGCGTCTGTGCCTGTCTGGACGCCCAACACAGTGCTTCCTGACGGTTGCAGACCGATCGTCATATCGAAGACAGGGTTGGCCGTCTGAAGCGTGAAGTCCTGGTCGTACACCGTTTGGAAGAGCGAGCTGGTCACGCCCGGACCGACGCCTCCAGTGACGAACACCTGGTACTTGCGACGGGAGACAGAGGCGCTGATGTCCTCCTGGAGAACATCTATGAGTTGATTAAGAAAACTGCGCGCAGACTTGATGTCGCTTGGTAGAATTTCTTTGAAGACTGCCATGTGTTAGTTCTCCTGGGCGACTTTAGACCATCGCTTGAATTGCCCAGCACTCAAGTTTGCTCGTTGTTCGGGAGTTCGTTTCTTGCCCAAGTGTGCTGCCACACGCTTAGCGACATGCTCAGGCTTTTGCTTCTTCCCAAGCTTAGCTGCCCGCATCTTCGCCTTTGTCTCAGGAGTGTGCTTCCTGCCTAAGGCTTTCTGCCTAATCTTTTCACGGCTCTCATCACTGAACTTGTATCCGGGCAATCCGCCGTCGCCACCCAGTGTAAGGTTGTAGCCGCCTTGAGACACGTGCGTCTTAAGCTCTGCAATCCAGTGCTTCTCACGTTCTCCCAATTGGGCTTCAGCACACTCTTCAAGGACAGCGTGTTCAAAGGCTTCAACACCGTGCTTCTTGATGGCCCGGCACACCAACATGCCGTTGTCGCCACGACGAGCGCTTCCCACGTGCCCACCCCAACGGATCTCAAGCGGCTGCACTGTCTTGCCGACGTACTTCTTGCCGCTCTCCTTGTTGGTGATCAGGTAGATGATAGCCATCAGATCTCCCTCATCCTCAAGATGGTAAAATCTTCAGGAAGGAACAAGGTGAGGCACTTGTCCGTGAACCGTCGCTCAGATGGATTGTCTTGCAAAAATTCTGACGACACGCGGTCAATGAACTTGAACATACGTCCCGTGGCACGTTGAGAGACACGGTGCTTCCGCCTTCCGTGTTCGTCTCCGTACGGACGTTCCCACGTCTCTTCGAACTCATGGTAAATGCCACCGCGCTTCGAGCCTTCATTGATGACGTGCGTCTGGCTCACGGCTGAGTGTCGATAGAACTTGATCGTTGCTCGGATCACGTATCAGCTCACAGGTTCTTGTTGATAACGATCGCCACGTCTTGGACGGCGCCAGACTGGACACCGGTGATCCTCATGTACGTCTTGATCTTGGTCTTATCGGCCGTGGTGCCATAGACCGTGAAGAGCGCGTCTGTCAGGGACTTGACGGAGAGCGTGAACTGCACGCTCGATCCACCGAAGCTGTTCTCTGCAGGCGACCTGGTCAGGATGTACGTTGCACGCTGCTGACCGTCGATGTTCTCCGGCGTGTTGCTCAACACTTGGAGGAAGAGGTTGGACACCTCGACGATGAAGGTCTGATCCCTCAGCTCGACGTCGATCGTGGTCTCGTTCTGGATCGTCTGCTCGACGGTGACCGCCGCGGTCTTCTGAGCCGTGCGTCCGAGGTTGACGACGTTGTTGAGGCTGTCCACGTTGGCGTCGCCAGAGAGCGACATGGTGGGGAGCCTCAGGAGGTTCGGGTTCGAGACGCTGACCAAGCGGTACTTCTGTGCCAAAGCTTGGTTCGTCAGTGCCTCGAAGATCGGAGTGTTCTTCTCAATCTTCTCTGCTCCGACCGTGCGTCCGTACTTGGTGATGATGCCGTAGTTGACCTCATCGTCTCCAAGGGCAAACTTGTGGATCGCGAACGACCCGTCATTGCGGGCCAAAAACTGGCGTCCGACGTCCGTGAGGCACGCGTCCAAAACGATGTTATTCGTCGATGAATCTAGGAATCCGATGTTACACCTCAGCCCTTTCGGGGGTCACTGCGTACTGCCATAGGTATCCTTTGTGCGAAGACCGACGGCCACGAAGAACGTCTGAAATCCGACAAGCGTGCCCACCGATGGCTTCAGCGGCAATTTTGATGGACGGGTAGGTCTCGAGAGCCACACCATCAAGACTACACCTCGTCACGGGTTTTCGTTTCAGAAGTGCCATGGCACGTCCAATTTTTGCCTTGTCTTCTGTCGTCCTTGGCAAATGACATCGAGGATTGGCTTTGTTCTTCTGTCGAACAGCCTCTACCTCTTCAGGTGTCCACTTTTTCTTGCCCCAATTCTTTCCGTAGTTGTGGTTCTTGGGCCCTCGACGAGCCTCTGACATCCTACGTTTGGCATCCTCGGTGTGCTTGTACCCGCTGATGCCGTGACCGCCTTTCGTCGCGTTGTAACCCCTCGAGTACGTCCCGAGCTCGTCGATCCAGCGCTTCTCAGCTTGATCGAGCTCCTCGGGAGACAAACACTCTTGAAGGATGGTGACCTCAAAGCTCTCGACGCCGTGCTTCCTGATGGCAGCATAGATCGGCATCTCTTTCTTCATCTTCAGGGCATTGTGCACGTGCTCAGCCCAACGATCATCGAGAGTACGTTGTGTCTGACCCACGTACCCCTTCCCGTTCCTCAGGTTGCGAACGAGGTAGACGATCACTTTCTGTTCGCCTCTGCCCACGCCATTAGCTCTTTCAACGCAGACGCCAGGTCATCCTTGAAGCACTCTGTCATCGTTCCGACAATGAAGTCAGTAGTCTCCTCTGCCGACGTGAAGGCAGTGAAGTGTTCGGGCTTTTCTGTCGTCGGAACCCACTTGGGCTTGAAGTCCCTGATGACCTCGTGCTTGATTTCCTTGCCTTCTTTGATGCGCAGGACGAGCTGAACCCTTCGCTTCAGCGGCACAGAGCCGTCTTCATTGAGAGGACGCGTCATCTGCTTGCTCCTTCTTTGTCGCCTTGGCACGCTTGAGCAGCTCCTTCACGGTGAGGCCAAGCATCGGGTCCTCTGCACCGGGCGCAGCGAGGCACGACGTGTCAAAGAACACCGGCCTCTGCTCACGACCCTTCCATGTGCCCTTCTCGATCTCTGGAAGCGTGAAAACGTTCTCTGGTTTGAGGGCGGTGAACCTCTTGAGCACCGATTGCTTTAGGCTCAGGTTGGGCATAACCAGGTACCCGTCTGCGCGGATGGCCGCCCACACGAGCTCTGTCGTGCTGCCTTTTTGCCTGTTGGCCTCGATGAAGTCCTTGACGCTCATTCTGCTGTCCCTTCCTTCTCATCCTTTGCAATTCGGACGCCCTTGCCCCATTCGTAGTTCTCGAACGTTCCGCGGAAACACTTGTTCTTCTCTGGCGCGCGGAGTGCCCTTGGCTCCCAGTGCCAGGCGTCTGCCCACTTCTTGTTGGCCTCCTGCGAAGAGGGCCTGTTCGAGTTCTTGACGTAGTCATCGTATGTGACCTTGGCATCACGTAGGATGATCGCATGCAAGAGGTTCAACGTGCCGATGAGCCCATCGTACGCCTCTTGGTACGTCTGCCCCGTCTCAACGACGTTGAGCGGGCCGATCGTCTCCGCTTTCCACAGCTTTTCCTTGTCGTCGTACTGCAGCAAAAAATCGTACGACATGTCAACGTACTTCATGCCTGACATCTTAACACATCAGGGCGCCGCGGTAAACGTCACTTGCCTTGAACGGGTCGTACCTGAGATCGACGCTTCTGACCAAAGGTGAACTGTGGTTCGTTCACGTCCTCTGAGGCAAGCTTCACCTGATCGTCGATGACGATGGTGAGCTGTTGTGAAAGCCCGTTGTCGAGGTTCATGAAATTGATGATGTAGCTTCCGCCGTCCTGCTTCGTGGACAGCACTTTCACGAACCTGTCCTGATCGTCGTACAAGTGGTAGTACTCGGGGTTGAAATACAGCTTCATGCGGCGGCTGTTGGGCCCGCTGACCTTGATGGTGTCAACGAACGTGTCCGCGGCGAAGTACAAGTTCGGGTACGGCTTCGGCGCGCCTTGGTGACTGACCAGCTTCTTTTTCAGCTGGTTCTTGAATGGGTCGAACCAGACCTTGAACTGTGCGCTCAGCGGTGACGTCAGCCCGTGTGCATCAATGCACGCCAACGCGTAGATGGGCGCCTGTTGCTCGTTCGTGATGATGTTCCTATCAAAGGCATCATCGATCCAGAAGGCCACTGGGTCTTTGATGACCTCCACCAACCGAGGATCTGGGTCTTCCGCATCAGGGAATGGCTTGATCGAGTCATCGAAGTCGTATTGCCTCTGGAGCTCGAACGGGCTGTTCACGTCATCTCGCTTGAAGACTTGGAACTTCTTGACGTCCCTTTGCGGGTTGGGCGGAAATGCCCAGGTCAAGACGAGCTTGTCTGTCTCATAGTTCCAGAACATGTTGAAGTCAGCTGGTGGAGGAGGTGCCACTTCGTCCACAGTACGCAACACGGTCCTGCTCGAGGGCTTGCTGCTGATCAACACCTTGATCATGGCCACGTCCCCTGTGTCGTCATCGATGGCGGGGAGGTTGAACAGAGCGACCGTCCTGATCGAGTACGTGTACGTTGAGTCGTACTTGATGTTGAAGTCTGCTGTGGTACCCACGTGTGGGCTGTCCACAATGACAGGAGCATGGGCCTTTGTGCTTCCATCTGCAAGCGTCTCGATCTTGTCGATGATGAACCCAACGATCTGAGCGCCGATGCCGTCGGCGTGGTGCATCGTCTTGCGCACTGTGAGGTCGATGAAAGGAACGAACGTCTTGTAGTCGCTCTCTGAGACAGCGGTCGACATTTGCTGTTGAGATGCCGTCTTGACCTTCTTGGCGAACTGGTGAATGTCTTGCAGGTCGCCTGCGTACTGTGAGTGCGGATCCTCGATCGCACGGTCGGTCAGGTCAAGCAAGAACTTGCTGTTGACCTGAGAGTGAATGATGACGTCTTTCAAGGCTGCGAAGTGCTGGTCAACGACTGGCTTTGCAATTGCTCCTGGTTGCGCGATGAACCTGATCCCTGCGAGCCTCCTTGGGTTCACCATGGCCCTGGTCAGGAAGCGCGAGGTGACCTGAGGAGGTGTCACGGCAGCGAGCGTGGCGGCTGCCTTTTCATGTCCCACGTTGGGGTCTGAGGGCTTTCCAAGGGTCTGGGAGACAAACGACCCAGAGACCATCTCATACACCTTGTCGTCGATCTGTCCGTCGTGGAAGGACGTTGCAACGAAGTTGTTGGAGGAGAAGTGGTCCTCTGTCACGATGTTGCTCAGGTTGTCAGCAATGAGGCTGTTGTTCTGAGCATTGGTGGTCTTGAAAGAGTTGTTCCTGATGTCACGGTCGGTCACTGCATCGCCGACGGGAGTCAACATGGGAACAGACCAGTTGAACACCACCATGCGCGGAGCACGCGAAGTGGCGAACTGAATGAAGCTCGAGTCGACCTCATCAGCAGACCGCGTCAAGATCGAAGAGGGCACGCCTCCTGACTCGTTCACGCTCTCGTCTATCGTGAAGAAGTTGTACCTGAATTCAGCTGAAAAGCCCTTTACCGCAGGTACGTCGATCGAGTAGACCTCACGAGAAGGCAGAGACGCAGCCATCAGACTTCCTCCTCATCGAACGACTCCACAGTGACAATGTACTTCTCAAACGCAAGGTCGCCCTCGTTCTTGTCCCGCGTCCTGAAGCGGTACTTGTTCACGTTCGGTTCGATGTGTCCCTGGACGAAGTCTCGAGGAGCGTTTAGACCAAAGTTCAACGCAGCAGTAGAACCCTGAGCCGACTCGCCCGGCGTGACCACGAGGATGTCTCCGCGTTTGATCATCTGTTCAAGGGCCTGCTTGCCTTGCGGCGTAGCAGTCGTCTTGCCATAGTCCACCTCAAAGTCGTCAGGGTCAACAATGACATTGAACACACGGTCAAATTGCTTGGGCTTAATGAGTTGCTGAGCTATCGCCACAGGGTCTGACACTGGCATGATCATGCGAGCAGCATTGCTGATGGTGCGAAGATCGTGCATCACCTGAGACGTGTTGCGAGCGGTCATGCGGCTCATGCTGAACTCAAGAGACGGAACGCTTTGTTGTTGGATCGATTGCGTAGAGACGTTTGCCGTTGGGATCGATTGGAACTGCCTCATTATGTTCACGTTTCCAGATCTGCCCGAAGAGTTGTTTGGCGTGCGTGGCGTTCCTGAAGAACCTGCCTTTTCAGATGAGGTGGGAGACGATCCGATCGACGTTGTCCTGAACATCACACCGCCTGTGAGAGGCTGAGCTCCTTTGGCCACGGCCGATACGTTGACCCTTGCTAACGCAGCATTGTCAGCAATGTGTGCCATCTGGTGTTGAGTGATTAGCTGAACAAAGTCCTGACCCACTGGATTTGGGGGCTCTACGATGTTGAATTGGTTATCAGCGACGTTGAGACCTGTCATGAGGCGAATGTAGACCTCTAACATGTAGCTCGTCACATGGTTTTGTAGGATCTCGAACTTCTGGCGCTGTGACAAGAAGTCATACGACGGATCGTCGAACGCAACGTTGTGCAGCTTAGAGACGTCTGCGTCCTTCGTTGACATGTAATCGATGGTTCCAGCCGAGTCGTTCGAGTTCTGTGCAATGTCACGTGTGGGAATGGCCGCGACCACGTCTTCGATCGTCGGGTTGCCGGGCACTGAAAGGAACGTGTTCGAGTTCCTGACAGGAAAACGTGACATCTCGAAGAGGTACGTCAATGGCTTGTAAATGATGTCGCTGTTCTCGAGGTCAACCTTGTAGACGACGACCTTCACGATGTCTTCTTGCTTGTTGACGAACGATGACTTCTTTAGTTTGCTGATGTTGACGACCTGCTTCATGCGTGTGGTGAAACCCAATGGCACGCCGACGGTCATGATCTTCTTGTTGAAACCCTTGCTGGTTGCGTATTCCTGGTCTGAGAACAAGCCGTAGAACGCGTCTGCCAACGGCGGTGTCATGACCGAGTCGTCTAGCGACCTGATCTCATTGTCTATCTGCGCAGCAGCTCCAGCCGCCGTCGACACAGAGCTTCCAACATTAAAGTTGTTCACCTGGTCTAACAGGTCATTTACCGTCGCCGACAACGCCAACACCTGTTGCTTGCTGAGCAGCAGGTGAAACAACGTAGGATCTTCAAGCACGTTAGAGATCGTGGTCAGCTTCTGCAGCGTTGATGGCGCCGTTAGGTAGTTGACGAGGCCACGTGCGGCTCCAGAGAGCTTCTTCAAAGAGTTCATGACTGCATACAGGCCTTGCTGCACGAACGCAGCCTCACGGGTCAACCTGTTGGTCACATCGCGGATGGAGTTCTGATAGTTCAATGAGGCCTTTGCCACCGTGAACGTCATGGAGTTCTTGGTCGCCTGCGTCGTTCCAGGCTGAGCGCCGACGATCGTCTGATTTCCGTACTTGCTGATCAATGACACGACCATATCAAACAGGAACATCATGACTGTCGTGTCTAAGCATCCCGTGTACCTCGTGCGTTCATCCTCTCCGACGGCCTTGAGAAGGAATGACGCCAAACTCTTGCTCATCGTCGTCTCAATGAGGTTTGTGAGCGGCGTTCCCTGCCTCAATGCTGAACGAATGGCATCTTGTGTCAGCGTCTCTGTGATCGTAGACAGACTGTAGATCTTGTTCCTTACAAAGAAGACACCCGTAGTGGTCTGCTTTGCCGCAGCCACCAACGCTGAGACTACTTGATCGACCAAGGCATCCACCAACGCAGTGTTATCCGCTGGCGTTGAGAAGTTTGGGATGTTGACCGTGTAAGTCCGCGTCATCCTAGCGAGTGTCAACATCATGAGAAGCGATTTAAGGTTGTTGTCCGTTCCCGCAAGGGCATAGACTGATGTTAACCTGTCGTTTGTCACGACAGAGAGTGGCGAACCTGACGTTCCCACGAGCTGGCTCAACACCGTGTTCAACAAGTCGTTTGGATTTCCTAGCAATGTCTCATATGCTCGGATCGATTGGTCCTGTACGCTAGCAACGTGCGATGACAGCATGTTCATGCCATTCACGACCACATTGAGCTGCTTGTTTGCGTTCTCCAGTAGCAGTGCAAGAGACGTCAAGCGAGACGTGTCAAACGTCTTGCCGTCGGTCGTCTGCATCATGTTGTCCACGTAGTATGCAGCACCCGGGGTAAGAGTTCCAGTATCACCCTCGAGGTACTTCGACTCAAACGTTAGCAAAGCCACATTTTCCGCAGGCTGTTGTTGAGACAACGAGGCGAGATCGTGTGACTGAGCAGATGGGATGTCAGAGATGTTGTTTCCAAACCTGCCGAACACAGCATCAAACACGCCGATATTTCCAGAAGGAACGGGCTTGTATGCGTAGTAGTCGCTGAGCGCCTTCACAACGTCTGGGCTTGCCAGGCCTTGAGAGAACCTATACTCTCGTGCGACGGTGTGTGCAAGCATTGCGATCCTTGCTTCGTCAGTCTTGAACGACACGCCTTGGTAGGTTGAGAGGTACTCCTGCTCGACTGTCGACGCTATAGCAGTGACTTCCTTGACGTTCAACGAGATCAGCTCTTTGACGCTGGGAAGTCCCTTCGTGAACGTATTGAAGGCAAACAACTTTACGTTTGACTTGACCAGAACAGCGCCATTGTCATCAGCCTCTTGCTGCACTGGTTGGACGTCTAGGAACTCCAACGAGTGTGCACGGGTCATGTCCCTAAGTTCGAGGAGCATCTGCAACCACACCTTGGTGGATGCAAAGCTATTCTTCACACTATCGTGGTTGTACCCCATCCTGACCATGACGTCCGTGATGTCATATGATGCAGGAAGATACTTGCTTGCGGTGTCGATCAACCCTTTGCTCGTGGAGACATTGCTTGCACGAGTGAAGTTGATGACGTGTTCACGAGCCATAGATTGTGGATCGACGATGTGGATGTCTGCGCGGACATCTAACTGCTGTTTCAACCTGTCAACGTTCCTGACGAGGTCCAACAAGAAGCTTGAGGTTTGTTGCAGCTCGGAGAGCTCAGATTGGAATGTGCTGCTGCGCTGCAGCATCTCATTTGCGACGACTGGGTACCGCGCTTTCAGGTTCTTTAGCAGGTTTGCAACGTTGGAAAACCTGAGATTACGAAGTTGAATCTGTGCGTCAATGTACTTTCCAGCGTCAGTCATGTACGCGTGCTCAGACGTCACAAGACCGTGAGATGAACGGCTGACAATCTTGTCAAACACTGGCAAAAACTCGGTGAGCATCAGGATCTCAGGCCTGTCCTGTGAGACGCCAGTCAGAGCTTCATAAGGCTCGAACTTCTTCGTTGAGACTGTCAATGTGTCCAGAAGGGCTGGATTGAAGATGACAACGGGCATCAGTTTAATAGCATACGTGGGGCTGAGAGCCGTCTTACTGGACAAACCTGGCACAACAAATTTTGGGTTCAGCGCAATGGACGAAGCGATGTTCCCAAGCGTGGGTGCCTTGATCGTCTTCAGACTGCTACTTTCGTGCACCATGACGGTGACGTTCAACGTGGCCTGGTGAGCTGGCAACGTAGCTGGCGATGACGTTGAGTTTGACGTCGTCGATTGCTTCTGTACTGTATAGCTGATGTCAGCAAGGACAGGTTGAACCTGAATGTTTCCAACAGCCATGTTTGAGCCATTGGTTCCCTTCAATGTCGGTATCATGCTGGCACCTCTTCGATCATCACGGCGTTCGTCTCAACTTGGTCTCCCACTTTGTAGTCGTCAAATACAGGGATGATCATGTAGGCGATTTGGCGTATCGTCGTCCTCGTCAACGGATGAAGGAAGTGGGAGTTTCCTGATGCAAATTGGCTGTGAGACTTTCCGATCAACGTCCGGACGCCGTTCACCTGCATCATGATGATGAAGTGATCGATTCGTTTTGCTTCTCCTTGAACCTTCCAGGTGATCACGTTCAGCTCGTCATCAAATTGAGCCGCGGCGGCGTCAATGATCCTCGCAGGAGGACCATCGAATGATGCCTCGACAGCTGTTGGAGCTCCCACAGCGCCCCATGACATAGCCTCCTTGGGGAACAACTTGTTCAGTCCGTTAGTGGTCACAAGAGTTCCCTGTGTCAAGGCAAGGGGGTGCAAGAACTTTGCAGGGCTGTACGTGTATACTTTGTTCGTCATTTTGTCAGTCACCGTCTTTTGAAGCGTTTGGAACATCGTCTCAGGAGAGCGAAGCAAAGCTTGTACCTCGTACCTGTACCTGTGACCGTACTGCAGTGGCGTGATAGCTTGGTTTTGTCGAAACTGTGCATCAGAAAATGTCTCAGTTGTGATGACGCCAAAGTCCTCACGCTGTCCAGTGATTAGGTCAACCCTTTGCACATTGTGTGCAATCAACTGAGACAGGAACTCACGCTCACGGGTGACATCGCTCTTGAACTGTTCATACAGATCCTGGCGTTGTAACAATGACTTGATGACATCATTGTTGGTGTTGACGATCGTGGTCTTAATGTTAAACATCACGTCTGGCGCTGATTGGTTCGTGCTAATGACCAGCTCGCTCACTACCGTGTTCACAGCTCCTGGATCTGGCTTGATGACCTCCATGAGAGCGGAGTTTGACGTTTCCTCATCGCCGTTGTCATACACCATCTTGACGACATAGTCGTACACGTTACCCGGGAACACGTCTGTGTCAATGATCAGTATGTGGTCAGCCACTTTCGTTGCGTCATCGACCAACACTCGGTCACCACCCACGTTAGAGTAAGAGGCTTCGTACGTCGTCCTATTCCTCTTCATGAACTCCAGGGCTGTGACGCCTTGCGGAATCTTCCTGACCTCGAGCTGCACACCAGTTGGGACCAATTGAGTGGTCAATGCGATCGCCTTGACAGGCTGGAACACTGACGGCTTGACAACGACGTTCGTGTATTCTGAACTGACGGTGCCTTGGGCACCTAACGGCACCACGCGGTAGATTGCAGTGGACGACACTGGCTTATCGACCTGTACGAGCAAGGATTGCTGTGTGGACTTCACATCATACGTTCCGATAAGCGTGTAGTCGCTGACGTCGGTCACAGCACGCCAGAAGGTTTTCTTGTACACCTTGACTGATGTTGCACCCGGGTCCTTTTGTTTGATCTCGAGGTTCAACTTTGATGAACGTTCTGATTTGCTCGCATTCACCACGGGAGGTCGCCGCGGCGTATTGAACAGTTGGATGTGCCTTGCAACATCGAGCGGCTTCGTCACAGTGTCGATCGTCACGCCCGTTCGACCGTTGATCATGTCAAACTTGACGTAGAAGTGTGAGACATCTGAACCTTCTGCGGTCTGCGCTGATGCCGGGATCGACATGACTAAGGCGAGCTCAATGTCCTCGGATGCGCTCGGTTGCAACACGTGGATCGACTCGCTGTCAATGACGTCATCTGTGGTCGATGGAACCTCGGGAGCAGTCGGATGGAACACATACCAATTTGCCAATCGCGAGGCGATCATCATAGCATGCTCTTGTGTCCCAGATGGACGTAGCGTTCCTCCCACGGCGTCTGATGCAGAAACGCTGCGGCTTGACAATGACATCACATGAGACGGATCAACGCCTTGTTTGTTGATCATGTCATGCATCAACCTCTGTGGGTCGGTGTCAATGGATGATGACACCGACGTGGTTGTTGACGGTGCCACGTACGTCAGAATAGGTTGAACAACGTTTGATTGTTTCACCAATGAAGCAGGGACAAGCCTCAACACATTAGAGTTGAGCTGTTGGATCGTGTTTTTTGTGCCGCCTGCCGCCAGCTGACCGATGATGTCATTATTGATGCCTGACATGATCGAGCTGTTTCGTGATGCGACGGTGTAGTTCTCTTGCTTCTTGATCGCGCTCCTCGCGTCGGGCATCTGTGTCAAGATGTTTGAGACGAGCTTCCTGCTGTCAATCTTTCCCACTCGCGAGTCGCCCAACAATGGCTTCTTCTTGATGGTCCTGGAGAGGATGCTGATCTTCACAGTCAGTGCGTTGTTCTTCACTGCATCACGCTGAGACACCGTGTACCTGAACTCGAACTTCAAGCTATTGTCTGGTTCGATGGACATGAGGCGCGCATACGTGTCTGCGACGTTCAAGAGGTTGTAGCGGCGTTGAAACCTGTAGTACATCGGTCACCCAAACACAAGCGTGAAGATGTGAACGAACGTGTCGGAGCCGTTCTCATCAGTCATGACTTTTCCGACAAAGAAGTACCTGTTCGTGGTCCCGGGCACCGTGTAATCGATCACATCCAACTTCTTCATGACATTGTAGCCGACCTCAAACACTTGGGCCACGAGGTGGTTGTCTGAAGACGTCGGATCGAATGACACTGTGCGTGAACACTTCATCAGGTCGTAGTGCTGAAGCTCGATGTCAAGCTGTTCCTTCGTCAACCCAAAGACGTGAGGACGGCCCCAGGGCTTGTAGTGTCCGAGCTGCACCCTTGACGTTTGCCTGTAGTCGGTCTTATCAAGGCTTGGATCGACTACCTTGTTGATGGGAGGCAAGAACTTGAAGTTCGGCACATTGCTCATGCGGACATCGCTGAACAAACTGTCAAGTTGGTTGATGTTCGCAGAGAAGAGCGTTGGATCGTCGATCGGACCGTTGTTGCTGATGGTGAACGTGACGTTTGAGTTTCCAACACCAAACCCTTCATCCTCGAACAGGTGATCCATGGTCGATAGCATGTTCAGCTTGACGAAGTTTTGGATGGCCGACTGAAGCAACGTCGTGGCCGTAGAAGAGAACGTGGTGCCCTTCTGGAGTGTCGCGGTTTGTGTGGAACCAGACAATACAGACCCAGACACGGAGGACAACTTGTAATCAAGGAATTGACCTCCTTTGATGGTGATGCCTGCCGCGTTTGCGAATGGTAAAAGGTTTCCATCGTCGTCCGCCTGAAAGGTCACCTGGTCCTGAGGAAGGTTCGAAGCCTCGAGGTAGATGCGATCGGCTGCGTCCTGAGACCCGCTGGCTATGTCGCCTTTGTAGAACGTACCCGTGTCGCTGAAAGACACATAGCTGACGTCCAGGCCACCTTTTGCAAGCTGAGCACGACCTTCAGGCGTCACCAACACGTCCAAAACGCGCGACTTGTTGTCTAGGATACCTGACATGCCTTCGACAAATATTCGCCGGGGCGCACGGGGTGGCCGTTAGAGGATCTGAGATGCCAACGTTGCGAGCGGACTGCGTTCGCCCTTGATGAGCGTGACGTGTCCAGAGATCTCGTGGTCCTTGAACCGTTCAACAGCGTACGTGAGGCCGTTACTGTAGGCATCGACGTGAACGTTGTCGATCTGCTGTAGGTCGCCCGTCAACACGATCTTTGTTCCGTCGCCCACACGAGTGATGAGCGTCTTGAGCTCGTGCACTGACAAGTTCTGCGCTTCATCAATGATGATGAATGCATTCGGGATCGAACGGCCCCTGATGTACGTGATGGCCTCAATCTCGATCAGACCATTCTCCTGCATCAAGGAGAGGTATGTGCTGTCGTCCTTGTTTTTACGCGGTGGACGATCGCCTGACTCGCTATTGCGCTTGCGGCGCGAGGACTTGTTCTCCATCAGAAAGTTCAGGTTGTCACGAACTGGAGCGATCCACGGGTCCATCTTTTCCTGCAACGTACCTGGCAAGAAGCCGATGTCCTTGCCGACAGGTTGGACTGTGCGCATGACAATGAGCTTGCTGTACTTCGGCTTGCTTCCGAGCGTGACCAGCTGGTCGAGCCCGGCTGCCAGGGCCAAGATGGTCTTGCCAGTTCCCGCTGGTCCGACAAGCGTCAAGAGCTTAATGTCCTCGTCGTACAACAGGTCGAGCGAGAACGTCTGTTCCTTGTTTCGTGGCTTCAGACCGAAAGCACTTTCGATCTTGTCGATCTGAACGATCGGAACGCCCTTGTTCAGGTACTTTGCGATCGCAGACTTCGTGTGCTCACCGTTCTTGTGTTTGATGATGACAATCTGGTTGGGATGAAGCTTTGTCTCGCCCACAACGTTTGCGGGCAACATCACTTCGCCGTTCTGGAAAAACTCATCGACGACGGCCTCTTCTACCTCAAAGACCGCCACACCCTTGTAGAACTTCTCTTGGTCACTGACCACCTTGACGTTTCGGTAGTCCTCGCATTTGACGTTCAAACTGTCGCACTTGATGCGAACGTTGATGTCCCTTGACACCAGGATGAGGTTATCTTTCTCTTCCTGCGTCTTGGCAGAGTTCACCATTTGATACATGAACGCAATGATCAGGTTGTCAACCTTCGGCACCCTGAGCTCAGTTGGCATCTCAGTGATGACAAACTCATCGATGCTTGCGATCCTAAGCGTGCCTCCTGAAGGAAGCTGAACGCCCTTGGTGAGGCTATAGCCTTGCTGCCTCATGAGGTCCAACGCTCTGCTCACCTGACGAGCGTTTTTACCCACCTCGTCTGGTCTGCTCTTGTGCCTATCCAGCTCCTCAAGCACAGCCATCGGAATGATGAGATTGTGCTCTTGGAATGCATGGATCGACTCAGGATCGCTAAGCAACACGTTCGTGTCTAAGCAGTACATTTTTACCATTTCACCAAACCCACTACGAAATCCTTGTACACGGGGCGGCTCATTGTTACACTATACCTAACGCCCAATGAAGCTAGGCAAGAAAAAGCTCACTGTCGTACAATCGGATGGAAGTCCTGTCCTTGAGGGCACAACCTGTTTTGCAATGCACGCCGAAAACGGCGTCGACTGCCAGCGAAAAAGGTGCCAGCACTGGATTGCGCACCATGAAGGACACAACTGTGTCATCATCACTGCTCAAAATGGGCCACACACTCTTCAAAAGATTGGCCAGATCTACGACCTGACAAGGATGAGGATCTGTCAGATCGAAAAGAACATCTTCGAGAAGATCCGAAAGCTCTGCTGAGAGCTCAGTCCTCTGCGGGCTCGTCTTCTGCGACGTCTTCCTCAACGGCGGGCGCTTCCTCTACAGGCTCTTCTGCGACGGGCTCTTCAACTGGCGTCTGAACTTCCTCTACAGGAGGAGCGACTGGTGCTGTCACCTCTTCGACCTTGGCTTCGACTTCCTGAATGGGCTCTTGTTCCACAGCATCAGATGCAGCCTGATGAGAGTGAAGTCGGCGCGTCTTGCCGTGCACTGTGTGCGGCTTGGTCGGATCGAGACCGTGATCGTGAAGATCCCTGAGAACTGCGTGCGGTGCGGGCATTTGCTTTCAACCTCGACGCTAAATACGACCCCAGAAACGACGAAACCCCACAAAGTGGGGTCGTGCGTCACCGTGCTTTGAAGACCGAGATCACTCTTCGGCGTCGTCAGGCTGCTTGGTACCCTTTTTCGCCTTGTCGAGTTCCACCGTCAACTTGACGAGGTGGGATGCCTTCTTCTTGATCTCGCGAAGACCCTTGCGTGCCCTCACACCTGCTGCGGCAACACCACGAGCGTTCTTCACGATGTGAAGCTCCAACTCGTTCATGATCGCCTTGATTTCATCCCATGTCTCGAGGATCGGGCTCTTCTCGGGTTCCATTCAACTCTCCTCAACAGAGGATAACCCTTCCGGGCTCTCTGTATACGGTTTAGTGCCTCGACGGTCGCCGAGGGTCACTTCATCGTTCGTCTCCAATGATCTTATCGATGATGCCTGCCTTGAGCGCTTCCTCTGCGGTCATGAAGTAGTCGTGGCCACCCTTCATGATCTTGTCGAGTTGCTTCTGGGTCAGGTTCGTTTCCTTGATGAGGTTGTTCACCAAGAGATCATGGATGCGGACGTGTTCCTTCGTGGCAGCGACTGCCTCAAAGACGTTTCCGTAGATGCCGCCTGACACCGGATGGATCATCAGTCGCGCTGACCGACCCATCATGCGCTTTCCTTTTACGCCAGACGCAAGGAGCAAGACGCCTGCTGACATGACCTTTCCCAAGCCTACGGTGTGCACCGGGCAGGGAAGGAACTTGATGGTGTCATAGAGACAGAACATCTCATCGACTGATCCACCGTACGATGACACGACGAGGTAGATCGGTTTGTTGCTCTGAGCGGCCAAGTGCAAGAGCTGGTAGACGTTCTGTGAGATCGACTGCTCTGACACCTCGCCGTACAAGAACACGATCCTGCTGTTGTCAGCAATGCTTTGGTATGCCGCGGCGGCAGCCTCATCTGAAGAGACATTTTGAGCTTCATCAGCCTGTTCAGAAACCGCAGCAAGCGCCTTGGGATCAAGAGTTGGACGACCCATCAACAGGCTCCTCTCCCTTTCCAGACAGGAACAGCTCATCACCTACGAGGTCTTTCACCGTTGTGGTGATTGCCTTCATGAGTTCGATGTTCTCAAGCTCCATGGCAAGCAGGTAGATCAGCAACGCCTGTTGCCTCTGCGAGATCCCGAAGTTTCCAATCTCTCGAATGATCTCACGGACAGCCTTGTTCTCTTCGGCCATCTTCTCACCGGGCGTTTTGCCGTAACGTACGACTTCACTCACTTGTCACCTCTTCCCTGCTGAATGGTTTGACCTCAAAGAGGCCTTCTCCCAACAACCTGACGTATTTGCCACTTCTCACTCCGCCCTCTTCCTCGCTTCCAAGGACGATGAACGTCGTGCCCCAACGTTTGTTCTCATGCTCAAACTGCACCGCCTCCCACGTTGGAAGGTCAGCGTTGTTCGACTCGAGGACGTTTGCCAAAGCCTGAGGCAGCGTCGGCCTGATGTCATCAATCGTCATCACAGCTTTGGAGCTTTCCTTGCCAGATGCAATCTCTGATTTCGTGATGTCAGTGACCTTGTGAACCAAACCACAATTTGGACACTGAACGATCTTGGGCACCACCTTCCCATCATCGTCCATCACTGAAAAGACGATGAACTGGTGATTGGGCGGGTCCTGCAATTTCTTGAACTGAGGCAGCACGCATCGACAGCGCACCAGGTGCTTCTGTCCAGATGGCATATCACTTCTCCTTGATGCCGAGGAGCGTCCTGATCTTAGAACGCTTGTTCTCTACGACGTTCTTGTCAAGGGCAAGGTCGACCTTCTTGAAGAACTCATCGCGACCGCCAGCCATTCCTGCTTCTACTGCAGCATGCAACACGTAGATGAGACCAGGCACCGCTTTCTTGTCAATCTTCAGGTTGCCAGTTCTGACCATCTGTTCAACGTTTTCTGTGATCGAGCGCTTCACGCTGTCCATGAGCGTCCAAGCTGCCTTTGCGATCTGGTCACGAGGGTTCATGCTTACCTTCATCGCAAGGTATCCACCTACTTACCTTACGTAAACGGACGAGGGGTTCAAAAGATGGCGCAGTCGCTCAAGAAAAGGTACAACGCCAAGAAGCTTCAGATGCTTCAAGAGCATGTCAAGGCAGCAAATGCACAGCTCCTGAAGGAGGAGGCTGCGGCGAGGTTGATCGTCGAGGTGATGAGCCAGGAAGACCTCGAAAAGGTCTCCACCATAGTGCAGAAGATGGAAAGCATCAAGAGCCCGCAACTTCCCGTCCTGTCGAAGGCGATCGAACAAGCCACGACAGAGCTCAACAAGTACACTGGCGGAGGCATGTTGACCAAGGCGTGGGCAAAGCTGAAGTCTCTCGTTGGCATCGATAACCCAGTCGTGAAGGTCATGACCTTTGCTGATGCTCTTGAACGTGGGTTCTCTCAGATCCCGTTGATCCTCAAGAACAACCTCGGCAACGTCAAGAACATCGACACCAGCAAGAGCCTCTCAACGCTGCTCGCTGAGCCACAAAAGACGGGCTCGACAAAGGAACTTCCGAAGGACAAGGAAGAGCCATTCACTGACGACCCGGTCGGATCCAAGTGGCCAGGCCCTGCGTCTCAGAACGAGGCTGACAATGTCAAGGTCTCTGGAAAGCTCAAGATCGTGGCCGACCAGATGCTCAAGGCTTTGACCCCTGCAGGCATCTTCGGAGCATTCAAGAAGATCCCATACATCGACACCAAGGCGCTCGTCCAGGAGCTCGTGACAGCTCCCATCAACGCAATTGCGCCAGCCATCAAGAAGATGCAGAGCGGTGCCAAAGCCGCCGACGTAGCCAATGACATGAAAGGCGCCGTCCAGGGAACTGGCGATGCAGAGACCAAGGGAGCGCAGCCAGGTCAACCGCCGAGTGGCACAACTGGCGGGACTGCAGGCGCGCCGACGAGGTCGGCAGACGCCACAACACCCTCACAACCAGGAGAGCAGAAACCACAGTCGCCAGGCATGCAGATGGCCCAACAGAAGGCGCAGGCTCGTGCAAAGAAGCTCTACGACAACATCAAGAACGACTTTGAGAGCGAAGGTGTTGATGAAGCCACGGCCATGAAGGTCATGACGATCCTCGCCTATAACGAAAAGCTCAGGGGCTGATCACGCAGCCCAACGAGCGCAGCTCGTTGAGGCACTTGTTTGCATGCACCGTCGAGGCTGCAGCCGTTGACGTGAGCTGTCTCTTGCCGTCCACGATGACGGTGCCGTAGTCCACCAGCGACTTCAGGGCTCGAAGAGCATAGTCGATCGACTGAGACCTGACCACAAAGTCCTTGTCGTCTGGGATCCTGATTACTACGTGATTCGGCGACAGCGCCCTGATCCTTGCGTCAAGCAGCTTTCCTACGTCGTCCACGAGGCCCGGTTCAGACCTCCTCGTCCTCAGCTCTTTGAGGTGGGCATGCACAGATCGCTGGTTTCCCTTGTTCACGAGGACGACCTTGTTGCGGTACACTGAGGCAGCGTCTGTGGAAGACAGTTCGCTGTACTGAACTGAGCTGATGAGGTCTCCTGCCAAATGCGTCACAAGCCTGCAACCCGTGGCCACCGCTATGTCCTTCAACATGTTCATCCCTGCCAAGTCGAACGGAACGATGATGGGCACCACCACGAGAGCTCCCCTGTCGAAGTTCACGCGTAGGGTGTTCTTGACGTCGTCGTGCATGCCCCTCAGGAACAGCAACATGGGCTCCTTCGCCTCGCCCGAGGCCTCCAACAGGTGGTGAACCTCTGACACGTTTTCGATCATGCCGTCTATGCACAGCACACGTGGCTTGTCCAACTTGGCGACCAATGGCCATGCAGGCGCAGCCTCGAACGTGTAGCCCTTGACGAGCTCGACAGACGAAACGTGAGAGCGAGACTTCTCCACGACCACACGACCTGCGAAGCCCGCCAATTCGAGCGCTGTGGTCAGCATGCTCCTGTCTCGCTCGAGCATGCCAGGCGAGTACGTGTCGATCACCCAGGACACGTCAGCGGACGTCGCGATGGTCGCCCCTTGTCCCAAGATGCCCTTGAGGACCTCTTTGGTGTCGGTGAGATGGCCACTGCCTTCCGGGCGAGAGAGGCCCTCGATGACCTCACGGATGCACGAGTCAAAGCCTCCAGGCCCAAGCTTCTCGGCTGCGAGCGAGTGTTGCATGATGACCTCGTAGACAGATCGCTCTGTGCCCGAGGAAAACCTCAGGCCGAAGAACGTCTGAAGTCGCGTCTGGAGCGTAGGCTGTCCGCGGACGGAGGTCAAAGCCTCGTTGGTCAGCAGAACATTGATCGGGACAAGCGAATTCCGAACGTTCCTGACGACTCGTTCAACCGCTAAGTTCACCCGTGAGCTTCTTGTCACAGGCAGACAGTACACAACGTCAGTCGAGGTGAACGTGCCCGGTGACCAACGAGTACACGATCTTGCAGATCAACGTGAGCATGCCGCCGCCGATGCCCAAGGCAACCTTCTTCAATACGCTGACAGTCGACTCTTTGAGATGAATTAGGCCCGCGATCTTGTCCTCATGAGACCTGATCAGGTCATGTGTCTCAGCCGCCGCGGCAGCGCCCTTTTCGGCAACGTCCTTCCAGATCTCAAGCGTTTCAACTTTTTTCTCGACCACTTGGACGTCATCGCGGGACGCTGAGTTTTTGATCCTCGCATAGATCCCTTCGTCTGGGTGGTAGATCGCCTCGTGGATCGCCTCGACCTTCGCCTTCAATTGGTCCTGCGTCTCCTGCAGTGCGTCGATCTTGTTCATGAGCACATTGAACCCGCCGTTCAAGGCAGGTGACTCTTTCAGCTCATCGAGGTGTCTTTGTGTGTCGATCAACGCCTTCAGAACGTCGCTGTCTATGTTTGTCAACGATTTCTTCGGTGCCATGAACCCTCGCGCGCCTGATTAACTTTTAAAGCGTCTAAGAACCGCTAGCCGACTTAAGATCATTAAAGAAATGATCTGACTGTGATCGACTAGTCTCGCTAAATAGCACGACGCTCGGCCAAAGCAGAAAGACGTTCGCTTGAACAGCTGCCGCAGGAGGCGTATAATCCGAGCGAGGTCTTCACAAGTGTTTGACTTGAATGCCAGTCCGTTCGGGGCCAAAGCCTCGATCCCGTCCTCTGCGAAGGTCGTCTTCGTCGCAGACATGTTCGTTGAAGACTACGTTGGAGGAGCCGAGTTGACCACTGAGGCACTCATCTCCTCCAGCCCGGTCGAGGTCTACAAGCTCCACTCGAAGGACGTGACCATGGATCTCCTAAGGGACGGCGTAGACAAGTTCTGGGTGTTCGGCAACTTCGCTGCCTTGAATGCCAGCTTGATCCCCAGCATCGTGGCAAACCTGCGGTACAGTGTCGTCGAGTACGACTACAAGTTCTGTCGTGCCAGGTCTCCAGAAAAGCACCTCGCTGAGACAGGCAAGCCATGCGACTGCCAAGACGGCGTGAGCGGGAAGATGGTGTCTGCCTTCTACTACGGGTCTATGGGATTGTGGTGGATGTCTGAGGCACAGAAGCACCTCTACATCCAGACGTTCCCGTTCTTGGCCGAAAAAGACAACGTCGTACTCTCCAGCGTCTTCGACAAGCAGACGCTCGGAAGGCTTAAACAACTACGAACAGAACAAGGCGACAAGCCTCGTGACAACATGTGGATCGTGTTGGGCTCAAAGTCGTGGATCAAGGGTGCTGAAGACGCGGCACAGTGGTGTGTCAACAACGGGCACTCGTACGAGGTCGTGTGGGACATGCCGTACGATCAGCTTTTGCAGAGGCTCTCAAAGGCAACTGGCTTCGTCTACCTTCCCAAGGGAAATGACACCTGTCCCCGCATGGTCATCGAAGCGAAGCTCCTCGGGTGCAAGCTCGAGCTGAACGACAACGTCCAACACAAGGACGAGGTGTGGTTCAACACCGAGGACCTCGAGGAGATTGAAGGGTACCTGTTTGGAGCACCGGGCCTTTTCTGGAACGGCATCCGCGAGATGATGAGCTACAAGCCGAGCATCTCCGGGTACACGACGACGTACAACTGCGTCGGACAACAGTACCCGTTCGAGCAGTGTATTCGGTCGATGTTGGCATTCTGCGACGAGGTCTGCGTGGTAGATGGTGGTTCCACCGACGGCACTCGACAACGCCTGTGGGAGCTCGTCAAAGAGTTCGACACTGATGAGAAGAAGATCCCAGAGACCTTCGTCTCTGACCTCGATGCAATCGGAGCTGACAACACCCGATGGGTTTGTGACAGCGGACGTTTGAAGGTCAAGGTCGTTCCTCGTGACTGGTCGTCAAAGCGTCACCCGGTGTTCGACGGCATGCAAAAGGCAGAGGCCCGTGCGATGTGCACCAAGGAGTTCTGCTGGCAGATGGACAGCGACGAGGTCGTGCACGAGGACGACGTTCAAAAGATCGCGGACCTCGCAAGGGCGATGCCAAAGGGCGCAGACATCGTGGCGCTCCCCGTCATCGAGTACTGGGGCGGTCCTGAGAAGGTTCGCATGGACGTCCAACCATGGAAGTGGCGCCTCAGCAGGAACAACACTGACATCACTCACGGCATTCCAGTCGAAATGCGAAAGACAGACGAGGACGGGCAGCCGTACGCTCTGCCTGGCACCGACGGGTGCGACATGATCAGCAAGAGCACAGGCCAACGCGTCGCGTTCATCAACTTCTACACTGCCGAGGCTGACAACGTTCGCAAGATGGGCATGCTCGGGAACGAACAAGCTCGACTGCAGTACCAAGCGTGGTACAACGACGTGGTGTCAAACCTTCCGTGCGTCTTCCACTACTCGTGGTTTGACCTCCCGCGCAAGGTGAAGCTCTACCGCGACTACTGGCAGAACCACTGGCTTGCCCTCTGGAACCAGGACACCTCGGACACGGCACAGAACAACATGATGTTCGGCGTCCCGTGGTCACAGGTCACTGACGAGATGATCGTTGAATGGTGCCGTGAAATGAAGGACAAGTTAGGCGGATGGATCTGGCACAGGCCGTGGGACGGAAAGGCGACGACCCCCCACATCGTTTGCGGCAGGTCCCAACCCGAGGTGATGAAGTGACCGACTGCAACTGGTGCATGAAGCCCGCAGAAGATTGCATGTGTACGCCTGCCGAGAAGCGAGCACACGTTCCTGTGTTCGTCGAGTCGCCGTACGCCGGGGACATTGAAAAGAACCTGCGCTACGTCAGGGCATGCATGAGAGACTGCCTGCTTCGAGGCGAGGCGCCCTATGCTTCCCATGCGCTCTACACTCAACCAGGCGTCCTCCGCGATGAGGTTCCTGAGGAGCGCCAGCACGGGATCGAGGCTGGATACGGCATCCGCATGGTCATGAAAAAGACCGTCGTCTACACCGACCTCGGTTACAGCACTGGCATGAAGTACGGCATCAAGCATGCCGAAGAGATCGGTCATCACATCGAGTACAGGACGCTCGGAGAGGATTGGGACCGAGTAAATGACGTATTCGGAGAGAACATCGAGGCAAAATGAAGACACTTGACATTAAGCAGAAGCTCACTGACATGGGAGTTTCGCTGGACAGCATCGTGATGGGCGACTTCGACTACATCGGAGAGTTCACCGCCAAGCGCAACCGCGCACAGAACGACGAGAACTACAAGAAGTTCGGGTGCTTCTATCGCTCCAACTACGAGCGCGGCATTCTCATCTACTACCTCATCCGCAAGCACAACCTGACCTCGATGTTGGAGATCGGCTTCGGTCGAGGATACGCCACCATGTGCGCAGCCAAGGCGTTCTGGGACGCTGGCGTGCAAGGTAAGATCGTCACCGTGGACCCGGCGTTCGACGAGAACTACCTCAAGCAGCTCCAACAGGTGTTTCCGCAGGAAATGTGGAAGCACATCCAGTTTCTGCACGGGAAGTCTGAGGACGCATTTGACGAGATCGATCCGAAGTTCGACCTCATCTACATCGATGGCGACCACTCGTACGAGGGGACGAAGATCGATTGGGAGGGGTGCAAGGACAGGTTCGACAAGTTCCTCCTCTTCGACGACTATCACCTTCCGACCAAGAACGATCCTGGCATCAAGTGCAGCAAGCTCATCGACGAGATCGAAGAGGCCAAGCACGGTTGCAAGGAGAAGGAGCTGATCATCATGGACAGGCTCATGTTCAATGACGACAGGAACCAGAAGGACCGCGACTATGGTCAGGTCCTCCTGACGAAGGAAGGCGTTAGCGCTCGTGACGACTGGTGAGAAGTGCACTGTTCCGCCTGAGGGATGGGAGTGCAGGCGCAAACCAGGACACGATGGGCCGTGTGCCGCCTCACGTGTTTACACTGAAGTTGTTCCCATGTTCAGCCTCTACAAGGAGCAGCTCGAGGATGCCAAGAAGTGGCGCAAGCAGCATATCAAGGACAAGCACAACGGCAAGTTCCCGTACGCTGGTGCCATCGGTGGAGCGTTTGGCTGGAAGTTTATCGGCACAGGCCTAGGAATGGTCGCCATCCACTACTGCATGTGTGGGGAGGAAGTCAATGTCACCGACTTCGACAACTGGTAATCGCTTCGTCTTTGTAGCACCCATGTTCAATGCGTCTGAGACGTTGCCCAGGATGTTGCACTCGCTCTACGGGCAGTCGCACGACAACTGGCGCCTCATCCTCATCGATGACGTGTCTTCTGAGGACCACCTCAAGAAGGCAGAACAGACTGTTCATGCGTTTGCGCACCTCAACACCCACGGCACGTTCGCAAAGAATGACATAGACGTCGTGACCGACGATGAACGTTTGAACTTGTCACCGTGGATCACCTTCATCAAGAACAATGTGAAGAAGTGGGAGGTCGCTAACGTCCTGCGTGGCCTCGCTGAGTGTGATGACGAGGACATCGTGTGCCGCATTGACGCGGACGACTGGTTGACCGACCTCGATGCTCTTGCCTTCCTGAACAACGTGTACGAGCAATCAGGCGCCGATGCGATCTGGACAGCTCATCGTTGGGCATTCAGCGACAAAAACATCAGCGGTCCCATGCCTGAGGATGCTGACCCGTACAAGTACCCATGGGTCTCCTCACACCTCAAGACGTTCCGCAAGCGCCTGATCAATGGTATTCCTTATGAAAATTTCACAAATATGAATGGTGAATTAGTTCGTCGTGCTGGCGATCAAGCTGTGTATTTGCCGATCTTGCATAACGCTAAACGACGAGGATTTCTACCCAGAGTGATGTATCACTACACTCTGGATGAGCAGGGTGGTAAAGTCTATCAGACTGACGACGCAAAGTTTCAGAAAGCTGAAGCTGATTTCTTACGACAACGTGGATATGTCACAACAGGGGACGCTTGGGAGCAAAGGTTGAACTTACCGAATATCGTTGTTTGACATGTGGAAAGACAATGTTCAAGCGTCCATGCGAAGCCAGAGAGATTGAGGCTCGTGGGGGTGGTCGTGTATTTTGTAGCCGTGAATGTGCGCGAGTCGCAAGACAAACAGGCGGTGCAATCAACGAACGCACGAAACAAACGTGCATCATCACGTATGGTGTGGACAATCCAGGAAAATCATCTGTCATTAAAGAAAAATGACGACAGACGACTCTACGGCGATACGGTGTAGAACATCACTGGCAGGTTCACGAAATTCGCAATAAGACTGATTGGGATGTTCGGAACGAACGTGGTCATGCCACGATGAAAATTCGTGGAACGTACGGAAAAAGCAAGATTGAAGACGCATACTTCGATGACTTGTGTAAGCTATACGGGCCAGAAAATGTCGAACGTCAAGTCACCATTGAGGGTACGCATTGGCCGATCGATTTCTATGTCAAAAGCATCGACACATACATACAATTTGACGGTGTTTATTGGCACGGTCTTGATCGTCCTCTCGAAGAGATTGCTCAACACAAAACAAAACGGGACGTCATCATCCATAAGAAGTGGCGAACAGATCGTGAACAGGATGTTTGGTTTGAAGCACATGGATTGAAACTCATTCGCGTGACAGACCAACAATTTCAACAAGGGAAACAATCATGAAAGTCAAAATCACATATCAGACCGACTGGACAAACGCAATGAATGTCACGCGCGCGGACGCCGTCGCGACGTTCGATTACGAAGTGGCGAATATTTCTTCGTTTGAAGCTGCAGTAGGACTAATATGTTTTGTTGGATTTGTTACATGGGAAAGTGAAGAACATCACACTCGAAAAGCAATTCCATGGGAACGTATCTTGGACATTTCTGAAACATGAAACGCTTCTACTTGCAACGCGATCAGGACGCCTCAGGCGTCTCGGGCCTTGGAAAAGTGGCGGAAGGGTGCCAGTTCGACACGGGATGGTGTGCCCTCGTGTGGATCACCGGGAAGTCAGCGATGTCGTACTACCCAGACATCGAAACGGTCGAGGCGATCCACGGTCACGGTGGGATGACGAAGGTCGTCTGGATCGACCAAGAAAGCTACACCGTAACCAACAAGTGAATGTTCGCTTGCATGTGGTGGTAATCGTTCAACATGAGCAACTACAAGCTGTACGTCAATCGTTTCCCGGTGAGGGGCCCTTGGGGCGGGGGCAACATGTGGGTCCAAGCGATCCATCATTACTGCCCCGAGATCGGCGTCGACCTCGTCGAGTCGGACACGATGCAAGGTTCGCCTGATGCGATCCTGATCGCAGGCCTGGACAACGATGGGTCTGGCATCTCCGCCGAGCAGGCCATCCTCTACAAGATGTACATGCAAGGCCAGAAGGACATCAAGCTCATCCTGAGGGTGAACGAGAACGACGCAAGGAAAGGAACCTCCGGCGTAGACCAGGCGCTCCTGAAGGTCTCCGAGCACATCGACGGCACCATCTTCGTGTCTGACTGGTTGCAGTCGTACTTTCAGCAGAAAGGGTGGGCCTGTCCCAAGCAGACGGTCATCCACAACGGCGTGCGCGCCGAGTGGTTCGCTCCTCAACCGAAGCACAACGATGGCAAGGTACACATCGTCACCCATCACTGGAGCGACAACTACCTGAAGGGCTTCGACATGTACGAGAAGCTCGACGAGTTCGTCGGACAGAACAAGGACCGTTTCACATTCACGTACATCGGCAGGGACAGAAGGACGTTCAAGAACACGAACGTGGTCAAACCCTTGTCTGGAAAGCCGCTCGGCGAGGAGCTCGGCAAGTACGACGTGTACGTCTCAGCTTCACGTTTTGATCCTGGCCCTAATCACATTGCAGAAAGCATTTCGTGTGGACTGCCTACTTACGTTCATAAAGACGGAGGAGGTTGTGTCGAATTTGCAGGAGAAGATCACGTTTACGAAGGATGGGATGAGCTCAAACAATTGCTCAATTGTGGAAACTTCAAGCCAAATTCAACAAAATTTTCAGAGTGGGACGTCTGCATCAAAGAGTACGTTGACTTTGTCAAGCGTTGTTGAGATGTTTTACGGTTATTGTGACTTCACCGATGAAGGTGTACCATTTTATGTGGGCATAGGAAATCTACGTCGAGTGAACCAACGTAGGAGGAACAAGAAGCATACAGCAATTGCGAACAAACATGGGTTCAATCGAAAGGTTGAGATCACGTTTGTTGGTGAACGAGATGAAGCGTGGAAAATGTTGTGTGAATGGGAAGCAGCTATGATCTGTAGCCGTGATACAATGCACAGGCCAACACACATTGGATGTAACTTCACGATTGGTGGAGACGGGATCCGTGGATTTAAACGTGTGAAAAGTGAGGACGAACGACGAAAATTGAGTGAGAGCAAGATTGCCCTTTACTCAGATCCACTCGAGCGTCAAAAACTTGGTGAAGCGATCCATCAAGCGAAAATGGATCCGATCAAATACCAACGTCACTGTGATGCGCAACGAAGGCGTTACAGCAATCCAGGTGAACGACAAAAAGCTCACATAGCGAACACACAAAAGAAGCGTGTACAACAGATCACCATTAACGGCGAAGTGATCGCTGAATATCCGTCGATGTCATATGCAGTTCAAGCAACTGGGATACTCAATATTAAGCAAGTCTGTCAGGGGAAGCGAAAATTTGCAGGCGGATATTGCTGGAGATATGTCACATGACAGAACAGATCAGGTTCCACGAGATACTCGAGGCCAAGCTTCGAAGCACCATCAAAAAGTTCATAGGGCGTGACCTCAAGCCGTCCGTACTCAAGGAGCTTCGTGACGCCATGGTGGATGACGTGACACGCGTGTTCAACGCGAGCAACGTCAAGCTCACAGAGAATGCGTTATCTTGGGTAGGCACCCAGTACTTCAAGACCGTGAACTTGAACGACAATGGCATCATGGCAGAGCTCGTCATCGTCAACGACTTCAAGCTTGCCGACTTTCCTGATGCTGACATCGAAACGTTGTACAACCTGTTCAACACCGCCTGGTTCGGTGAAGAGGTCGAACAGGAACGTGCTCGGAGACGCGATGGAAAAGAACAAGTTCAATGAGGCGATCACCAGGCTCCTCGAAGAGAAGCTGAAGC
>VFSW01000108.1_pt1 | contig 100337 bp, 95 predicted proteins | sample 5358111 | NCBI WGS metagenome assembly VFSW01 (sample SAMN11554181, study PRJNA540505) | mine drainage metagenome | isolation source: sediment from site ElyBrook_90M | place: USA: Ely Copper Mine, Vershire, VT | collected 2017 | reverse complement strand
GCATAGGACCTCGAAGGTCCCATACACTCGCAATTATTTATGACGCTCTGTTTAGTCCGGCCCGCTCACGCGGGCGCGGCAACGTCCGGCACGGCCGTGAGCTCGCGCGCGGAGCCGGGAAGGAACCGACCGGCTTCCGACCGGCCGAGCAAGTAGACCTTCGATTCGGGCGACTCGTCGAGCCAGAGATACCCGGTACGCTCGGCGAGACGCCGAGCGAACGTTCCGATCTCCTCGTGCGACGGGACGTGGTCGCGACCGAGTCGCTGGCGCGATTTCCCCATGTAGACGTAGCCCTTCGGTTCGATGAAATCCGGTCGGGCCAACAGGTCGAGTTCGGCGTACGCACCGACCCAGCCGAGGTTCCAACCCTTCACGAGGGTGTGGCGCACGACCCGCCGGGTCTTCAGGCCCCGCACGATCTCGAGGGACTCGCCGAGCCGGTCCCACGCGTGCTCGTCGGTCGGCAGCGTGAGCCGACGGAAGACCTCTCGATTGGGAGCCGTGACGGAGACGTACAGCTGCGTCGGCAGGGGGTCGAGGGCCCGCAGTCCGTCCGGGTTCGTACCGTTCGTGACGAGGAACGTCGTGATGCCTCGCTCGTGGCAGAGCGCGAGGAACCGGTTCATCTTCGGGTAGAGGGTCGGCTCGCCCGTGAGCGAGATGGCGATGTGCCGCGGCCGCTGGGACTCTTCCCAGCGGTCGAGCTCGACCTCGGGATCCCCCTTGAACCCCGACAGGATCCGGTGCTGGGCGTCGATCGAGCGGTCGAGGAGGCTCTCGGGGTCGTCGTACTCGGGCATCGGCCCGTCGTTCTCCCAGCCCTGGTTGCGCCAGCAGAATCGGCAGTGGAGGTTGCAGGAGTCGATCGACGGGGACATCTGGAGGCAACGGTGGCTCTCGATGCCGTAGAACCGCCCCTTGTAGCAGTCCCGGCCCCGGACGAGCGACTCGCGGGTCCAGTAGCACATCTTGACCGCGCTGTGCTTCCCCACGAGCTGGTAGCCCTGGCCCGCGAGCTCGTTCGAGAGGTCCTGGTCGCCCATCGCCCCGCGGCTCGACCCGGCCGCCTCCCATAAGGTTTGGCACGGCGGCCGTACCGGTTCGGTTTCCGGGCGGCCCTTCCCTCGGGCCGGGCGGCATCCAGTCGAGACCCGAGCACCGGATTCGGTCGCACCGGCGGCCCCGCGCGTCGCGTCGATGGCCGGGCCGACCGGGGCGCCCTAACGAGTTCTCTCCGCTCGGAGGGCCGCTCGCGGAACGTCCCCTCGATCCCTACGTGAATTCTTCCCGCTCGAAGAGGAGAAGTCCGCCGATCGTGGTCAGGAAGAAGTACCCGAGCATGACGGCGATCCCCTCGAAGTAGGTGGGCGCGTAGTTCGTGATCGTCGCCCGGCCGATGGTGGCCCGCGCGACATGCTCCGGGACACCCGTCAGCGGATAGGCGATGATCTGATTCACGTACGAGAGCAGGAACCACGGCTCGGTCCCGGTCAGGGCGAGCACGACCGACTGGATGATCGAGAACCCGAAGAGGAACAGCACCGCGACCACGAGGACGGCGTAGAGGCTCGTCTTGAACATGGAACTGAACAGGAACACGAATCCCATCAGGGCCAGGAGGTAGAGCAGGGCGAGGGCGAACGACTCGAACAACTGCCCGAGGTCGCCGACCGCGCCGACGCCGAGGTAGAAGACGGCGTTCCCGACGACGATCGCGAGGAACAACAGGATCGAGACGACGGAGGCTACGAGGACCGCGAGGTACTTCCCGGCGTACACCGTGACCCGGCGCAGCGGGAGGCCCATCAGGAAGTAGCCGGTCTTGTTCTGGAATTCGCCGGCGATCGCATCGCCCCCGAAGATGATCCCGGCGAACAGGATGAGGAACGCCGCGCCCCCGCCCCACAAACTGCCGTAGAGATTGTTCGCGTTGTCGATCAGACCCACCGGGCGGTAGTAGGCCACGAGCGTGGTGAGGATCGTTCCGACCGCGACGACGATCGCGATCATGAGGACGAACCGACGCGAACGGAGGTAGTCGCGGAGCTGGTAGCGCGAGAGCGTGATCGCCTGGGCGATCGTCCCCGGCACCGTCCCGATGGCGCCGTCCGCGATCGGCAGCGAGCCCGCCCGAGCCGGGGCGACGTCCGCGCTCATGCGTCCCCTACCGAGATCTCCCGTAAGTAGACCTCCTCGAGCGCGCTTCGCGATTCCCGGAAGCTGATGAGACCCATCGACAAGGAAGCCAGTTGCCGGAGCAGTCGGGCCTGCTCGGCCGGTCCGCCCTTCACCTGGAGCGTAACGCGTCGGGCGTCGGCGCGGGACCAGCTCGCGACCTCCGGTAGCGAGCCGATCTCGTTCGCCAGGACAGAGTCCTCCACCGGGGCCGCGAACTCGGCCTCGACCGACCGGGTGTTCCCGCCCAGGCGCTGGGAGACGTTGGCGAGCGTGTCGGCGAAGAGGAGCTTTCCGCGGTCGAGCAACGCGACGTCGTCGCAGACGTCGACGACCTCGCTCAGGATGTGGCTGCTCATGAAGATCAACCGGTGGCCCTTCTTGAGTCCGCGGACGATGCTGCGCACCTCGGCCATGCCGCGCGGGTCGAGCCCGGTGCTCGGTTCGTCCAAGATCACGACCTCGGGGTCGGAGAGCAGAGCGGCCGCGATGTTGACGCGCTGCTTCATGCCCTTGGAGAATCGGCCGACCTTCTGGTCGGTCCACTCGGTCATCTTGACTTCCTCGAGCACCGCGGCGCTTCGCGAGCGGATCTCCTCCGGCCGCATCCCGCGCAACGCTCCGCTCATCTCGAGCGCTTCGCGCGGCGTGAGCGACGGGTAGATCTCGGGCGTCTCGATCAGGTCGCCGCAGACCGCGAGGGCCCGCTTGCGGTCCTGCTGCACCGAGATCCCATTGATGAACGACTCGCCTTCGCTCGGGAAGATCAGGTCCGTGAACATCTTGAGCGTGGTCGTCTTGCCCGCGCCGTTCGGTCCGAGGAATCCCACGCACTTCGAGCCCTCGACCTTGAGGTTGAGGTGGTCGAGCGCTGTGAACGAGTTGAACCGCTTGGTCAGTCCCACGGCCTCGAGGCTCGGAGTCATGGTACCTGGATTCTTCTGGCCCTGTGCCGGAGAGCTAAAAAGAGTACCGCATCATTGCGCCACCGACACATGGTCGCGGGCTCGGGGAGCCCTCCGAGTGAGCGTTACCCAACGGAGGGACAGCGAGTTCAGCACGACGGTGGTCGAGGAGAGGCCCATCGCGAGCGCTCCGGTGATGGGGAGCAGGGAGTAGAGGCCGAGCCCCCAGACCGGGACGAGCGCTCCCATCGCGACGGGCAGGAGGACTGCGTTGTACCCGATCGCCCACGTGAGGTTCCCGCGGACCTTACGAACCGTGCGTCGTCCGATGCGGAGCGACAGGGCGATCCCCCGGGGGTCGGACCGGACGAGGACGATGCCGCCGGCTTCCCGGGCCACTTCGGCCCCGGCGCCGATCGCGATCCCGAGGTCGGCTGCCGCGAGGGCCGGCGCGTCATTGATGCCGTCGCCGACATACGCGACCGTTCGCCCCTTTGATTGGAACTGTCGGATCAGATCCAGTTTGCCCTGCGGGCTCACGCCGGCGTGGACTTCCCGGATCCCGACGGTGCGCGCCACCGCTCGGGCCGCCGCCTCGTGGTCCCCGGTCACCATCACGACCGGGATCCCGTCCTCCTCGAGCGCGCGCACGGCTTCGTCGGCCCCCGGTGCGATCTCGTCCGAGAACCCGAGGAGTCCCACCGGCATCCCACCCTCGAGCACCACCGACCAGCCGATGCCGAGGGCGGACAAGCGTTCGGCGGCGGGCCCGAGCTCTCCCAAGGCGGTCCCGTCCTCCTTCGCTGCGCTTCCGCTGAGCACGGCGACCCGGACCCCGGCCACCATCGCCCGCACGCCCCGACCCGGGTCGGCCCGGATCTCGTCGGCGACGGGGAGCGGGACCTGCCGCTGCCGCGCCGCCTCGAGGACCGCTTTGGCCAGCGGGTGCTCGGAGCCGGCTTCGAGGGCCGCTGCGAACGAGAGTACCTCCGATTCCGCATGGCCGGGCGCGGGGAGGACGTGACGGAGGGAGGGGCGTCCCCGCGTGAGGGTCCCGGTCTTGTCGGTGAGCACGATATCGGCCCGGCTGGCACGCTCGATCGAGTCCTTTCCCTTGAACAGGATCCCCTCCTCGGCGGCCCTTCCCGTACCGACCACGATCGCGGCCGGCGTCGCGATACCGAAGGCGCACGGACAGGCGGTGATCGCAACGGAGACGAACACGAGCAGGGCGACTGTGAAGCCCGCCCCGTAGGCGAACCATCCGAGCGACGCGCCCAACGCGAGCAGGAACACCACCGGGACGAACGTGGCGGCGATGCGGTCGGCGAGCTGCTGCAGCGGAACCCGGCTGGTCTCGGCTTCCGTGACCAGGCGACCGATCTCGGCGAGCACCGTGTCCTCGCCGACCTTGGTCGCGGCGACGAGCAGGAGTCCCTCCCCGTTCGTCGCCCCAGCGATCACCGCGCTGCCGGGACCCTTCTCCACCGGGAGGCTCTCGCCGGTCAATAGCGCCTCGTTCGCGGTCGAGTGGCCCTCGAGGACGGTCCCGTCCGTGGGGAATCGACCCCCCGGTCGGACCCGTAGACGGTCCTCCGGCTGCACTTCCGAGACTGGCACGTCGACCTCTCGGCCGTCCCGAAGGACGGACGCGGTGCTCGGGAGGAGTTCGTGCAGGGCCCGGAGCGCTCCTCGGGCCCGTTCCCGGGTCAAGTGTTCGAGATAGTTCCCCGTCAGGATCAAGGTGACGATCAGGCTCGAGGCGTCGAAGTAGAGCGAGGGAGGAAGACGGCCCGGCAGGAGCAGCACCGCGGCGCTGTACCCGTAGGCGACGGAGGTTCCTACGGCAATGAGGACGTCCATGTTCCAGGTCCTGCTCTTGTACGCGTCCCGGGTACTGACGTAGAACTGAAGTCCCGGGTAGAACTGCACGACGGTCGCGAGTCCGAACGCGACCCACGTCGCTGTCGGCAGGACCAGCCCATACGTGAGGAGAAGGATCGCCACCGACCCCACCCACCCCACGAGAAGCTTGCGGCGTAGTCTCCCCAGCTCTTGCGCTGGCTGGGCGAACTCCTGAAGGCAGTGGGTCGAGCAGAAGTAGTACGTCCGGTTTTCCCGTACAAGCAAGAGGTCGGCCGCCTTCTCGTCGACGAACATCCCGCACACCGGGTCGGTCGGCATGCGAGGGAAACCGGGGCTAGGCTAGGGGGATCGGAGGCGGAATCCGCTCACCGCGACCGGGGGTGGGTCCGTTCGTAGCTCTTCTGGCAGCCCACGGAACAGAAGTAGATCGTCTCGGTTCCGTACGTGCCGTGCGCCGCGGCCGTACTCGGCTCGATCATCATTCCGCACACGGGGTCCTTGACCTTCGACATACTAATGCCTCTGTTGAAGTCATGCCATTAGCTTATTTAGCCCTTGGGTGATGGTACCGCGCGAGGAACGACCGAATGGCGTCCTTCCGAACCGCGGGAGCTCCGCATCGGGACGCGCGGTCGCTCGCGGTGGACTTCGCGAACACCGTCGCCTGCCCGGGATGCCGAGGAGGCGACGCGCTCGACTCCGCCGGGGATGCGAGACGGTGGCTCCGGGCGCACGTCCCGGGCCGACCCCCCTCGCTCCGTACTTCCGACCTCCGTCCGCTGCGGGGATTCCGAGAGCAACTTCGCGAGCTCCTCTCGGCTGCGACCGAAGGGCGGCGTCCGGCGCCTCGTTCGCTCGAGTCGGTCAACCGAGCCGCCCGCGGAGGTCTGGTGGGTACGGAGCTGCGCTGGGCGGCCGGAACCTGGACCGCAATGCCGCGAGGTACCGCTGGCTCGTCTCGGCAGCTCGTGGAGGGCCTCATCGCCCAGTCCGCGGTCGACCTGCTGGGAACGGGGCCGGCCCCCCCGCTTCGGCGATGTCAGGGCCCCGGGTGCATCCACTTCTTGACGGCCCGGACCCGTCAGCAGCGGTGGTGCTCGCCGACCGGCTGCGGGAACCGCGCCCGGGTGCAACGGCACTACCGGAAGTCTCGATCCCGAGCGACCCGTCCGTGACGTGAGGGCGCGGGGCCACGGTCCGGCGGTTCCGAAAGTCTAAACCCCGTCCCGGTCCACCGGGCCGCCGCATGCACCCGCTCGATCCGGAGGGGGCCGCCCGTCTCTGGCGGGATCGGCCCCGCAGCGTCGTCCTCCTCGACGTGCGCGAGCCGTACGAGCGCGCACTGGCGGCGATCGAGCCCTCGATCCATATCCCGATGAACGAACTACCGGATCGGCTCGCCGAGGTCCCGAAGAATCGTGAGATCATCGTCTACTGCCATGTCGGAGTGCGGTCGATGATGGTGGCCGGCTATCTCGATAGCCTCGGCTACCCCTCGGTCTACAGTCTCACCGGCGGCATCGATGCCTGGTCGATGAGGGTCGACCCGAAGGTGCCCCGCTACTACTGAACGCGATCGCGCGACCGGGCCTCCGCCGGGAACACCGATCCGCGCCCGCAGTGATCCGAACGCTTTCGGCCTCCTCTCCCGTGTCGGTCTCGGGGGAGGCCACGGCGGACTCCTTCGCAACGACCGGCCGCGGTCGTCCCCGCGATGTACGCGTACTCTCCGTCCGCCGGGAAGACTTCGGGAGCGCGCCCCGGATCCTTCGTGGCCCTAACGGTCAGGATCCGGGACGGTACGGGTCGCGGCCGATCCCAGCGGGGGATCTCGGCGGCTCGGTCGCTCGCCCGACGGAGCTCGCTCGAGTCCGTCGAGGTATCCGCGGAGTCTCCAATAGCTGTCGAGGAACTCCTGACCGCGTGCCGTGATGTCGAAGACCGGCCGACCGTCGAGCTCCTCGGACTTCAAGAGGCCCAACGCGAGCAAACGGTCGACGAAGTTCCGCAACCGGTCCACCGGCATTCCGGCTCCGTAGGAGACCCGGGTGATCCGGGCCGCGCCATGGTAATGCTTCACGACCTCGAGAACCGTCGCGTAGAGATCGCTGACCTCTCGCCTTCGGGGGGAACCCGCGTCCCGGCCGTTCAGCATTTCCGGCACCCCCGCGCTATAGGGGGAACGGCGGCAGCGTCTCGACCCGGCGCGCCGGGGTCCGCAGGTGGGCCCCCGTTTCGACTTCCGCAGACTCGGTGTACGTCACCTCGCCGGCGGTCGCCCCGGCATGCAGGCGGACCCGGGCGCCGAAGACCCGACCGACCTCGGCGCGTTCGCGGACCTCCACGGATTGAGCGTAGACATCCTCGGCGCGCGCTCGGTCCTCGATCTCCACCGTCCCGCCGACGAGCGGTCCGCTCGCCCGCGCCTTGCGCCGGAGCAGGATACGGGCGGCCTTCAGCCCCCCTTGCGTGCGGACCCGCCCGCCGATCTCGGCCGAAGTCGCGACGACCGCCGTGCGCGCCGAAAGCTCTCCGCCGATCTCGACGCGGTCGGCCGTGAGTTCCTGCCCAACGGACATCGAACCTCCCACCTGAAGACCGCGAGTGAGACGTAGTGCCCCGCCCACGTCGAACTTCCCACCCACTTCGAAGCTCTCGCCCGAGCCATGGCCCCCGATGTACCCCATGCCTCCGACCTCGAGGGAGGAGAAGGTGAGGTCACCTCGAACCGTGAGGACGCCACCGACGTCGACCGAACCTCCGTGACCGTCCCGCTTCAGTTCTGCCGTCCCGCCCACCTCGAGGGCACCGAACGTCAGGAGTTCGTCGGCGACAAAGCGTCCGCCGACCTCGATCGACCGCTGGACCGACCCGCCCTTGAGATGGATGAGCCCACCCGCCTCGAGCCTCTCGAGCTCGACGTCCCCGACGTCCACTGAGCCGCCGGCTTCGACCGAGTGCGCCGTGAGCTTCCCGGCCAGGTGGAACTTGCCCCCGACCGAGACCTTGGTCGCGGTAAGGGTGCTCCCTCCTTCGAGGATGCCCCCCACCTCGAACTCCTCGGCCGTCGCCGGGCCCCGCACGCGGAGCCCGCGGTCGATGTCGACCCGCTGGGCGCGGAACTCCCCATCGACCTCGAGGGCGCTGTCGCGTGCGTGGACGGTCTCGGACACGGTGAGGTTGCCGTGAACCTGGATCGTGCCGTCGTCGGATTCGAAGCGAGCGCAGGAGAGGTCGCCCACGATCTCGGCGGTGCCCTCGAAGCGCGCGGTCCCCGAGACCGCGACGCGGCCGTCGACGTCGATCCGTACGTTCTCCTCCGCGCGTAGGTCGCCGTCGACGGCACCGAGGCGGACGCTACTCCCCCGCGGCACACGGATCTCGGTCATCGAGGGAACATAGGGGACCCCTTCTATAGGGGTAGGTCACGACCAGTGAGCACGGGCGGAGACCCCTCGTAAGCCTCCGAACGGCCATAAGGGGCCCCGGCTCTTCCGGGCGTGTCCGATTCGTTCGAAGGACTGCGCAGCGAGGTCGTCGGTTGCACCCGCTGTCCGCGGCTCGTGCGCTACCGCTCTGAGGTCGCCCGCGAGAAGAAGCGTGAGTTTCGACAGGATACCTACTGGGGTCGCGGGGTCCCGGGGTTCGGTGACCCGGCCGCCCGCCTAGTGGTCGTGGGGCTCGCGCCGGCCGCCCACGGCTCGAACCGCACGGGACGCATGTTCACGGGCGACCGTTCGGCGGCGTTCTTGGTGCGGGCTTTCCACTCGGCCGGATTCTCCAACCAACCGACGTCCCTTCGTCGTGGGGACGGCCTCCGCTACACCGACCTCTACCTCACGGCGGCCGTGCGATGCGCTCCCCCCGACAACCGGCCGACCCCAGTCGAACGGGGCCAGTGCGCTCCGTACTTGGTGCGAGAGCTCGCGCTCCTATCGAACGCTCGCGCGATCCTCGCGCTGGGGGGCTTCGCATGGGACGCGCTGCGCGAGGCCGTGCCCCTCGCGTACGGCGGCGCCCGACCCACCGTTCCATTCTCTCACGGCGCCTGCGTGCCGCTCGGGGAAGGGCGACCGTTGCTGTGGGGCTCGTACCATCCGAGCCCACAGAACACGAACACGGGGAAGCTCACGCACCCGATGCTCGTCGAGCTCCTCGAACGGATCCGGGACTCCTACGACTCCGGCAGGGGCGCCGGACGCCATCCTTAACGCGCCCGAGGGGTGGGCGGCGCGATGGCGGGATTCGAGGTCCTCGAGCGCGACGGGCTCGCGCGGCTCGGCCGCTTCGACACCCCGCACGGCGCGGTCGAGACCCCGGCCCTCTTGCCCGTCGTGCATCCCGACCCGGATCGGCAGCCGGTCGCCCCGGCGGAGATGCGCGAGCGGCTCGGGGTGCGGGCGGTGATCACTTCGGCGTACATCCTCTGGAGAACCCCCCCGCTTCGCTCGGTCGCGGAGGCCCATGGGGTGCACGGTCTCCTCCGGTTCGACGGGCCCGTGATGACCGATTCCGGAGCGTTCCAGCAGCACGCGTACGGGTCGGTGGAGGTCGGGCCGGAGGAGATCCTCGGCTTTCAGGGCCGGATCGGTTCGGATATCGCGACGGTCCTCGACATCTTCACCGAGCCGGAGGCCCCGCACGACGAAGCGGAGGCCGCGCTCTCTACGACGCTCGCGCGCGCCCGAGCGGCCCGGAGCTCCCGTGCAGGGCTGCTCGCGGTTCCCGTGCAGGGCGGGGTGCACGACGACCTACGGGCCCGCTCCGCCGCTGCCGCCAGCGAGCTCGGGGACGTGCTCGCCGTGGGGGGCGTCGTGCCGTTGATGGAACAGTACCGGTTCGTCGAGCTGGCGCGCCTCCTTGCCGCCGCCCGTCCGCGCCTGGCCCCGGGAGCCGCGGTCCACCTGTTCGGCACCGGCCACCCGATGACCTTCGCCTTCGCGGCGCTCTTCGGGGTCGACCTGTTCGACTCCTCCGCGTATCACAAGTTCGCCCGTCGGGGGAGTCTCCTGCTCGCCGAAGGCACCGTCGCGCTGGACGAGCTGAGGGACCGGGTCTGCTACTGCTTCCTGTGCGCCGAGAAGCCGCTCGTCGAAGTGGCCGGACTCGCCGGACCGGACCGCGAGCGCCGCGTGGCCTTCCACAACCTCCTCACCTCGATCGAAGAGGTCGGTCGGGTCCGCCGCGCGATCCGGGACGGGACGCTGTGGGAGCTCGCGGAACGCCGCGCGACCGCCCATCCCGCGCTCCGCGCCGGCCTCCGGGAAGCCAAGCGACACCCCGAGGTCTTCCTCCCTACCGAGCCGGAGAGCCGACGGGCGTTCCGGGAAGTGACGGAGGAAAGCAGGTCGCGTCCTGCGGTCGTACGCTTCCACGACCGGCTCGACCGCTACTCGGCCGGGCGTACCGATGCGCTGACGATCCCACGGATCGCCTTGCGGCCGGAGTACCTCGAGCACGTCCCGCTCGAGGACCGGTCGGGTCAACCGCTCTTTTGGAAGGCCGACACCCCGCTCGGACAGGTCCCGGTCGAGCTCCTCGACCTCTACCCGGTGGGCCCCTACCTGGGGATCGACGAGTTCCTCCGCCCTCCCCGGCACCTGCCACCGTCGCGCCTCCGCGAGGAGGTCGCCCGGGCGGTGGGCGACCGCGCCGACCTCGGACGGAACTGGGCGGCCGACTGGACCCGCTTCCAGGTCTCGAGCCTGCTGGCATGGCAGTACGGCCGGGCGATCGCTACGGTTCTTGCGGAAGGGCTCGAGGGAGAGCGGTCGCGTAGGTCGGGCCGTCTGAGGGCCCTGCGCCGTGGGGGGGCGATCCTACTCCACGTGGGGACCGACGGGGTGCCCCGTCCCACCTTCCGGGGTGCGGGGCGTTTGCACGAGGTGCTACCGCCGGGCCGCCATCGGGTGGTGGTGGCCGATGACGCGGCGCCGTTCGTCAGCGCCGGACGCAGCCTCTTCTCCCGGTTCGTCGTTTCGGCCGACCCCGCCCTCGTCCCCGGGGCCTCCGCGCTCCTGGTCGACCGGTCCGACCGACTGCTCGCGGTCGGTCGACTCCTGCTCGCGCCGTCGGAGATGCCCCGTCTTGCCCGAGGGGTCGCGGTCCGCGTGAGCGCCCATGCGGGCGCTCCGGAGGCGGGCGAGCGCGAGGACGGCCCCGACGGGCCGGAGCTCGCAGGAGGAGTGTGACCTTTATTGGGGCGCGCGGTACGCGGAGTCGAGCAGAGTCCGGGTACTCGAGATGACGAAGACGTTCCTACTCCTCCAACTCGACAGCGAGGGCGCCCCGTATTCCCAGGTGGCGACCGTCCTCGAGGACCTCGGTTTCCGGCCCGAGACGGAAGGGTACGACTTCGTCTATGACTGGGGCCGTTCCGCCTCGATCGCCGAGGCCCTGAGCTTCGCGGACCGGATCCAGGAGTCCCTGCGCGGCCAGCGGGTCAACTTCCGGATCGAGTCGACCGAGGACTGAGCGGCGAACCCGGCCGCCTGTTATAATCCTCGGCTCGCTCCACGGCGAGGGGCATCGATGGTCGTCCTCGGTATCGAGTCGACGGCCCACACCGCCTCGGTCGGGTTGGTCGACGAGCGAGCCGAAGTCCTCGCCGTGGCCTCCGATATGTACCGCCCGCCTCACGGGGGGATCCATCCCCGCGAGGCGGCGAACCACCACGTCGAGCGATTGCCCGAGCTCGTTCGCCATGCCCTCGAGCAGGCGAAGATACGGCCCTCCGAGGTGGACGCGGTCGCCTTCGCCCAGGGTCCGGGACTCGGTCCCTGCCTCCGCGCCGGCGCCACGGTGGCGCGGATGCTCGCGCTGGCGTGGGATCGACCCCTCGTCCCGGTCAATCACTGCGTCGCGCACGTGGAGATCGCCCGCATCCTGAGCGGCCTCGACGACCCGCTCCTCCTCTACGCGAGCGGCGGGAACACCCAGGTCATCGCCCACGCCCGCGGCCGCTACCGGGTGCTCGGCGAGACCCTCGACATCGGGATCGGGAACTTCCTCGACAAGCTCTGGATCGAACTCGGCGGAACCTTCCCGGGGGGCCCGGCGCTCGAAAAGGAGGCGCTCGAAGGACGAGAGCTCTTGCCGTTGCCGTACTCCGTGCACGGGATGGACGTCGCGTTCTCGGGGATCCTCACGGCGACGCTGGCGCTCAGCGCGAAGGGGGCCCGACGACCGGACCTCGCCTACTCGGTCGAGGTCACGGCGTACTCGATGCTCACGGAGATCACCGAGCGGGCGCTCGCGCACCGCGGCCGGGACGCGGTCGTCCTCGGGGGCGGGGTCGCCTGCAACGAGCGGCTGAGGACGATGGTCCGTACGATGGCCGAGGGGCGTAACGGCACGATGTTCGCCCCGCCCCGCGCGCTCTGCGTCGACAACGGCGCGATGATCGCCTGGACCGGCCATCTCGCGCACGAGGCGGGGGTCTCGGTGCCCGTGGAGGGCTCGGCGGTGGAGCCGCGGCAGCGGACGGACCTCGTCCCGACGCCCTGGCGCACCGGTTAGCGGAGCCCACGGGGCGCGACGTCGCGGCCTCGGTCGGGCGGGGTTAAGAGCCGAGCTCGCCTCGCACTCGCGTGGAGTCCGTCGACGTGCTCGTGGCCGGCGCCGGCCCGGCCGGCTCGACGGTCGCGTTTCGGCTCGCGGAGCAGGGTCACCGCGTGCTCGTCGTGGAGGAACATCCCAAGGTGGGAGAGCCCGTTCAATGTGCCGGCCTTGTCTCCCGCCGGGCCCTCGACCTCGCCGGCTCCGACTCGTTCGTCCGCGCCTCGGTCCGCGGGGCGTCCGTCTTCGGTCCGAGCCTCCGATCGACCTCGTTCCGCGCCGACTCGCCGCGCGCCTACGTGATCGACCGGCGCGCGCTCGATGTCCACCTGGCGGACCGGGCGACCCGGGCGGGGGCGGAGTACCGGCTGGGCCTGCGCTTCGATCATCTCCGGCCGTCCCCGCCGGACCGGGTCGCGGCCCAGCTCACCGCGACCGACGGCTCGACCCACGACGTCGCGGCCCGGCTCGTGATCGGCGCCGACGGGGTCTCGAGCGCCGTGGCCCGTGCGTTCCGGTTGCGCCGACCGGTCGAAGTGCTCCCGGCGTTCGAAGCCGAGTTCCCGCAGAGCCCCGGTGACCCCGACACGGTCGAAGTCTACCTCGGGCGGCGCCTCGCGCCCGGACTTTTCGGCTGGTGGATCCCGGACGGGGCGGGCGGGGCCCGGATCGGCGTCGCCGCGGACGCCGACGGCACTCCCGCCCGGACCTACTATGATCGACTGGTCGAGCATCTCGCGCGCCGGTTCGGCGAACCCCTCGGCTCACCGACCGCCTACCTCGTGTCGGGAATCCCGATCGGCACGCTCCCGACGACCCACGGCGACCGCGTCCTCCTGGTCGGCGATGCCGCCGCCCAGGTGAAGCCCTTGTCGGGCGGGGGGATCTTCACGGGCATGCGATGCGCGGAGATCGCCGCCCGGGTCGCGCACGAGGCGCTCGGCCGGAACGACGTCTCGGCCTCAGCGCTCGCCGAGTACGACCGTGCCTGGCGCGCCGAACTGGGCGAGGAGTTCCGGCGGGCGCTCTATCTGCGGAGGGTCTTCACCCGACTGGGCGACCGTGACCTCGACCGGGTGGTCGACGCGCTGCGGGACGCGGGGTCGCGGGCGACGATCGTGGCGTTCGGAGACATCGACTTCCCGACCCACGTGGTGCGCGAGCTCCTTTCGAGCTCGCCATCGCTCGTTCGATTGCTTCCGAAGGCGCTCGGAGCCTGGGTCGCGTCGGCCGACTACCGGCTCCCCGACCTCGAGCCGGGGCCCCGGCGGAAGTAGACCCAGGCGCCCGCGCCCACGAGAGCGAAGCCCGCCACCAGAAGCCCGGTGAGGACCCAGACCCAGGTGGAGCTCGCGACGTACACGACCGTTTCCGGCGTGACGCCCGAAACGCCGAGGACGGAGAGGTTCAAGGTCGCGCTGCCGTTCGGGAGCTCGGTCGCGGCGAGCCACGTGGCGGTCGTGAACCACCCGCGGGACGCGAGTCGGTAGGCGGTACCGTTCGAGGCGAGGGAGAACGAGACCGCGGTCCGGACCGCGAACGCCCCGCTCGGGGTCGAGGCGGAGGTCGTGACGCCGACCGACCCCGAGAGGGTCGCGTTCGGCGCGATCGACCCCTCCACGATCACGAGGGTCTCCCCCGAGCTCGACGCGGTCGTGAGCACGGGCGCGCCGGCGACGGGGAGGATCGAGGTGGCGTTGCCGGGAAACGCGTTGAAGGCGTAGACGGAGAGCGTGACCTCGACCCCCGAGAGGGCGACCGGGAGCGGGTCGGTCAGGGTGAACGTGAGGACGCCCGAACCACCGGGCGAAAGGTTGGGGGCCGAGAGATTGCCGAGGAAATCGCGGTCGAGCGCGACCGGGAGCGGCGGATACGGGCTCGCCTCGGCGGGGACCGCAGCGATCCCGAGCAGTAGGCCGGCGCTGAGGAGCGCCGCGACAAGGAGCCGCATCCGACCGGACCCGGAGGTGCCCCCGATCGCGCGCTCAGGCACCGGGCTCCTCCGGGAACTCCCCGCTCTCCGCGAGCGCGACGAGCCTCCGGATCCGCTCGAGGGTCGCCCCCCGGCCCCGGCGCCCTCCGGCTCCGAGAAGGCTGGGAAGGATCGAGCCGGCCGACGGGCGCTGGTTCAGGGCCTTGAAGAGCGCCCGGGCCAACACTCGAGGGTGGCGGGTCACCTCCACGGCGCGGAGGTCCGCCCGGAACTCCTCCCGCCGGGTCAGCGAGTTCGCGAGGAACGCCAGCACGGGGTCCCAGCGCATCATCCGCGAGAGCGTGCGGAAGAAGGCGAGGTACCGCCCGTCGAGGTCGCGAATGTGCCCGAGCTCGTGAGCGAGGACCGCCTCCCACTCTCCGGGGGAAAGCTCCGCTAGGAGACCGTCGGAGACAAGGACGACGTCTCTCCGGCGCAAGCCGCGGGGACCGCCGCGCTCGAAGAGCGTGAACGTGAACGCCTCGACCCGGGGGGAGGCGAACCGGAGCAGGCTCGGCGCCGAGGGCGGCCGCGGTACGCCCGAGGGCCAGTCGAGACGTCCGGGCTTCAGGAGAATCAGGAAGCCCCGGCCGACGGTCTGGCTGATAACGAACGCGAGCAGGAAGACGAGGAAGGCGCCCCCCGCGCCGATCATCCAGACGGAAAGGAACTGCGCGTCGAAGATCGTGAGCGGCGCGGCGATGAGGCGGAGCACCGCCGGGGCGCCGCCGTTCGCGATCACCCAGACGAGCACGGTCGTGGCGAGAAGCGCCCACGTCGCGAGAAAGACGGCCGCGAGCCGGAAGACGACGGTCGAATCCGACCGCCGAAACGTGGCGAGCAGGGCGGTACCGAGTCCGATCCACACGAGGACCGGAAGGTACGTGAGCCCGAGGACGGTGACCGTCATGCGTCCGGTGCGAGAGCTCAGTCGAGACCGAGCCGCCGTCGGAGCTCCCGCTCCTGGGACGGGTCGAGTTTCGCGATCTCCTCGTTCAGATGAACGACCCCTGCCGGGCCGAACGTGGCCACGACGCCCCGCAGGAGGTTGACGAGGTATTTCTGCTCGACCTCCCCGGGCCGGTAGACATATCGCTCGCCCCCGCGGCAGGTCTCCCGGCGTCGGCGGACGAGGTGCTTGACGTAGAGGCGGGAAAGGATGGTCGCCACGGTGGTGTAGGCGACCCGGACCCCCTGGTGTTCGAGCTGCCGACGGACGTCCCGCGCGGGGGCCTCCTTGAGCTCCCGGAGAGCGGCCAACACCTCCGTTTCAAGCGAGCCGAGCATGCCGGAACCCGGCGCGACGAGCGGGACGCGCCTCCTTAAGTCATAGGTCCCACGGGAACGAACCAGTTCGAACCGGACGGACTTCGGGTCGGGACCGAAGCCCTCGTCGAGCGGGGGGCGGGGGTCGGGCAGCGCCGGCCGACCCGCCGAGAAGAGTTAATGCGCGGACTCGGTTCGGCGCTCCCATGGACCCCGACCACCCCTTCGCGGAGAGCGTGCTCGACCTGGTGGGCCATACGCCGCTCGTTGCGCTCCACCGGGTCGCCCAGGGGGTCCCGTACCGGGTCCTGGCGAAGCTCGAATACCTGAATCCCGGCGGTTCGGTGAAGGATCGGATCGGCGCGAGCATGATCGCCGAGGCCGAGAAGAACGGACTGCTCAAGCCGGGGGGCACGATCGTGGAGGCGACCAGCGGCAACACCGGGGTCGGGCTCGCGCTGGTCGCCGCCGTCCGCGGGTACCGCATCGTCTTCACGATCCCGGACAAGATGAGCTCGGAGAAGATCCGCCTCCTGCGCGCCTACGGCGCCCGGGGCGTCGTCACGCGGGCCGGCGTGCCGCCGGAGCACCCGATGAGCCACTACTCGGTCGCGCGCCGCCTCGCCCAGGAGATCCCCGACGCGTACTACCCGAACCAGTACGAGAACCAAGGAAACCCGGACGCCCACTATCGGTCGACCGGGCCCGAGATCGACCAGGACGTCGGGTCGGAACTGGGGGCCGTCGTCGGCACGGTCGGGACGGGCGGGACCATGAGCGGAGTCGGCCGCTATTTCAAGGAGCACCGCCCGAAGGCGCGGATCGTCGCCGTCGACCCGGCCGGTTCGGTGCTGGGTCCGTACTTCCGCACCCGGCAGCTTCCTCCCGCGGTGCCCTACCAGGTCGAGGGAATCGGAGAGGACATGATCCCGAAATCGATCCACTTCCAGTACTTGGACGAGTTCGTCGAGGTCTCCGACCGGGAATCGTTCCTGATGGCCCGGCGCCTGGCGCGCGAGGAGGGGCTCTTCGTCGGCGGCTCGGCGGGCTCGGCCGTCGCCGGGGCGTTGCGCTGGCTCGCGGGTCGGCCGTTGCCCGAGGGATCGACCGTGGTCGTGATCCTGCCGGACTCCGGGGACCGGTACCTCTCGAAGTTCTACTCGGACGATTGGATGCGCGAGAAGGGGTTTCTCGACGTAGGGGCGACCGCGCGCGATCTGCTCGCCCGCAAAGGCCCGACCCCGGCCTTGGTCGCCGTCGACCCGACGACGGTGGTCCGTGACGCGCTCGCGCTACTCCGCCACCACGACATCTCCCAGATGCCGGTCCTCTCCGGACAGGTGAACGTCGGGAGCCTGCAGGAGGACGAGGTCCTCCGCCGCGGCCTCGCGGACGAGACCGTCCTCCTGCGCTCCGCCTCCACGGTCCTTTCTCCGCCGTTCCCCGAGGTGCGCGCGGACGCCCCCGTGGGCGAGGTGCTGCACCGTCTCAAGGAGGAGCGCTCGCTCCTCGTCCGCGACTCGGTGACCGGCGCGCCGGTCGGCGTACTGACTCGCCATGACCTGGTGGGGTTCCTATCCGAGGAGGGCAGTCCCCATGCGCTTTGATACTCGGCTCCTGCACGAAGCCCAGCCCCCCGACCCGCTCACGGGGGCGGTCAACCCACCGGTCTACCTCTCGAGCACCTTCCGCCAGAAGGCCCCGAACGTGCACTCGGGGTACGTCTACAGCCGCAGCGGCAACCCGACCCGCGCGGTCCTCGAGGCGACCCTCGGTGCGATCGAGTCGGGCCGCGCGGGCCTCGCGTTCTCCTCGGGACTCGGCGCGCTCACGACCCTGCTCGAGGCGTTCCCAAGCGGAAGCCGGTTCGTCGCGGCCGACGACCTCTACGGGGGTACGTACCGGCTCTTCGAGCACCATCGCCGCCAATTCGGCCTGAAGGTCGACTACGTCGACACGACCGACCTCGACCGGGTGCGCGCGGCGCTCGACGAGAGAGCCGACCTCGTCTACCTCGAGAGCCCGACCAACCCGCTGCTCAAGATCACCGACCTGAACGCGGTCGCCCGGCTCGCGAAGTCCGCCGGGGCGACGGTCGTCGTCGACAACACCTTCGCCACGCCGGCGCTCCAGCGCCCGATCGAGCTCGGCGCCGACATCGTCCTCCATTCGACCACGAAGTACCTCGGAGGCCACTCGGATATCATCGGGGGCGCGCTGGTGCTCGCCCGCGCTAAGGACGCGGAGCGGTTCGCCTGGCTCCAGAACGCCGTCGGGGCGGTCCCGAGCCCGTTCGACTGCTTCCTCGTGCTGCGGGGGATCCACACCCTCGGCGTGCGAATGCGCGCCCACGGCGAGAGCGCGCGCGCGGTCGCCGAGACCCTTGACGGCCACTCCCAGGTCCGCCGGGTCTACTACCCCGGGCTCGCGGACCATCCCCAGCACCGGCTGGCCCGCCGCCAGATGTCCGGCTACGGCGGGATGGTCAGCGTCGAGCTGGCGGGAGGGAAGAAGGCCGTCCTGCGGTTCCTCCGAGCGCTCCGGATCTTCACCTTGGCCGAGAGCCTCGGGGGAGTCGAGTCGCTGGTCGACCATCCGGCCACGATGACCCATGCGAGCGTCCCGAGGGCCGAGCGAGAGAAGCTCGGCGTGACCGAGGGTCTCGTGCGGCTCTCCTGCGGAATCGAGGACCCGGCCGACCTCGCGGACGACGTCCGCCGAGCGCTCGCGAGGCTCTAGCGATGCGACGCGTGACGGTCTATGACTCGATGGACCGAGAGGTGCGCGCGTTCGCCCCGCGGACCCCGCCGCGGGTCGGCCTGTTCGTCTGCGGCCTCACACCGTACGATGAGGCCCACATCGGTCACGCTCGAACGTTCGTCTTCTTCGACGTGGTCGCCCGCGCGCTCACGCGGTGGGGGTACCGGGTCTTCTCGGTCCAGAATGTGACGAACCTCGACGACAAGCTGATCGACCGGGCCGCGGAGAGCGATGAGGATCCGCTCGTCCTCGCCGATCGGCACTTCCTCACCTGGCGGATCGCCGCCGAGCGGCTCGGCATCCGCTCGGTGAACTACTATCCGTATGCGACCGACTATACGCCCGAGATCCTCACTCAGATCGAAGCCCTCGTCCACCGCGGCTTCGCCTACCCCTCCGCGGGGTCCGTCTACTTCGAGGTTGCGAAGTTCCCGGGGTATGGAAAGCTCTCGGGCCAGCGCACTGAGGCGCTCCGGCCGGGAGCACGGGTCGAGGTCGACCCCGCGAAGCGATCGCCCGAGGATTTCGTGATCTGGAAGGCCGCGACCCCGGGCGAGCCGTCGTGGGAGAGCCCGTGGGGCCCGGGCCGGCCCGGCTGGCACGTCGAGGATACCGCGATCACGCTGCGCCTGCTCGGGGCGCGCTACGACATCCATGGAGCGGGGCTCGACCTCATCTTCCCCCACCACGAGTCCGAGATCGCCCTCGCCGAGGCGGCGACCGGCGAGTCGCCGCTCGTCAACTACTGGATGCACGCGGGCCTCCTCACAATGAAGGGGGAGAAGATGTCGAAGTCCCTCGGGAACGTCTACGCCCTGTCGACGGCGCTCGACGAGTTTGGACCGATGGTCCTGCGGTTCTTCTACCTCAACGCCCAGTATCGCAGCCCACTCGAGTTCGTCCGGGGCAAGAGCCTCGAGGAGTCCCGGGAAGCGTACGCGACCCTCGCCCTGCCCGCCCATCGGATCGCAGAGATCGTGGAGCGCGACGGCCCAGAGCGGGCCGGCGAGCCGCTGCCCGACGACCTCGCGAGCGAGGCGGAGTCGCTGGTCGACCGTCTGGACGAGACCCTGGCCGAGGATTTCAACACGCGCGAGGCGATCGCGCTCTTGTTCGGCTGGAGCCGCCGCCTCGGAGCGCTCCTCGAACGCCTCGCTGACTACGACGGCGACGCCCTCGCGGAGCTCGGGGCGCCCTACGACTGGGGTCGAGAGGTCCTCGGCCTCTTCGAACGCGTCGGCGAGGGCCGAGCGGGAGCCTGGGCGAAGCTGGTCCCCGTAGCGATCGCCGCCCGAGCGCGAGCGCGGGCCCGCGGCGACTTTGCGGAGGCCGACCGCATCCGCGACGAGCTCCTCGGGGCCGGCATCCGGCTCGAGGACCATGCGGCGGGCTCGCGCTGGAGCTTCGCCCGGACCGACTGAGCGAGGAGGTCCCGTGCGGGGTTTCGGTTTCCGGGAGCATGGGGACCTCGACCGGCTCGCGTACGTCGACGTGGCGGAGCCGGAGCCGGCAGCGGACGAGGTCCGGGTCCGTTTGCGAGCCGCGGCGTTCAACCGGCTCGACCGGTTCACCCTCGCTGGGATTCCCGGAGTCGCGGTCGAGCGTCCGCACGTCCTGGGTTCGGACGGCGCCGGGACGGTCGACCGGATCGGGAGCGACGTCCACGATCTCACCGTCGGCGCGCGGGTCTTGATCAACCCGGGGCTCTGGGACGGGACGTGCGAAGCCTGCCGCGCGGGTCGCGAAGCGCTCTGCCGCAACTACCGCATCGTAGGGGAGCACACGCAGGGGACGGCGACCGAGTTCACGGTCGTGCCCCGGCGGAACGTGCATGCGCTTCCCGAACGCCTGTCGCTCGAGGAGGGGGCGGCGGTTCCGCTCGTGTTCCAGACGGCGTGGCGCGCGCTGCGGACCGTGGGGGAGGTGGCCCCCGGGGACCGGGTGGCGATCGTCGGGGCCGGGGGCGGAGTGAGCACCGCGGCCGTTCAGGTCGCGAAGCTGTTGGGGGCGACCGTCGCGGTCGCGTCCCGGTCCCGGGCCAAAGCCGACCGCGTTCGAGAGCTGGGGGCCGACGACTTCCTCACCTACGACGACGAGCATCCGCTCGATCGGGTCCTCTGGCAGTGGAGCGAGAAGCGGGGGGTCGACGTCCTCCTCGACTCGGTGGGGGCTCCGACGCTGGCCCGCTCGCTCCGCGCGGTCGCGCGCGCGGGCCGGGTCGTCGTGATCGGGGCGACGGCGGGTCCGACGGTCGAGATCGACCTGCGGACCCTCTTCTGGCGCCAAGCATCGATCCGCGGGAGCACCATGGCGAGCGCCGGGGAGTTCCGAGAGGTCCTCGCGCACCTCGCGGCCGGCCGCTTGCGGCCCGTGGTCGACTCGGTCCTCCCGTTCGACCGCGCCGAGGAGGCGTTCCGGCGGTTCGACGCCCCGGACCTGTTCGGCAAGGTCGTCGTGGCGATTCCGTAGCCCGATCAGGGGCCCGTTTCCCGTCCGCCCGATCCTCGGGAACTGTCCTACAGGGCGCCGCCATCAAAAGCACGGTTAAATAGGGGAAGCCGGCCTTTCTTCGGTCGTGAGGCGTTCATTGGGCGGTCCCTCCTCCACCGAGGGAACGATGCGCCGGCCTCGGATTCGAACGCGCGGGGCCCTCTCGGTCCTCGTAGTACTGGCGGTCGTGCTCGGCTCGGTCGGCCTCTTGGGGGCCCTCGTTCCGGTCCATCTAGCGCCGCCGTCCTCCGGTTCCGCGGTCCCCGCCGCGACCGTACACACCGCGGCGTCCCCCGTGACCCACGGAGACCTGGTCGTCGCGGCCGGCGAGACGTACACCATTCTGCCCACCCTCGGCGGCACCACCTACTACCAGGGCGGGAACATCACGGTCGATGCCGGCGGTACGCTGATCGTCCAGGACGTCACTCTCTCGTTCGTCCAGTACGTGGCCGACTCCGGGACCGCCGTGCAACGGCTCTCCCACATCTATCACTTTTCGGACGCCGGAACGGTGGCCTTCACCAACGCGACGCTCACCACGGACGTCCAGGTCGTCAACTCCTACGCGAAGCTGAACCTGACCGTCACCGGATCGCTGAGCGCGTGGAACTCGGTCTTCGCCTTCCCCGGCTGGATCGACGTGGCGGGAAGCGGCGCGGTCGCGACGTTGAACTCCTCCACGATCACCTGGAACCCGAACGTCGCGGGGCTCTTCGAGCCGTCGGCGATCCAGGGGGACACGCTCTGGGCCCCCACGGTCCTCGTGACCGGCGGGGCGAAGCTGAGCCTCTTCGGAAGCCAGGTCCTCAACACCTACGCCGACAACATGCTCGCCTACGGCACCCCGCGGCCCACGCCCCTCATCGCGACCGGCGGCTCGCTCCCGGCGGCCGGAAAGATCAACGCGACCGTTCAGGGACCCTCCGACTCCGCGAACCTGACCCTCGACTGGGCCTACCCCGCCGCGGGCGCCGAGAGCGGCTACGCGGAGTTCACCTACAACAACTCGAACGCCCTCGATGCGGTCGGCGCGGTCGTGGTCTGGTACGCGGGTACGAGCTACGCGCTCGGCTCCGTCACGTTCCTCAACAACACCCTCGGCGGTACGGCCAAGGTCCCGTTCTCGGGGGGGCTCCTCGCCGCGATCTCCGCCGCGGGGATGCTGAACTATCTCAACTACACGGGCGACTTCGGGGTCGGCCCGGCCCGCATCGCGGTCCAGGTCACCAGCACCTCGGGGCCGGGGATCGTCGTCTCGCAGCTCGCCTTCCAGATGAACACCACGGGACCCACCTACGACCTCCTGGTCACGGGCGCGGGCTCCGAGCTCTCCGCGGTCGACACCGCGTTCGACATCAACTGGAACCCGCCGGCCGCGAGCCCCTACTCCCAGTCGCCTCCGTATCCGTGGAGCTCGAACAAGCTCGACTTCACGAACGGCGCCGTGGGATACCTCGCGAACGTCTCGACGCTGAACGGGCTCCCCGGAGTATTCAGCTCGTCCGCGGTCTTGCCGGACCCGTCGAGCCAGGTCTACTTCTACCGCTGGGCCGAGTTCAATCTCACCGGCCGCGCGGGAATCCTCGCCGTCGAGGGCGCCCAGGTCTCCACGTACTACGCGTACAACACGAATCAATCGAACAATCAAACGGCGAACTCCCTCAATGACCTCGCGGTCACCGATCCGGCGATCTGGGGGTACGTCCAGTACTGGGACGCGCAACGCGGGATCACGACCTACGCCCAGTCCAACGCCGCGGGACAGGCGTTCGTACTCGTCGCCGCCGGCAACCTCACCGGCCCGACCCTGCCGGACGGGATCTTCCTCGGCAGCTACCACATCGGGATCACGGTCTCGGCGAACGCGATCGGGAGCCGCTGGTTCAACTGGTCGGTGAGCCCGTACCCGGTCGGGGTCGCGAGCGGTACCTCGAACTACCAGGGCCCGGATGTCGGTCCCCCGCAGAGCTTCGCGAACTACTACGGCGCGATGAGCTTCACGACGACCGTTACCGCGAACGGGACGCTCGCCGCGAACGCCTCGCTGCGCATCGGTCAGGGCCTCGGCATTTGGATCACGGCGAGCGACCTCGGCACCGCAGCCGTCCGGCAGGTCGGCGCCACGCTCTACTACAACGCGAGCGGGATCGGAACCCCCCTCGCCGTCTTCAGCAACCCTGCGGTCCTGCTCACGACACCGAATGCGACCACCCAGTTCAACGTCACCTGGACCGTCACCGACGCGGTCACGGGGCTCAACGGCACCTTCACCCACCCGTTCCTCGTCGTCTTTGAGTGGAACAACGGGAACGTGACCCGGGGCGGGGGGACGATCTCCTCGGTCGTCCGCGTAACGATCGAGCCGTCCCAGATCCGGATCGTTTCGGCCACCACCAATGCTCCGTCCACGCTCGACCTCACGCAGTCGTACTCCACGAGCGGGGTCCTTCAGTACAACGGGACTCATCCGGCGCTCATCCAGATCTACGCGATCCCGACCGGGGGAAGTTCCTCGTCCGTCGAGATCGGGTACGGGTACGCCGTGTCCGGGGTGCCATTCACCGTCGATTGGACGAGCCCGTTGAGCGGTGCCGGCCTTTCGGCCGGGACGACCTACACCATCGAGGTCACCGCGACGTACAACGGGAAGAGCGCCCCCGTCGCCACTCTCACCGGCACCTTCACGGTGCCGTCGCCCTCCGTGACCGCGCAGAGCTTCCTCACCCAGGTCTTCTTCGGACTTCCGCTCTGGGCCTGGCTCGCGGTCGCGGCCGCGATCGTGCTCGGCCTGGTCGGTTTCCTCCTGATCGCGCGTCGCCAGGCGGCCGGCAAGCTCGTCGAGTGTGGCGAGTGCGGCAACCTGATCCCCGAGGAGGCGACCGTCTGCCCGAAGTGCGGTGCGGAATTCGAGGCCGACCTGATCCGGTGCAGCCGGTGCGCGGCGACGATCCCGGCCGACTCGAAGTACTGCCCGGAGTGCGCGGCGCAGCTGCTCGGTAAGCCCGGCGAAGGCGGCGAAGAGGCCGAACGGCAGGGCTACTCCGACTTCACCGAGAAGTACCGGGCCGAGGCGAAGCGCGAGCTCGGAGAGAATTACAGCGAGGGAGCGTTCTGGGACTGGTGGAAGCGCCAGCCGACGTACACCGCCTTCGGACAGTGGAAGCTCCAGCAAGGCCAGGGAACCCCCCGCACGGGCATGACCGCCCCGCCCGCGAGCGGTAGCGAGCCCGCCGGGTCCTCAGCCCCCACGCCCCGGGGCGGTGCGAAAGCACCCCCGCCGTACAGCGAGCCGGCGACCGCGGCGGCCCCCCCGGGGAGCGCGGGCGCCCGGGGCGCCGCGGGGGCTCCCGGTGGCGGTCCGCTCAAGCCGTGCCCGAACTGCGGCAAGGAGATCCCGCCCGAGTATCTCGTCTGTCCGTTCTGCGGGGCGGTCACGCAGTAGCCGCTTCGCCGCACGGGCCCGAACGCCGAACCCTTTCCCTCACTCTTTATCCCGCGCCGGGCTTCGGGGGTCCGGTCGTTGATGGGCGGGGACGTCAACCGCGGCCGCTTGAAGATCGAGTGGGCCCGCGCGCACATGCCGGTGCTCGAGGGGATCCGCCGGCGCTTCGAGACCGAGCGGCCGCTCTCGGGCCTCACGGTATCTGCGGTCCTCCATGTGGAGGCGAAGACGTGCGCGCTCGCCCTCGCGCTCCGGGCCGGCGGGGCGGACGTCCGCCTCGCCGCGAGCAACCCGCTCTCGACCGACGACGACGCGGTCGCGGCGGTGCGGGAAGCGGGGATCGACACGCGGGCCGAGAAGGGGGAGTCGCTCGCGCAGTACCGCGCCGGCGTCCAGGCGATGCTCGAGGCCGACCCCGACGTTATCGTCGACGACGGCGCCGATCTGGTCGCCCTCGTGCACACTACCCGCCGCGACCGGGGCCGGATCCGCGGCTCGACGGAAGAGACGACCACGGGCGTCACCCGCCTGCGCGCCCTCGAACGGTCGGGAAAGCTCCTGTTTCCCGCGATCGACGTGAACGACGCCGAGATGAAACATCTCTTCGACAACCGCTACGGTACCGGGCAGTCGACCCTCGACGGGATCCTGACCGCGACGAACCTCCTCATCGCGGGGAAGGTCTGCGTGGTCGCCGGCTACGGCTGGTGCGGGAAGGGCGTCGCCTCGCGACTGCGCGGCCTGGGCGGCGACGTCGTGGTGACCGAGGTGGACCCGGTGCGGGCGCTCGAGGCCCGCCTCGACGGCTACCGCGTCCGCCCGATGATCGAGGCGGTGCGAGAAGCCGACCTGATCGTCACGGTCACGGGCAACACCGGGGTCGTGCGGGGCGAGCACTTCCGGCTCCTGAAGGACGGCTGCCTGCTCGCGAACTCCGGGCACTTCGACGTCGAGGTCTCCCGGACGGAGCTCGAGGGGATGGCCGTGAGCCACCGCACCGCGCGTCCGCTCGTCGAGGAGTACCGCTTCGCCGACGGCCGGCGCGCCTACCTGCTCGGGGAGGGGCGGCTGATCAACCTCGCGGCCGGCCAGGGACACCCGGTCGAGATCATGGACCTCTCCTTCGCGCTCCAGGCCTTGAGCGCCGAGCATCTCGCCCGGCACGGTCGCGAAATGACCCCGCGGGTGCATCCCGTGCCGACCGTCCTCGATCGCGCCGTCGCCGAGGCCGCGCTCGAGCCGATGGGCGTTCGCCTCGATACGCTCACGGCCGAACAAGAGAAGTACGCGAAGGAATGGGAAGGAGGGACCTCATGAGCGAAACGAAGGTGCCGAGCGACCGCCACTACACGAAGAGCCACGAGTGGGTGCGGGTCGAGGGAGACAGCGCGACCGTCGGGATCACCGACCACGCCCAGGCCGAACTGACCGACATCGTCTTCGTCGGCCTGCCCGCGGCGGGGAACCCGGTGGTGAAGGGGGCGAGCGTCCTCGTCCTCGAGTCGGTGAAGACCGTGGCGGACGTCTACGCGCCGGCCGACGGCACGCTGAGCGCGACCAACGCGGACCTCACGAGCCACCCCGAGCTCATCAACCAGGACCCGTACGGGAAAGGCTGGCTTTTCCGTATCACCCTCTCGCACGGGCTCGACACGACCGAGCTCCTCAGTGCCGAGGCCTATCGGGCCCACCTCGCGACGGGCGCGTAGGTTCCCGCCCGCTCCCCCTTACTTCCCCTCGAACTTCGGGGGGCGGCGCTCGAGGAATGCCCGCATCCCCTCGACACGGTCCGCGGTCCCGAACGTGTGGCCGGCCGATTCCGCCTCGAGGTGGAGCGCGCTCGCGAGGGGAGCGTCCATGCCCCGGTCGATCACCTGCTTGATCCACCGGACCCCGAGGGGCGCCCGGCTCGCGATCGTCTCGGCCAGCGCCTGGACCTCCTCGCGCGCGCGGTCCGCGGGGACGAGCTTCGCGACGAACCCAAGCCGGTAGGCCTCCTCGGCCGACACCGGGACCCCCGAGTAGGTGAGCAGCTTCGTCCTCGCCCGGCCGATGAGCCGCGTGAGGCGGCTCGCACCGCCCATTCCGGGGTGGATCCCCACGGTCACCTCGGGCAGGCCGAGCTGCGCGCCTTCCGCGGCGACGATAAAGTCCGCGGAGAGGGCGAGCTCGAGGCCGCCGCCGAGCGCGTATCCCTCGACGAGCGCGATCACCGGGGTCGGGAACCGCTCGATCCGCTCGGCGACCCGCTGACCGAAGAATCCGAACTCGACGCCCTCGGCGAGCGACTTCCGCTCCATCTCGGCGATATCCGCACCGGCGGCGAAGACCGGGGAGGAGCCAGCGAGGACCACGACCCGAAGCTGCGGGTCGCTCTCGAGCGAACGGAAAGCCGTTTCGAGCTGGTGCAGCAGGTCGGTGCTGAGCGAGTTCAGCACCTCGGGGCGGTCGAGGAGCACCCACGCGATCGCCGGCCCCGGGCGCTCGACGCGCACGTAGGAGAGCGGCCAGACCCGCTCCCCCCGCCGGGCGCGTTCGGCGAGCTCCTTCGAGACGGGGAAGTCCGCCGGCCATCGGGCGGCGTACTCCTCCACGAGCGTGAGCCCTTCGGCGAGCCCGACCGACGCGAGCTGGGCGAACGGTCCCCACGCCCGGCGAAGGCCCACCGTCGCCCCCCGGTCCGTCGCTTCGGCGCTCGCGACCCCCTCTTCGACGAGCCGGGTCGCGATCCCGAGCGTGAGGCCGAGGAGGCGACGGCGGACGACCTCCTTCCTTTCGGGCTCGACCGCGGTCTCCTTCCACGCCCACGGCTTCCCCGACCGGAACTGGGACTCGAGGAGCGGCGACGGCGCGTACGCCGGGCCGAACGCGCGGTGGAGCGACGCTTGCGCGTGAAAGGCGATCGGGACCCCAGTCACGTTCATCAGCTCGAACGGTCCGAGGGTCGCGCCGAAGAGCTCGCGTCCCACCTCCTCGATCGTAGCAAGGCTCGCGACCCGCTCGTCGGCGAGGCGGGCCGACTCGTTCAGGTACGGGACGAAGAACCGGTTGACGCAGAACCCGGCGGCGTCGCGGGTCGTGATCGGGATCTTGCGGAGCAGGTAGACCAACCGCTCGAGCGCGGCGAGCGTCGCCGGTTCGGTGCGCGGCCCGCCGATGATCTCGACCAGCTTGTTGACCGCCGCCGGGTAAAAGAAGTGGAGGCCCGCGAAGCGACCGGGGCCGGGGAACTCTCTTCCGAGGGACTCCACGGAGAGCGAGGAGGTGTTCGTCACGACGAGGGCCTCGGGGGCGACGAGGCGGGCGACCTCCGCGAAGAGCGACCGCTTCACCGACTCGTCCTCGAAGACCGCCTCGATGACCAAAACCGCGCCGTCGAGCGCGGCCGCGAGGTCGGTGCCGAACGAGATGCGCCCGAGGACCTCGTCCCGACGGATGGGCGTCATCTTCTTCCGCGCGATCGCCCCCTCGAGCATCTTCTCGAGGATCCCCCGGCCCCGGGCCAACGCCGCGGCGTCGACGTCGCGAACGCGGACGGTGAACCCGGCCTGGGCGCACGCCTGGGCGATCCCGCTCCCCATATTGCCGCCGCCGAGCACGGCGACCGGACCGGGGGGACGAAGCGCACGGACGACCATCGCCTACCTGCCTGCTCCGGGGCGGAGCGGCCCCGGTCGCCGACGAGAGGACCCGACACTTAACGATTCGGGCGATCCGCGCGGCCGAGGGGTCCGCCGGCCCTGTCCGGCCGAAGAGTCCCTGTACCCCGGGCGCATGGCCCGGTCGTGGACCCCAACGCGGAGGAGCTCGCCGCCGAGGCAGCGCTCGAGGCCGAACGACAGTTCGTCCTGACGCTGGGCGGTTTCGCGCTCGAGGTGGCGGGAGCGACCCTGGTCACGCACGAGAAGCTGCCGGTGCCGCGTTTCAACTTCGTCCAGGAGCTCGGCGTCGGGCGCGAGCGCCAGGCGGCGTTCTTCGAGCGGGCGCTCGACCACTACTTCCAGCGGGCCCTTCGCCCCACGTTCCGGATTCCGATCCCTGTACCGGACCACCTGGCCTCGGGCCTCCATCGGTTCGGGTTCCGCCCCCGGCCCGCGCCCCTCGTGCTCCTGCTCTCGAGCGGCGCCCCCGGACCGGCGGGAGCGTCGGGCACGGAGGTCCGGGCCGCGGAACGCGCCGAGCTCGACCTCACCGCCTCCTTCTGGACCTCGGAGCGCGAGCGACCCGAGTTCCGGACCGCGCTCGACCTCGCCTGGAGCCATCCGAACCCCTACGAACGACTCGTGCCGCTCCTGGCCTTCCGCGACGGTCGTGCCGTCTCGTCGGCCCTCATCTATCGTCATCGGTCCACGGTCGGGATCCACGCGGTCGCGACACGGCCCGAGGCGCGCGGCCGGGGGGCGGCCTCGGAGCTCGTGCGCTTCGCCCTCGCCACGGAACCCGCCGGGCGGGGGGTCCGGTATTCCCTCTTCGCGGATTCGAGCCGCCTTGAGACCCGGCTGGTCGCGCTCGGGTTCCGCCCCGTGCGCGCGTTCCGGGAGTACGCGCTCCCGCCCGAGGCCGAGCTCGCGTTTCCGCCCCCGGGACCCTTCTTACCACCCCAGTGGCGACCGCCCCGCGCGGCGGCACGGCCCGGCGGGGCCGTATCCGGGACGGGGAGCGGCCGTCCCGTTGGACCGATCGATTAGGAGCTCTCGCGCGCGCTGTGCAGCTTCATGCGCTGCTCGAGCGACGCGATCGTGCGGATGGTGGAGTGGACCGTGTCGGCGTTGAGCGAGATCGAGTCGATCCCTTCCCGCACGAGGAACTCGGCGAACTCCGGGTACACGCTCGGCCCCTGGCCGCAGATCCCGACCGTGCGCCCCTCCGCGTGCGCCCCTTCGATCAGCAGGGAGATCGCCCGCAGGACCGCCGGGTCGCGCTCGTCGAAGTACCCCATCCGACCGAGGGTCTCGGAGTCGCGGTCGGCGCCGAGGACCAGCTGGGTGAGGTCGTTCGACCCGATCGAGAAGCCGTCGCAGTGCTTCGAGAACTCCCGCGCGAGGAGGACCGTGGAGGGGACCTCGGCCATGAGGTACAACTGAAAGTCGCGGGAGCGACGTAGCCCCTGGGCGCGCATCATTTCCGCGATCTCCTCGAGCTCCCAGGTGTTGCGGACGAACGGGAGCATGACCATCGCATTCTTGAGGCCCATTTCGGTCCGCACGCGATGGATCGCCTCGAGCTCGGCGAGGAACGCGGGCCGGTAGACCGGAGAGATGTACCGGGAGCAGCCGCGCCACCCGATCATCGGATTCTCCTCGTTCGGCTCGAACTCCTCTCCGCCGGGCATCCCGCGATACTCGTTGGTCTTGAAGTCGGAGGTCCGGACGATCACCGGCCGGGGGGCGAACGCCTGGCAGACCTTCCCGATCCCCTCGGCGAGGCGTCGAACGAGCTCGTCCTTCTTCCCTTTCTTGAGGAGCGCGAGGGGGTGCTCGCGGACGTGGGCCGTGAAGATGAACTCGATGCGCAATAGACCGACCCCCGAAACGGGGAGGCGCGCGGCCTCTTCGGCCTTCTCCGGGACGCTGACGTTGACATAGATCTTCGTCGCGGTCACCGGCACGCCCTCGTGGCTGTGGAAGGCGGGCCCGGCGCTGGCGGCCGCGGGGGCGGGGACGGACTTCCCGTGCGGAAGGGACCCCAGGTAGACCAGGCCGGCCTTTCCGTCGACGCTCACCTGGCTCCCCTCCTTGAGGACCGTGGTCGCTTCGCGGGTCCCGACAACGCACGGGACCCCGAGCTCGCGGGAGACGATCGCGGCGTGGCAGGTCATTCCGCCCTCGTCCGTCACGATCGCGGCGGCCTGGCTCATCGCCGGCACCATGTCCGGCGTCGTCATGGAGGTAACGAGGATCTCGCCGGCCTTGAGCTTGTCCATCTCGGCGGCGCCGTGGAGGATCCGGGCGACGCCCGTCGCGAGCCCGGGGCTGGCCCCGAAGCCTCGCAGTACCGGGCCCTCTTCGCCCTTCCCCTCTTCCGCGGCGTGTTCGGACTTGGACCCCGGTGCGGTGGACTTCGGTATGGTCGTCACGGGCCTCGCTTGGACGATGTAGAGCGAATCCGCGTCGCCGCACCACTCGACGTCCATGGGACGTCGATAGTGGGACTCAATGAGGCGGGCCAGGGAGACGAGCCGGTGCAGCCGGTGGTCGGGAAGCTTCTGGGTCTTCCGCTGCGCGGCCGGGATCTCCTCATGCCGATTGCCACCTCCGTCCGCGCGGACAATCCGTACTTTCTGCTCGGATATCTGCTTGTGGATGATCTTCTGCGTCGCGCCGTCGATCACGTAGTGGTCCGGGGTCACCTCGCCCCCGACGATCGCCTCGCCGAGGCCCAGGCCGGCCTCGACGATCATGTGGTTCTCGCCGGTGTTCGGGTCGCGCGTGAACAGGATCCCGCTCACGCTCGCGTCGACCATCTTTTGGATGAGCACCGCGAGGCGCACCGCGTGGTGGTCGAACCCTTTGCGCTGGCGGTAGACGAGGACCCGCGGAGTGAACAGCGACGCCCAGCACTTCCGAATGGCGTCGAGGATGTTCTCGACCCCGGTCACATTGAGGAACGTATCCTGGAGGCCCGCGAAGGAGGCGCCCTCGAGGTCCTCGGCCGTCGCGCTCGACCGAACCGCGGAGAACCGAACCGCGTGGCGCTGGGTGTACGCCTCGTAGGTCTCGGCGATCACCGCCCGCAGGTCGGAGGGGAACGTCACGGAGCCGAACGCGCTGCGGATCCGCTGGGAGGCGGCATCGATCGTTTCGGGCCGGGAGAGGTCGATCGAGTCGAGTGCGGCCGGGATCTCCGTGCGCAAGGCGGTCGCGTCCACGAATGCCTGGTACGCTTCGGTGGTGAGCACGAACCCGGGCGGGATCGGAAGGCCCTGGCGCACGAGCTCTCCGAGCTTACCCGCCTTCCCCCCGACCAGAGCGAGGTCGGACTCGGAGACTTCGGCGAGGTCGACCGCCAACGCCATGCGAGGTTCCTCAGCGCTCCGCGCGCTCGACGACGAACGCCATCAGATCCGAAAGGGGAGAATAGGGATGCACGACGTGGCGCTCGACAATGGTCCATGTCGCCTCGGACCCGAGCGCGTCCATGATCGCCTGCGTTCTCCCGTCGAGCTCGGCGCGGGGCGTCACCGCGTAGTAGTAGAGCCGCCCTCGGGGCCCGACGAGCCGTGCCACCGAGGGTAGGTACTTAATCCCTTCGTGAGGAAGATTGAGCACGACCCGCTCGCGCGGCTCGGCCGCGGGCAGGAACGCCTCGAGTCGCGCCGCGACCGCGAGGACCCGGTCAGTGTACCGGTACCGGCGAAGGCTCGACGAAAGGAGCTCGATCGCGACCGGGTTCGCATCGACGGCGGTGACGGCCCGGGCCCGGCCGTCGTGGGCGATCGCCATCGCGAACGGTCCCACTCCGCAGCAGAGGTCGTACACCCGGTCGCCCCGGGCGACCTCGGTCGCGACCCGCTCGTGCTCCCGGGCGAGGCGCGGTGAGAAGTACGCGAGCGCCAGGTCGACGTCGAGCTCGATCCCGTTCTCCCGATGGCGCGTCTTCCACGGACCACTCCCCGCGATCCGCTCGACCTCGCGTCGACGTTCGGGACCGTGGACTCCACGGTCGGCGCCCACCAGGCGAGCGCCCGGAACGAACGCGAGGAGCGCCGCCCCGATCGCCTCCTTGCTCGACTCGAGCTCCTCCGGGACCCGCACGAGGACGATGTCCCCCACCACATCGAACGAGCGGGGCAGCAACATCCGCTCCGCCGTCGGTAGCGCCACGAGCTCGCGGTAGTCGGAGGGCCCCGGGCGCCGCACCGGCGCGAAGTCGCGCTCGACCCGCTCGCCGAGATCCGAGGGGACCGCCCCCTCCGGGACCAGGGGGAGCACGAGGTGATCTGCCTCCCGGCAGATCTCCCACGCCGTGTCGAGGAGTCCGGACTCCCGGAGCGCTCGGCGGACCTCTTCCCCGCGCTGCCGCGGCACGCGAAGTCCGGGGCGGGTCATGCGCGGGACACGCCCACCGTCGGGGTATGGAGGAGAAGCTCGAGCACGTCGCTCCCGCGTCGGGTGCCGAGCGTCCCTCGAGCCGCGGTCCCTTCCCCGAACTTGCCGGTGCCCGCGGCACCCCCGGGAAGGACCCCCGCGCCCACCAGGAGGAAGGGGACCGGGTCGTCTGAGTGCCCTTTCAGAATGGCGGGGGTGGCGTGATCGGCCGTGACGGCGACCCGGGTCGTCGCGAGGTCGAGGCCCTCGAGGAATGGGCCAAAGTACGAGCGGTCGATCGCTTCCACGACCTCCTGCTTACGACGGGCATCGCCGTCGTGTCCGGGCTCGTCGGGCCCCTTGAGATGGATGTAGACGAACGGGTGGTGGACGAGGAGTTCGCGGGTCCGACGGGCGCGCTCGCGGTACCCCGCGTCCCGGTCGGCCCCCATCATACCGACATACTCGTCGGCGAGCCCGAGAACGCGGGCGATCCCCCGCTCGACCGGCATTTCGGTCAAGGCCGCCCCTTCGACCCCGTGACGCGTCGTGAACGACAGTGGCGGCGAGACGGGCAACGACCCGGCATTACGAACCAGCAGGGCGTTCCCGATCTTCTTTCCCGACATTGCCCGACGGGCGTTCACTCGGTGGCCGGCAAGGATGGGCCCCGCCCGCTCGAGGAACGCATTGACCGCCGCGGCCGTGCGGCCCGCCTCGGCCGAGCGGTCGAGCGCCTCGACCCGGAGGACCCGGGGCTCTTCGGGCCGCCGCGCGTGCCCCATTCCCCCGACCTTCTCGTAGAACGGGTCGGCGTTCGAGATGTTCGGCGACAGCGTACCGCCCGACGTGGGATGGAGCCAGAGAACGCCGCGATGTCCGACGCTGGCGCGCACCTCCGCACGGATCCCGAGGTCGGCGAGGAGGTCGGCCGCGCTCACCCCCTGGGCCAAGTCCTTCGCCTCACCGGTCGTCAGCGAGCGGCCGACGCGGGAATCGAGGACCCGACCATCGCCGTCGGCCGTCGCGAAATTGAGCCGAAGCGCGACGTCCCCGGGCGCGAGGGGAACCTCGACGCCGAGCGCCTCGAGGACACCTCGGCCGGGCGAGTCGGTCACCGGGTCGTAGCCGAGCAGCGCGAAGACCCCGGCATCGGACTCCGGAGCGACACCCGGCCCGACCACGACCACTTGGCCGAGCTGGCCCATCGCGACCAGCCGGTCGAGATTCGGTGTCGCCGCGGCTTCGACCGCGCTCTTCCCTCCGGTGTCCGGATGGGGCCGGTCCCCCAGGCCGTCCAGGATGACCAACGCGAACGAGCGGCCGGGACCGGCCATGCTCCGACCCGTCGTTGCCATTTAGTTATAAGCGGAGGCCGGCCTGACCCCTCGTTCCGTGCAGCGCCAGCAGCCGAGCGGCTTTAGGGGTTTCGTCCAGCAACCGATCGGACGCGTTCTGCTCATCGCGGTCGCGATCCTCGTCGTCTTCGCAGCCTACTCCTACGTCCAACCGCTGCTCGGCATTCCGGCGATGCTCCTTTTCGGGCTCGCGATCCCGATCTGGCTGGGGCTGAAGCGACCTCGATACCTCGCGATCTCGGGGATCGTGATCATCCTGGTCGTCGCTCCGGTCTCCACGCTCGTCCTTACCCAGGATCTACGAGTGCCGATCTCCCCGGCGAGCTCGCTCACCGACCTTCCCGGGACGAACGGGCATGCGCTTCTCGTGAATGCGAGCGTATCGCCGTACACGGGAACGACCTCTACCAACTTCACCTGGGTCGTCACGATTTCGCCGCTCGGGATCCCGAAAGGCAATTCGAGCGCCGTGCTGATCTACCTCTACCTCAGCACCTGTCCGGGGGCGACCAGTACGAGCCCTCCACCTCAGTGCTCCGCGGGGTACCCGTTCGTCCAGCTCAACGGTTCGAGCCAGCTCAAGAACTCGACCGCGCCGTACTCGGTCACGTTCCACTACCAGATCGGTTCGAGTGGGATCTGGGACTGGCAGATGGGCGTGTACACGCTCAACAACACGACCCGCCAACCGTTCTTCCAGACGGTCGTCGGTGACCCCAGCTACAACGGACTCGAGGGGCCCGTCGTGGGCGACTACTGGACGACCTATTCGGAGGTCATCCCGACGATCCTCGTCAACGACCTCCTCTACCTGGGTGCTCCGTTCTATCTGATCCTCCTGCTCTACATGCTCTTCAAGAACCGCGAGCGTCGCCGCAAGGACACCGCACAGCGCGCGTTGGGTCCGGTCCCTCCCACCGGCTCCGGGGGAGAAGGGAGCGCACTCCCACCGAGCCTCCGGAAGGGCCCGCCGCCGGGCACCCTCCCCGCCGCCCCAGTCAAGGAGCGCACGTGCCCCAACTGCAACGCGGTGGTTTACGAGAACGAGGCGACCTGCTGGAAGTGTGGCCACGACCTCCGCGGGGCCTCTCCTCTCCCCTCTGAGGGGAGTTAGGTCCCGACGGGAGTGGGACGAGTCCCTTGGGTTCCACGATTCGATCGCTGGTTGCACGCCCCCGTGTGCTCACGGAGATCGAGGCGACCGTTCCCGTGATCGCCAGAGTTCAGCTCGCGACCGATGTCGGCAATCGGCATGCGATCCCTTGGATGGGGGTAAGCCGAGATCAGGAGACCCTGATCGTCGCCGTGGCGGTGCCCTGGTTGCCCCCCGAGTCCGTAACGGTCAACGAGACGAGATAGGTCCCGGTTCGGTTGTACCAGTTCGTCGGGTGCGAGGAGGTGCTGGTGTTCCCGTCCCCGAACACCCACGCGAAGGTGATCGAACCGTACGCCCCGCTGACGTTCGCTGCGAACGCCACCTTGAGCGGCTCGCCGCCCGAGGTCGGAACCGCAGAGATGCTGACCGTGAGCCCGACACTCGCGGTCGTCACGGTCAGGGTGAGGGGCGCGGAGGCCGTCTGCCCATTGACCCCCGTGGCGTTGATGAAGCCGTAGTAGGTTCCCGTGCTCGTCGCTCCGGGGGCCGAGACGTTGTACGTCCACTGACCCTGGTACCACACCATGCGGACCGGACTGCTGGGTAGTCCGGCTACCGCGGCGAGGTTCGCATAGACGGAGTTCGATTCCACCGCCCCGACGATCGTCGCGTGGACCACGAACGGGAATCCTCGGATTACGGGGCTCGGCGAGACCCACGTGGAGGTGATTGCGGGAGGAGTGGATATCTGCTGACCGGGAAGTACGACGCTGAAAATCAGATTCGCCTGGCTCACTACGTACACGGTGATGTTGTCGGGCAACTGGTCCATCGTGAGGGGACCGCAGAAGCTCGTGAAGTTCAACGACCAGACCTGCCCCAAAGACCAGGCCCCGGACGAAATGCCTCCCTGGGCCGCCGTCGCGGAGCCGGCGAACGGGCACAATCCGGGGTGCACCGCGGACTTGAAGTAAAAGAGGGCGGAGAGCGGGACGGACGGACCCGCGAGGTGGGTGATCGCGACGCCCGTTGCGTATCCTCCATTCGCGCTCAGGAGCAAACTTGCCTGGAACTGGTTCACGTTTTGTGCGGGCGGGGGCGGGAACGAAGTCACAAACGCAAAGATCGCGGAGAACAACGTCACCGTCAGTGCGAGCAGTAGGATGGTCGCGACGACATCGGAGACCCCGCGTCTCGACCGACACCGCCACAGTTTCCGGCCGGAGCGAGCCGAGCCGGGTCGAGCAGCCTCGACCGCGTCCAGAGCGGGCCTCATCTTCAACCGGAGGGAGCCGTCGAGCTCCCAGGAAATAAGAGGCGGGACTCCGCTATTTAGACGTTGTCGTGATGGAATCCGGTCCAACGAGGCGGTAGGCCTCCGAATGGTCCTCCGTAGACTGTGAGCGTACCAAAGTAGAGCGCTGCCATTCTAGACGGGGAGTCGGCTTGGATCGGCTGAAACGACCGGCATGCGGAGGCTGGTAGGGAGTCCTCTCCTCGGAGTACATGCCCGAGTTGAGAGCCACCGGTGGGGAGCCAACCCCGTCGTCGACGTGGTCCCTGACGCGACCACGACCGCACAGTGGTCTGCCATGGGATTCGGGGAGGGCGCGTCCAAGAGTTGAGTGGTGTCATGGCGAGCTGTCTTGCGGGCTGTTCCAGTCAGGAAGTAGTAACCGTCCCACCGGAACCCGCCCGCGCGGTACCTCGCCGCCCTGCTTGCGGGATTGGGTGGCCAAGACCAACCACCAGTGAAAGAAAAGTCAGGGAAAGGGTTAGCCAGAGCCGCCGCTTCGACCCCTACGGGAGCGCCTGGGGGCCGACCGAGCTCGAGAACGAGCCCGTGCCAAAGGCGGTGATGGTCCAGCCCGCTCCGAAGGCAACAGACCCACCTGTGTCCACCCAGATCGTCATCGTGCTCGCGAGTGGGGTTGACGAGGTCAGCAAAGTACCGGTGGCCGTCCACGTAGTCGCGGGGTTGCTGTTGCCGGTAAGGTAATTGCCCGTGGTAAACGAGTCGATGTAGATGATGACGCCGCTTACCGTCGCGCCGAGGGAATTCTTTACCTGGAGGTTGAGCTCGCCCGCGGTCAACCCGCCGCTCGCCGACGCGATCGCGATCTCGTAGCACTCATGGGTTGCGGCGCAGGCCCCGGCGGTACCACCCGTGGGTCCCGTCTGCTGCGTGGGAGTCCCAAACCCGAAAGCGGTTCCGAGGGGAGTACCGCCCGGACCCTTCGTCAATCCTGAGATCAGCACGTACAGCACGGCGGCCAGCACGACCGTGATCGCGACGAGCAAGATCGTCGCAATGATCGGCGACACCCCGCGCTTCCGCGCCTTTCTCCAGCCTCTCCGCTTCTCGCCCAAGACGTTCATTCTCGCTTTTCCTCCGAAGGGTCGTTTGACCCGCGGGGGACGGTATGGCCGACATCTCGTATTTGAAACCTCAGGTCAATCGCACGACATTCAACGCATCACATATCGTCAAAAGACGTAATACACACTAATACGCATAACAACACTCCATCCACGAGAGCGAGCGAATCCGCTCGCCGCGACGCCACTACCGGATTCCGGGCCGTTCGGTGCCCGAACTGGGTCCGGAACGGTCCAGACCCCCTTATAAGCTGAGCGGTGTAGTGGAAGCGGAGCCGCATCGTTGTCACGGCGTCCCGCGAAGTTCGGGCCCGAGGCATTGGCCGGGACCGGGCCGGTTAGGGTTTTCCCGATCCTGGACGCTGCGTTTCGAGATCTCGTTCGCGCACTTTTTCGGGTCCTGTTATACTGAGAGAGGGACAAGGGACGCTCGCGTTCGACGAATTTGAGGAACTGTTCGACACGTCAGAAATGGCGCGAACCGATGCAGGATTTCCGGCTTCTCAGTTCATCGAGCACTGGTTTAAGTAGCAGAAGTTTCCATGAGTCAGCTCGACTGTGTTCGACAACGATTCCGACCCGACCAAAGTGCGCGCTCGCGCACCGCAAGCCCGTCGGGAGGAGCCCGAGGACGCGCGTATCGCCCTACGGTGCAACCGCAAGGAGCTACGGCTGGTCGACTCGTTCGTGACAAGCGGCGAGTTCCCGACCCGTTCGGAGCTGATGCGGGCGGCGCTGCACGCGTTCCTGCGCTCCCACGCGATGTCGACCGCGCCGACCCCTCCCGTGGACGCCGAGGGCTTCGTCGAAGTCCCCGTGCGGCTGCGGCCGGAGGAGTACGCCGCCCTCGAGACCTACGCCCAGCACGTCGCGAACGGTCGCCCGGTGAGGGACATCCTCGCCGAGATCGTCCGCCGCGGCGAGATGGAGATGAAGGTCCACGAGCTCGTTCATCGGGCTCGCGCAACGGTGCGCGAGGCGGTAGAGACCCGGACTCAGGTCGGAGCCCTCTCCGAGAGCGGCAAGGACCTGGAACGCAAGGGGGTCGTCGGCCGGTAGGAGCGGCGGAACGTCGATGAACGCTTTCGAGGGGGGGTTGTGGGGACCTACGAGGCCGAACGAACAGGGAGCGACCGAGCCACCGCAGTAGCGTACGGCGAAGCCGGCAGCGCAGAGTGGGAGAACCCTCTGCGCCTCGGGCAGGACGTCCGATTCGTCCTGGCGGCCGTCGGCGGCGGTGCGATTCGGATTGGAAGGGAGATCGCGCGTCAGCACATCCGGCATCTCGAGTGCGTCGCGATCAACTGCGACCCCAAGGTGCAGGGATTCGACGAGTTCGACCGGCGCGTGTATCTCGGGCCCGACTCGGGTGCGGACGTCGATACGGGCGGTTCTCCGTTCGTCGGCGGCATGCTCGCCCGGGCCGCCGAGCCCGCGCTCCAGCGGATCTTCCACGGTGCCACCTTCGTCATCATCATCGGCAGCCTGGGAGGAGGGGCCGGCAGCGGCGCGCTCCCCTACATTCTGGAGGTCGCGTCCCGGAATGCCGAGGTCGTTAGCGCCTTCGTGATTAAGCCGTTCCGTTGCGAGGGCGAGCGCCGCGCGCTGGCGAACCGTGCGATCGGTCGACTTCAGCTCGTGGAGTCGTTCGTCGACAAGCGCGAGCGCAATGCCGCCACACTGCAGGTGCTCGACAACGAGAGCCTGGTGGCGAGCCAGGGCCACCTCGCGATCGCGCACCTGAGTCAGCACTGGGCCTCGGTGATCGAAGAGCACATCGAAGAGTCGTTCCTCGCCCCGGCCGAGGCGTTGCTCGGCACCCTGCAGATCAGTCAGGCGATCCACGACGGCCCAATGAACCGACTGCCCAGCGCGGAAGCGCCGGCGCTCGGGGTCGTTCCCCCGGCTTCGGTCCCGGTACCGCCGATGTCACCGGTCCTCCCCGCGGCGAACGCGGGAACCGAGGTCGAGCTCACGTTCGAGGTCGACGTGACGAGCGGTCGGCCGCTCTTGCCGAACTGAGGCCGAACCGCTTCTGCGGGGGAAGCGCCCTCGGGTGCTCCCCCGGGCCTTCCCCTCCCGACGAACTTTAAGTGGGGTCGGGGCTCCGGACCCTGCCGATGAACGGGCGGTTCGTCACCCTGCTGCTCACGATCCTATTGCCCGTGGCGTTGCTCGCCCTCACGATCCTCGAGTTCGGGTCGAACCCGGTCGCGATCTTCGCGCTCCTCGCGGTCATGGTCGCGGGAGGGTTCTACCTCCTCTCCTACACCGAGGTATTCGCGTAAGCGCCTTGCGGCGGTGGGTCCGGGGCCCCGCGGCGGTATCGCCTCGACCCCTCGTCTATCGGTACATCTCGGGCGAAGGGGTCGTCGGGCTCTCGGCCGACGCCGTCGGTCGGGCCTTCATCGCGGCCCGCAGCGCCTTCTCGATCTGCTCGGCCTGCGCGCGCAGCGGTCCCGTGTCGATCTCCATCTCGGGAAGCAGCCGGTCGAGCGCTTCGATGAGCGCAGCGCCCGCGCGATGATCGGGCAGACCTTCCGCGACACGGGCGCTCACGAGGAATACCGCGACCGGGAGGCTCCGGCTCAGCCCCTGGACGAGCAGGGCGCCCGAGACCCCGCCGATCACGCCGTCCTCGAGGACGCGGGCCCCGGCGGGTTCGAACGCCTTCAGGAGGCCGGGCTCCTTGTGGGAAAAGGCGACCCATACCTGCTCGACCGGCTCGCCTTCGGCCACCGGCGCGACCGTCTCCCCCTCTTCGTCGGGCTCGTCGCCTCCTGCCGGGTGGGGCACGATCCCCTCGAGGCAGACGATCATGCGGGCGCGGTGGCGCTCGGCACTGTCGAGGATCGTCCGAGCGAGGGCGTTCGCCTGCGAAGGGGTCGGCGGGAACTCGGAGAGGACGAGCGCGAGGTCGGGCCGTCCGTAGGCGCGTACCATGGGGTTGACTTCCCCGCCCTGGACGATCGCGATCGGCGACACGTCGGGAGAGTCGAAGCGTCCGATCCGCGGCAACTTGAGCGCACGGATGATGTAGTGCGCGGCGACGATCGTCGCGAGACCGGCACTCGGGAACGCGGACACGACCACGGACCCCGGGCCAAACGTCGCGGCGGGCGCAGCTTCCTCTCGCCACGTGAACTCGACCACCCGGACCACCGGGAACGACCACGCGCGCGCCGCCTATAGGGTCTAGCCTCCGCGCCCGCGCTAACCCCAAGTACTTGCTCCCGCTCCGACCTCGACGTGGGGCTCCCCCTCAAGGACATCGTCACTGCGCAGGAACTTCCCTGGGAGGCGCTCGCGGGACGGACGCTCGCGGTCGACGGGTACAACGCCGTCTACCAGTTCCTCGCGACGATCCGCCAGCGCGATGGCCAGCTCTTCTGCGACGCGGATGGCCGCGTCACCAGCCACCTCATGGGGGCGTTCTACCGGACCACGTCGCTTCTGCGAGAGGGCGTGCTCCCGGTCTGGGTGTTCGATGGGAAACCGCCGGAACGCAAGGCCGGCACGATCCGTCAGCGAATCCTGACCAAGGAGAAGGCCGAAGCGGAGTACCAGGCCGCGCTCGCTGTCGGGGACCTCGAGACCGCTCGGCGCAAGGCCGCCCAGACCTCGCGGCTCACCCGACCGATGGTAGAGGAGCTCCTCGAGCTCCTGGGTGCGCTCGGAGTCCCGGCCATTCGCGCGCCGGGCGAGGGGGAAGCGCAGGCGGCGGTCATGGCGGCGAAGGGGGCGGTATGGGCCGCCGCGTCCGAGGACTACGACAGCCTCCTGTTCGGGGCACCCCGACTGGTCCGGGGGCTGGCCGCGCGGGGCGGAGGCGGAAAGAGCCCCGGCGCCCAACTCATCGACCGGGAAGACCTCCTCTCGGCCCTCGGCATCGATGCGGAGGAGCTGATCCTACTCGGCCTGATCGTTGGGACCGACTTCAACGACGGTGCGCGTGGGTACGGTCCCAAGAAGGCGCTCAAGCTGGTGCGCGAGCACCTCGGCTTTGAGGCCACGGTCGGGAAAGCCGGCCTCGACCTCGCAGAGGCGAAAGAGGTCGCCGAGATCTTCCGGCACCCGAACGCGATAGACATTCCGGCCCCGACGTTCGGGCCCGTCGATGAGTCGGCGGTCCAGCGGATCCTGGTCGAAGTCCACGGGTTCGCCGAGGACCGGGTGCGAGCGGCCGTGGGCCGGGCGCGCCAGCGGCCGCGCGCGAGCGCGAGCTCGGCCGAGGCTCGGGGCCATCAGACTCTGCTCGAGACGTTCGGAGGGCCTTCGGAATGAGCCGGTTCGAGTGCGTGCCCAATTTCTCGGAGGGTCGCGACGCGGAGCGGGTCGAGCGGATCGCGTCCGCGGCCCGAGAGGTCGTGGGGGTCACGGTCCTCGACGTCGAGCGCAACGCGGACCACCATCGCTCCGTCATCAGCCTCGTGGGGGAGGGCGACGCCCTCCTCGAAGCCGTCGTACGGATGATGCGGGTCGCGACTCGGGAGATCGACCTCACTCAGCACAAGGGAGAACACCCGAGGCTCGGCGCCACGGACGTGGTCCCGTTCGTACCGCTCGGCGCGTCGACGATGGCCGAAGCCGTCCGGCTCGCCGAGCGGCTCGGCGAGCGCGTCGCGAAGGAGCTGGGGATCCCGGTCTATCTGTACGGCGCGGCGGCCCGCCGGCCCGAGCGGGCGGATCTCGCGAAGGTACGGGAGGGCCAGTTCGAGGGGATCCGCGACACGATCGCTACGGACCCGAATCGGGTCCCCGACTTCGGCGAGCCGAGGGTGCACCCGACCGCCGGGGCCGTCGCCATCGGCGCCCGGCCCGTCCTGATCGCCTACAATGCCTACCTGACCACGCCGGAGGTGGCGGTCGCGAAGCGGATCGCGAAGGCGGTCCGGGCCCGTGACGGCGGGCTCCCCGAGGTGAAGGCGCTCGGTTTCGAGATTGCCGAGCGACACCGCGCCCAGGTCTCGATGAACCTGACCGACTATCGAGTGACCCCGATCCACCGCGCGCTCGAGGCGGTGAGGAGGGAGGCCGGGCGGTACGGTGTCGGGGTGGAGGAGTCCGAGATCGTCGGTCTCGTGCCGGAAGACGCCTTATTCGACGCGGCGGAGTACTACCTCCAGCTCCACTCGTTCGACCGCGCCGCGGTGCTCGAGCGGAAAGTGCGCGCCGTCGATGCGAGCGGACCCGGCCACGAGTCGATCGCGGGGTTCGCCGGACGGCTCGCCGCTCGGACCCCCACGCCGGGCGGCGGGAGCGCGGCCGCGGTGGCGGGGGCGCTGGCGGCATCGCTCGGGGAGATGGTCCTCGCGTACTCGGTCGACCCCGCGAAGCCCGCGACCGACCTCGCGGAGCTCGGGCGTGCCCTCGCCGATGGCCGCCGCCGCTTCCTCGAGCTCGCGGATGAGGATGCCCACTCGTACGACGGCGTCCGCGCGGCGCGTCGGGCTCGCAAGGAGCGGCCGGAGGATGCGGCGCGCTCCGCGGCCGTCGGCGCTGCGCTCGAGCACGCCGCGAGCGTCCCCCTCGAGACCGCGCAGCGGGCGGTCGACCTCGCCGATCGGCTCGGCGCCGTCGCGGAGCGGACGAAGGCCGCGCTCCGCAGCGATCTCACCACCTCACTCTCGTTGTTCCGGGCCGCGAAGGAAGGCGCGCTCGCGAATGTCGCGGTGAACCTCGACGACCTCGCGTTGTCCGGTCGGCCGATCGAGCGGTTCCAGTCGGAGATCGCCCGCCTGCGGGCGCGCGACTAGGGGGTCGCGTTGGGAACCCCGGCCGATGCGCCGCCCCGACGACCGTTCGTCTGGGTGAACTGCGCGGCGTCGCTCGACGGCCGACTGGCCTACGCCGGCGGCACCCGGGCGCACCTTTCGGGCCCCGAGGACCTCGTGCGGGTGCAGCGCCTGCGGGCGAACTCCGACGCGATCCTCGTCGGGGTCGGGACCATCCTGAAGGACGACCCCTCGCTCCGGGTCCACTGGGACCTGCTCGGGGAACCCCCCGGCCGAAGCCCGACCCGGATCGTTCTCGATTCGGAGGGGCGGACTCCGCACGGCGCCAAAGTGCTCGACGGCACCACGCCGACGATCGTGGCGACGTCCGAACGCTCGACTCGAACGTTCCCGACGTCGGTACACGCGATCGTAGCGGGGCGGACCCGGGTGGATCTCGAGGTACTCTTCGCTCGCCTTTACGAGCGGGGGATCCGGCGGCTGATGGTCGAGGGCGGGGCCGAGGTCCTCTCGAGCATCATCCGCGCCGGGCTCTTCGACCGGATGACGATCTATTACGCGCCCGTGGTGATCGGAGGCGCGAGCGCGCCGCCGATCGCTCGAGGGCCCGAGTCCCGCGGGCCCGAGGAAACTCGGGCGGTCGACCTGGTCGGTCTCGAACGAGTCGGGGAGGGGTACGTCGCGACCTACGCGCCCCGAACGGGGTCGATGGCCCCTCAGCCATAGGTTCATAACCCCCCGTCCTCGTGATACTATCCGGAACATGGGCACTCCCACGGCGGCCTACCCACGCACCCGTCCTCTCGGCGTGGCGATCCTCGCGGTGCTGGTCGGCCTCTTCGGCCTGATCCTGGTCCTGAGCGGCCTCTTGGCGCTCGTCGGCGCCGTCGCGATCTCCTATCTGGGGCGGGGCTTCGTCGGCTACGGGGGCCTTCCGCTCTTCGCCGTCGGCGCGATCGTGCTGATCCTTGGGGTCATCGTCCTCGCCTCCGCGCTCGGGCTCTGGCACCTTCGGATGTGGGCGCTCGTGCTCGCCGTGATCATCTCGTTCATCGAGCTCCTCAGCTACGCGTTGTCCGCGCAATTCCTCGGGTTCGCGATCGTGCTCGTCATCTTCGTCTACCTGATCGCGGTTCGCCGGCACTTCACCTAGGCGCAGTCCGCGGCCCCTCGGGTCCCGCGGCGGGGTCACGGGGGCCGAGTGGGCCCGCCCCGCCCGCGACACGCACCCGTTATCAACCTCGAGGCTTCCCCGCACCGAGGGCCCGACGTGAAGCTCGTCCACTTTACCCTTCAGGACCAGTTCCACTTCGGCATGATCACCGACGCGAACGAGTTCATCGACCTCGACACCGCGTGCCGCGACTATTACGGGGTCAATCCGGTCAAGGGCGCGGACCCGAGCCGATTCCGCGATATGCAACAGTTCTTCTCCGGCGGTGCCGACTCGGTGGCGCTCACGAAGAAGATCCTCGACTACATCGACCGACGTCGCACCATGGGCTGGACCCCTCGGGCCGCGACCGGGGCGCGCTATCTGTTCAAGGCCGAGGAGGGAGTACGACTGCTCGCCCCGGTCGTCCACGGGTCGAAGATCTTCTGCCTCGCTTCCAACTCCCGCTCGCACGTCCTCGAGCAGGGCAAGCCGCTCCCGAAGCAGCCGTACGTCTTCACCCGCTTCTTCAACAGCCTGGTCGGACCGAGCGAGCCGCTCGTCCTCAACCCCGCGGGCACCTTCCCCGACGTCGAGCTCGAGCTGGCAGCGGTCGTGGGGAAGCGCGGCAAGCACATCCCCGCGGCGAAGGCGATGGACCACATCGCGGGCTATACGATCGCGCTCGACATGGGGTACCGCGACCTCCAGTATCCCGGCGACGGGCCGGTCGATTGGGTGATGGGCAAAGGGTTCGATGCGACCATGGCGGTCGGGCCGTGGGTCGTGCCGAAAGAAGAGATCGGCGAGCCGTATCCGCTCGGGATGGAACTCAAGGTCGGCGGCGTCGTCCGCCAGCAGGGGGACAGCTCCGACTACATCTTTCGCATTCCCGAGATCCTCGCCCACCTGTCGACGGGGATCACGCTCGACCCCGGCGACGTCGTGTCGCTCGGAAGCCTCGGGGGCGTCCCAGGGTTCGAGTTTGGCCAGGAGAGCCGCAAGCTGAAGCCCGGCGACCAGATCGAGGCCTCGATCGAGAAGATCGGCCGGCTCGTCATGCCGGTGAAGGCCGAAGTGCCGCTTCCCCCCGCAGGACCAGGAACACCGCCCGCGGCGTAGGCAGCTCCGCTGTCGCCCCGGCGGTCCCCGAAAGCCCTCCGTCGGGGAACGGATAGCGGACCTCCTCGAGGAAGGTCACGGTCGTGCGCTCGCCCCCGGCGGACGGAAGGACGGCGTCCCGGAACGGATCGAACGAGGAGAGCGCCTCTCGCGCGAGCGGGATGACGCGGAAACCCGTCCCTCCGTGGAGCGAACCCGGGAGCCGGATCAGTCGATGGATATCCGTCGTCACCGGGGCGTCCGTCTCCCCCTGAACCTCGATCTTCGCCCAGCGGATCACGGCCGCCAAGAATTCGGGCGGCAAGTCCTTCTTGAACACGTCCAACGTGAGCGTCCCGCGGATCTTCGCGCCGCCTCCTTCCTCGACCAGGAGCTTCGCGAACCGCCGGGCTTTGGCGGCCGGCACTCCGGCCAGGATCATCTCCCGGGCGGCAACCGTCGCGCCGGAGGCTTCCCAGCGGCGCAGGACCTCGAGGAGCGCTCGAGTCGTCCGCCCGCGCCATCCGGGGGCATCCGGCGCGGCGAGGCGCCGGGTCCGGGGCGATACCGCGGCGCCGACGCGCGTGCCCTCCGACTCCTCCTCGACCGAGCTTGAGGTGCGGCCGGCTCGCACGTCCTCCCGCCGCTCCTCGACCGCCCGCATCGGGTCGACCCCGGTGCCGAGGACGTAGTCGACGAGCTCGCGGCGTTCGGGACTCGTGAGCGAGAGAAAACGCTCGTCCTGAACGTGGACGTGATAGCCGCGCCCGCCCGAGAAGACGAACGTCGTCGCCGCCGGGTCGATCCCGAAGTCGCCGAACAGAAAGTCGTCGACGAGGTCGATGAGCCGCTGCTTCACCAACGCGAGCTGGCCGGCGTAATCGAGCTCCCCGGCGCCCCGCAAGTGGTCGGAGTCGAGGTCGAAGATCAGGTCGGCGCCGAGCCACTCCTTCGCGGCCATCGTCGGCTCGGACGGATGTCGGTAGTACGCGGAGGAGTAGTAGACGTGGCGGGGCGCCTCGCGGGCGAGGAACGCGCGGAACTCCTCGGGAGTTCGCAGCGTGGCATGACGGCGCATCATCGTCTCGGTAGCGAACGGGAACGCCGCGAACTCGCGGCGGGTCAGACGGCTCGGCGGGGCGACGTCGGCGCCCGCGTAGTAACGGGCGAAGACCTCCCGCGCCCAGGCCAACGTGGCCGCGTCGAGGGGAACGGTCTTCGCCATCGGTCCGATTACTCCTCGCTGTCGAGCGGTGCGGGCGCGATCGCCTCCTCCACGGCGGCGTCCCGGCGCATCCGGGCGAGGAAATGGAAGACCGTGGAGTGCTCGCTGCCCTTCAGCAAGAGCTCGACCGCGCGCGTCGCCCGCTCGAGCTGGTCCTGGTCTCCAATGAGCGCGACCGTGGCGCCGTAGACGCTGACGTAACAGCCGGAGAGCTCCTCGATCCTCGAGCGGGCGCGCCCGCGCGTGCCGATCACTCGGGAACGGATGCGCCGAAGGGCCGCCTTCTCGTGGTGGCCCGTCGTGAATTTGATATCGAGGATCCCGAGGAACGTGTTCTCCTTGAGGAGGCGGAGGGCGCGTTCCGGCGAGAACCCCCGACCGATGGCGAGGACGACATCTCGCGCCTTCATCACCGAGATCGGGTCGGTGTCGGGCCCATCGAGGCACACCTCCCCCTCCCCCGCGTCCACGCGGACCTCGACTCCCGTGCGCCGCGAGATGTCGCGTCGAGTACGGCCTCCCGGGCCAATGAGGACCCCGACCCGGTCGTCGGGGATGCGGGCGTAGAGCGTCGGCATCGCTAGGCCCTCTCGGCCCGGCGTCCGACCCGGTCGCCTCCGACCGCGGTCAGGAACGCCTCGGGCTCGACCGGGAGGCCGAGCCGGGTGAAGAACTTCGCGAAATTCGTAATGTCCCGGACGAGCAAGCGCCGGGCCTCGGGATGGTCGGCGGCGATGGCCTGTGCGACATCGATCAGCACGACGTGGCCGTCGAGGTAGAGCGTGTTGTAGGGCGAGAGGTCCCCGTGCACGAGCTTCGCGTCGCGGACCATGCGGCCGACCTGGTCGACCAGGTCCCGGTAGACCGCCTCCGGGTCTTCGAACCGCGCGTCCTTGAGCCGAGGCGCGGCCCCCTCGGCGGAACCGATGTACTCCATCACGAGGATGTTCCGGGCGTGGCCGTAGGGGATCGGGGCGCGAACGCCCGCCTCCCTGAGACGTCCCAGGATCGTGTGCTCCCTACGAGTCCAGGCGAAGATAAGGCCGCCGTAGTTCCGGAGGCTCGCCTCCCGGCGCAGCTGCTCGACCGCGTAGGGAGGGAGGTTACGATACGTGGTGTTCGAGATCCGGTAGATCTTCACGGCCCGGAATCCGTCCGAGTGCGTGGCCCGGAAGACGCCGCCCTCCTTGCCGGTGGAGATCGGGAACTCGATCGCGCGAAAGAGCCCACGGTGCTGGAGCCTCGAAACGGTGAGGAGCGTCGCGTGGTCGAAGAACTCGTCGAGGAGCTTGCGCTGATCCCCCTCCTTCCGGCGGTCCTCGAACCGCTCCCGGCCGGGAAAGACGACGTCCATCGGTCGAGGCATGACCTCCGCACCACCCGATGCCCCCTCTTAGGGTGTGGGGAGCGGGCCGAGCCCTCGGACGGTCTCGATCGAGGCGGCGCGCCCTCCGGCGAGGTCAAGGTAGCCTCGTTGCGCCTCGGTAAGCGCCCCTATATCCCCTCGGACCGGTATCGATTGTTCGTGCCGATCGTCGGACTCACCCACGATGGGCCCCGCGGACGGGTCGACGAACCCGCCGCTCGGGCTCCCGCACCGCCGGCCGCTGCCTTCCCCCTCGCCCCGATGCTCGAGCGGACCGCCGACTACGATGCCGTCTTCCGAGTCGTCCGTGGCGCGGTACGATACGCCCTCGGGATCGAGCGCCCGGGGCTTGGTCTCGGCCTCTCGAACCTGCCTCCCCAGCTCGGGGCGTACTGGCAGGTCACCGGCAACCTCATCGTGATGAACGAGGGACTCGTCGAGACGATGCGCGCCCACGCGCGTTCGCCGACGGAGCTGAACTCCTTCGTCTACGTCCTCCTCGCGCACGAGTACCTGCACGCGCTCGGCTATCTGGACGAGCGAGCGGTCCGCGAAGTGACCGCGCGAGTGACGCGGACCGCGTTCGGCCCCGATCATCCCGCGACCCGGATGGCCGAAGGGGACCTGTGGCGACTCTATCCGTTCCTCTCTGCCGCGCCGGGCGGCGACGGGCGGCGGCTCAAGGTCGTGACCCGCTTCGACCTCGCGACGACCAACCAGTACATCCGCTGAGCCAGGATCGGGCTCGTCGGTCTTTATCCGAAGTCGGGGCCTCTCCCGCGGTCGAGGCATGTCGAGCCCGCTCAACCTGATCGGCATTGTGTTCGTGGTCGCCGGGATCCTCTTTCTTGCCTTCGAGCTCGTGCACCCGGGCGCGCTACTGTTCATCCCGGGCTCGATCCTTCTGGTAGGCGGCCTGCTCCTCATGTTCGTTCCGGACGCGCTCCTCAACAGCTACTTCGGCACCGTCCTCATCGTCGTCGCGGCGCTGGGGGCCGGACTGGTCGAGATCCCCTACTATCGCTGGGTCGCGCCCACGCACCGTCCGCTCAGCACTACGAGCGCCGGCCTCGTCGGCGAAGAGGCGATCGTCATCGTCCCGGTCGTCCCGAACACCCTCAAGGGAAAGATCCGGGTGCGTTCCGAGATCTGGTCGGCTCGGTCGGACCGGCCGATCGCCGCGGGAACCCGCGTGAGGGTCACCCACGGCGAAGGCGTCTCCGTCTCGGTGGAACCGGTCGAGCCTCCGAGGGCTTCATGAATCCCCACGGCCGGGTTCGGAAACCCCGTCGCCCTCCCTCTCGGCACGGTTCGATGCGCTCAAGTCGGTGGGAGGAGTAGGGGGAGCCCATGGTCGACTACACGCTCGTGGTCCTCGGGGTCGTCCTCGGCGCCATCCTGATCCTCGTCCTGCTCAACCGGATGATCTACACGATCCAGCCGTACCAGCAGGGGATCGTCACGCTCCTCGGGTCGTACAAGCGGATGATCAACCCGGGGTTCAACATGGTGAGCCCCCTCTCCACCGTTCTCAAGATCGACCTCCGAACGCAGGTACTCGAGGTCCCGCGCCAGGAAGTGATCACGAAGGACAACTCGCCGACCAACGTCGATGCGATCATCTACATCAAGGTCGTGGACGCTCCGAAGGCGATCTTCCAGGTCCAGGACTACCACGTCGCGACAGTCGCGCTCGCCCAGACGACCCTGCGGTCGATCATCGGCGACATGGAGCTCGACGAGATCCTCTACAATCGCGAACGGATCAACACTCGGCTCCGCGACATCCTGGACGAGGCGACCGACAAGTGGGGCGTTCGGGTCGATGCGGTCGAGATCAAGGAGGTCGACCCGGTCGGACCGGTCAAGACCGCGATGGAGGAGCAGACGGCCGCCGAGCGCCAGCGGCGCGCCGCGGTCCTGCGCGCGGACGGCGAGAAGCGGAGTGCGATCCTCGTCGCGGAGGGCCAGAAGCGCTCGCGCATCCTGCAAGCCGAAGGGGTCCGCCAGTCCCAGATCCTGGAGGCCGAGGGCGCCCGGGTCGCGACGATCCTCCAGGCCCAAGGAGAGTCGCAGCGGTTGCGGATCCTCTCCCTGGGGGCGGGCGTGCTGGACGCGAAGGCGCTCACGGTCCTCTCGCTCGACACCGTGGCCCGCATCGGCGACGGGCAAGCAACCAAGATCCTCTTCCCGTTCGAGTTCTCGCGCCTCATGGAGGGCGCGAGCGAATACATGGGCTCGAGCCGGCAAGTGCCGGACCGCCAGCTGAACACGATCGACGAGCTCGAGAAGCGGATCGGCACGATGGACAGCATCCTCGGCCCGATCCCCAAGCAGGATGAGCTCCTGAGCGAGATCAAGTCGATCGAGGACGAGATCAAGGCCGAGTCGGAAGAATCGACCTCGATGGTCACTTCCTACGGGAAGGGGACCAAGGCGGCCGCCGTTGCCGTGCTGCCCCCGGCCGACGAGATCGCACCTCCGCCGCCCAGCCGGCCCCCGCCCGCGTCGATCGCGACCTCCGCCGGTCCTTCTCCCACGCCGGCCCCGTCGATGGACCCCCGCCGGCGGCGTCCTCCGACGGACGAGTGAGGCCCTGCGGGACCGACCGCGACCAACGTTAAGACCCTTCGGCGCCGATGGTCCCGTCGATGGCCGAGCCCGTCCGGACCGAGCGGAAAGGCAGCGTCGAGATCGTCACGATCGATCGACCCGAGCGTCGGAACGCGCTCGACGTCCCCTCGATGCTCACGCTGCGTCGGGTGCTTCAGCGGACGGCAACCGACCGCTCGGTCCGCGCCGTCCTCCTCACCGGGGCGGGGAGCGCCTTCTGCGCGGGCGGTGACGTGGCCGTAATGGACGAGTACCGGGCGCGCGGCGAGCTGCCCGAGCTCTTCCACGCGCTCACCGGGGAGATGGAGAGCGCCATCCGCGAGATCCTCGACATGCCGAAGCCGGTGGTCGCGGCCCTTCCCGGCGTCGCGGCCGGTGGCGGCCTCTCCTTGGCCCTCGCCGCCGACTGGCGGATCGCCTGCGACGAGGCGATGCTCGTGCCCGCGTTCCCGACCCTGGGCGCGGTGCCGGACGGCGGGCTCACGTACTTCCTCCCCCACTACCTCGGGATCGGGCTCGCCCAGGAGCTCCTCTTTTCGAACTCTCGACTGACCGCGTCTCGGGGCCGGGAGCTCGGGCTCCTCCACGAGGTCGTTCCTGCCGCGGAGCTGGCCGATCGAGCCCTCGCGCGGGCGCGGGAGCTCGCGGAGGGCCCGACCTATAGCTACGGCGCTACGAAGCGACTCCTGCACGCGGCGTTCGGCGGGACCGCGGAATCCCAGATGATGCTCGAGCGACGGGCCGCCGTCGAGGCCGCCGGTCGCAAGGAGCTCGCGGAAGGGATCCGCGCCTTCAGGGAGAAGAGGCCCCCTCGATTCCCACCGCCGTAGAGGCCCCGTCGCTCTTCGGGCCGCGCCAGGGTCGGGCGAGCCTCGACTCGAGGGCGCGCCGGGCCGTCGGCCACTCCGACCGGAGCAGGGAGTAGACCACGGAGGTGCGGAAGACGCCGTCCCCGAGGAGGAGGTGCTCCCGGTGAACGCCTTCGCGGAACGCCCCCAGCCGCTCGATCGCGGTCTGCGAGCGGACGTTGCGGAGGTCGGTCCGAAGCTGAACCCGATGCATCGCTTCCTCGTCGAAGGCGTGCCGGAGGCCGAGGTACTTCACTTCCGAATTCACCGGGGTCCGCCAGGAGGTCGGGTCGAGCCAAGTGCCGACCTCGACCCATCGATTCGCCCGGTCGATATCGAGGAATCGGAACATCCCGACGACCCGCGCCTCGGGCCGCGTGACGACCGCGAACGGCAGGACCGATCCGGCGGCCTCCAGCTCCAGCATCTCCTCCACGAGCCGGGACATCTCGGGTTCGTCGCGGCCGGGACCGATGCGGAGGTACCGCCAGACCTCGGGGTCCCGGCCGGCGCGCGCGAGCGCGGGAACGTGCGTACGCTCGAGCGGCACGAGCTCGACGTATCGGCCCCGGAGCGTGACCGGATGGCGGAATCCCGTCGTAGGCACGGGAGACTCAGAATCCCCGGACGGAATAACGCCGGCGGCGTTGCCGGGCATGGACTTGCCCTTCAGCCCGTGGGGGTCCAGGGGCGGGCGAGCATCGCCTCGAGGCGCCGGCGCACCGCCGGCCACTCGTCCTCGAGGAGGCTATAGTAGACCGAGGACCGGTAGTACCCGTCCGCCAGGCGAAGGTGCTCGCGCAGGACCGCCTCCCTTTTCGCGCCGATCCGCTCGATCGCTCGCTGCGACCGCTCGTTCCGCAGGTCGGTCTTGAGATAGACTCGGTGGGCCCCCTCGGTCTCGAACGCGTGGCGCAGGAGCAAGTACTTCGCTTCCGTGTTGAAGGGGGTTCGCCACAGGTGGTGGTCGAGCCAGGTCCCTCCGACCTCCACGGCGCGGTTCGGCCGGTCGATGTTCAGATAGCGCGTCATGCCGACCGGACGGGCGTCGGAGACCCGCACCGTCGTGAACGGAAGGTCCGTGCCGTCCCGCTCACGCCCGAGCAGGAGCTCGATCAGCCGCGCCATCTCTTCGACCGTCCCCCCCGGCCCGTCAAGGAGGTAACGGCCCACCTCGGGGTCGCTCGCGGCGGCCCGCAGGCCGTCCCGGTGGGTGGGGTCGAGCGGCACGAGACGGACGAACTTCCCCTCCAGCGTGACGGGCCGTCGGAAGCTCTCCGGACGCATCGGCTCCGCAGAACCGCGGGTCCGTTTTAACACCGCGGGACTCGATTCCACCGGACGCCGGGCGTCGCGAATGCGCTGCTTGGCGCCTTCTGCCGGTTGACGTTAAATAACGCGGGAAGGTCGCAATCATTGGAGGGGGCGAGCGGTAGGCAACGACCATGGAAGCGGGGGTTACGACGTTCCTCGTGTTCGCCCTGATCGCCGCTGTGTTCGGCGGCGGCTCCCTGCTCGCGAACCGGATGTTGGGCGCGAAGCGACGCCAGTCCTACCTACAGCTCACCACGTACGAGTGCGGCGAAGAGGCCGAGGGGGAGGCGCAGATCGACTTCCCGACTCAGCACTACACGTTCGCGATCGTGTTCGTGGCGGTGGACGTCCTCGGCTTCGTGCTCGCGCTTTGGGGGCTCACCTTCCGCAGCGTCAACTCCGGTTGGTACCCCGTGTTCATCGCGACGGCGTTCACGGGACTCGCGATCGCCGGGATCTACTACGCGCTCAGCGGCGAAAAGAGGTGGGTCGTGTGACGGCCAGTGCGTCGCCCGCACCGTCCCCTAAGCTGCCCTCGGCGGCCGACGGCGCACGACCCGGTGGCGAACTTCCCATGGCCGGTCAGCCGGGAGTGCCGTTTCTCGAGATCGAGGCGTTGCGAACGCGCGAGTTCATTCCGGCCGCCAAGGAGGCGCTGGGAGACCTCATCGCCGAGAAAGGGCAGGCGAAGCTCATTCGCCCGGTCTTCAACTGGGCCGGACGCAACTCGCTTTTTCCGCTCCACTGGGGCCTCGCGTGCTGCGCGATCGAATTCGCGGCGGCCTTCGGTGCCCGCTGGGACGCCGAGCGGTTCGGCATCGTACCGCGCTCCACCCCGCGCCAGTGCGACCTCATGATCGTGAACGGGACCGTGACGTGGAAGGTGGCCCACAAACTGATCACGCTCTACGAGCAGATGCCCGAGCCGAAGTGGGTGATCGCGATGGGGAACTGTGCGACCGGCGGCGGCCCGTTCCGGACGGCCTACTCGGTCGTACCCGGGGTCGACAAGCTCGTCCCGGTCGACGTCTACATCGCCGGTTGCCCCCCGCGACCGGAGGCGTTGCTCGACGGCATCCTCCGGCTCGAGCAGCTCATCCGCGAGCGCAAGGAGTAGAACCGCGGGGCGCCGGCGGTTCGAGTGGGAGGGCAACGTGCAACCGGAGGATCTCGAGCGCGCCCTCGGCCCCGCCCTCGGCCCGACGCTCGTCGGGGTCGAGCCTTTCGTGGGCTTCGCCGGTCGTCTACGGTTCCGCCGGGAGGGGGCGCTCGACGTCTTCCGAGCGGTCCACGGCCTCGGCTTTGCCCACCTCTCGCTGGTCGGCGGTATCGACTGGGTCGACCACCGCGAGGTGTTCTACGTCGCCTGGTCGGACGACGCCCGGCAGTACGTCCTGCTCTCGACCGAGGTGCCGGCGAACGACGCCCATCTCGAGTCGGCGACGCCCGTATGGCCGAGCGCGGACTGGCATGAACGGGAGACCTGGGAGCTCGTCGACATCTCGTTCGACCACCACCCGGACCTGCGTCACCTGCTCACGCCCGACGGCTACGCGTTCCACCCGCTCCTGCGGTCGTTCAAGCTCCACGAGCCCGAAGAGCTGGAGGTCAAGACTCGCCATGTCTGAGATGTGGATCAACATGGGGCCGCAGCACCCCATGACCCACGGCCTCTGGAACCTGCGCGTGCGGATCGACGGGGAGGTCATCCTGGACGTTGACCCGGAGATGGGCTACCTTCACCGGGGGATCGAGAAGATCAGCGAGGACCGGCACTACAACGAGGTCATCACGCTGATGGACCGGACCTGCTACGTCGCCGGGCTTTCCTGGGAACACCTCTACATCCTCGCCTCGGAGCAGGCGCTCCACATCCAGCCGCCCGAACGTGCTCAGTACCTCCGCGTCCTCTGCGAAGAGTTCCAGCGGATCGCCTCGCACCTCATGTGGTACGCGGCGTTTGTCCAGGATATCGGCCTCATGACGCCGTTCCTGTACGGCATGCGGGACCGGGACCTCATCCTCGACCTGTTCCAGAGCTACACCGGCGCGCGCATGACCTATGAGTACATGCGGGTCGGCGGCGTCCGCAACGACCTTCCGCCGGGATTCACCGACCAGGCGCGCAAGGTCCTCGATTGGCTGGGACCGCGCTTTGACGAGTACGACCGGCTCTGCCTCGGCTCCGACATCTTCCACAAGCGCTGCGACAACCTAGGGGTCCTGAAGGCGAACGATTGCGTCCGGCATGGGGTGACGGGTCCGATGCTCCGGAGCGCCGGACTCCGGCGCGACCTCCGCAAGGACCGACCCTACGCGGTCTACGACCAGCTCGACTTCGAGGTCGCCCGGGCGGACACGGCGGACGTGACGGGCCGGTACCTCGTTCGCATGGAGGAGATGCGCCAGTCGATCCGGATCCTCCGCCAGGTACTCGACTGGCTCGACCATCACCCGGGGCCGGTGCTCGCCCACGAGCTCCCTCGTTGGCTCGGAGCGCCGTATGCGCCCGTGGGGCGGGAGGGGTACCTCTTGAAGCGCCACTACCCGAAAGGGGTCGGATTCTCCTCGATCGAGGAGCCGCACGGCGAGGCCCAGGCGTACGTCGTGAACGAGGGCGGCGAGCATCCGTACCGGGTGAAGTTCCGTTCCCCCGTCTTCGCGAACGTCAGCGCGGCCCGTCAGTACCTTATCGGGTACCGCGTCGCGGACATCCCGCCGATCATGGGCAGCGTCGACGTCTGCGTCGGGGAGGTCGACCGATAGCGGGGGGCCATGTCGAACCTTACCCTTTACTCGGTCTCCTTCGACCTCGTCGACGCGGTCCTCTCGGCGATCGGTTCCGTCCTCCCCGCGCCGCTGAACGCCTGGATCACGAACGCCGACCTGATCACCGGGCTCGCCGTGCTCGTCTTCGCGGCGCTCCTGCTCGCCGCGAGCATGCTCAACACGATCATGCTCATCTGGTGGGAGCGCAAGCTGCTCGGGCGGTTCATGGACCGTCGCGGCGCGATGCATGTCGGCTACGCCGGCCTCCTCCAGAACTTCGCGGACGGTTTCAAGCTGTTCCGCAAGACGACCGTCAGGCCGCGCGAGGCCGACCCGCTCGGTTTCGTGAGCGGGCCGACTGCCTACATGGTCACCTCGATGATCCTGTTCGGCGTCCTCCCGATCTCCTCGGGCTGGAACTCGGGGGCGCTTCCGCTCAGCCTCCTGCTCGCTCTCGCGATCTTCTCGTTCGCTCCGCTGTTCATCTTCGTCAGCGCTTGGTCGAGCAACAACAAGTACTCCCTCATGGGCGGAATGCGCTCCGCTGCCCAGATGATCGCCTACGAAGTGCCTCTCCTCCTCGCGGTCGTCGCGGTCGTGATCGTTTCCGGCAGCTTCGACCTCACGACGATCGTCTACGAGCAGCAGAACTACTGGTTCTGGGGGCCGCTCTTCGTCGCGCTCCTCGTCTTCGTCGCGGGAATGCTCGCCGAGATGGAACGGATCCCGTTCGACCTCCCCGAGGCCGAGGCGGAGCTGGTCGAGGGCTGGAACACGGAGTACGGGGGGATGCTGTTCGCCTTCTTCATGCTCGCTGACTATCTGCGCGCGCTCATCGGGAGCATCCTGGTCGTCCTCCTCTTCCTCGGGGGATGGACGATGCCGACCTGGGTGCCGAGCGTCGCGACCTCGTTCCCGCTCGCCGGGATCTTCTGGTTCATGCTGAAGACGTACCTCGTCTTCGCGGTCTTCATCTGGATCCGCGCGTCGCTGCCCCGGGTGCGGACCGACCAGCTCCTGCGGGTCGGATGGAACCGGATGATCCCGCTCTCGCTCCTGAGCGTCTTCCTCGCCGCGGCGCTCGTCACGGTGAAGTGCCTGCCGGTGTTCGGTTGCGTCCCCTCGCCGGGGATCTAGGGGAAGGAGGAGGATCCATGGCGGAAGTCAGCGAACCGGAACCGCGCAACGAGAACCCCGTACTCTGGGTCGCGCGGCCGATGGCCACGGCGGCTCGCCAGTTTGCGAAGAGCCTCTTCCGGCCGTCCACGATCGTCTATCCGTACGAGCGGCTCGAGGACCCGAGGTTCCGCGACCGGCTCGAGGTCGCTTCGGGCAAGCCGTTCGGCGTCGGGCACGTTTGGGACAACTACCGGGGCGTCCACGCGCTCAACATCGCGACGTGCATCAGCTGCAACCTTTGCGCGTTCTCCTGTCCGGACATCTGCATCGAGATGGTGACGGTCCCGGGCGGCGACCCGAAGCACCCGAAGAAGTGTCCCGAGATCGACTACGGCAAGTGCAGCTACTGCGGCTTCTGCTCGGACGCGTGCCCGGAAGGTTGCCTGACGATGACGACGCGCTACGAGCTCTCGACCCCGAAGCGCTCCGACATGGTCTACTCTCCTCAGAAGCTCTACGACGTCTTCCGTTCGAAGCTCCCCATGAACCCGATCCGGCTCGCCCGGCCGGAGAACGAGGACGCGATCCTGCTCGACCCGCCGTTGTGCATCGGCTGCAACGCGTGCGCGCGCGACTGCCCCACGGAGTGCATCACGATGCTCGACGTACCGAAGCCCGAGGCCAAGCCGGGCGAGAAGCTCCCGAAGCGGATCTGGAAGGAGCCTGTGATCAACGACTCCGACTGCGTGCGCTGCGGTACCTGCATCAGTGTCTGTCCTAAGGAGTGCCTGTTCTGGGGGACGCGCAAGTGACCCTCGCCGAACTGGCGTTCGTCGCCCTGGCGCTCGTCGCCGTCGCCACGGCGATCCTCTCGCTGCTCGTGCGCGAGCTCGTGCATACGATCCTGTGGATCGCGGTGTTCTTCGTCGACCTCTCGGCGATCTACTTTCTGCTCGACGCTCCCTTCCTCGGCGTCCTCCAGCTCGGCGTCTACGCCGGCGCCGTCACCGTCCTCCTGCTCTTCGGCATCATGGTGACGCGCAAGCGGATCTTCTCCCGCGAGGCGGCGACGGGCATCGGTGCCGTGCCGCTGGCCCTCGCGGTCGTGACGTTCATCTTCGTGATCTCGGTGATCGGGGAATTCCCCCAATCGGGAGGAACGATCCACGCCTACGCCCCCGCCGACCTCTCCCAGAACCTGTTCAACGTGAACGGCCCATGGCTCTTGCTCCTCGGGCTCATCATGCTCGGGGCCGTGGGCGGCGCGATCTACCTCGTCCGGGAGGGCCGCGAGTAGCGGAGCCATGACCGACCTCGCGCTCGTCGGTTTTGTCACCCTATCCGCCGCGCTCCTCGCGATCGGCCTTTTCGGGATCCTCACCCGGCGGAACTTCATCCTGCTCCTCATCGCGATCGAGATCGCGATGAACGCCGCGATCCTCAACTTCGTCTACTTCGCGGCGTACGCCGGTGGCACCGCCGGGCTCACCGGTCAAGCGATCGCGGTGGTCCTGGTCGGATTCGCGGCGACCGAGGTCGCGGTCGGGCTCGCCATCGTCCTCGCCCTGAACCGTCTCAAGGGGACGATCAACGTCGCGCAGGCCACGGAGCTGAAGCTGTAGGAGGGGACCACCACGGTTTCGTTCGGCGACCTGTTCGGGTGGGCGTTCCTCGTCCCGCTCTTCATGGTGCTCTCGTTCGCGGTCGTGGGCCTCGCTGGGCCGCGGCTGAAGCGGCTCGAGTACGGCGGTTGGGTCGCGGTCGGATTCGCCGGGGCCGCGCTCGTGGTCGGGGCGCTCATCGCGGCGGGGGAGATGCTGAACCCGGGCCAGTACACGAACGCCCAGTACACCTGGTTCCAATTGCCGGCCGCTCCGGGAGTCTTCCCCCACGGCTTCGAGTTGGTCGCCGGGACGCTCGTCGACCCGATCTCGGCGCTGATGCTGCTCGTCGTGACCGTCGTCGGTTTCGTCGTGATGCTCTACTCGATCGACTACATGCACCACGACCGGGGGCTCGCGCGCTACTACGCCGAGCTCTCGCTCTTCTTGGCCGCGATGACGGGTCTCGTCATCGCGAACAACCTCTTCGAGTTCTTCGTCTTCTGGGAGCTCGTCGGGGTCTGCTCCTACTTCCTGATCGGGTTCTATTACGAGAAGCCGAGCGCCTCCAGTGCGGCGAAGGAGGCATTCCTCGTCACGCGCGTCGGCGACGTGATGTTCCTGCTGGGGATCTTCCTTTATTTCTACAACTACGCGGTCCTCGGCCCGGCGAACGGCTGGGCCGCGAACGGCTTCGTTTTCGTGAACGGGAACCAACCGTTCCTCGCGGGCGTGATGGGCGGCAACTCGACGCTCCTCACGGTGGCCGGGATCATGATCCTCGGCGGCGCCGCGGGGAAGAGCGCCCAGTTCCCCCTGCATGTGTGGCTGCCGGACGCGATGGAGGGCCCTACCACCGTGTCGGCGCTCATCCATGCCGCGACGATGGTCGCCGCGGGAGTCTACCTCCTGGCGGTGACGAGCCTGTTTCTGGGGTTCACCGCGACCGACCAGCTCCTGATCGTCGCGGTCGGAGGATTCACGACGTTCTTCGCAGCGACGATGGCGGTCGTCCACCCGGACATCAAGCGCGTGATCGCCTACTCGACGATCAGCCAGCTCGGGTACATGGTGCTCGCGATCGGGGCGGGCTTCGCCATGGTCGGCCTCTTCCACCTCTTCACGCATGCGTTCTTCAAGGCGCTCCTCTTCCTCGCCGCCGGCTCGGTCATCCACGCCGTCGGGACCCAGGACCTGTTCAAGATGGGCGGGCTCCGCAAACCGATGCGCCTGACCGCGGCCGCCTTCGCCATTGGCGGGCTCGCCCTCTCCGGGATCCCGCCGTTCGCCGGCTTCTGGAGCAAGGACGACATCCTCGCGGCGGTCTACTCCCAGCTCGGCAGCCACCCCGCGTACTGGCCGTTCTTCCTGCTCGCCTTCGCGGCCGTCTTCCTGACGGCGTACTACATCTTCCGCGCCTGGTTCCTCGCCTTTTCGGGCGACGGCCCGCGCGATCCCACCCTCGCTCCCGCCCACGAGGGCTCCTGGGTGATGCAGGTACCCTTGATCGTCCTCTCCGCGCTCGCGGTGGGCTCGGGGCTGCTCATCTTCTGGCCAAACTTCCAGACGCTCCTGCTGAGCGGCGCGGGGGCCGCGGGGATCCCACCGGTCTACGGCCCGACGGACCTCCTCCTCTCGGGCGCGAGCGTGGCCCTCGGGGTCGCGGGGATCGGGCTCGCGTGGACCCTCTGGGGGAACGGAAAGGTCTACGCACTTTCCGAGACCAGCGTGGCCCAGCCCATCCGGCGACTCCTCCTGAACCGCTACTACTTCAAGGTCGGATACGACTGGATCGGTGCGCGAGGCGTCTACTCCGTGGCCCGCGCCGCGGACTTCGTCGACCAGTTCGTCATCGACGGGACCGTCCACGGCTTCGAGCGGATGTTCGCCGCGCTCAGTGAGCGCCTTCGGCGCATCCAGTCGGGGTTCGTCTCCGACTACGCCGCGTACGTCGTGGCCGGGCTCATCGCGGTGTTCGTCCTCCTGCTCCTGGTCGCACCGTACCTCGTCTCGATGGCGGGAGGAGGCTAGCGTCGATGCTGCCGCTCCTCTCGCTCACCCTCGCGACCCTACTGGTGGGGACGCTCGGGACGTTCTTCGCCGGCGCACGAGCCCGCTGGGTGGCGCTGGCCACCTCGATTCTGTTCCTGCTCGAGGTCGCGCTCCTCTTCCTCAATTACTCCGGCTGGCCCGGGTACAACGGATCGCTCGTCCCCGGCTTTTCGGAGAGCGAATCGTACGCCTGGATCCACCTCTCCTGGTTACAGATCAACTATACGGTCGGGGTCGACGGGATCTCGCTCGTCTTCGTCCTGCTCACTGCGATCCTCCAGATCGCGACCGTCGTCTACTCCTGGGGCGAGACGCGTCGGCCGGGGGCGTACTTCGGCCTGGTCCTCCTGACCTGCCTCGGCTCCTTCGGCGTGTTCGTCGCGCTCGACATCCTCCTCTTCTTCCTCTTCTGGGAGGCCGTCCTCGTCCCGATGTTCTTCCTCATCGGGCATTGGGGGGGGCCCCACCGCCGCTACGCGGCGCTGAAGTTCTTCGTCTACACGCACGTCGCGTCGATCGTGATGCTGGTCGGGCTGCTCGCGCTCGTCTTCTATTCCGGCGCGACCTCGTTCGACTTCGCCGCGGTCTACGCCTCCGCCCGCTCGCTCGCCGCCGTCCCGCAGACGTTCCTGTTCCTCGCGCTCTTCTTCGGCTTCGGCGTGAAGTTCCCGATCGTCCCGTTCCACACGTGGCTCCCCGACGCGCACGTCGAAGCACCGACCGGAGGCTCCGTCCTGCTCGCGGGGCTCCTGCTCAAGCTCGGAGGCTACGGGCTGATCCGCTGGGCGGTCGAACTCCTGCCGAGCGGCCTCCATACCACCCAGCCGCTCCTCTTCTTCATCGCGTTCCTCTCGATCGTCTGGGGCTCGGTGCTCTCGCTCTCCCAGCGGGACCTCAAGCGCCTCGTCGCGTACTCGTCGATCAACCACATGGGGATCGTGCTGCTCGCGATCGCCCTCGACTCCTCGCTCGGGCTCATCGCCGCGGTGCTCCTCATGTTCGCCCACGGGATCGTGAGCGGTCTGTTGTTCATGACGTCGGGAAGCGTCCACCACACGTTCGGAACGCGCGACATTCCGTCGGTCGGAGGCATCACTCCGACCACGCCGGCGCTCTCGACGATGATCATGGCCGGCTCGCTCGCCTCCCTCGGCCTGCCGGCGCTCATCAGCTTCCCGGCAGAGTTCACCGCGCTCCTCGCGACCTGGAACGGGCTCCACTACTGGGTCTTCGTCCCGCTCGGGATCCTGGTCGTCACCGCGGCGTTCTACCTGTGGATGATGCAACGGCTCCTCTTTGGCCCCCCCAAGGGGATCCCGCGCGAGGCGCACGACGTGCCGTGGTACGAGGGCGCGGGAATGGGGATCCTCGTCCTCTTCACCATCCTCTTCGGCATCCTGCCCGGTCTTCTCGTGAACGTGATCGTGAGCTCGCCCATCCGGGGCTGGCCGGGGACCTAGGCCCATGGACCTTTCCAGCTTCGCCGGGCCGTTCCTGCCCGAGATCCTCCTCCTCGCGGGGACGCTCCTCGTCTTCCTATTCGACGTGCTCGGCGTTCGCACCACGGAGCGGGTCGGGGCCGTGGCGGTGGGCGCGACGGCACTCGCCCTCTTGTTCGTTGTCGCCGACCTCGGCTTTGCTCCGCTCACCTTCCTCCGCACGATCCCGGCGGGACAGCTCGACGCGGCCGCCAGCGGCACGCCGCTCTACGCATTCACGTCGCTCGGCCTGGTCTTCCAGGCGATCTTTCTCCTCGCGACCCTGCTCGTGAGCCTCGCCTCGCTCAGCCGACCGAGCCGCGACCGGGGCGCGCCGATCTTCTTTGGGCTCCTCCAGCTCGCGGCGCTCGGGATGCTCTTGGTCGCGCTCGCGAGCGACCTGATCTTCCTCTTGCTCGCGATCGAGGTGACGAGCATCGCGACGTACCTCCTGGTCGCCTACACCCGGCACGACAGCCGTTCGCTCGAGGCGGCGATGAAGATGTACATCATCGGCGCGCTCTCGACGACCCTCTCGTTCTTCGGGGCGTCGCTCCTCTACGGCGCCTACCAGACGACCAGCCTCCTCGCGATCGCGCGGGACGGAGGCGCCGCGGGGTTCCCCGTCCTCGTCCTTCTGGGGTACGGGTTCCTCATCGTAGGGCTCGCGTTCAAAGCGACGCTCGTGCCGTTCCATGCCTGGGCCGTCGACGCTTACGACGGGGCGCCGACCGACGTGACCGCGTTCCTCGCCGGTGGGTCGAAGAAGGTCGGACTGTTCGCGTTCTTCTTGATCTTCCTGGCCCCCATCCTCTTCGTTCGCGCGGCCGCGCCCGGCGGCTCGCCGTTCACGAGCGGCGCGGTCGCCCTGGGACCGGTCCTCCAGATCACGCTGAGCGTCCTCGCGGTCGGCACGATGACGCTCGGGAACGTCCTCGCGCTCCTCCAGAAGGAGATGAAGCGGATGCTCGCCTACTCGTCGATCAGCCAGGCCGGCTACATGCTGATCGGGATCGCCGTCGGGACGGCGCCCGCGCTCGCCGGGGCGACCCTCCAGATCTTCGCGCACGTGTTCATGAAGACCGGTGCCTTCCTGCTCGTCGCGGGCGTCACCGCGTGGGGCGTGGGCCCGCTCATCGACGACTGGAAGGGGCTCGGGACCCGCCGGCCCTTCGTCGGGGTCGCTTTCGCCCTCATGCTGCTCTCGCTCGCCGGGGTCCCGCTGACGGTCGGCTTCGTGTCGAAGTTCGTCCTGTTCAGCGCTGCGGTCCAGGCACAAGGGTACTTCGTCTGGCTCGCGGTCGCCGGCCTCCTCAACAGTGCGCTCTCGGTCTTCTACTACGCCCGGGTCCTCCGCGTGATGTACTTCGAGGAACCGGCCGCGCGAGCCACGCCGACCGGAGCGGTCGCGGGGGGCTCGGAGCCCCCGGTCCTTCCGGCGGGCGGTCTCGGCTACGGACGGGCGACTGCGATCCTCCTGGCCGTCGTCCTGATCGTGGCGGTCGGGGTCTACCCGCAGCCGGTCCTCGGGGCGATCCAGGCCGCGGCGACGCACTTCGTGAACCTCGGAGCGTGAGCCCATGGATCGGTTCGACGTCGCGGTGGTCGGCGCCGGCCCCGCGGGGTCGCTCGCGGCGCGGGCGGCCGCCGAGGGTGGGGCGCGGACCGTGCTCCTCGACCATCGTCCCGAGCTCGGCCACCCGGTGCAGTGCGGGGAGTTCCTGCCCTCGGCCCGCGAGCTCCTCGACCTCTTTCCGGCGCCGGAGCTCATCGCCTCCGCGTTCGAGGTGCCCCCCACCACCGTGCTCCGCGAGACCCGGTGGATGACGTGCGTCTCCCCCTACGGCCACCGCTTCCGGTTCCCGCTCGAAGGATGCACGGTCTCCCGCCGGGCGTTCGACAAGGCGCTCGCCGTGCGCGCCGAAGGGGCTGGAGCGGAGCTCCGCTATCCCGTCGGGGTGACCGGGGTGCACGACGACGCGGTGCGCTGCGCCGACGGGACGGAGATCCGGGCAGAGGTCATCGTGGGGGCGGACGGGCCGATCTCGACCGTCGGGCGTTCGGTCGGCTTCCTTCCCGCCCGAACGATGTTCCGCATGATCACCGCGACGGTGGACGGACCGCTCTCCGACGGGATCGACCTCTACTTCGGTCACGCGGCGCCCCACGGATACTCCTGGAGGTTCCCTCGGGCGCACGACGCGAACGTCGGCCTGGGGGTCCGATCGGTCCCTCGGGGGACCTCGCTCGACCGGTTGCTCGACCGATTCCTCCGGGAACAGGGCCTCGGGCCCGCGCGCGAACGGACCCACTGGTGGGTGCCCGTCGGCGCCCCGCCCGAGCGTCTCGTTTTCGGCCGGGCGGTCCTCGCGGGCGATGCCGCGAACCTCGTGATGGCGACGAACGGGGGCGGGATACCGACCGCGATGCTCTCGGGATGGCTCGCGGGCGCGAGCGCTGCTCGTCACGTGCGGGAGGGCGTTCCCCTCGCCGAGTACGACCGGGCCTGGCGGTCCGCCCTCTTCGACCCCCTTCTGCGGGCAGCCCGCATCCAGCACCTGGGAGACCGGGTCGCGGGGATCGACCCGCTCCTCGCGCTAGGCATGCGATATATCGGGGCGTCGGGTCTGGATGCGATGATGCGGTTGCGCTGGCCGGCCCGCCTCCGGAGGAACTCGTGACCTCAACCCCCCACAGCCCCACGGTCGAGCCGTCGCTCGAGACGCTCGTCGCGCAGACGTTGGGGGCGGGGACCGAGACCGAGCTTTCGGAGGTTCTGCGGGTGCTCGTCCGGGACGTCGCGGACATCGACTGGCGGCTGAATCAGGTCCTCGGCTCCACCTACGCGCAATTGACCGAAGCAGCGCGCTACGCCTGCTCGACGGGCGGCAAGCGCGTCCGGCCCCTGGTCATGGCGGCCGCCCACCGCGCGCTCGGAGCCGATTCGACCGGCCCGATCCACTCGCTCGCGGCCGCCTTCCAGCTCATCCACACCGCGACCCTCGTGCACGACGACGTGATCGACCACGCGGAGACCCGGCGGGGCCGACCGTCGATGCCCCGCGCGTTCGGGATGCCGCTCGCCATCGTGACGGGCGACTACCTGTTCGTGCGCGCGTTCGAGCTCGCGGCGGAGTACCCGACCTCGATCATCCTGCGCTGCGGCGAGGCCTGCGCCGACCTCGTCGAGGGCGAGGTCCTCCAGGAAGCGTCGCGCTTCGACCTGTCGAGCGGGCGGGAGCACTATTTCCGCATCGCCGAGCGCAAGACCGCGGCGATCATCGCCGCCGCCCTCGCCTCCGTCGCCGAGATCGCCGAGACGAGCGCGCCGGTGATCAACGCCCTCGAGACCTACGGGAAGGCGCTCGGGGTCGCATTCCAGATGCGCGACGACCTGCTCGATGTCTTTGGGGATGCCGACCTGCTCGGGAAACCTCTCTTCACGGACTTCCGGGAGGGGAATCCCACGCTCCTTTCGCTGACGGCCTACCAGGGGCTCGACCCGCGTCACCAGGCGGAGTTCGAGAAGCTATTCCAGCTGCGGCGCAAGCGGACCAAGCACCTCCTGCGCCTGAAGGAGCTCACGGAGCTCACGGAGGCGCCGGCCGAGGTCGCCGGCGAGGCCGCCGCGCTCACCGACCGGGCCGTCCGCGCGCTCCAGCCGCTCCCGCAGGGACCCTATCGCCACCTGCTCGAGCGCCTGGCGCACGGGGCGGCCGAGCGACGCTTCTAGGCCCGCCGGTCGAACGAAAGGTACATCTTCCCTCCGCGAGCTTTCGCCGAAGCGGAGCCCGGGAACGTGAGCGAATCGACGGCGGTCGGGACCTCCCACGCGGAGGGGCCGGTGAGCTACGAGCACCTGCCGCCGCGTTGGGAACCGACTCCGGTCCGCCCCCGGCTACCGATCGGGATCGCGGTCGTGTCGATCCTCATCGCCGGCCTCGCGGTCGTGATGGTCCTCGGGGGGCTCTTGTTCTTCCTCGCCGTCTACGTAGGCGCCCTCGTTCCCCCGTCCCTCGAGATCTTTCCATCGGTCGATGTCCTGGGGGCCGGGATCCTCGTGATCCTAGGGGCGTCGCTCCTCGGCGTCGCGACGTCGCTCTGGCGCCAGGAGACCTGGGCGCTCTGGACGACGATCGTGATCGTCTTCGGCACAGCCGCCTACCTGTTCTTCACCGATTCGATCACGGTCCTCTTTCTGATCCTCGTGCTCCTGTTCGTCTACTTGATCAGCGTGCGGCGGTACTTTTACTGAGGTCGGGGAAACCCCGACGCCGGCCGGTCGAGTGATCGATCGTCCGATCGCTTCCTCGCTCGGGCGGGCTTCCCCTCGCTCGACGCCATCCTGGCTTCCGGCGAAGACCGATGGAAGGGCGAGGCTGCCGGAAGGGACCGACTCGATCGCGGCACTCGCCGCGCGGGACTCGACGCCGTCCTAACTGGACCCCCCCGAAGGTCTCCGCCGCATGGAGGCCCCGACTCCGGGGAAGGAACGCGAGGAGCCACGAGTGCTGCGGTTATGAGAGCGGGCGAACATGGCCGTAGAGATGCGGATCGCCCTCGCCCAACTCGCTCCCGTTCCGGGGGACGTCGAGCGGAACTCCGCGCGGGTCGGGGAAGTGGTGCGCGCGGCGCGCGCCGAGGTCGCCGTCTTCCCTGAGCTGTTCCTATCGGGCTATCGGGTGGGGGACCGGTTCCATCGCCTCGCGCTCGCCGACGGCGACCGGACGACCGAGGGACTGCGAGAAGTCGCACGGACGAACCGTACCACGGTCGTGGTCGGGAGCCCGCTCGCGTCCGGCGAGCGCAAAGGCGAGATCTACAACGCGGCGCTCGCGTTCCTTCCGAGCGAGGAGCTGTTCGTCCAGGTAAAGCGCTACTTGCCCACCTTCGGACCGTTCGAGGAGGGCGTCCAGTTCACGCCCACGGACGCGAGCCGCCCGGTGCTCGTCGGGGCCGTCTCGGTGGGCCTCGAGGTCTGCTACGACACGTTCTTTCCCGAGGTCTCGCGTCAGCTGGCGCTCGCCGGGGCCGAGGTACTGATCGTGATCTCGGCCTCCCCCGTCACGAGCCGGCGGCTGTTCGAACGGCTGCTACCGGCCCGGGCGATCGAGAACGCCGTGCCGGTCGTCTACGTCAACCGGGTCGGGGTCGAGGACGGGATCGTCTTCGGCGGGGGCTCGGGTGCGTGGGACGCCCGGGGGGAGCCGCTCCCGCTCTCGACGGTGCCGTTCCCTTCCCTCGGAAACGAGGAGAGCCTATCCGTGGTCGAGATCGACCCGTCGGAGTCGGCCCGCTGGCGACCGTTCCGGCCCGTGCTGCGGGACGTGGCGAGCCGACCGGGCGCGTCGCCGCCCGCCTCCCTGTAGTCGCGCACCGTTCGACTCGAACACGCCGCTTAAAGAGGGCGGCGCCCCCCTCCCGGCTGCCGTGCCTCCTCCGACCATCGCGCAGCAACTCGCAGCGAAGCAGCGCGAGATCTCGGTCGCCGAGTTCTTTGAGCGGAACCGGCAGATCCTGGGCTTCGACAACCTGCAACGGGCGCTCCTTACGACCGTCAAAGAGGCCGTGGATAACGCGTTAGACGCCGGGGACGACGCGCGCATTCTCCCCGACGTCACGGTCGAGATCTCGAAGGAGAGCGAGGACCGCTACCGCGTCGCCGTGACCGACAACGGCCCCGGCATCCTGCGTCGGGAGATCCCGAACGTCTTCGCCCGGCTCCTCTACGGCTCCCGCTTCCATCAGAACCGGCAGGCGCGCGGACAGCAGGGGATCGGGATCTCCGCGGCCGTCCTCTACGCGAACCTCACAACGGCTCGCCCCGCGAAGATCACGTCGAAGGTCGAGGAGGAGGAGGCGGCGCACGTACTCGAGCTCACGATCGACACCCAGAAGAACCAACCGAAGATCGTTTCGGAGGACCTCGTTCTCTGGGACCGCCCTCACGGCACGCGGATCGAGCTCGTGCTCAAGGCCCGCTACTTGCGGAGCCGGCAGTCGCCGCTCGAATACCTGCGTGGCACCGCGATCGTGAACCCCCACGCGCGGATCGTCCTGATCGAGCCGGACGGGACCCGCTCCACCTTCGAACGCGCGACGACCGACCTCCCCCCACCGTCGCGCGAGACCCCCCCGCACCCGTTCGGCCTCGAGCTCGGCGAGCTCGGCACCTTGCTAAAAACGACCCGGCGGCCGTCGCTCACGGAGTTTCTTACGAAGGACCTCCAGGGGGTCAGTGCCCGGACCGCGCGCGAGGTCGTCGACGCAGCCCGGCTCCGGGGGGGCCAACCGCCCGCTGCGATCGTCGGCGAGGCCCAGGAGCGCCTGCTCGCCGCCCTGCACGCGGCCCCGCTGATCGCCCCCTCCGCCGAAGGACTCTCCCCGATCGGCGCGATGCTCATCAAGCGCGGCCTTCGGAACGTCCTCGGCGAGCTGAAGCCCGAATTCTTCGCGCCGCCCGTCAGTCGCCCGCCCAAGGTACGTGCCGGGTTTCCCTTCATGGTCGAGGTCGGGCTCGTCTACGGGGGAGCGCTCCCGGCCGACCAGCCGATCCAAATCCTCCGGTTTGCTAACCGCGTGCCCCTCCTGTTCCAGCAGGGCGCCTGTGCGATCACCAACGCGATCTCGACCATGGACTGGCGCCGCTACGGGCTGGACCAGAAGGGAGGTTCGGGACTACCCGTTGGACCGTTGCTCGTGCTCGTCCACGTCGCCTCGACCAAGGTCCCGTTCACGAGCGAGGCGAAGGAAGCCGTCGCCGAGGATCCCGAGTTCGACAAGGAGCTGACCCTCGCCCTCCAGGCCGCCGCCCGCCACTTGAGAACCCATCTCTCGCGAAAGAGCCGGCGGGAGTTCGCCGGCGACAAGTTCGCGATCATCCAGAAGATCCTACCGAAGCTCGCGGAAAAGACGAGTCGCCTCGTAGGCAAGCCGGTCCCTGACCTCACGCCGGTGATCACCCGGATCATGGACGTGGTCCACGTCGATGCCCGGCTCGCCGCCGATCCGGAGGGCGTGCGGGTACCCGTCGACGTCACGAACTACACGCCCCGGGCACGAACTCTCGAGCTGTTCGTCGAGATCCCTCCCGAGGAGATGGCGCTCGCGAAGTTCGAGCCCCCTCCCGACGGTACGGATCGGGAGCTCGGACGAGCCTGGTGGACCCTGCCGAAGCTCGCCCCGAACGGGCGGACGAGGATCACGCTCACCTTCCCCCCGAAGACCGACGTCGAGGCGAACGACCTCGACTGGTACGTCGCGGGGATCGATGAGGCGCACGTCCTCGGCGCCGACCCACTCCCCGGGGATTGGGATGTCCGCCTCCCACGCACGATCGTGGAAGCCGCCGAACAAGCCGCCGCCGAGGCGGCGGCGAACGGAACGAGCGAAGAGGAGGTGGATTACGATGCCGCCGAAGCGAGCGCGCCCGTCCGCGACGAAGACTGAGGAGGAGGACGCGCCGAAGATCCGGGCGGACGCCCTCGCCCCGACCCTCGAGCTCGCCCGTCAGATCCACGCCCAGCTAACGAACGGGGAGATCCCACGGATGCGGCTCCCCCTCCGCACGAAACAGAACATCGCGTTCCAGGCACGCGAGGGCGTCTGGAAGCTCGGCAAGGCGCTCGGCACCCGCAGCGCGCGCAAGCTCGACGGGGCCCTCATGCTCCTGCGGACGTTCTACCTGGTCGACTTCATCAACGAGATGGCGCGCGACAAGAAGACCTCGACGTTGCGCGAGCTCTACTACATCAGCGAGGGGTGGGAGGAGGGGAAGTTCCACAGCGAGGACGAGTCGAACCTCCTGATCGAGGACCTCGAGGTGATGTGCGAGCGCCTGCGCGAGGAGTTTCGCCTCCATCCCGAGGAGAACGGCGCCTCGGTGCTCGGCGACCTGACGATCAAGGAACGGAACCGCAAGGGGATCGTCAAGAAGATCAACTGCCGAGACGACGTCGGGGACGGCGGATACTCCCTCCCGTTCAATGTGGAAAAGGAGAAGATCGAGTTCGTCGGATCGAACGCGAAGTTCGTTATCGCGATCGAGTGCGGCGGGATGTTCGATCGGCTCGCGGAGAACGGGTTCGACGAACAGCAGAACGCCGTCCTCATCCACTTGAAGGGTCAGCCGGCCCGCTCCACCCGCCGGTTCTTGAAGCGCATGACGGAAGAGCTCGAGCTGCCCGTCGTCGTCTTCACGGACGGCGACCCCTGGTCGTTCCGCATCTTCGCGAGCGTCGCCTTCGGCGCGATCAAGACCGCGCACCTCTCGAACTACCTCGCCACGCCGTCGGCCGAGTTCCTCGGCGTGACGGCCTCCGACATCGAGAACTACGAGCTTCCGTCCGACAAGCTCAGCGAGCAGGATGTTCGCGCGCTCGAGGCCGAGCTCACCGACCCGCGCTTCGCGACCGCCGAATGGCGGGCGGAGATCGAGCTCATGCTGAAGAACGGGAAGAAGGCCGAGCAGCAGTCCCTCGCGAAGTACGGCCTGAACTACGTCACGGAACACTATCTCCCCGACAAGCTGCGGGAGATGGGCGTCCTATAGTCGACCGTCGGCCCCCCACGGGGAGCGGCCGGGGGGGATCGGGGCGGCCGCGAGCCTATTTCCGACCGGGCCTCTTCGGGGTTCGGTGCCGACGAACGAGGACTCCCGCTACGAGCGTGTCCCCATCCCCGAGGAAGCGGGGGAGGCGCGGCGAACGTCGTTCGGAGGGATCCTGCGCGCCTACACGCCCGAGGAGGCGGTGCTCGAGGCCGAGCGATGTCTCCAGTGCGCGATGCCGTTCTGCGTGCAGGCCTGCCCCATTACGCAGGACTGCCGAGGGTACATCCGCCTGATCGCCGAGAAGCGGTTCGACGACGCAGCCCTCCTCACCCTCCGGGAGAATCCCCTGGCCTCGGTCCTCTGCAAGACCTGCTACCACTACTGCGAGGAGGACTGCGTGATGGGAGACCGGGGGACGCCGATCGCGATCCGCCACCTCAAACGGGCCGCGCTCGAGCTCGGAAACGCCGAGCGGCTCTACGTGCCGAGCGCGCCGCGGAACCAGCGGGTGGCAGTGATCGGGGGCGGACCCACGGGCCTCGCCGCGGCGTGGGAGCTCGGACTGCGGGGGTATTCGGTGAGCGTCTTTGAAGCGGAACGGTTCCTCGGGGGCCAGATCGCAACGATCCCGAAGTACCACCTCGATGGCCCCGAGCTCAATATCGATCTCGCCCGCTGGCGCAACCTCGACATCACGTTCGTCGAGGGGAAACGGGCGGGCGTGGATTTCTCGCCCGAGTCCCTCCGGAAGGAGGGGTACCTGGCCGTCCTCGTGGCCATCGGCGCCTCGGACCCGCGGGCGCTCGGGATCCCCGGCGAGGAGCTGCCGGGCGTCTTCTCCGCGCTCCCGTTCTTGCTCGACTCGAACCAAGCCCCCGAGGGGCTGCTCGGACGGAAGCGGCGGACGGTGGTCGTCATCGGAGGAGGGGACGTCGCGTTCGACGCGGCCCGGTCGAGCCGTCGCCTCTTCCCCGACGGGAGCGTGACGCTCGTCTACCGGAAGACGAGGGAGGAGATGCCGGCCGGACCGGAAGAGGTCGAGGGGGCCGAGAACGAGGGTGTCCGCTTCCTCTTCGAGCGGGCGCCGGTCGAGATCGCCGGAGGGGACCGGGTGGAAGGCATCGTGGTCCGGACCTCGCGGGCCGGGCCCGCGGACTCCACCGGACGACCCACCGCGACGCTCGTACCGGGCAGCGACGAGACGATCCCCTGCGACACCGTCATCGTCGCCGTCGGGGAGAAAGCCGACCTCCAAGGACTCCCCACGGAACTCGATTTCCGGATCTCCTCTCGGGGTTGGCCCGAGGGAAAGCGCGAGGACTGGATGACCGACGTCGAGGGGGTCTTCGCCGCCGGCGGAAAGTCCGTCGTCTACGCGATGGCCGCCGGAACCCGCGTCGCGGAAGCGATCGACGCGTACGTGGGTAGAACGACGGGTCGGCCACCGACCCCCCGTCCGGACCCGTTCGGGGGGTCGACTCCGCCACCGCTCCCGAGCGGGTACGGCGGCCCGACCTGGCATCTCGACTGATCGGTCGGCGACGCCGCCGGCGGCGGAAGGCTTACAAACCTCCGGCCAACTCCACGCGCCCGATGACGATGTCGGCGAGTGCAAGCCCCCCTACTTGTAGGGGGGTTAGCGAGCCCCTCATCCGCGCTGGGGGCATGGAGGGAGTGCTACCTCCGAAGATGTATCAACCGTTCAAGTTTCGCCTCTACCCGTTCCCGAACCAGGAGCGAGAGCTTCTCCGCCAGTTCGATGAGTTGCGGTTCCTGTGGAACCACGCCCTGGAACAGCGACAGGAGGCGTGGCAGAAGGAGAAGAAGTCACTCACCTACGTGAGCCAGTGCCGAGACCTCGCCCGATGGCGAGCCTACGACAAGGGAGGCATCGGCCGGGTCTATGGGCACGTGGCGCAGGAGACCCTCGCTCGATTGGACGATGCGTTCCAGCATTTCTTTAGGCGCGTGAAGGCGGGAGGCCGGCCCGGGTTCCCACGCTTCAAGCGGGAGGTCACGTCCCTCGCCTACCCGGACTCCAACGGCTCCGCCGCGATCGTGTCCGGGAGGAACGGCACCCGTCGTCTCCATCTCGCCATGCTGGGCGACGTTCCGGTGAAGGTGTCTCGGGAACCGCCCGAGGGCCGCGTCAAGACCTGCGCGGTGAAGCGGGAGGGAGACCGGTGGTATGCCGTCCTCACCGTCGAGGTCCCGGACCTCGCCCCGCGGCCATCGGCTCCGTCGGAGAACCCCGTCGGCGTGGACCTCGGCCTTTCGCATCTCGCCATGCTGTCGACGGGGGAGCCGGTCGAGGCGCCGAAGTTCCTTCGGGCTTCCGAGAAGCGGTTGAGCCGCGCCCAGCGGGTCGTGTCGCGCCGCAAGAAGGGCTCCCACCGGCGGGAGAAGGCGAAGGTTCGGCTCGCACGGTGCCACACGAAGGTGAGGGACCAGCGAAGGGACTTCGCTCACAAGGTTACGACCGGGTGGGTGAAGCGTCACGACCTCGTCGCCTTCGAGGACCTGTCCGTTCCGTCGATGCTTGGCAACGGCCACTTGTCGAAGTCGATCGCCGACGCCGGCTGGGGGATGCTCCGGCAGATGGCGGCCTACAAAGAGGCCCGTCGGTCGGGCCGGTACGTCGAGGTCCCGGCGAAGGGAACGACCCAGACCTGTTCGAAGTGCGGGAAGACGGCCGACCCGCCGCTCGCACTCAAGGACCGCACGTACTCGTGTCCGTGCGGTCTCGTATTGGACCGAGACCTCAACGCGGCGAGGAATGTACTCGCCCGGGCGCTCGCCCAAGTACCCGGGGGCACCGGGGAATCGACGCCCGCGGAGACGGGACCTCCATCGCACCGCAAGGGGCGACGAGTCCGGTCGGAGAAGCGGGAACCGCCACGGGGTTCGGAGGTAGCACGATGAGTCCCGGAGGAAGCCCTCGTTCTCGAACGGGGGAGGATGTCACGTGGTCGGACGGCCAGCGGTACCTCGCAGAGTTCCTCGGCACGTTCGGGCTCCTCGTGTCGGTCTCGGGGGGTGCGCTCCTCACCTTTGGCGCGGGTTGGGGCTCGGACAATCTCACCCACGTGTTGGTGATCAGTCTCGCGATCGGGGCGGGCCTGGTCGGCGTGATCTACGCCTTCGGCGACCTCTCGGGCGCTCACTTCAACCCCGCGGTGACCGTCGCGTTCTGGGTCGCGGGGCGCTTCCGGGGCCGCGATGTCGTTCCGTACATCGTCGCACAGCTCCTGGGGGGCCTCGTCGGCGTGGCCGTGATCGCCGGCGTCGCCTACGGGAACGGCGGTCTCTGGTCGGCGGTGACCGCGCCCGGAGTCGCGCTCGCCTCCCAGGGGTACTCCGGGAACGGAGCGCCGTACGCGGTCGGCCTCGCCTCGGTGTTCCTCCTCGAGGTGCTGATCACGTTCTTCCTCGTCCATGTGATCCTGTTCGCGACTCGGGCGGCCTCCTCCGCCAAGAACCTCGCGCCGGTGGGGATCGGGCTCACGCTGCTCATGCTCAACCTCATCGCGATCCCGATCGATGGGGCGTCCGCGAACCCCGCACGGAGTTTCGCCCCTGCGGTGCTCTCCTACTACTTCTCGGGCGACCAATGGGCGCTCCAACAGGACTGGATCTTCTGGGTGGCCCCGCTCGTCGGCGGGATCCTCGCGGCCGGGGTCGACCGGCTCCTGCGCGAACGCGCGACGTGAGCCGGCCGCCACTCGAGAGCGTCGCGGGCGCTAGGCGATCCCGAGCGCGGCGAAGCCGTCGGGAGAAAGGACGAGGTCGGCGAACTCGGCCGGGGCGTAGACGAAGCTTCCCGAGGGGCCGGGAGCGCGGCGCCATCCTACGCCCTGCTCGGAGAATTCCGGACGGTCCGCCTTCACTTCGACGACCGGCTCCATGAGGCGAACCGGTGCGGTGGACCCGTCCTTCGAGACCGCCAGAAGGTCGTTCGCCTCGTCGTAGACCAGCCACGATTGAGGAACGATCAGCTTCAGGTGGATGAGCTGGGGGCGGAACTTTTGCTCGTTCTCCGTTTCCGTACGGGAAAAGACCGCAAAGTCGGTTCCCTCGTAGTCCGCGAGGCGCTCGAACTGGAAGGAGCGCTGGCGGAACTCGAGGACGTTGATCTCGAGGTCGGAGGCGGTCAGCACGGGGGTCGCGGACGCGCTCCGGGAAGATAACGTGCGAGGACCGAGCCGGTGGGAGAGGCCCCCGCGCGCAGCCCGAACGGGGTCGGCAATCTCCCGGGAAGCCGAGGGCGGTCGAGGCAACCCTAATAAACGGTCACCCCTACCCGCGCCCCGCCGGTCTATCGGATGAAACGCTCCTCGCGGGTCTGGAAGAAGCGCGGCCACATGCGCTGGAAATGGCGCAAGAAGCGGATGCGCCGCCGCATGCGCGCCCAGAAGATGCGCAAGCAGTAAGGTCTCCGTCCGTCCGGCGGGGCCCGAACCCCTTCTCCCGACCCGGCGGGACGGGGAGCGGAACGGTCCGCTCTTCCTCGACCCGCCTACCAGCCGAGGCGGTCGAGCGTGCGCGCTTCCTTGGTCGACTTCTTCCACGCGCGGTAATGCTCGCGGCAGAGCGGCGCGCGACGGCCCTTCTCGGGGAGCTCCGAGAATGCCTTGCGGGCCTCGGCGAGGGCGAGGTGGCGGACGGAAGGAGCTCCGCAGCCCCGAACGAGGCAGGGCTCGGGCTCCTCGACCCCGCGCGCGGGACCTTCGGGGCTCATCGGCGTCCCCGGGCCGCGAGCGTCTCGGCGACGAGGTCCGGCACCTCGTAGGGAAAGCGCGCCACGCGCGCTCCCGCCGCCGTGAGCGCGGCCACCTTCGTCTCCGCGGTACCCCGGCCGCGAGTGATGATCGCTCCGGCATGGCCCATCCGCTTACCGGTAGGAGCGGCTCGACCGGCGATGTAGGCGACGACCGGCTTCGAGAAGCGGTGCCGGAGGAACTCCGCCGCGTCCTCTTCGGCCGTCCCCCCGATCTCCCCGACCAGCACGAGGAGGTCGGTGTCGGGGTCCGCCTCAAAGAGCGGCAGGGCGTCGACGAACGAGGTACCGACCACCGGGTCGCCGCCGAGGCCGATGCACGTCGATTGGCCGAGCCCGTGCTCCGTGATCCCATTGACGATCTCGTAGGTGAGGGTCCCGCTGCGCGAAATCACTCCGACCCGGCCCGGCCGGAAGACCCCGTTCGGGATGATCCCGACCTTCGACCGCCCCGGCGCGGCGATCCCCGGGCAGTTCGGTCCGATGATCCGCGCTCCTTTCGCGCTCGCGTAGTGGTACATCACGAGCATGTCGTGGAACGGGATGTGCTCGGTCACGACGGTCGCGAGGCGGATCCCGGCGTCGACCGCCTCGAGGAGCGCGTCGCGCGCCCACGGTGCGGGAACGAAGATGCAGGAGGCGTTCGCCTGCGTGCGCTCGACCGCATCCTGGACCGAGTCGAACACGGGAACTCCCTCGACCTCGGTGCCCCCCTTGCCGGGCGTGACCCCGGCGACGACCTGGGCCCCGAACGCCTTCATCTGCCGCGCGTGGGTCGTCCCCTGGTGTCCGGTGATCCCCTGCACGACCACGCGCGTGTCGCGGTCGATGAGGACGCTCATGCGCTCCCCCCGGCGGCGCGAACGACCGATTGCGCCGACTCTTTGAGGCTCGGGACGGACGTGATCCCCGCGGCGCGCAGGATCTCGATGCCCTCCTTCTCGTTGTTGCCTCGGATGCGGGCCACGAGCGGGAACCGATCGGCCTTCGGGACCTGACCCATCGCCTCCACGAGCCCTTTCGCGACGGTGTCGCACTTCGTCACGCCACCGAAGATGTTGAGGAACACGGCCGTCGGCTTCGCCTGGGCCATCAACAGGAACGCTTCGGTGACCTTCTTCGGGTCGTCGGTCCCGCCGAGGTCGAGAAAGACTCCCGGCCGGCCCCCGAACTCCTTCAGGACGTCAAGCGTCGCCATGGTTAGGCCGGCCCCGTTCGCGATGACCCCGATGTTGCCGTCGAGCTGCACGAAGGCGATCTCCTTCTCCCGGGCAATCTCCTCGAGCGGGGTCCGGTCGTCGCGAATCTCCGCGTACTCGGGGTGGCGGAACGTCGCATCGTCCTCCACGATCACCTTCGCATCGAGCGCGACCAGGCCCGCGCCCACGACCGCGAGCGGATTGATCTCGACGAGCTCGGCGTCCTCCTCGACGAAGACCCGCCAGAGGGCCTCGAGGAGCCGGTCGAGCGCCTTCGCGGGGGCGCCCGAGAGCCCGAGCACCTTCGCGGCGCGTCGCTTCTCGTAGCCCGTGAGCCCCGGGAACGGGTGCACCGCCTGGCGGTCGATCTCCCGGTCCTCCACCGACTCGATCTCGACCCCTCCGTGCGCGCTCGCGATGAGGATCGGCATTCGCGCCGCACGGTCGAGCGTGAGCGCGAGGTAGAGCTCGCGGGCGATGGGGAGCTTCTCTTCGAGGAGAAGCTCCCTCACCCGCTCCCCCTTGAACTCGAGACCGAGGATCGACGCCGCGGCGGCCCGGGCCTCGTCGCGGGAGTTCGCGAACTGGACCGCGCCACCCTTCCCCCGGCCTCCGGCCAGCACCTGGGCCTTGATCACGCAAGGTAACGGTACCTGGCCCGTGGCGACCAGCGAGTCCGCTTCCTCGGGAGATCGCGCGACCGCGCCCTGCGGGAGCGGGATCCCGTACTTTCGGAAGACCTCTTTGCCCCGCCATTCGGCCAACTTCACCATCGAACTCGAGCCTCGGCGCGCGCAGGCGGCCGGTCTATTAAGGGCGGCGGGGACGAACCGGCCCGTCGCCCCCCGACGCGCTCGTTCCCCCGAGAAGCGCGCCGGCGCGAACGGTTCCCGGATCCACCTCGGACGTTAAGTACTCCCGACCGCCCGACCGACGCCGATGGCGAGTTTTCCGACGCTCCTCGCGCTCGCTACGGTGATGGGGTTCTCGATCTACCTATCGATGCCGATCCTGCTGCGCAAGTCGACCGGCTCGCGGACGATCACTCTCCTCAACTCGGCGGCGATCGGGATCCTCATCTTCCTGCTGGCCGACCTGTTCCTGGACGTGGGCCCCACGATCTACAGCAACGCGACGAGCGAGTTCCTGGCCAACCCGACCTACGCCACGATCTTCGTCGTCGCGGTCGGGGGCACGTTCCTCGCGCTCTTCTTCGCCGAGCACCGGTCGAAGGGCGCGACGCTCGCCCCCGAAGGGCTCGCGCTCATTGTGGCGCTCGCGATCGGTTTTCAGAATCTCACGGAGGGCCTCGTGCTCGGCTCTTCCTGGGCGAGCGGGGCGCTTGGCCTCACCACGGTCGTTTTCGTCGGTTTCTTCCTCCAGAACATCACGGAGGGATTCCCGATCGCCGCCCCCTTCCTCGGGAACGTCGAGCGTCGGGTCGGGCTCATCGCGGGGTTCTTTCTCATCGGGGGGCTCCCCTCCGTGATCGGCGGGGTCACCGGTTATTTCTACAACGACCCGACCCTCGACCTCACCTTCTCCTCCCTCGCGATCGGGGCGATCCTCTACTCGATCATTCCCATGATGCGGATGGCGTTCCGACCGGCGCAGCCTCCCGACGCGACCTACCTGAAGCAGCGGCTCACCTACGTGGGGATCCTCCTCGGTTTCCTCGTAGGGTTCGCCGTGAACGCCCTCTGAACGGGCACCCCTGGATCCTCCCGCGTCCCGCGGGGACTCGCTCGAGCCGACCCGGTAGGAGACCGTCCTCAGTGCGCGCGCCGAGCGGACCGTCGCGGACGAGCCGGGCGACGACGCCGAGCGGGCGATGCGTCGGAGCTGCCGGTCGCGATGTTCGCGAGTTCCCGGCCCACATCGTCGAGCAGCTTTCCCGCGAACTCCGACTTCGGGCCTCGGATCCACCGGCGCTCCCCGCCGCGGGGGAGGACGAGGGCGTTCGTCTCCGGGCTCCCCATCGTGGCCGCGTCGTTCGCCACGACCCAATCGGCATCCGTCTCGGTGGCGAGTCCCCGAGCGGCGGCCTCGAGCTCGACGGGCGAAAGGCCGACCTCGAGCTTGAAGGCGATGAGTCGAGTGGGCCGGGGCGCGAGCCGCCGCAGCTCGGGCAGAACCTTCGGGGCGCGACGCAGGGTGAGCGTCAGCGTTTCGTGGTCGCGCGAGGAGATCTTGCCCGGCCACCGCTCGAGCGTGTAATCGGAAAGCGCCGCGGGCACGAGGACGGCGGTCGCCCGAGCGAGCTCGGCCCGGCGACGGCGCGCGAGCGCGAGGAGGTCCTCCACGCCCCGCCAGTGCTCGACCGAGACCCAGCCCGGCACGGGTACCTGAAGGGCCCCCGCCCAGAGCCTGACCTCGGCCCCGCGGTAATACGCCTGGGTCGCAAGCGCGACCGCGGAGCTCCCCGAGCTCTCGTTGGTCACGGACCGGACCGCGTCGATCGATTCGCGCGCGGCGCCTCCGACCACGACCACGGAGCGGCCGGCCCAGGGCCCGCGCGCGACCCGATGGAGGACCGCGGCAGCGATCTCCTCCGGGCTCGCGATCTTCTCCTCCCCTTCGACTGACGGGCCCCAGACGATGCCGACGCCCCACTGGCGCAGCTTGTCGAGGTTCTCCTTCACGGCCGGGTTGGCCCCCATGAGAGAATGCATGGCGGGGGCGATGAGCATCGGTACCCCGCCGCCGAGCGCGACCGAGGCACACGAGGTGACGGCCGTGTCGTCGATCCCGTGAGCGATCTTCGAAAGGGTGTTCGCCGTCGCGGGGGCGACCACGTAGAGATCCGCCCGTCCCTCTCCGGGGCCGAGCAGCGTCACGTGCTCCACGTTGCCCGTGAGTTGCAGCACCGGCGGATGGCCCGACGCGAAGTGGAGCGCTTCGGGGCCGATGATACGGGCCGCCTCCCCGCTCATCACGGTCTGCACTTCCGCGCCGTGCCGGAGGAGCTCCCGAACGATCTTGGGAACTTCGATCGCTGCGATCGAGCCCGAGACCCCGAGCACGATCCGTCGGCCGTGCAGGAGCTGCGTGGTACGCCCTCGTATGACGTGGCTCGGGTGCATCTTCGGCGGCTCCCGGGATGCCTGAGTCGCCGCGACCTATTAGAGCGCCCCGCCCCGGTCGGGTTAAAGCGCCGGCCCGGCTCGCCCCGGCGATGACCGATCCCGACCTCCCCCCTGCCCTCCGGTCGGCCGGGAGCCCGGTTCCCCCGGAGCTCCCGCGCGCGCCGCCCCCCGAAGGGCTCGCGCTACCGGTGCTCTCCGGCCGGAGCTCGTTCGCCGAGGTAGCCCGCCCCGTGATCCGGTCCTCGACCCCCGTCGACCCGCGCCGGGTCGAACGGGGCGTCGTCGTCTTCGACCTGGACGGCACGATATTGAACGACCTCCCTGCGATCAGCCTCGTCGCCGCGGACGTGATGCATCGGGCGTTCGGCACCCCCCCGGAGGAGGGACGGATCCACTATCTCGCCACCACCGGTATGCCGTTCGAGGCGCAGCTCGCGCAGCTGTACCCCGAGGCGCCGATCGCCCTCCGGTCGACCGCGGCCCGGACGTTCCACCAGCGCAAGGTCACCGAGGCGTACTCGAAGGCCGAGCCGTTCCCCGAGATCCCGAGGACCCTCAAGCGCCTCGCCCAGGAGCGATGGACCCTTGCGATCTCGACCGGCGCGGAGACCGAGATGGCGGACCTCATTCTCGAGCGAGAGGGGTTGCGGTTCTGGTTCGACGACGTGCTCGGGTCGGGAGAAGGAACCAAGCGCGAGCACCTGCGCGAGTACCGTCGGAGGTTCCCCGAGGTGCCGATCTTCCTCGTGGGCGACTCTCGCTTCGACATGGAGGCTGCGGCGTCGGCGGAGGGCGTCGTCCCGCTCGGCCGTGCCTCACGGTTGCCCGATTGGACGCTCGCGCCCTCGGACCTCGCGAAGTGGGGCGCGGTATGGGCCGACTACTCGCTCGCCGAACTGCCCGACGTACTGGAGCGACTGGCACGGGGTCGGTCCGGGCGTCGTACTTCCGCCTCCCGTTCTCCCGCGACCCGAAGGACCGCGAGACCGAGGGCTCGTCGCCGCGGCGAGTAGGGCCGGGACCGAGAGTCTCAGGGCGTGGGGTGGGGCCCCGCGCCTCTTTGAACCCGGGTCGAGGGATCCACAGTCCCCCAGGATAGGCCAAGCTACCCCATCCCGGCCACGTCGGTTGGACGGTGCGCTCGCATGAAAAGGTTTTCCCGGCGCCGGTTGTCTACTTGGGGCCCGGGCCGGGGGGAGCGACCTCGGTCGTTTCGAGGTCGTGGAGCGCACGCCGCCGGTCGGCACTCTCGGCGCGCCCGACGTACAGGAAGAACGCCCCGAAGCCGACGGCGACTCCGGCCCCCAGCCAGGCCCCGAGGAACTCGACGCCCGCGCCGCTCAGGTAAAGACCAACGCCCAGCGCCAGGCCGAGGCCGATCACGAGGATTCCGCCGACCTGGAACGTCGTCTCGCGGGTCACCATGCTCCCGCCACTTCCCCGTCCCCGCGCACCGAACCTCGCCCGGGGCTCTTCCTCACTTGTAGGCCCAGACCACCGCCTGGCCGTAGAACCGCCAGGGGTTCCCCACGTGGGCGAAGCCGGTCCGCTCGAGCGCGACGAGCTCCGCGGCGACCGTGCACGGATGGTCGAACTTCTCGTGTTCGTGCCAGACCTCCTGCGGGCGGGTCCAGGACCTCGACCGGCCCCGCTGGGGGGCGAGCTCGGACGCGATCTGGGAGTAGCGCGTGTCAAATATCGCATCCTCGGGCAGGTGGTCGTCGGCGTCCCCGAAGTACCCACCGGGAGGAAGCGACCGGTAAATGCGGCGGAAGAGCCGCCACTTCTCCCGGTCGGAGAGGTGGTGGATCGCGAGCGCCGAGAGCACCACGTCGAACTCTCCCGGGGGGAATGCGCCGAGGTCCCCCGCCACGAGCTCGACGCGGTCGCGGAAGGCGTGCAGCTTCGTGCGCGCCTGGGCGATCATGCGTGGCGATAGGTCGAGACCGAGCACCCGGGCATGGGGGAATCCGCGCAGCACGACCTGGGTCAGCGTTCCCGTTCCGACCCCGAGCTCGAGCACCCGAAAGGACCGCGTGGGCATGTAGGGGATGCCACGGACGAGCGTGCGATGGAGCTCGGCGTACCCCGGCATCGAGGCCAGCGCGGTCCGGTCGTACCCACCCGCTTCGCGGTCGAACTCACGCCGCAGCCGTGCCGACCGGTCTTGCGGGGCCATCGCCCCGGGCAAGAACCCCGGCACTTAGGTCTTCGCGCCTCCCGGCCCGTTCCGAAAGCCTCATCGCCCCCTCGGCGTCGCTCCCTAGGCTCGGAGGAGTTCTCGCTTGAGCGGGGAGGGGGACCGACGGATCGGCTGGCTCTTGGGCTTGCTCGGCGCCGCGCTCATCTTCGTCGAGGGGGTGCTGGACCTGATCGGCGGAGCGATCTCGACCGCGCTTGGCCGGAACCTTCGGCCTTTTGGATGGTTCGACCACGGCGTGATCTTGCTGGTCTTCGGAATCCTCGCCGGGTTCTTCGCCCTGCTTGGGCGGTCCCGCCGCGAGGACCAGGGGCTCGCCGCCGGGATCGTCCTGGTCGTGCTCGTCGTCGCGGGCTGGCTCGTCCTGGGCCTCGCCAATGGCCTCCTGCCCGTGATCGGTTCCCTTCTCGTGCTCGTCGCGGGCGTGCTGTATCTCGCGGCCAGCCGCTAGCTCCCCAGAGCGACCCGTGGGGGGTTGCTCCACGCCGGGGGAGATCCGCGGCGATCTCGACGAGAGCGACCGGCGACGCATCACCGTAGCGTTAAGAGGTCCTCGGGCGCTGGGCCGGAGATGTCGCTCGTCCCTTTCGCCGCCGTGGACCGGTCGACCTTCCGATGGCTTCGAACTCCCGAGGAGCTGATCGGATTCGAACTCCGAGCCGGCGAGAGCCTCGTCGGCCAGCTCCGCTGGGCCCAGCCCACGGGATCGCTAGCCCGGGCCGAGATCGTCGGCGCCGCATGGACGTTCAAGCGCGGGGGATTCCTGAACCCACACGTCACGGTGCGCCGAACGGACACGGGGGAGCACCTGGCACGCCTCACCGTGCACCTCAACTACCACCGCGTCGAGCTCGCGTCGGGCCGGAGCTACCGGTTCCACCGCGCGGGGGTGCTCGTCCCCGCATGGAAGGTCACGGCCGACGACGGAAAGGAGCTGCTCCATATCGAGCCGGTCCGGGAGGACCGCCGGCTCTCGGCCGGTGCCGTGATCGTCGCCCCCCACGCGGTCGACCTGCCCGAGCTCGCCCTCCTCGTCCTGCTCAGCTGGTACTTCATCGTCCTCGCCTGGTTCGAGGACGAGGCGCTCGTCCCTCTCGAGGGACGAGACCCCCCGACGGCCCCGGGGGCCCCGGCGAAAGCGACCTAGCGCGGGATCGACCGCTTCTTGAGGTCGGCGTAGCAGGCCGAGCAGAGGTTGTGCAACTGCGGCCATCCGTCCGACGACGGCGTCGTGACCCGAGTGATGACGGCGTGGCAGGCGTCGCAGATGATCTGCCCGTCCTTGAGCATCGCGAACCTCCGAACGACGCTCGCTCGGATACGATCGGACCCAGGTGGGCGAGATACTAAACGGATGCTCTGCGAGCGCCGGGCGCGGGATGGCCGAGTGCCGCCAGGAGCCGGGGGATCATCACGTCGTACCGGGGACCTCCGTCGGAATGGACGCCGTCGAACTCCTGGAAATCTACCTTGATCCCCTGGCGCCGCGCCTCCGCCGCGAAGATCCGCGCCCCGATGTCGAGACCGTACTCGTCCCGGGTCCCCCCGTCGGCGTACACGTACGCGAGGCGACGCAACGCGTCGCGGTACCGCTCGGTCCGCACCATCCGGACCGGGTCCCACGCGAGCCACCGGCTCCACACTTCGGTCCGGAGCTCCCCGGTCTCGAGGTCGAACGGAAGGTCAAAACGTCCCGGCTCGGACTCGATAGGTGAGTAGGCCGAGGCGTAGCCCATATGCTCGAGGGCCTGGACCTTGGGGTTGGCCGGCCCGAACGCGCTTACCGGAGCCGAGAGCAGCTGGCGAAGGAGCGCCTCGGGCCCTCCCGCCGCCCGGATCTCCCGGAAGGCCCGCGGGAACTCGGGGAGGTAGGAGTACTCGAAGTAGGCATCCCCCGCGTTCGAGCCGAGGGCCCGCAGCGCGTCGGGGTGGCGCAGGGCGAGCACCATCGCGCCATACCCTCCGCTCGAGGTCCCCAGTACCGCGGTCGGACCGGTGCGGTAGCGCTCGTGGACCCACGGAAGGACCTCGGTCATCACGTAATCCTCGTACCGGCCGCTCGCGGTGGAATTGAGGTACTGGCTCCCGCCGAGCGTCGTGAGACAGTCCGGCGCCACCAGGACGGCCTCGGAGGCGTCGCCGGTGCGGATGAGGCGGTCGAGGCGACCGACGATCGAGTCGGTGAGGTAGCGCGGGCGAAGAAAATGCATCCAGCCGGCGCCGGTGTAACCCGAGAGCAGGAGGAGGAGCGGTCGACCCTCGGTCACTCCCGACGGAGGCACATAGACCGGCAGGTCCCGCTCGATCGGGTCGTCCCACGGGTTCCCTTCGAGCACCCGGCTCGGGAACCGGTGAACCTCGACCCGGCCTTTGAGGGGCGCGGGGAACACGCTCTCGGAGCGGGCCTCCGTAGGAACGCGGATCGGCATGAGCGGACCCGGCGCGATGGAATCGGGGGGCTTCAAGTCGCCGGGGGCTGTTCCCGTACCGTGTCCGCCCGTTCGCGGGGGCGTCGCTCGCGCCCCACCGCCCCCCGACGGCTCCTCGCCCAGCTCGCCCGGATCGGGCACGACCGCTCGGAGGGGGCCCAGGGTCTCGCCGAGACCGCGCTCGTCGACCTCGGCGTCGCGGTCGACCGGTGGCGGGCCGACGGAGGTCGGGACCCTCGCCCCGCGGTACGAGGCGTGGCGCGCGCGCTCCGCCGGGTTCAGCCGGCGATGGGCGTATTCCGGAGGTGGTCGGTCGAATGGGACGTGCTCGCCCGGGCTCCGTCGCCGGGAGACGTGGTTCCCGCGCTCGACCGCTGGGTGCGGCATTGGAGGGCTCGGCTCGCGGGGGAGCCCACGCGCGTCCTCCGTGTCGGCCGTGCCCACCTCGCCCCGCGGGCCCGAGTGGTGACCCTCAGCCACAGCGGAACCGTGCGACGGCTCCTTCTCTCGGTCCCGCCGAGCCGGCGCCCGCGTCGCGTGGTGGTCCTCGAGAGCCTTCCCGGCGGGGAGGGCCGCGGTCTCGCCCGGGAGCTCCGTCGGGGTGGGATCCACGCCCGGGTCGTGCGGGACTCGACCGGGCCCGGCGAACTTCGTGCCGCCGACCTCTTACTCCTCGGCGCCGACGCGATCAACGCGGACGGGAGCGTCGTGCATAAGGTCGGCACTCGCCCGCTCGCGCTCGCGGCCCGCCGACTCGGTGTCCCGGTGGTCGTCGTCGCGGGTACCTCGAAGTGCGTTCCCCGACGGCGCGCGGTCCGGGACTTGCCTCCCCGCTTCGACCGCACTCCGCGGCGCGCGATCTCCGAGTACTGGACCGACCAGGGCCGGGTGCGTGCGGCCGCTTGGCCCCGCTGGTCGCTTCGGCTCCGGTAACGCTATTTCGCCCTCCCCCATCGATCGCCGGCCATGGGTTCGTTCGGTTCGCCCGAGGTGGATCGGCTCGAACGGCTCAGCCCCCGCGACTTCGTCGGGCGACGACTCGACCGGAGCGGGACCTGGGCGGTCGCGTTCCTCGCCGAGTGGTGCCCATTCAGCCGCGCGTTCGCCCCGCGGTTCGCCGAGCTCGATGGGGGAACCGCCCACCTCGCCATTGCCGACATGACGGACCTCGAGACCCCCCTGTGGGAGACGTTCGACGTGGAGGTCGTGCCGACCCTGGTCGTGTTTCGGGACGGGACCGTCGTCGCCCGCGTCGACGGCCGGCCGATGGAAGGACTCGGGCCCGAGGAGATCGCCCGGGTCCGTCTCGAGCTCGACGGACTCCGGCTCCGTTGAGACAACCTTTTCCCTCCGCTTCCGCTCCTCGCGTCGTGTCGGCCATGACCCCCCACCACGACGCGAAGCCCGTGGCCGTCATCACCGGCGGCGGTACCGGCATCGGACGGGCGATCGGCGTGGCTCTCGCCGCCGATGGCTTCAACCTCTGCATCGCGAGCCGTTCCGCAGATCATCTCGCGACCGGAGGAGCGGAGATTCGGAGCCGCGGCGCCCGGGTCCTCGAAGTCCCGACGGACGTCCGCATCCCCGAGCAGGTCGAACGAATGGTCGAGGCCGTCCGCCAGGAGTACGGTCGGCTCGACGTGCTGGTCAACAACGCGGCCGGGAACTTCCTCGCCCCGGCCGAGCGGATCTCGCCGAATGGGTGGCGCGCCGTGGTGGGGATCGTCCTCGATGGGACGTTCTTCTGTTCGAAAGCCGCGTTGCCGCTGCTCCAGCGATCCCCCACGCCGTCGATCGTGAACATCGTGGCGTCCTACGCCTGGATGGCCGGGCCCGGCACGGCGCATTCTGCGGCGGCGAAGGCCGGCGTTCTCGCCCTGACTCGTACGCTCTCGGTCGAGTGGGCGCGCTACGGCATCCGCGTCAACGCGGTCTCCCCCGGACCGGTTCGGACCGAGGGCACCGATCATCAGCTCTGGGTCAGCGAGGAGTTGGTCGCCGCGGTGACCCGGGGCGTCCCGCTCGGCCGCTTCGGAACAGTGGAAGAGGTCGCCGAGGCCGTGCGGTTCCTCGCCAGTCCCCGGGCGAGTTACATCACCGGCCAGGTTCTCGCCGTCGATGGGGGGCAGTGGCTCGGTACGGGCGTGATGCCCCTCTTAACGAGCGCGCCGCCCACGGGCGAGCGTCGTCCTGGGTGAACCGCGGGACCTCGCCGGCCAGCGTTCGCAGCGACGCGTTCCCGACTCTCCGCCGCCGAGGCTCGAACGCCGGCAGCGGACTCATCGGCACCCCCCGAGTCACACAATCTCCGCACCGTCCGAGAGGACCGCATCGGGGCGTACCGTAACGCAGACGTTCAGAAGCACGGCCGGCTCTCCCGACGGCGGAACCTCGAACCCGTGCCGAGCCCCTGGAGGGAAGAAGAACGAGTCGCCCTCGCGGCACGGTCGTCGCGCGTCCTCGATCAGAAAGAATCCGTTGCCCGCGAGCACGACGCCGAGCTCGGAGAACTCGTGGGTGTGGAGCTCGAAGCGGGCACCGGGGGAGAGTCGGTAGAGGACGAGAGTCGCCCCGCTCCCCTCCACCATGCGTCGCATCTGGGCGCCGCCCCCGGCGTCGACCCACTTCGGAGGGGACGCCTCGCGGACAGGAGCCAAGAACCCCGGCACGAGGGGAGCGAGCTTCCCTGCTCCTAATAAGCGCGCGGCTACCTCGAAACGCGCGGCCCTCCGAGGCGGCGGAATAATGATTCGACGGACCGGGAGCCTAAGTGGGGCCGCCGCTTCGCCGCGGCATGCCTCCCCGCCGATCGACCGCGCGGCCGCAGCGACTGACGGTCGTCCTGGCCCAGTGGTGCCCCCACTGCGTTCCCCTGTCCACCAAGCACGCACGCACGCTCGCCCGGCGTCTCGCCGTCCCCCTCCGAATCCTTGACATCGACCGGGCGGGCGACAGCCGTACCGCCGACCGGATGGTCCGCGCCTTCGGGGACGCCTCCCCCGACTACCTGATTCCGCAGGTCTTCCTCGAGTGGTCCGACGGGCGGGTCGAACATCTGCTCACCGGGTTTTCCGAGCAGGTCGCGCGGACCGCCCGGGCGTGGAAGGACCTTCTCGGAAGTGATTGGCTTCAGGGCATCACGGAGGGCCAAGTCCGATGAAGGGCCGCGGAGCCGTCCCCCTTGCGCTCGCGCGCGCGCTTCGGCCGCCCCCCGGAAAGTGCTACCACCACTGCGGTCGGCTCGTGCGAGCGACCTCGATCGCAAGCCCGCTCCCCGGACGCTGGCAGGTCTACGCCTGTCCTTCGGGAGTCGTCTCCGTGACCTCGTACGTGGAGTGGACCCGTCGGGACCCGAGCGCGGCCGCTCGGGCTTTCCTGGCGCGCCGAACGATTCCCGCCACCGCAGTCCGCGCCCGAGACCTTCGCCTCGCAACCCGCCACGGTCCCGAGCTCGGCCGCCCGGTCGAACAGATCCTCCGGGCGGCCGAGCGGCGCCCGATGCGCGTCGTCTACTGGAGGCTCTACCCGTTCAAGGCCCGGGACGGGACCGAACGACGGTTGTTCGTCTGCCTGCGGCGACGCCACACCGGGCCGGTGTTCTTCCCGGCATCGCCGACGGACGGGCGGGCTCGGTGCCCCGTCTGCGCGGCGGGGCGGAAGCGGCGTGCCCGCTCCCAGCGCCCCGCGGCCTAGACCCCTCCGAAACCTACGTCACCGGCACGTTCCGCTCGAGCAGGAAGGTGACCAGCAGCCCCACGTACTGCGCGGGGGCGGTGAGGTGGGGCACGTGGCCCGCCTCGGGCAGCCGGCGGACGGTGACGTTCCGCAGCACTTCCGCGAGCTGCCGGTTCACTCGCTGGACGACCGGCGGGCTGAGATCGCCCGAGGTGAGCAGTACCGGGAGGAGCAGATCGTGGAGACCCGCCCGTTCCGGCCGGAACGCATCGGGGTCGTCGAGCTCCTCCGACCAGCGCTCCGCGTTCCGAAGGAACATCGCTTGGGCCTCGGGAGGCATCCGGTCCCAGGCTCCGGGTCGGAGCGAGAAGGCATCGACGAGGCCGCGGGCCGCGCTCTCCGCATCGCCCGCCCGCACCCGTTCCTGGAGCCGTCGTACCTCGGAAAGGAGGCGAGCCGCCTCCTCCGCCGTCGCCGGATCCGCCTCGAGCAGCCCGGCGAACGGTGGCTCGTGGACCGCCAGGCTTCGCACCATTTCGGGTCGTTCGCGGGCGAGTCGGAACGCCACAGCGCCTCCGTAGGAGTGGCCCACGACGTGGACCGGATGGAGATCGATCGCCTCGAGCAGCCCGGCGAGGTCCTCGGCGTCGTCCCGCACCGGCTGCTGCCGGAGGGGGCCGGTGCTGGCGCCGTGGCCGCGTCGGTCGTAGGTGAGCACGTCGAGACCCTGGGAGAGGGCTCCCACGATCCCATCCCAGGTGCGGTGGTCGACCCAGGAGCCGTGGACGAGCACCACAGGTTCTGCCTCGGTGGCGTGCCGCTCGTAGTAGAGCCGGACGTCGCCCCGCTCGATGATCGGCATCTCCCCAGACTCCCGCCCGTCCCGGTCCGCCCGGGAGCGTCCGGGCGCCGACGGGGTCGCCGGGAGATAGCTTCGGGGGTCGGCGGCGAACCGGGACCGGCGGGAAACGAAGGCTCAAGTAGGCAAAGACCGCTCGCTCGGGCGGGCCGAACATGCCGTACTACGTATTGCTCGTCAACTGGACCGCGGAAGGGATCCGAAACGTGAAACAGAGTCCGCAGCGGGCCGCGTCGTTCCGGGGAGCGGTCGAGAAGGCCGGCGGGAAGGTCCTCTCGTTCCTCCACACGATGGGAACCTACGACCTCGTCGTTTCGGTCGAACTCCCGTCCGACGAGGTCGCGAACGAGCTCCTGCTCCGAACCGGCATGCAGGGGTTCGTGCGTACCACGACCCTGAAGGGCTGGTCGTCGGAGGAGTTCGCGCATCTCACCGCCCGGCTCTGACCCGCGCCGTTCACGACCCGACGTTCGGAGCCGACCGACTCTCCGAGGGCGTGCTCCTGAGCGCGATCTTCCAGCGCCCCCTCTGCGACCTCGGCGCCGCCTACGACCATGCCTTTCGGCCGGTCCTGGGGGAGGCCGAGGCCGGCACGGGCGGGCCGTGCGACGACCGCCCGCACCGGACCGAGCTACTCGCGGCGACGGCGTCGTCGCCGCTCGACCCCCTCGGCTGGCGGGCATTCTCGCTGTGCCCGGAGCACGAAGCGCAACTGCGGTGCGCGGACGCTCGGCTCACGGCGGGTGGCCGCGCGTCCCGGTTCCGTGGCGGGACCGGTCGGGACCCCACGGCGGGCAGCGGCAGAAGGTAAACCCGCGCGCGCGTTCGCGCGGCGCGATGACCTTCGCTCCCCCGATCGCACCGCGCGTCCGACTCAACCAGGGAATCGAGATCCCGATCCTCGGGCTCGGGGTCTACCGCTCGGCCCCGGGACCGACCACCCAGCAGGCGGTCACCTGGGCGCTCGAGGCCGGATACCGACATATCGACACCGCGGCCCTTTACGAGAACGAGTCCGACGTCGGCGCCGCGATCCGGGCGAGCGGCCTCGCCCGCGAGGAGGTGTTCGTGACCACCAAGCTCTGGCACACGGAGCACGGGTACGAGCGCGCCCTCCGGGCCGCCGACGCGAGCCTCTCCCGGCTCGGTCTTCCGTACGTCGACCTCTACCTCATCCACTGGCCGAGGGCGCCCTCCCCGAGCGACCGACTCGACTCCTGGCGCGCCCTCGAGACCCTGCAGCGGGAGGGCAAGGCCCGCGCGATCGGGGTCAGCAACTACACGGTCCGGCACCTCGAGGAGCTTCGGGCGCACTCCGAGGTCGTCCCGGCGGTCGACCAGGTCGAGTTCCACCCGTTCGTCTACGACCCCGCGCTCCTCGGCTACGCGGAGGGGCAGGGGATCCGCCTCGAGGCCTGGGCGCCGCTGACGCGGGGCCGACGCTTCTCCGACCCGACGGTGTCGGCGATCGCTTCGGCGCACGGACGCTCGCCCGCCCAGGTCCTCCTACGATGGGGAATCGAGCACGGGATCATCGAGATCCCCAAATCGATCCACCGCGACCGGATCGTCGAGAATGCCCGGATCTTCGACTTCTCGCTCACGGCCGAGGAGGTCGCGCGACTCGATGCTCGGCGGGACGGTCAACGGATCGGGGAGTGGAACCCCGCGGACATCCCCTGAACGCGGCCGGCGGCGGGCCCGGTCGCTCGCGAGCCGGTCGGCCCCGCGCGGGGGTGCCGGTCGAGGGAGAACCGCCGGTCCGGAGCGGGCTCGCTGCCGCCTATCGCGTGACTTAATATATCCCGCCTCGGTGGACGCACGGGTCGACCATGGTCAGCGTCGAGGTAGCCCACGAGAAGTGCACCGGCTGCAGTCACTGCCGCGATGTGTGCCCAGTGACCGTCTTCGAGATGCAGCCGCGCGAGAACTGGCCGAACGTGGTCGACGATCCGGCGGTCGCCGCGAAGTTCCAGTTCCGCGCCGAGAAGTCGGCGGTCATCCACGGCCCGGACTGCATCATGTGCGAGGCGTGCCTCTTCGAGTGCGAAGGCGAGTGCATCACGATCGTCGACGACGAGGGAAGCACCCACCAATCGACGTACAAGTAGGCGGGGCGGGGGGCCCCGGCAGCCCTCCCCGGAGTCCACGGGGCTACTGTGCATCGCGCCGCGCCGGGGAGTCGATGTAGAGCCCCGTCGGGACGCGCGTCCTCTTCGCGGCGAACAGTGAGCTAAGACTTCGGCCGGCAGGGCCGGCCTGGCGTAACGGCGCGGGCTAGATTAGATCGCCCGCAGCCGGGGCCGATAGAACGTCGATTTTACCTCGACCGGTCCCCCGGCGGGAGGGAAGCGTACGCGCACGCCGGCCGATCGGCCGAAGGCGGAGAACTCGAGCGAGTACCACACCGCGACCCAGCCGCCCGCTCCCTCGGGGTACGCCTCCCCGAAGTGGTAAGTGGACTCGATCACCCGGCTCGCGCGGCGGGCGAGCGGGTACGACCACTCGAGGGCCTCCGCCTCCGAGCGGGGCAGCCCCTCGTGGGCGGTCGGCTCGATCGGGCCGTCGACGGTGAACGGTCCTGCGACGATCCCGCGGCCCAACACGTAGCGGGCCCAGCTGGTGCGCACGCGGCCGCCCTGATTCGTCTCGTTGAGGATCAGCCAGACGAACGGATTGCCGGTCGGGACCGGCTGGTGAAAGCGCCCGAGCGCGCGCAGCCGACGGCCGATCGCGATCCGGCCGGCGAGTCGGATCGCAAAGTAGGCGATGAAGAAGCCGGCGAACGCCCAGAGGGTGAGGTAGTAGACCTGGAAGGCGACCTGGTTGCGCTCGACGCCGAGGAGGAGGTAAAAGCCGACCGCCGAGACCGCCAGGGTGACGAAGTTGATCGCCCGGTCGGCGTCCATCTGGAGAGGCCGTTGGCTGAACGGCAGGAGCGGCGGGACGGAGAATTGCGTGAACCCGTCCTGGAGGATGTGGGCGAGCCCGCCGACCTCCATGACGGCGAAGTAGACGAGGGGCGAGCCGGGCAGGATGTGCGGTGCGACGACCCCGCCGACGACCGCGACCAGCGTCACCCCGAAGAGGGAGTGGGTGATCCCGTGGTGCCGCAGGATCGGGAACCGCCGCGCGAGGGGAAAGAACAGGGCATCCGCGTCCGGGAGTCCCCCGGCGAGCGCTCCGGCAGCGAGGTACTGCGGCTGGAGGCCCACCAGGCCCGCCGTGAGCAGATAGGCGACCAGGACGTGGGTGAGCAGGTCCACGGACCGACGAGGAGGTCTCTCCTACAGGAGACCTTCCTCCATTACCTCGACGGACTCGACGTGGGGGACCTTCGCGAACGCCTGCTCGGTCGCCTCGAGCACCCCGCCGGTGTCGGCCATGACGACCGAGACGAGCAGCGACTTGAGGCCGAAGGCGATGTCCTTGACCTGCATCCCGCGGACCGTCACTCCGGCCGGCACGGCCCCGCGCGCGGCCTTCGCGAGGGCGTTCATGTCGGTCTCGACACCCTGCGGCATCAGACGGAAGAGGACGGCGACCGAGCCCACGGGCGACCTCCTACGGTCCCTCGAAGCCGCACTTGGGGCACCGGAACCGAACGCTCTGGTCGCGGCAACGCATGCAGCGACCGATCGCCACTTCGCCGCAGCTGGGGCAGGGGAACTGCGTCGCGCCCGGGCTCGGCACCGCCCGACCGCACGACGTGCATCGGAGTTCGACCCGTGCTTGCATACGTTCCCAGCTCGTGGGCGCGCTACTTGCGCACCGTGCCCCGCCGGCGCGCGGCCACCCGGGTCATGAATATAAAGAGTACCCCGACAAACGCGACGCCGCCGGCGGCGTACCAGAGCGTATAGCTCGGCGGGGGCCCCGTCACGTAGAACGTCTCGGAGTACACGGTCGCGCCTCCGACGAACTTGACGAGGCCGTGCTCGCTCGCGAGCGAGATCGAGAACGTGTGGTCGCCCGTAGAGAGTCCGAGCGTCGCATACTGGTACGAGAGATTGTACTCGCCCCCCGGCGTGAGGGTCGGGACGGCCACGGACCCGATCGGGCTCCCGTCCAGGTCGACCGCGACCGGGAACGCGAGGACGGTGGCGTTCCCCGGGTTCACGATCGTCACCGCGACCACGTACGGCTGAACCACCGTCACCGAGTACGTGAGGTTCGTGGAGACGTTCTCGTGGTGGTAGACCGAGGAGAGCATGACGGCGACCGTGACCGTCTCCGCGACGCTGCCGACCGTCAGGAGGGGAGATTGGCTCTGGTTGAGGATGATCGCCGACTGGGCCGGGACGATCGACACCCCCGTGGTGTCGGCGGCGATGATGGAAGCGTAGTAGGTCAGGTTCCCGACCCGGGTCCCGTTGGCGGCGAACGCCGGGCCGCCGGTCCCGCTGATCGAGAGGTGGGCGTTCGCGCGGAACGCCAGCACGCTCGGCCCCGTGACCGACCCCGTGACGGGCGAGCTCGACGCGGCCGCCGTGGCCAGCGGTGCGACCGTGCCGAGCGTGAGGAGCAGACCGGACACGAGGAGAACGACGACCGCGAGGCCGGCACGGCGGACGCTCATCGTCGGGTCCACCTCCGCGAGCGCCACCAGCGGAGGGAGGCGAGACCGGCCCCGAGCGCGATCGCCGGGACGAAGGAGAGCAGCGGGATGAGCCAGTCCGGAAGGCTCGCGGGGGACGTGCCGACCGACGGACCGGTGACGACGATCGCGGAGCCGCCCGGCGGCACCTTCGGCGACACCGAGGCGAAGGAGATCGGGATCACCGCGGTCGTCTGGACGCTGCCGCTCGCGTTGGTGACCGTTCCGCGGATCTCGACCGACCCCGGTGGGACGAAGATCGAGGACGTCGCGTTGAGCACCACGTAGAACGTCTGATTGTCCCCGACGCCGAGGTCCACGAAAGTGGCCGTGCCTTGGCCCCGGTTCGTCACGGTGGAGTGCCAGCCGAGGCCCGCGAGGCGAGCCGCGTCGACGACCGAGAAGCCGACCCGCTCGGCCAGGTTCCCCGTGTTCGCGACGAAGAACGGCGCCAGCACCTGGTGGGGTCCGACCTGGATCGCCACACTCGACGTCCCGAGACGGACCCCGTAGTAGCCGACGACCGTAACCACCGGTGGGGGATCGACCTGCCCGAGGACCTTCCCGGCGGACGTCACGAAGACGAGGTTGACGGTCGGGTGGTTCACGGCGGTGCCCGCGGGCACGACAAGGACCACCTGCCCGGAGGTGCTCGCTCCGGGGGCCAGCGAGACGCTCGCGAAGCTGAAGTCGAACGTCCAGTAGGCGGGAGCCCCGACGGGACTCACCGTGACCGGGACATTGCCAGTGTTGCGAACCGTGAACGAGAACGACGCGCTCCCGCCCGCCACGACCGTGGCGCCGGTCGGGCCGACGATCGTTCCCGTGACCGCGGGAGCGAGCAGATAGGCGAGGCCGAGCGACACGCCCACGTTCCCGTTCACGATCGAGAACGTGGCATTCGCGCTCGCGATGCTCGCCACCCCGTTCAAGCTCCCTAGGGCGCTCGCGCTGATCGAGTAGTCCCCCGTGGGGAGGGCGAAGGAGAGCGAGGAGAGGCCGGAGAGCCCCGTGTAGACGAGTCGGTGTCCGTAGGCGTCGCGAACGATGGCGGTCACCGGACCGAGCCCCGCAAGCGTTCCGTTCGGAGGAGCGAGCTGGAGCGTGGCGGTCCAGGTCGGAGCGAGGGAAAGTGTCACCGAGCCGTTCCGGGACGGGAGAGCAAGTGCACTCGAAAGGACCGCCCGGCTCGCGCCAGCGCCGGCCCCGCTTGCATAGATGTCGTAGGCACCCGGGAGCACTTCGGCGGCGAAGGTGCCGCCCGGCGCCGCGAGGGTCGTCCGGTTCAGGGAAGGATACGGACCGAGCAGCGTGACCGCGCCCGCGAGAGTCCCGGGGACTCCCGGACTCGTCAGGGAGCCGTTCAGCCAGACGAGCTCGGTTGTGGGGACCATCGCCACGACGCATCTCGGCTGCGAGACGGTCGGCCGGCAGCTCGCCCCCGCGAGCGTGGTCCAGGTCTGGTAGAAGCTCCCGTTCAGACCGGGGGTGAGGCTCGTACCGTGGGCGGCGACATCGTAGGAGACGTTCGCCGGCAAGACGACAGTGAACGAGCCGTTGGTCGCTCGGGCGCTCGTGAGAGCCCCGTTCGGCCCCGTCAACGTGACCGTGGTCGTCACGGGGGCCCGGCTCCCGGTGAGGTTGACCAGCGAACCGCCGACGGTCACGCCGGCGGCGTTAAGGACGAGCGGCGGAGAGATCCCGCCGGCCGTGCCGATCGTAATCCGGGAAAGGTTCGCGTACGGGGTCCCCGACACGGTCGCCGTAGCGTACGCCGAGTACGTGCCCGGGCTCGCATAGAAGCCGCTCTCGTAGGTCGAGCCGTTCAGCGAAATGTTGAGGAGCGGCGAAGAGAGGGTCAGGTTGACGCGAGCCGCCGAAAGCGCGCCCGACAGCTCGAGCGTACCCTTCGCGAAGACCTGCGGAAGGAGGTAGAGGGTCAAGTTCGAGTACGTCGCCCCGACCGGGATCGTCGTAGCGAGGGTCGAAGTCGGCAGGTACAGCGTGCCGTTGCCGATCGACGCATAGGCGCCGACCCCGTAGACCCCGGGAGGCGAGCTGAACGAGAAGCTCGGCCCTCCCGTGAGCGTCCGATTCACGGCCGTTGCGCTCTCGGCAGTGAGGTTCACCTGAACCGAGACGCCGCTCGGAAGCCCGACGACCTGCAGGGAGACCGCCACGTTGGCGAGGGCGAGCGGGAGCTTCGAGAGGGAGGCAAGGCCGGTCGGGGACATCCCGCAGGAGTTCGCGGAGACGAACCCGATCGCCTCGGCCCGCACGCAGTACGTGGAGAGTCCCGGGAGCACCGAGGGCACGTAGAACGCGACCGTCCCATTGGCGCCCGCCACCGCGGGCACCGCGGGCCCGGTCGACCCGATGCTGACCGTGACCGTGGCGCCGGCGGCGGGGAAAAGGGCGCCGCTCCCGAGCGGCGAGCCGACCGTGAACTGAGCGGCGACGGCGACGACCGGCGAGAGCGGGACGGTCAGCGGAAGGGTGAGCGTCGCGGTCGCAAGCGCGGCCGATACCGACGTCGGTCCGCTCGTCGCTCCCGAGAGCGAGAGGAGCGAGTAACTGCCCGCCGGCAGCAAGAACGAGTACGAACCGTTGGTCACCCAGGTGACGACCTCTCCTCCCGTCGCCGCGTACGCGATCACGGCCGTGCGCTCGGAGGCCGAGGGGGCGCCCACGGGCGCCACGGACCCCGAGAGACGGAGCGCCGGAGCGACGGCGAGCGTCGCGGTGGGGAACTCGAGCGGTCCGACCGTGAGGTCGGTCACCCCGCTCTCGAGGGTCGAGCCCACATACCCGAGGGCGTAGACCGAATAGGTCCCCTCGGGGAGAGCCGCCATCACCGCGCCATCCGCGCCGGTCGTGAGGGTCACCCCCTGTCCGCTCGCGTTGACCAGGGAACCCAGGGGCGAGCGCGACGCGTTGTACGCGGCGAGGGGGACGAACCGCACCGGGATCCCCGCGGCGGGGAGTCCCCCGGCCGTGACCGAGATCGTGACGAGCGAGGTCGGACGCACCGTGAGGTTCGCCACGACCCGCGCACCCGGAGTCGCCGCAGAAACGGTCACGCCCTCCGACCGCCAGCCGAGGGTCGGTCCGGTGGCCGTCAGCGTGTAATTGCCCGCGCCGACCGAACGAATCCGGTAGTCGCCGCTCAGGTTCGAGTACGTGCTCGCGACGATCCCGGAGGAGTTGCCGAGGGTAACCGTCGCAGCGGCGACCGTCTGGCCGAGGAGATTCCGAACCGTGCCCTGGAAGTCCCCGGGAGAGAGCCCCGTGGTAGCGTTGTACGGAGTACCGGGAGCGATCGTGGCCGTTCCCTCAGAGTAGTTCCGGCCGCCGTAGAGGATGTTGAAGTCGTAGAGCCCGGGCGGGGCGTTCGCGATCTGGAACGCGCCGCTCGCGTCGGTCGTGGCGACGAGCTTCGAGAGATTCCCGGAGCCCCAAAAGAGCACTTGGGCCCCGGTCACGAGGGGGTCGAGGATCGGGAGGTACCCCGAGGAGTTGTTCGCGTTCCAGTAGACATACCCCTGGATGGTCGCCGGTGGGATCGAGATGCGCTGGATCAGCGGCGGGGCGTTGAACGACATCCCGACCGCCGGCGACACCGTGATCGGGATCGACTTGAGCAACTGAGCGCCCTGCTGGCGGAGACCGTCGAAGGTGCCGAAGGTGACGTTCAGCGTGTCGTTGCCGGGAGGGAGCAGGAGCGAGAACGTGCCGTCCGAAGCGGTCAGGGTCGTCATGTGGGGGATCCCCCAGCCGTCGTCGATCGTCACCCGCGCCCCGCCGACGGGGGTTCCGTCGGGGAGCGTCAACGTGCCGAGGTACGGTTGGCCGGGGTAGTATTCGAGCATCGACTCGCCCCCCGAGAAATACGCACCGGGGCTGCCGTCCGCGGTGCCCCCGGTCCGGCTCGCGAGGCTCTGAGCGTTCGGCAGGTTCATGGCCCCGAAGCACGCGGACCCCGCGCTCGCGTTCGGCTCGCTGCAGTAGTAACCGGTCCGGTAGACGACCTGGAAGTGCTGGAGCATCCAGCCGGGCATGAGGGGGGCGTTCACGACCGCCTGCGTCCCCTCCAGTCCCGGGATCCCGGGGCCCAGCCCGGCCTGCGTCCCGTTGTACCCGACGTAGATGTGATAGATCATCGAGCGGTAGAAGGGAGCGAACTGGTTCAGGGTGTAGTTGATCGGAGTGACCCCCGCCGGCACCTGCCCGGCCGGGTAGGACTGCCCGTTCGAGCCGAGTACGGTGACGTTGAAGAACGAGACCGGTAGGCCGGCGCCGTTGATGACGCGACCCGTGAGGTCGGCCGGGGCGTAGAAGATGCCGGTGTTCGTCCCCGAGAACGGGAAGAGACGCGAGTCCGTCATCGCGTAGCGGATCGACCAGCCGGTGTACGCTTGGACGTCGTTGTAGACCTTCGCGACGCCGGACAGGGGGAGCGCCGAGGCGAGGAAGTACTCGGTCGCGAGGTACATCGCGTTGTCGTCGGTGAGCGTGTGGGGGTCGACCGGAAGATAGCGGCCCGGGTTCGCGACGACCAATGAGTAATCCGCGCTCGTGTTGACGAGCAGGGTGTGGAGCTCCGTGAGGTTGACGCCGTCCCGCGCGAGGACCGCATTGAGGGCGGGGGGCAGATCGGAGAGACCACTGTTCCGCTGCTCGGCCTGAAGTAAGGTGATCGTCAGAACCGCGATCGCTTGCGACTCGTTCTGGGAGAGCAGGAACTGCCCCGCCGGGTCGATCCCGTTCTGGAAATTGTCCGCCACGCTCGGATGGTTGCCCTGGGCGATCGCCTGAAACCCGTAATCCCACCAACTCACGAACGCCGGCCGTTCCGAGGGAGGAAGATTCGTATCCTGCTGGGCGAGCCAATTGTAGCCGGCGCTATCGTACTGGTTCGGTGTGTCGAGCGAGCTGCCGGCCGCGCCGAAGTAGTAGCCGGAGGGGTTGGTCGTGGTCGGCTGGAGCCACGCGGGAAGGGTCGAGGCGACCTGGCTCGAATACTGCGCTTTCGAATTCCCCGGGATACCCGCGTCGATCGCTACCCAGACGTTCGGGAGGACCAGGCCCACGACGACGACGAGCAGGACGACGTGCCGGACCTTGAAGGCCCGGCGGAACGCAGCGAACTGGCTCCGCCGGTCGGCGAGCGATGCGACGGTACGACGCAGTTCGGGGAGCCCGGCCAGGTCGAGCGCCCGAACGATTGCCATCGCGGGGAGCAGGGCGAAGACCGGAGAGCCGATCTCGAAGAACTTCGCCGCGGAGATCGGCAGGTAGATCGACAGGATCGCGAAGACGAGGAATACCACGTGCACCCGCTTGAAGCGGCCGTGGACGAGCTGGTAGACGACGAGGGCGAGGCCGACGAACGCGAGGAAGAACGTGACGACGCCGTAACCGATGATCAGCTGGTCGATCGACGGGGCCTGGGCTTCGGCGACCGTCGAGTAGATCAGGTTCTTGACAAAGTAGCCCTGGCCCGTGACGATGTTCGTGAAGTAGACCGGATTGACCACCGCGAGGATCGCGGCGGCAGCCGCGACGAGCCCGACGAGGAGCGGGAGCGAGAAGACCCAGGGGACATCCCGCAGAAAGAGGAACGGGAGCAGGAGCAGAAGGATCCCGAAGTAGAGCAGGATCGGAAGGTCGAACCAGACCGCGAACTGCTGTTGGACGATGTAGTACGGCATCGCCATGGGAAACCCCACGAGCCCGACGATCCAGGTCGCGATGTAGAGTCCGAAGGAGTCGACCCGACGGATCCGTTCGACGACCATGGCGACCAGGACCGAGATGCCGATGACCACGACCGCGTAGGTGAACCCCTGCCAGGCGAGCGCGAGCGCCCCCAGCGAAACCCCCGTGAACACCGCCCACTTGACGGCCGTGCGTTCGGTCGCGAGGAACCCCTTCAGTCCGGCGAGGACCGAACGGGGGCTCCGGTAGCTCACGACCCATCGGCGGTTGCCGACGGCCTTTACCGTGCGCAGGAACGAATAGACGGCGACCAGGATCACGAACGTATAGAAGGAGAGGTAGTTCGCGTAGCCGAAGATCGTGGAGTCGATGTTCGCGCTCAAGAACGGGAAGATGAGCGCGGCGAGCAGACCGGTCCGGCGACCCGCGATCTCCCGGCCGATCAGATAGACCGGGAACACTCCGAGCGCCGCCCAGAGAGGCGCCTGGAGGTCGAGGAACCAAGCGCCCGCGACGAGAGCGTTGCCGCCGAAGAACGGGGCGAAGAGCGTGCCGAGGATCGCATTCATCCAGTCGAAGAGCGGCTCCCGCGGGTTGATCGCCCCGAACGGGAACTTCAGCAGCGGGTCGTGGATCAGATTGCGATGGTTGAGGATGATGTACTCCATCACGCGCGAGTGGTAGAACGAATCCGACCCTCCGGCGTAGGTGAAGACCGGGCCCCACTGCGCGACAATGGGGTAGGCCCAAATCGAGCGGAGCGCGAAGGTCAGGCCGAACGCGGTGAACAGGAGAGCGACCGTCCACCCATGACGGCGCCACCAACCGGTGTGAGACGATTCCATGCGTCGCCGCTCTCCCTGAGCCGGCGGCGCGCGAGACCGAGGGGCTGTATAAATAGGCTGCTATCGGAGAATCTGCGCGTGGAGTGGGGGGTCCCCCATCCCTCCGTTTCCATCGCCCCGGTGGGACCGGGGAGGATCGGGCCCGGGCGGCCCGGGGCGACCGCCGACGGCCCGCCCGGCCGCTCGGGGGTCCGTTCGCGAGCCCCCGCTCGCCGCCGGCTAGCGGCCGCGCTAGCCCACCGTGCGGAACCGATAGAAGACCCGTCCGTCGCCGACGTCGTACGATTCGACTGCGAGCGGCTGGCCGATGCGTAGCTCGGACCACGGCCGCCCCTCGATCCGACCGAACAGCCGCAGCGGTACGCCCTCCAGGTCGACGAGACCGACGGAGAACGGAACCTCCGCCTCGAGGCCGAGCGGTGCCCCCGCGAGCACGGCGCTGAACGCATAGAGCCGGCCGCGCTCGGGGAGGTCGACCCACTCGAGCTCCTCGGAGTGGCACTTCGGGCAGGCGGTCCGGGGGGGCCAGAAGAGCGCGTCGTCCCGCGGGCACCGGGTCGTCGAGAGCCGCCCCTCCCTCAGTCGGTCGTAGAACCGGGAGAGCCGCGTCTCCCGGGCCGTCTCGAGCGGGAAGAAATCGAGCAGGAACGGGAGCCGATCGCTCGCCCGACGAGGCGCCGGGGTCGAGCCGGGCCCGAGCAGTACGGGGGGCTCGGCGGGGGCAGCCG
>VFSW01000107.1_pt1 | contig 100670 bp, 143 predicted proteins | sample 5358111 | NCBI WGS metagenome assembly VFSW01 (sample SAMN11554181, study PRJNA540505) | mine drainage metagenome | isolation source: sediment from site ElyBrook_90M | place: USA: Ely Copper Mine, Vershire, VT | collected 2017 | reverse complement strand
CGTTTCTCTAACCCCAAGAATGCTAGCTGCCATCTGCATACCTCGTACAGTTGGGGTTAGAATAGGCTCTTTACCACTGTTGAGGAGAGCGCAACTTACTACGTTACACACCCACTCAACTTCTACCTCGTAGCAACGAATCTTCCAATAGTCGTCAACGTTACCACCTTCACTATAATGACGACGCCTAGCAGAGTTAGTTGCCAAGTTAGCTCTAGTAAGAAGGTCCTTGAGTTCTTTGGGGTTCTTCCCTCGACACTCCTCAAACCCAGCAATACTACCCTCCCTTTTTGAAAACTGATCTTCACGAGAATAATCGCGCTTTGCTGCCTCTATTCCCCTGTGGATCACGGCAGAGAGAAACTCTTGGTAGGTCATTCTAGGCCTATCTCTCTCAGCTGGCACAGAATGGCGGTTCTTCTTTTGATCTCTGCCTTCTCTTTCTTTTGTTCCTGCCTCCAGTGCAGTCTCTCCTTTGCCTTCTGTTGTTTGTGCCAGTCGATGGGGGTCTTGCCCTGTGGCCACCCTGCTTGGGTCCACTTTATGCACAGCCTGGCAAAGGAGTTGGTATCCCTTTTCTCCCAGTCCCAGAGCCATACATCGTTCTGAAAGACCCTCCCATCTTTCAGAATGATGTCGCCCGACACCTTGCGAGACTTGATGGCTTGTTGGATTGAGTCGAACGGGCCTCCAATGGTGATGGATTCGTTCAATCTGTCTACCCACACTGGGTGCACGACTGTGTAGCTCATATATGCCTCCATGGTGTTACTGCGCTGTTAGGGGGAAGTCCCCTTCTCGATGATGCTCTTCATCACCGTGATGTCCTCCTCCATCCTTGAGATCGTCCCAAGGATGAAGGAGAGGTCACCGCAGTCCATTGGACTCAATGCGATGACCTTGGATCCCTCCTTGTCCTTGATGGTGATGTAGGCCATGTCGGAGAAGAGAATGTCCATCTCCACTCCGGTTCTCGACACCCACTTCCTCCGAAAGGGCTCCGACATGACTTACTTCACCATCAGGAGGAAGGGGAGGAACACCAGGGAGCCAGCGGCGGCTCCCAGCATCAGGTTCTTGAAGACGTTCATGTGCTTTTCTCCTTGGGAGTGATTAGCAACCCTTTCTTTTCCAGGTAGTCATTGGCCTGTTCCAACGCCATACCCGAATCCATCGGGTAGCAGGTCTCATTCCACATAACGTAACCGGCTTCATCCGCTGTGAGGCCTGCCCCTCTCAGGAGGGCGTAGGTAGCTCTGTCCTTCCAATCGCCAAACGGAGGGTGGGGATCATCGAAGATTGTACTTCCTATGTACTTCATGTGTTTTCCTCCTCATCGATGTCTGCCAGGAACTGTTGAACCTCTCCATCCGTGAGCCCCAGCCCTTCTTGGACATCCCTCAGTTCGAGATTTCCTTTCTTGACATTCCACGCTTCTAGAAGGGTTTTCCACCGCTGCTGCTGGAGAGCCTTTCTGTAGTCTCTCACCTGCTTCCTCCACCTGTACAACTGGTAGAGGATGATTATTGCTCCTGCCACATTGAGCCACATCGCCTCATTCATGTAGCGCTCCTTTCCCCAATGGGATGTTTTGCTACTGGTCAGGAAAAGTGTACAGCCTTCAGGATAGTTCGGTAGATCTCCACCATCCCATCGATACGCTCGATTACTTCGCGTGGAGTCATACTTACCCCGTAGCGTTCTATGCTTCCTTTAGCCCCCATTCCCTCAGTCAGAATCTCCCATAGCTCCTCTAGCAGTTTCCCCTTAGATTCCCCATTTGCATTCCGTTTCAAGTAGCCCGAGAGAAAGTTGGTAAGTCCTCTTCGTCCACTCTCTTCTTCGAGGGCACTCCAGATATCGTCGACGAGCTCCTTCTGCGCGTCCTTCTCTTTTTCAGAGATAGCTCTCGTTCCTTTAGTCGTTTCCACGAGAGCCTTTAGGGCCTTCTGTATTCTGGAGTTCTCCAAGCCTCTGTGGGCTTGAAGAATCGCTTTCTCCAGCTTGAGTGTGCTCATTGTCCTCGTTCCCACTTTCGAGCCTTGTCAATAGCTCCAACTAGGTTGTTGTACCTCTTCATCCAGAACTCAGCGTCCCGCCGATACGCCGCAGCCAGCTCAAGGGCTTCATCAACGTTTTGGCGAGCACTCTCTGGCCATGTGTCACGCACTGTTGGCCGCCTCTTTGACTTGTTCTTAGTGGCCATAGGCATTCTGCAGTACGGCGATGTATTGCCGTGTGGTCTCGTCTTGTGGCAACCCTTGGAGTTCTCGAAGTCCTTTCTGCCACACGCTGTCGAGTTCTGCAGCAGCAAGGAGGAGGCCTTTTGAGAAGTCATGGGTAACGAAACCGCCAGACTCATAGAACTTGAGAGTCTGGCGAACAGACATGGCGTGTCCCTTCACAGCCATTGCCATGTGGTAGATGCTCTGTGGTGTAGACGCCATCTCTTACCTACTTTCTGGACTTTTGGTCGTCCTTGGCTGTAGCGCCGTCGAACACCGGGTAAAGGCGGTTGGGATCTTCCAGCACTTCCAATTCCTGAAAGTACAGCGTGGAGTCGCCACCGAACCTAGCAAACGTGTCGGGAGTCCCTGGTACGCACTCATAGGCCTGACAGAGCTTGAGCTGCTCTTCAGCCGTTAGAGGATTCTTCACCACGGCTAGGTGGAAGTGTGCGGTCTTGCCTCTGTTGCAAAACATCGATACGAGGGTGATTGTCATCGTTCTCTTTCTTTACCGATTCCGGCGCAAATGAGGACAGCTGGAGTGCTGTCCTATTCTCTTATCACTCAGTCCAAGGCTGCTTTGTTCCCCCCCTTGGGCCTCACTACGACACGATTTCGACTGCATCCTGGAATGACATGACATCTCCCAGAACGGCTACCATGACTTCGGCCAGGACTTTCAGTTCCAGCTTGAACGCCTTGTCCAGAGCCCTCTGCTCAATGTCAGTCAGGACTTTCAGCTTCTGCAAGATCAACTCCAGCAGCGCCATCTTGGCGTAGCCTCCTTGGTATTTCATCACACCATAGGTCGTTACCAAGAGAGGATTGCCTCCGGTTTCCACCAAGATGTTGTCGATGAGCTTGGAGTCCAAGTTCTGACGGACTCCATTCCTGTTCATCTCTGCCTTGAGCCAGTAGAAAGCCCGAAGGAAGTCCATGATGGGTTTGAGATCTTCTTTGGACCCAGTGAGAAGCACACGGTCGAGACATCCCATCACGTTGGTCTTGACCTCGACGGAGGATTCCGAGACTGCGGAAACGTATCCACCGAAGCCAATCTCCCAAACCACCAAGGATTCGAGCGCAACCAGGGGAGCCAAGTGCCTACGGTTGAGTACGATCTCTCCTTGTCCTTTGTCTCTGTAGCTGATGTACGTCAGCATCTAGTTAGTCCTCTCCGTAAAGTTTGAAGTCAACCCCTTCCGTGACCCCTTGTACTATCGCTTGGATGTAAAGCTCTCGGTCAAGGGAGTCTTGAAATAGGTAACAGTCTGAGCCCCACCCATCTTTGCGAAGAGTAGAGTGCAGACGGGCTTGAGCCATTGGTGATAGTTCCTCCCGTTGCTCTTCCCAGTAAAGCTTGGCAAGAGCAACATCAGCAAGGTCGAATTTGGCCTTGAGCAGTTTACCGTCCAGTAGGACGTTGTAGTAGAGAAGCTGACGAGCCATCTTGTTATCCCTTGTTCAGGCATGGTGTGGGTCCGCCACAGAAGCTGCACACCCCGATTGGGTTCTTAGCGTACTTCTCGTTGTACTCGGCCGTCTTCTTGTGAAGTTCCAGAAGGATCTCTTTGCAGTATGGGTCTTCGTATCCTTCGGCATCTGGGTCGAAGACGATACGTGGCATGTCAACAGGGCTCTCCTGGACGACTTTGTAGGGCATTGATACGTCCTCCTAGCCTCTTATCTCTCGGTATCCCAATCCTTTTGCTGCCGCAACGAGGCGCAAACGGTGAGATCGGTGTGTTAGCCCAATTGGCTAACTACCAGCTACCCTCCCAAGTGTAGATGATAATATCGAGGTTACATCATCTACTACCACCTTCCGGCCCCCCCTTCAGGAATCCGCAATTCCTGCGCGAACGGGCGGCAAGTGGGAGTTAGCTAGTGAGTGAACTAGCCTAGTGACTTGTAGCTACCTGGCTAGCATCCCCCTCCAAGCTATCTCCTCCCTATCCCATGTCATAGAGTACTGTACACCCTCACAGGAAAGCGAATTCTATGAGTGCAGATGGATCCAAGTGTACTTGTAAGATGGATCCATCTTACAAGTACAGAGCGAGCATCTCGTGTGAGGGTAGTAGATGCTTGAATCGTAGCTCAAAAATGCATGCTCAGTTAGTTCACGGTGTTTCCATTACCCCACGATCCTGTCATTACCCCCACGGTGTTTCCACCGTAATCAGCAGCACGCTCGGGTGTCCAGCCCACTTTCAGGCTCTCTTTGTGGAACTCATCGCGCAATCGAAGCGCAATTGGTCTCACAAAGAGGGATTCTCCTGTTCCTCGCCTGGCGTTAGGGCTATTACGATTAAGGTCGAAGGTCAGGGAGGGGGACAGAGGTTACCTAGTTACGGGGGTATTTTAGGGGGAACTTCCCTGCAGGGCCAGCAGGAGAGAAGCTTTCCCCCAGGGCCAGGAAACAAGTAGGGCCCCCTACCCACACCCTCTGCGTTTTTTCTTGGGGGTACTTTAGAGGGCTAATAAAAGAACACCCATCCCTGCTTCTTGAAGAAGTTGACCCAGCCTAGTCAACTCGGACACGTAAAACTACTACCATTACCTAGCGCACTTTAGGACCCCCAAATTTAGGTCCCCGCTAGGTGCTGATAGTAGCCCCCACTTGTTCTTCGCGGCGGGAGGAGCCTGGCCTTTTGGGTTACCCTGGCCTTTTAGGTTACCCTGGGTTAAGCCTAACCGGCACTAGTGGGACCACTTGCCCTAGAAATCCCTCTAGGTTCTCACAAGTACCTCTGAACTACCTACAAAGAAGAGCAATATACATCTCTCTTCATATACTTGTACCTAAAGAGCCTGAGAATTTGCTGTATGAACCACGGCCCCAAACGCAGTATTTAGGGGGCTAAAGGGGAGGAAAGCTTCTTCCCCCCCTTTTTATTACATCCCTGGAATGTGCCTCTCCAGTTCCTTCAAGAACGGGATAGCCCATCCCGGAGCTGCCACTACCACGCTGTACCTCCCATGATCGTGCCAGCTTCCGAATGGCTCTCCAACCATGGCGGGGTGGTTGGAGTAGTGATACTCCACCACGATGCTCCCCATCGATGGGATGTACTTCGCCAGGATACATCCCTCCTTATCCACCCCCCGGTGGATAAGAACGGTATCCTGATCCTCGCTGAACGCGACGGCCTTCCACCCCCGGGAACGTGGGGCCTTGCTGACCTCGTGGGGGCCTCCCTCCCACGAGGTCCCCGGGGACCTCCACCACTTCTGGTCGATGCAGAACTCTTTCAGCGCCATGAGTATCTCCTTGCCCAATGGGCTTGTAGGAAGAAGTAGAACTTCTTCCCTGGATATGTCTTTATGCCTAGAAAGAAGGCCTTTTTGCTGCTCCCAGAGAGCTAAGCAAAAGGGGGAGGATACCCTCCCCCTTGGCCGGCTACTTCGTCAGCCTGACAGTGACCTTCCCACTTCCGTACATCCTCGGGAGGGAGACGTCCTTGCCTTCCAGGATCTCCTCCAGGATGTGGGGATTGCAACCTCCCCACGAGTCCCAGCTGACCAACCTTCCATCCTTCACCTCTTCGGTGCCGGGTTTCCGGTCGAAGACGTAGTCCGGAGGATTCGGGGTAAGGCTGTGTCCGCCCCACGTCCAGAAGCCTTCGTTGTTCCAGTACCTCTGGAAGAAGGTGAGAACACCGGACCTGGAGTACTTCTCGGTGTCGTTATCCCCTTCCCCAGTCACGGTGAGACTCACCGAGATGAAAGGCCGAATCCTGGTATCGGTCTTGGCAAGTCCCCACATGATGTTGGAGCCTTGCATGTCCCTGATTGTAGCGCCATCGACGTACCCGGTGGGGCCGCAGATGTCCCGAGTCAGCTGGGGGTACTTCGCCTGGACCTTCTCGAACAACTCCTTCCAGACCTTTCCGCTGGCCGCCATCTCCTCGTCAGTCATGACTTCTCCTCTAGCCCGATGGGCAAAGAAAGCAGGATGCTCTCTGTACAAAGCTTTATGCCCAAATTTATAGGGGTTTTTGCTGCATAGTGGAGAGCTAAGAAAAGGCCCCCCAATGGAGAGAGGGCCTTCTTACACTACTCCTTGTCTTGCGTAGTCAAACCCGGTACGGCAGGCACTTCTTCCTCAGGGAAAGGATCATGTAGACCCTTTGGTAGGGTGCATGTCTCTCCAGGTTTTTCATTGGCCTGACTCCTACGGTTGATCTTGGAGCTACGCGGGATGTGATACGCCATAGGTCTGGTCTCAAGCCATCCGAACTCGCCCAGGGGTAGGACCTTGTGTTCTAGGTTGTAGTCCGCTCTCAAGTAGATCCTTTCCGTATCTGCGACTTTTACGTTTGTTACAGACTCGTTGTCTTTCCTGGAGTACTCCTTGATCAGGCAGTTGTCCCAAGCCCTCGCAATACGATTGTCGAGGTGCCCCTCTGCATAGGGTCCATATGGGTTAACCCCACGGGACAAACAGGCAGACCTCCACTCCCTTTTGATGCTGTCGTAGTGACAGATCTCACTCTTTGGAATTTCCCCATCTGGGTAAAACTGGTGATTGGCGAGTACCTTTTCCAGGACTGAGTCTGCAATTTCATTGAGTTCCTCTGGGATCCCTTCGCGTGGCTCCTTCTTCTGGGTTGCAGTGAAAGGAAGACCTACCTGAGTCGGCTGCTGGGATTTGTAGTACCACTTCTTATCCCGGCCTGTAGATAGTTGACCCGCATCTACCTTGTTGCCCAGAACCTTCCTGGTATACACACGAGGAGCAGAAGATCTCCAGATATGTTGACGAGTGACTCCGTCACTGAGAAGCTTTCCAGCTCCAGTAACGATGTCGTCGACACTGACCCGTGCGTTGAGGGCTAGAAATGCATCCAGGAATGCATTGATGAATGCATCGTCCTTCCTGAAGCTCTTCTCAGCCTCACAGTGCGCTCCAACATTTGGCATTACAACCATGTTTACTCCTTTGGTTATCTCCACACACAACGGTGGGAGGGTTTTCATACATACCTCAGTACTCTGACTTCTCATATAGGGGCTAAGAAGAAAGGAGAGAGCTTATGCCTCCCCTTTCTTCCTTGCGTCGACACTTCGCTAGTCGACTTGGCTGGCGACGTCGAGGTGGCGCTTCTTCCCCTTCTTCCCGAGGGAGTAGAACTCCTTCCCCAGGTCCTTCCAGGCCACCTTGAGATTGTCGACGACTTGCAAAGCTCCCAGCTTCTCGACCCACTCTGGGGTGGGTTCACTGTCTCCCACCATCAGGAGTTCTTGAATCGCCTCGTGGAGTTCCGAGTCCCGGAGTTCCCTCCTCGCCTCGACCAGCATGACGGTGACGTCCACCGCCAGCGGGACTGCCGACTCCAGCACGAGAGAGGAGGCGCTCAGGAAGGCCTTGGCCATCACCGTCTCTGCCCTGACCACGGCAGTCAGGACTCCGAAGATGCTTTTCAGCATGTGAATCCCCTTCTTTGCCCAATGGGCAATAGAGAGAGCGAAATGCTCCTCTGATATAGCTTTATACCGCAAAAGAGTGTGTGTTTTTCCTTCTGGCAGAAGACTAAAAGAAGAGCCATACTGGCCCCTTCTAGATGCCGTCACCGGTTATTGAACCCGGCGATGGCAAGTGATGCAGCACGCAGGGTAGTGCTTCTGGGGCTTTTCCCAGAACCCCCACCAGCACGCCCTGATAAGACCCCATGCAGTCATTGACCACATGGGGTCTAGTTCCTCTCCGAGGGCTTCGTCGTCTGCGCGACGTGCTCGGCCATAGCGCAGAAGGCGATGTCCTCCATCGCCTTCTCCGTGAGAGCCTGGGCTTCCCTCACGAGGGCTTCTTCCGCAGCCTTCCACTTCTCGTCGAGCTCTCGGATGAGCTTCGTCTTCTCTTCCCCCTCCGGCATGTTGCTCAGGCATGCCGCCGAGATCTTCATGGAGGCCCTGAGTGCGTCCGCCTTCTGAGTGAGCTTCAGAGCTTCTTCGATCATGCCCATTTTAGTCTCCTCAATCCCAATGGGACTCTAGAAGCAGGAATGACCTGCTTACAGTTTTATGCCGTAAAATCAACGCAATTTGCATCTCCGTTTCCGGATATCCATCTTCTCGAAGAAGCTACGACCTTTTCTGTCCCACGGCTCAGACATGAGAGTCTTGTTCGGCCATAGCTCATTGGCAACCTTCTTAGACTCCATGACGATCCTAGACCCTATACCGTTCCTTCTGAGAGCTGGTAGCACGTAGACGCTAATGCGTACAAAGTCTAGGGTGTACCCAGTGAGTGCGGACCATCCTACCAATTTGCCACACAGTCTGGCCAACACTCCGTAGGAACTATCTCGTATGTAACAGCTCCCGCACCATAAAAGCCAGTGCATGGAAGACCGGTAGCTATTACCTCTGTTCAGGGTCAATCTATCCAACTCCTTCCTAGGAAGTTGGGGAGAGCTGAGAGGTAGAACTTCGAACATCAGTTGTCGGGTCGATTGCCCGGTAGGCGCTCTGTACTCTGCTCCGGTGCTTAGTGTCATTGCCCAGATCCTTATGCCAATTCCTAGTCCAGAATCGTACCCATGGATGGGCTATGCTCAAAGGCCATCTGGCACCTAGCCATAGCTGACTCTTTGCACTCGAAGACTTGATTGAATTTGGTCATTCCTGCCTCAGTCTCTCTGAATGCGATGAAGTACTCCTCGTACTTTGGGCTTTTGAGGTCCCTAAACACTCTGACCTCGTATCTACCACCCAAAGCTTGCCAGACCTTGTCATCCACTAGAACCCATTTGAGTCTCTCAATAGGTTCTGGCAGTTTGGCCTCAACTACAGGCTTCTTCTTTTCCTCCCGTTCCTTGCGAACCTCTTTTTTGGTAACATGAGTCGTTTGAGATTCCCCTAGGAAGTAGGTCTTAGGTTTGACCTTCCTGTTATCATCTCTGTCTTTCTGACAAGCCGCAACGGCTTCTTTCATGGTTTTGACATCAGAGGACAGTCGGATGGTAGTCTTGTTCGGAGCTCTCTTGAGCGAGGACCAGGCTGAGATTGTCCCATCAGGCCATGGTCCCTCAAGTCTCTTACCACTCCAGACTATGTAGCGCCCATCTGTGGACGTCCATTTGGTCAGATCGACTCTCTTCCATTTGATAGTTGGGTCTCTAACTCCCGGCATTTGTGCCCTCCGGTCTTCTGCTGATACGCTTTGGAGGCTCTGTAGCACTGAGCAGATAGATCCTTGCATAACTGGGAAGGACTCTACTTTCTTCCCTGTAGAGTATCCTCACTCTGGGTAGGCTAAGAACATAGTTCCATGCCTCTTCTTCTGTGTTGAACATACGCATATCGCCTATGTTCAAAGCACCTCTCCAATACGAACTAGCTAGATACATTCTTCCTCCTTAGAGCTAAAGAGGGCAAAAGCTAGCCCTCCTTCTTCACTCCTACGCTCAGTTTCTGTGCCAGTCCAGGACCTGCACATAGGCCCCGCGCTCCGATGATGACCCCATCGGAGTCGCGAACTGCCTCGCCTGGGTAGGCTAGGTCGGTCCGCTCTGGACAGGCCTCGGCCACCAGCGCCGAGACCACGAAAACGACCCCCTCTTCCGGGGTCGGCAAACCCACTGGCTTACCCAGCGTCGTACGAACCACCGGGATCCCCAGGATTTCTCCCAGGGGCTCTCGACTCGGCTCCAGACGAGGAGCCGGTCCTGCCGGCTGGAAGGTGATTCCCTCTGCCAGCAGCCCCTTCCCCACCAGCAACGTGATGGGGTGGGGAGTATAGTTCTTCAACTCCATGTTCTCCTTTCTGCTGTACGAGTTAGTACTCGTACAGCTCGTGACACCTTTTGCACACGGGGCCGGTCCCGCCCTCGCAGGCTGGCACACCGGGTCCCAGCTTCTCGGCCTCGGCCTCGGTGCGGGCGAAGTACTCCTCCATCGTCTCGACCTTGGCTGTGACCTCCTCCACCATCTCGACTGGCATCTTCCGACTCCTTTCTAGTGAGATGAGCCTATCTCATCTCGTACCCTTATACCCCAGAAATGGCCGCTTTTAGCCCTCTCCCCTCATGCGTAGGCCCTCCAGGGTCAGGGCCCTTCGAACTTCCCGCAGGCTGCGTAGTCCGCAGCCTCTCGTCTCCAGCAACTCTGCTGGAGTTAGATTAGCCACCTCGAAAATGGAAGCGAACCCAGCCTTCCTGAGTTTCGCTTCTACCCCCTTCGAGAGAGACCGAAAGGGAAATTTGGCCTCCGTTCTCTTCAATTCTGTTCGCATAACTACCTCCTTTTGGAGTGAAGTATCTGCAACCATCCCCACTCGGATAGGCCGAGTGGGGATGGTTGCAAGCTTCTACATGCTGCAGAGGGAACTACAGACTTCATATCCAGCATCTGGCGCCTGTAGTACGAGACACGGAGACATGGGGTCTCCGCTGTTCGTGAACGCAACGTACTTCACTTCACACACTGGGGGACAGTAGTCCCCTGCATCGGAATTCCCATCTCCATTCGCACAGACTGACGGCGGGTTGGAAGTTCCTTCCCATACCAACGGAGTACAAAACCGGTCATCCGGGGGTGGGTTGGACATACAAGAACTCAGCGAGTCTTGCAGATAGTTTCGGCAATCAGTGACCGTGGAGACATTGAGTGCCGAGTTCCATGCTCCAAGACACTGCCCACAAGAGAAGAGTTCCCCTGCATCTGGGAGGAACTGAGCGCACTGCTTCTCTGCAGTACCGAGCCCACCATCTACTCCTCCATCCAGACTGCACCACGCCTGTACTCCGGAGCATCCTTCCAGGTTGGTGGTGTAGGTTCCGTTGCACTGCTGGAGACAACAAGCGGTTGGGGGGTTGCTCTGTGCGTAGCAGTTCCCCACACAGGTGTTGTTGGCCATTTGAGCCGTGTCGAGACAGCTCGTGCTCCACGAGCTGCACAGACCTGCCCAGGTCTGCAGACAGGATGCGAACGCATCTCCACCATCGATGCCTGCATCCACTCCCGCATCGATACCGGCGTCCAGAACTCCTGCATCTGGGTCTCCGGCGTCGATACCAGCATCAGTCTGGAGTCCAGCATCTCCAGCGTCGAGGTCTCCAGCGTCCAGAACTCCGGCATCCGTTCCGGAGTCGAGGTCCACTCCGGAGTCGATACTGGCGTCCATCTCCCCGGCATCGATGCCCGAGTCGACTTCTCCAGCGTCGATCCCAGAGTCGACCCCCCCACTCGAAGAGCCGCTGGTGCTTCCACTGGTAGACGAACCGGTCGTTCCAGAGGAGCCAGAAGACGAACTGGAGAGGCTCCCTCCCGAAGACGAGCCGGAAGACGAGGTGGAACCTCCACTGGAGGTGGAAGAGCTGCTAGTCGTGGGGGTGGACTTCCCGATGCTCGCCGGCTCCCCGCAAGCGAACATCGACATGACGAACGAGACAAAGAGCAGCACCTTCATGGAAGTGTACATCTGATTTTCCTTTCACCCAGTGGGGATTTGCAGAAACAGAACGCTTTCCTGCCTAAAGCTTTATGCCTAAATCCATGGGCCTAATTGCCCTAAATCTAGCCACTTTTTGGACTAGATTTCTGCCTAGGCTTATGGCATCTTCCATAGGACTATGAAAGGAAGAACTTTGACAGAGGCTCACGAGCTCGTGAAGAGACTTGTGAGAGAGGATCGTTCCCTGGTTCACCCAAAGGGTGATACTCATAGGGGCAAGGAGGCTTCTCATGGCCACAGCCAATCAGACCGCCGCACCGGCGACCACTCTGAATCAAGACGTGGCCCAGGTTAACACCTGGGAGGATTACCTGAAGTTGGAGTCAGTCCGCAGAGACCCCAAGACCCTCAGCTACGCTGGAAGGGTGCGTGGGATGGGTGTCCAGTTCGACCGATTCAAGCGGATGCTCTCCACCAACGGCAACCTAGTCCCAATCAAGTAGTTCCGGGCACTTAGGTCCCAGAAATTCGGTTTTCCTTGCATTCCCTCCCAGAGGGACTAAGCTGCCCCTATGTCAATCGGGTCAGGCCTCTTTGCAAGCCTGGCTAGCGGTGCTAGCCAGATGGTCAAAGTGCAGCGCCGGAGGGCGACAGTCTGTGAGACCAGTGGGCAGCATGCCATTGAGCCCCGGACTTGGAAGTGTCAGGGGTGTGGCAAAGTCATCCCAGTCTTCAAGTCGCCTTCGCTTCCGAGCTGAATGTAGCTAAGAGGGTATTAAGGTTTACTGGAGACCCGGTTCTATTTGTTTAACCTTGGAGTGGGGGGTGGGTTGCTAGGCCCCCCGTCATACGACGCCAGGACCATAGGCTGGAGAGATCTGATTTGACGCAGCAACATTCGCGGTCGACTGAGCGTCTATCGGCATGTCCTCCCTAGACATCTGCTTAGCCGCCGAACCACTGTCTACGAGAGTCACCTTTCTACTTGGGTTCTGATTCTTGTCAGGCTTGAAGAACAGAGAGTTGGCCTCTCGTGCTGGTAGGCTATCTGGTACGGTCGACGGCTTGGCTTCGGCAATCTTCGAGAGCTCGTCAATGAAACCACTGACCATGGCCTTTGGTAGCATGGTCCTAGATTACCCTCTGGAAAGCTAGGAGGGGAGAGCCTTGTTTGTCATCCTCACCGAGCAAATGCCACAGAAGGCTAAAAGGAGAAACACGGAGTCAACTTGGGTGTAGCTCCGGTTTCTCCTCCTTCGGCCAAAGGGGGGAGGGGATACCCCCAGAGGCCAAAGACTTCGAACTTCTCTCACCACAAGTTCTTATGCCGTAGGGAGCTTTGCTTTTTCCGCCTTAGCCGATCTCCTCTCTAGCTCCTCCCCCATCCTGATTGCCCACTCCTGGCATTGCCCTGGAGTCTCTGCAAGGATGACAGAGATATCCTCTCCGAGTGTGTTGCCTTTTGGCACCCCCAAAGCCGTCATCAAGTAGATACTACGCCCCATGTCATCGAGGTCTTTGTCATCTGATCGGAACCAGACGTGTAGTACTACTCCTGCAACTTTGGCCCCGGAAGCGTTGATGACTGCTTCAAGAGCGTTTCTGATCATCTCCAGTTCCTCGTTGCTAGCTACTTTCCCGACTTCAGTTTTCATTGGTGTCCCCTTTATCCCAGACTAATGGTTCTCCATTGAGGCTGATGTTTCCAGTCTTTCCACAGAGGGAGCATCTGACTACAACGGAATGGTTTCCAGCTGGGTCGAAGAGGATCCTCTCTTGGAGGTAGATCGTCGATACACCATCTGAATCTGTGTGCTTGCAGCCCTCTGGACCTGGCTTGTTGCGGGCATGCCATTCCTTTGGTCTCAGGTAGGCCTCAAGCTGGTCAATTACGTCTGGCCAGGTATCTGACACTTGTGTACCTACTAGAGTCTGGTAGGCCATCTCTAGTAGCTCTCTGGATTTGAGCTTTTCGATCCTGAGGTCCTTAACCTCTACAAGCATAGATGTGACTAATTGTACTAGCTCTGCATAGAGCTCCTCTCTAGTCTTGTCGGATAGGTCTGAGTCACTTTTTGGCATCGTCTACCTCGATGTTTCTCAATGGACCTTCTTCTAGGATCTGACTAGCCGACTTGGTTCTACGTCCAGCTTCTTGGCTAGGCCATGGTTTTTGAAAGATTCCCATACATCTCTTAGCGAACGTCTCTAGGGATACCTGGAGCCGAGTACCACAGCTTTTGCACCTGAAGAATAGGCCAGGATTATCCCCATTTAGTGTTATACTCCAGACCCAATTCTCCTTTTCGCATGGACAGATTGGTTCTGAGAAAACGAACTCAGTTCGTACAAACATAGCCCTCCAGATGTCTCAACCAGGTGTAAGATCCCATATGATGACCTTCTTGCCGATGTATTCAGGTTGACACATGATGTCTATCTGGGCCTGAACTTCATCTGCAGTCCTACAGGCTCCTGGGATCTTTGAAGGTGGAAGAGGGACAGTTGGTTGTGGAATAGCCAGAACTGGGGCTGACATGTTCCTAGCCTGCTCCCGTAGAAACTCAGCACGCTGCCGTTGCTTCTCGGCCCTAGTCTCTTCTGGGTCGGTCCTGTCGAACATCTTTGCTAGGCTCTCGGCATTCCTGGCTTGTTGCTCAAGACTCTCTGGAGTCGTAGGGCCTTTGATCTTCTTCTTGCCCCATAGGGCGGTACAAAAAGCGTCAACTCGCTCTATGACCCGTTGGAAGACCTCTCTAGCCTCTTCAAGAGTTGGCACTTGTAAAATCCTGTCTAGCTCAATCCAGTACTTCTCATCGATGAGATCTTCTGGACATTGGTAGTGCTCTGCGATCTGTAGGATCTTCCGTTGCCCTTCTTGATGAAGCTCTCCGAGTTCACTCATTTGACCTCCAGAGCATGGAGCTCGATGCCAGCCTCTTTGGCAAACTCAGTGATTCGGTCATCTCTGTAGAGCTCGGCGTAGACAATCCTAGTGACGCCGGCGTTCACAATGAGCTTGAAGCACTGCCAGCATGGGCTTGCTGTGGTGTAGATCGTTCCTCCTTCAGCCAGTAGTCTTCCTGCTTGAAGGAGTGCATTGGCTTCTGCATGGGTAGTACGGACGCAGTGTCCGTCTTCCATCATATGCCCGACCTCATCACAGTGCTTCATTCCGACTGGGGCTCCGTTGTACCCAGTAGAGATAATCCTTCTGCCTCTTACCAGAACAGCACCTACATGCTTTCTATCACAGGTGGCGCGCTCGGATACTTCACGAGCGATCTTCATGAAGAACTGTTCCCAGCCTACTCGCTTTTGCATGTTTTCTCCGTTGAGGGTGTAGTCTGAGACTCATGAGGTCCCTATAGGCCCTCGTTTGAAACCTGTCGATTCTCCGCTCAATGTCCCTCTGAGCTGTATTGATAGTCATCCAATTCGCCTTGACGTGGGCAACGGCCGCATAGCCAGTAGCCATACGTATGTATACCTTCTTACCAGCGGGGCCAGGTATGTATACAGCCGGGATTCCACTGCCAAATTGAGTAGCAGTAAGATCAATGATCTTGGAATCCAGTTCGACCCAGCAATGGGATATCTCACCTTCATAACTGGTCGTTCCCCAACTACCTACTACTAGACAAGCTCTAAGCCCTTCCTGGTGAAGAATATTTGTGAAGGCCTTAGAGACCTCATAGCACTTTCCACCAAGGTACAAGTCATCGTAGAACTTCACAGCTGACGTTCGCACCGACCATGCGATCCTAAGTACTTGTTTGTCCATCTACTAGCCTCGTTACCTCTTCGAAAAGTTTCTGGGCCCAATTCTCTATGCTTAGACGGACAATGGTGGTCTTGTAAATCATGGTTCCGTCGTAGATAGTCCTTCCCCTATCTTCGCACTGGATGATGAAGAATCTCCAGTCTTTGTGCCTACCTATGAAGAGAGTCTCTCCTTTGGTAGGTCTTGTCCTATCCCACTTTGCTAGTGGGATGATTGGCCTACTCTTCTCCCACAGTTCTTTGCACTCCTCTACGGTGCCCATTGCAACTCCTCGTGTGTACCTATGAGCTCATTCCACCTTATAGGTTGGAAGTTCAAGTGCAAGCATTGTAACGGAAGAGCTTTCGTAGAAGAGCTCTCTGAGGGAATATTCGTACTAGCTTGCGACGTCTGTGACGTCAACGAGATGTGGCTCTACGAAGATCCATTTGAGAATCTGGACCATTTCCAGCTGGAGCCACTGGAGGCTAAAGCATGACCTGCCCAAGATGCGGAGCCCCTTCCAGCCAAGACCCTACAACTAGTCCCTACTGCAGCGACTCCTGTAGACGCAAAGACCGCTTGCCTAATCTAACCGAGACGGCTAAGCGAGTGTCCAAGAGATTGGGCATCAGTTGAGGCGAGAGCATGGACAATATGATGGCCGCCTGGCATCGCGTTGACTCTTACTATGCCTTTGAGTGCCAACTTGTTTGCAGCCTCATTTCCCTTCCCTATGGCCTTGGAAGCCTTATGCACTACTAGCATCCCACGTTGTAGAGCCTCCCGTACTCCAGCATCCTTCTCAACACCGTAGATGAGCTCTAGTTCATCTCTAAACGCTCTGAGGGCGATGAGGTCCATGCTGAGATGCTAGTTTACGCTTCCTCTTCTTGGCAAACGGTATTTTGTGCTCTCTCATGGAGTCTTCCAGAGCGTACCATGCTTCGTCAGAAAGATCCTGGTTCACCTCCAAGGAGTTGAACAGCCACTGAAGATACTCAGGGTTCTCCTTAGCTACTTCGTTCAACTCTTTGCCTCTGTGCCTACCACCGGTGAATACGAACCGTCTCTCTACCTGCTTCAATAGCATTACTCCTCCGACAGTGGAAGGTAGTGGCCCTTCTTGGATTTCAAAGGAGTAGTCACTAGCTTTCTCTTGGAGTCGGCATCCCCGCTTTGAGACTTGGTAAGGAGCTCAGCTGTTTGAACCCTGGTCAACTCTACAAAGTTAGCCGAGTCTATCAAATCCTTACTAGAGCGGAGAGAGGAGAGACAGCTAGCTGTATCTCTCCCCCTCCGCTCTGCCAGTTCTACCGACCTCATGGTGATGCCGAACATTCTGTTTCTCTCAGCCCTCAATCGTACCCAATCACCTATCAGAATGGATAGGATTGCCCCGATGAGAAACCATTTCAGTCTAGGCATCCTAAGCCTCACTAGAGGTGTTGGTAGGAGATGGCTTCGGTCTGACATAACGCTTTCTCCCAAACTCGGCGTTCCTTGTTTCTCTTTGTGTGTTGCTTACGATCTTTGGAGCTGTACGAAGGTCTGACGGCCTACCTCTGAACTTCGTTTTCTTGTACTCCTCAAGCAGCTTCCTGGCCTGTCTCAGTCCCCGAATATCAGTCAGGCTTGGGATATCGTTCCATCTCCCAGAACTATTGCGACGTTGGACCGAGAAGATCCCAAAGCGCTGCACTACCTTGATGCTGTGGTCGAACTGTCGACGCTGCCACTCTGTGAGTTCGTTTTTCATGTTCGTCTCCCGAAAATGGTTGCAAGCAATTCCTACCTTCCGTAAAATCACACTGCCTGGAGGGCACTGTTGAGGAGAGCGGTTCTCTGATCTGTGATACCCAGGAAAAAGAGATCTCTCGTCGTACAGCTAGGCCGAGAATGAAGGGTCTATTCCCCGATCCGGCCTTGCTCAACGAATCCTGAAGAGATGTAGAATCTGGGTAATAGAAGCTGCCTCTATGGCCTTATAGGCCCCTCCTCCTGGAGTATCTCCGTAAGACATGTCCCCAGCTACAAAGAGGATTTGTCCTCTAGCGTCTGGGTCGTCTCTCCAGTCTGAGTCTCCGTATCTCCCACCCCACGCATCAAACAGGTATAGGACTACGTTCTCCCCAGTTGTCTTGGTCAGGGATTCACAGTCGGCTATATCTACCCCTAACTTCGAGACTACCGTGTAGAGAAGTTTTTTGTCATTGCTGCTGCTGCCCGAGTGACGGACCAGATACTGCCAGCAGGCACCTTCCTGTTCCTGCTGTTTCAAGAACTGGTCAAAGAACGAAATGACCAAGTTAGCCTGAGCGACAGCCTTGTTAATTTGTCCTCGTGGCAAAACCTTCGGTCCCTTGAGTATGAAAGTGGTAAGGCATGCCGACATGTGTGCCTCCTAGGCTAAGAAAGCTTCTAGTTTGCTCCTCGAAGTCTTATCACATATACGCCTCTCGCTTTGGAGATAGTACACGCATTAGTTGACACGACTACCTCTTATGTGTTCAGCTCCAGTCCTATGACTGAGATCCCTTACGTAAGCGACAAAGCAAACGCTGTGGCCAGATGGATGGAGAAACGGCTACAAGAAGCGGCTCCATCGGCCGGAATTCTCTTTGTAAGCGTAAGGGCTGTACCAGTCAAAGGTGGCAAAGCTACAGCCTTCGATATCCGATTGGGAATCGTAAGGAGCCTAGAAGAGAGAACTGGCATGATTCTCATCGAGCACCTATTCAGAGAAGAAATCAAGGCTGGCATTGCCATCAACGCGGCAGTCTATAGGGGAGTTCGTGGGGCAGCCCGTGACGAAAGTGATGCGACTCCTCATCCAGATCCGTCGTAGGACGATGAAGGCGTCAGAGGTTGCCCGCCGGATGGGCGTCTCCCGACAACAGGTCTACAACATCGAAAGCGGTCGTCAAGGCCACCCTACCATCCTGACCGTAGAACGTTACGCCAAGGCGGTTGGTGCTAAACTGAAGATCGTAGCTTGACAACCGCCCTAGGATGCTGTACAGACGTTGTACTCCAGGAGCCTGCATGGACAAGTCAGACCAGAGTAGAAATCCAACCATCATCCCTAGCCTAGAGTCGCACAAACGGTGTTGCCCCAAGTGCGGCTATGACAAATTCCAGTGCATCACTGCACATGGAGCTCCACTCTTCATCTGTGGCAACAAAGAGTGCGGTAACAAGTGGCAGGGAGGGATCATCCACCAGGCACCACCCCCGGGAGCCCCACCATACCCACCAGATAGAACAAAACCTCCCCTACGGTTTGATACTACTGTCAAGAACCCGAACAATGGGCAACCCTTCATAGAGATCAGGGAGAGACAGAGTACCGTCCCAGACTTCAAGGGTGGGGCTCCAATTACGCAGGATGAGGAGATCTGATGCCGAATCAAGAACAGCCACAGGATAAGCAGGGAGTCATCACTCTAGGGTCTAAACAACTCAGCGAGAGTGAGGAGACTGCCTACAGGGAAAAGATTCGCAGGGCCAGCAGCGGCGGCATCAATGCCCACAAAGGCAATACACCAGTAGGGCATGTAGAAAAACCAACGATGCCTATTCTGCGCCCTAGCGGGAGCCCAGACTCAGTTCCGCTCTCGAACGATGTCAGGTCTGCTACGGGTGTTCAGCCACGGCCCCCAGGCTCGGCAGTTCTTAGACCGGATACTGTTGAGCAGTTGAAGAATCTAGGAGAAGCTCAGAAGAAAGCCTCTGAGGAGAAACAGGCCCTAGATGAAGATGCCATGAAGAAGGCAGTAGAGGAGGCCAAGCGGGATGAGATCTTTGAGGCCTTCGACTTCTCAGGACAGAATGAGGCCGAGAGAATCCTCAACAACAAGAAGCGTCGCAAGGAGATCGAGGGCCGGCTTGAGCCTATGAAGCTGGAAGACCTCATTATGCGAGATGAGGTAAGACAGCTGATTCCAATCGTACCAGGCAAGTTCGAGATAGTCTTCCGTTCCGTGACTCCATCTGAGAGTCTGTTCGTGAAGAAGTATCTCTACAAGGAACAGATGCCGAATGATGCCTATGCCTTGGAGAGATACTCACTTTGCATGCTCTGTTGCTCTCTGATGTCCATCAACTCTGAGAAGTTTCCAGACCACAGAGACATGAACGGAGAGCCAGACGAGAAGATGTTCGAGATCAAGATGAAGAGTCTGGTGCGGAAGTCAGCCTACATCGTGGCCGACCTTGGCGTGCAATACCAATGGTTCGACATCAGAGTACGGAAGCTGATGAGTCCGGACGACTTGGGAAATGGCTAGACACCGCTGCCGGGTGGGCCATGGCTAACGTCTTGTTTGACAAGACGCCTAGCTATCCCCCAGCGGGAAGTCTGAGAGAGGTACTGTTTCTGCTCGTTTGGCTCAAACGGCAGACTATAGAGAGAGAAAGGATGGCAGTATTGGCCCAAGGGTTGGCCAGCAAAGATAACCTTGAGCACCTCTCTAAAGCATACAGCAAGTTCGAGAATGCCTTCTTGCCATGGTTGAAGGATGCCACCATGGTTACTGACAAGAAGATGCTAGAAGCCTTGAAGAAGGAAACAGCAAAGGGACACATTCTGTTCAAGCCTATGGAAGACCCACGAACATCTATGAGAGCCAAGATGCAGCAACTATCGGCTCCAGACGAACTACGGTCTAGTCTTGCAGAAGGTGTCAAGAAACGGAAAGGACTGCGAAGATGAAGTTGGTCATCAAAAGTTTCGGGCAACATGTTGACCTGGATGACACTACTGCTGTGTCACATTTCCTACTGGTTCAGGATGAGCTAGGTAGGAATCTCCATCTACCAGTTCCACAAGAGACGGTGATGGAACTCACCCGGTTCATTTATGCCAAGTCTGGGACGTCACAGGAGCCAGCTCTGGGTGTGATAGACCCATTCGAAGGGCTTAGCCCAGAAGACAGAGAAAGGCTCATGGAGCAGGCTGAGAAGACATCTCTTCAAACTGCTCAGACTGTAGATGCCACTGAGTTCGGTGGAGATGTAGAGACAGAAGAAGTGCTCTCCGATGAAGAAATCCCACCTCAGCCAGATTTCAGCCACCTTCCAGACCCTGCAGACCCTGAATCCGAAGACGATGTGCCATCGCTATGATCATCAAGTCCGTATGTAACTCCTGTTTTCAGGGCTACATGTTACTTCTGCAGCCTGGGGACATGGACCTCATCAAGCAGATCTCTGACAGAGAAGGTCTCACTGTTCCTTGTCCTAGGTTGTGCGGAGGGAGGATCAACATAGTGAGTGGAGATGCCATCACGTCTATCCATTCCAAGCTGAAGGGCATCCTGAACATCAATAGCAAGGAGCTCTTTAGGGCCGTAATGGGTGCAGGTCTTCCGGATGAGATCCCAACTGACCCATTGGTAGTGGCTGCAATGTTGAACTCAACCAAGGTAATCGGCAGTGACGTCGAAAGCTCCAATGGGAATGTCTACGTCCATGAGCTGACGTTGGAGAATGGAGTCACTGTCCACTTAGGAGGAGGTCCTAGAGGCGCTAGAGTGGTGAAGCTAACTCGGCCAGTTACAAAGAAACCAGAGGAGAAGGCTCCATGAATGGACTCGGAATCATAGCGGAGGCGCTACTCAGGGTAGAGCACAAGCTAGACGCTCTGCTCACATTCATAGGAGTCAAGCCGATCCCGATGCATTTCATAGGGCAGAAGTGTCCAAGCTGCCTTTACAACATTGACTACCTGATAGATGTAGAGCATCAGCTAGTCAAGCGTCGGTGCAACTGCAAGACTGGAAAAATACCATCGACGATTTCCCTACTTCCCGTTGGAGATGACAATGCCAAAGCATCCCGCAGTGGTAGCACCCCAGAGCGAATCGGGGATCCAGAGTCAGCAAAATCGAGAGCCCTTGACCGTTCTGGTCGCCAAGCCGGTAGAGCTGGCTCTCGTAACGTACAACGATGACAAGGGCCAACAAGTGACTCAGTTGGTCATTCTAGGAACCTCGAATGTCCATCTCGTAGAGTCACACCTGCTGGGCTTGTCTGGCCCCAAGACCCCACAGGGTCGTGCAAGCAAGTGGCTACGAGACGGTATTTTTGCAAAGCTGAACAAGGAAATCCCACCCGATGAAAGCGAGGTAGTTTGAGCATGTCTTACGATCCACTAAAGATTCGTCCGAACAGGAACTTCATCCTCGTCCTGATGGACCAGCGCAAGGAGAAGGTTGGGTCCATCATCCTACCTGGCCAAGAAACTGGGGTGGAGAAGGTCACGGAAGGGGCTGGCACCATCATCAGAGTCGGCTCTGCCGATGCGCAGCACAAGCTGGGTCTAGAAGAGGGGATGCGAATCGTCTATCGATCCTTTCTGAAGCATGCCAACCCCGTCGATACTGACGAGGTATGGGGAGATGGTAGCCACAAGGAGTACTTCCTCATGTCCTCCGATGATGTGATTGCCATCATTCCCCCAGGAATGGAAGTAGGAGTATTCAGTGGTAGGCCACAGGTTCCGGAGCGTAGATGAACTTCCTGAGAAAGCTGAGAAGGTCTTTCTTCTTCTGGAGAATGCGGAGAAGTAATGCTGAGATCATGAGACGATCTATCCGCAAACTTCTACTGTCCTCTCTTCAGCCTTACCCCGAGTTGGACGTCGCCAAGGTTTGGGAATGGAACAGGTTTCTCTACACTGTATTCCCAAAAGAACTGATTGAGAGAGAAGTAAAAAACCTATTTCCCGAAGAGGTCACACTGAAAGTTCCGGAGGTTCTATGAGTGACTCAACTCCCACTGTCTTTTACGATGTAGATGCAGCCAAGGCTCTCCTAGACAAGGGGCTTCTGTTCGAGGTCAATCGCCGTGTCCTTCACCCATTTGGCTACGCCCTGGGTGCTAGGTTCAACGATGACGATGCCAAGCTAGAGCCTGGGAAATTCTTAGGGTTCTTTCTTACGAAGTCCAAGGACCCTGCCGGAATGCTATTCGAGGAAGAGACGTTCAAAGAGGCCTACAAGAAGTTCTTGGCCTTCCTCGACGAAGAAGGACTGAAGACTCTAGATGCTAGGAGCAAAGAACTTGGTTTCAGAGTCCAGGAACAGGTCCGACAGAGGGATACCAAGGAGTAAGTCATGGCATGGATCGGCTTCGGTCTAGACGACACATTGGTAACAAAGACCGCTCCTGTAGATGAGGAGTCGGGGATGATCAGCCCAGCTGCGACCCCAGAGGACGTTCCTACAGACGGGGCCATCGAGGCTGTATCCATGTTGGCCAATGAAGGGCACAGGCTCACCGTCTTCACATCCCGTTTCAAAGCGATGCCAGATTCCGAGAAGCAACGGCTGAAGGAAGAGATTGAGGCAGAACTTCAGCAGTTGGGTTTCCCTCCTATGGAGGTATGGACCGGGACGGTGAAGCCAGACCTGGACGCGTACGTTGGCAACGAGGCCATTACATTCGATGGCGACTGGCCCTTGGTGCTCGCCCAGCTCTACCACACGCTATCTGACCAAGGTCTGGCTCCCCCACCCCAAGAACAAGCAGACGAGGAAGGTCAGGACCAGGAAGGCCAACAACAGCCACAGGAGGAAGCGTAATGGACTCAGGAATAGCAACCATTGAGCCGGTGCAGGAATGGACTCCGGTAACACCTGAATTCACGTCTGACCCCCGCTCAAGAGACCCCGACCTTCTGTTGAAGATCTGCAAGCAGTTCAATGTGGAGTCAAATCCACGGTACAGATCTCCACGGCCAGGAGTGACTTGGTGCAACATCTATCTATGGGATACGACGTCAGCCATGGGCTGTGAGGTCCCACATTGGGTAGATGACAATGGAGCTCCAGTAGGAGTCGGCAAGGGCCGTGAGTTGGACGCAAACATGGTCTGTGACTGGCTCGTTCAGCATGGGGCTGATTACGGATGGACTCTATGCAGTGGTGATGACGCTGAGGCTGCAGCAAATCTAGGACAGGCGGCTATCATCACCTGGAAGAACCCATCAGGCGCCTCTGGACACGTTGCCATCTGTGTTCCTACGCCTCCAGAGGTCTCAGAGATTCTGTCGGCACAAGCAGGAGCAACCAACTTCGTCGGACAGCCATACACTCGTGGCTTTGGTATGCGGCCAGTCCTCTTCTACAAGCATGCATGAGACAGAAAACCAACAAGATCGATAGACGGCGTATCAACATCAGGATTCCTGCCGCCCTACTGGATTGGGTACGCCTCTACGCAAACAGGAAGAATACAACTGTGACCCAGGTCATTGTTAACAGCCTAACTGACCTGAAGGAGGAGTATGACGACTAAGGCCATACCCTCTCTAGGGGATGAGGCCGAAAGGCCATACAAGACCGTACAAGAGAAGTACGACCTACCTGTAGGGGGTAGAAAAGCACTCCTACAAGCTATAGAGCAAATCCTTGGCGGCGGTGGAGTTCAGAGGCTGGTGCTCAAGGTAGGGGACAAAATCAGAGTCTCTAGGAAAGTGATCGATGATGGTACCAGTGACTCCCTAAACGACTTGATACATGACGACCTGATGGATGCCTCCAGGAATGTAGTAATGGAGGAGTTCAGCCCAAGTCAGAATGACAAGTTGTCAGCTATGAGCTCGTTTGAAGTACTCTTCAGAGCTTTTCACCTTCTCAGCACTAAGCGCATAGATGGGAGGGTTGTAAAGCCTAGGGCAGTACTGGTTAGGAAGCTGAGGTCGATCAGAAACTGGTTGGAGGAACAGAGGCTGCTCACTGTGTTTGGGGTAGAAATCATTGAGCACCCAGAAATACCAGATGATGTTGCGCTAATTGTCTGCACAGATTCACTTGATGAAGAGGATGTCCTCTTCAGCCTGAAACTGAACATGGACCAACTTTGGAGGAGTCGATGAACCAGACGGAGCAAAAGCCTATTATCAAGAAGATCCTGGAGAGTGGCCTAGTGGACAAGGCCACTATTCAGATGATGGAGAAATGGGGAACTCTTCCCCCAGGCTCCAGTGACCTCGTGAAGGAGGATGCGCTCAAGGATGCTACTCAGGACGTTCTGCTGAACCTAGCATCTGACCTTAGCGACATCATCGAGAAAGAGCACACCATCAGAGAGACTGCTCTAGATCTCGAAAGGATTCGTTGGCCAGCTACTGTCACGATCACGAATCCAGAAGGAATGAAGGTCATAGCCACTGACATCCCCTCTGTCATGGATAGGATGGGACGCTACTATTTCAGACTCAATGACGTTCCAGAGTCCTGGCTTGTTCCTGGATACCTTCTTGTTCGGAGACTAGACTCCAAGAGGGTTTCACACGAGTACATCACGGAGTACGGAAAGCTGTACTCCAATGACAAACCAGTATGCTTCCAAGTCTCTACGAAGGCCCTGTAGGTAACCACGTAGTAGGAGGAACAACCATGCAACAATATATGACGTTCGGAGACGCACTCGAAGCCGCGAAGCAAGGCAAGAAGATCCAGCGCGCGGGCTGGAACGGCAAGGGGATGTGGGTAGCCTTCACGCCGGGCAGTGAGATTTCTCCGGCCGACGCGAGGCACGGGTCATCGCGGCTGCTCGCAAACGAGATCCTCGCGGCGCTCCCGGCCGGCGTCTCGACGGCATCGCAGGTCGAGGCCCGTCTGCGAATCTGCCCGCACCTGGACATGCGGGCGGCCGACGGCTCACTGGTGGTTGGCTGGCTCGCCTCGCAGACCGACATGCTGGCCGAGGACTGGACCGTCCTGCCGTGACTCCCTGGCCCTCCTGTTGGCTCTGCCATTCTCTTCCCGACACGAGGGACGGAGTAAGCATCTGCGGACAATGTGATCATGCCATCTGTGATAGATGCCGTGAGCAGGGAGTGTGTCGGTCTTGTGCTAGGCAGAATGCGAAGCCCCAAAAACTTGATACTGAAACCCTCCTAGACTGATATGGCCTTCACTCGAAACGAGCTTCTGGCAGAGATAGAGGAGAAATCCAAAGACCTTGAGGTCTTTGCCAGAGCTCGTGACGACATTCGTAGGCGAGTCACCGAGGTTCTAGACTCCCAAAGTCAGCTCACTCCGTTGCCCTCATGGTCTGGTACGGATGCTGTTCTGGGCTCTCTAGACTTGGCTTGTCATGCTATGGAAAGGACCATAGAGGAACTGAAGCTGATTCTAGACAGCATAGCACCCGAGCCATTTCTGAAGCTGGTAAGGAGCAGTGATGACGGCATCCAAAAATGAACTGGCTATACAGTCTATCCTGATCAACACCGGACTTGTACAGCCTATCAAATGCAAGTCGAAGGGCAAGCTGTTGGAGGTTCTCTGTAGACAGCTTCCAGGACAGGAGCGGGCTTGGCTAGCAGTAGTCAGAGACCTGCTAGAGCTGGCTAGTGAGAAGGACTTTGAACTTCACATCTGTAGGCGGTACGTACTGAAGAACAAGAAGCTAGCCTTTGGTTGGAACATAGGCATAGAGAGTAAGACTCTCAAATTGCTACCAGAAGTCATTGATAGCATCAGTGTGAATCTGGAGGAGTCAAAGCCAGACCTAGACGGGTACCAGACTCACGCTCCACAAAAGCAGAAAGTGCCCTCCCCTCCCGTACAGGCTACTCCTCAGAGCGCACAGCAGCACCATCGGCCGCTCCCTCCTGGCAAACACCCACCGCCAAGAGTCACCACTAGGAAGAGTGCTGAGGGTGAGCCTACTCGAATCCTAAAGCACAACGAAAAGTTCAATGTGGCTCAGGACACTATTGGAGCGGATGGCAAAAGAACCACAGTACTAGAGATGCCACTCCCTCATGTTACCCAGGATCTCAACAAACCAGACCACGAAGGTGGACGTGGTGCTAAGTACACATCAGGTTCTTAGGAGCTACAATGCCATTCGTATCCCCAAGAGACAACATGGTCGGAATCATATCTGAAGCGGATCCAGACTTCATTGCCAAGGCGACTCCAGAACAGAAGGAAGCAGTTGAACGTGCTGAGAGAGCCTCTGGAGTCATTCCCAAGGGAGTAGACTGGGAACGCCATGCCTCTCCTACAGAGCGCGAACAGCGTCGTAGGGAGTCATTGAGCAAGGAGAAGAAGGTAGATCCCGAACTGGAGAAAACTCTAGGAGGAGAAGTGGTGGCCAAGTACAAGATTGAGGTCACCTTCACCAAGAATCGCTCCACCATCCATACCAACCATGTGGGTATCCAAATCTGGGAGAGCGGCAAGAGATTCCATGGTGGTGGGGATGAGCTCATGTACTGGTGCAAGGATAACCGCGAAGACCGTGACAATGGCTGTTGGGCACCCATTCCTAGTGACTGCATTCAGAGTGGAGTAGCTATCTGCCCGAATTGCAAAATGGCCGTAAACGCGGACCTTCTCACCAACATGAAGATAGGGAATGTCTATATGGATACCTTGGCCGTTGACTTGGCCAAGACCTTCAGGAGTCTAGGCTCCAATGCCGACATCTACTTGAAGTTCCACAAGACGGACGTCCGCTACCTAGCGATGCTCAAAGACAAGGGACCAGATGTAGCCAGAAGGCTAAAGGGTATGGCAATCTATCCTCTGAAGAACATCATCACCGATACTCAGCATGGAGCTGACTTGGTGAAGAGGTTCAAGGCATTCATCACAGCGTGACAGCCTAGGAGATTCCATGTTCGAGCTATCTGTCATTGGGAGGAAAGAGAAGGTAGCTACGATCCGGAGTCTACTTCCATCCTTTGCTCAAGAGATGATGAAGATGGCTTTCATAGCCAAGAGGACGGAAGACAAGGTCAATCTTCACTTTGCCGAAGAGCCAAAGAACTGGAAGCTATTTGAGAAGAATCTCAAGCTCAAGGGTTTCCAGAAGGCAGTTCTGGAGCACCCTGAGTCAGATGAGAAGCTCAAGAACTACGTAAAGAACTATGGTGACTATCTTCGTTCCAAGAAGATAGTAGGCAGAGTCTCCAGCAGGACAAAGTTCAAGACATACACCATCAAGGAGCTCCAGGGTGGACGTCTGGGATGCAACTGCAAGGATTGGCAGTATGCACATTCTCCTCAAGCCAGTGGGGACTGCTTTCACATCAAAGATCTGAAAGCCAACATGAAGGAGAAGGTCAGCTCCGGTCCTTTGTTCCATGTAGCCCGTGGGGCTGGTCTAGCACTCCGATTCCACAAGAACCTAGAGGAAGGCCAGAAGGGTAGGATCGCAGAAATCAACCGTAGAAACGTCTATCTAGGTAGACCACTCGTGAGTGTAAAATGATCGACAAGATAGCGGCCCCTCCTGCTAGTGAAGCGAAGTCGAACGAGAAGAAGCATCAGGTCGATAGGCTTGCAGCAGAGCTTCTAGACCTCGATGAGGCTGTCTCTAAGATGGGAGCTAAGAAAATAGAAGCTGCTATCCACAAGCAGCTGAACACAAGTGAGGAGGGACCTCCTAGAGTGGTGATATGTGGAGCAGCTGGTTCTGGGAAGTCCACACTGGCTGGGGCTCTATCGAATGAACTTGGAGTCTCAACCTTCGACCTTGATGACTACATCAAGGGAGGATTCAGCCCGATCAAGAAGGTCTATGAGCCTGCCTTCATGGCGGCACTGATGGCAGTCTGGATAGACATGCCAGGTGACAAGGGATGGATCTTGGAACACGTAAGGGCTACTGACCCCCTTGTCCTTACCTTGATGAAGCCCAACTTTGCCGTCATAGTTGAGCCTGGAAAAGCGCACATTGAGCACACCGCTCAGGCAAGAAACATGGTAGGGTCTCCAGACCCTAGGCGTCTAAAGCGAGCTATGGATACCATGGAGGAGGCAAATAAGCAGTGGGCGGCTATTCCTTTTCCCGTATGTGCATCTGGAAAAGGGTGGAGGATGAAAAGACTGAATGGCTAAAACAGCATCCGGGATCAGGGAACCGCTCCCATCATGACCGGCTGCTGGCTGCGGTGTGCCAGCGGCACCGGGGCCCTTACGTGGGTGCATTTGCACTCCACAACTCTTTCTTGTGCCTATTTTCCCAGGAGTTTTGCGTGACGGAGAAAGCATATGCCAACGTTCTCAGAGCTGCAGCATAGTCACTCCCAAGCCTCATTCAAGAAGGCTGTGTTGACCTACCTCATAGAGCACATAGACGAAAACTTCAGGTCCGTTGCCGGAGGAGACCCCAAGAGCTACCTGAAGACAGATGATGGCAGAGCAATCCCGCAAGAAGCATTCGAGAACGTCATTACGGAGATCCTGTTGGTTGGACTATCAGAACAAGATCGTGTATTAGACGAACTCCTGCGGTCCAACCTACAACCAGTACAGATGGAAGAGGAGCTACTCAATGGCATCGGATCAGACGACACCGGAGCAGAAGCAAGTGGAACCGACTCAACAGGAGGACCAGAAGACGTTGGAGTCCCCACCACAGGCGGAACTCCCCCCAGTGGTCCAGGCAATCGTAGACCAGGCAGGAGGGCAAGCAACTGAGGTCGGTGAGGCACCCGACAACGTTACCCCTATCTCCAAGCCCAAGTTGGACAAGATGCAGATGAAGAGGAATCAGATCTTCATGGAGAGGGTTCGTAGGCACATCAATGCAGGAATGACCCAAGAGCAGGCCATCCAGGCTATTGCGAAGGAAGACTACGCCAAGATGCCACTTGACCAGAAGATTCTACGTCTGGAGAACATGCTCAAGGGCATGGCCAAGCAGTTCAGCATGGACAACCTCAACCTGCGTCGGAATGACGGTGCTATTGCTGACGCTTTCGACATCAACTACAGGGCCATTTCCAAGATGTTCAGAATGTTGGGCCTGACGCCAGAGCAGGAAAAGCAGTGCTCCTTGGAGGCTCAGGAGGAGTTCAACAAGGACCGTCAGAACAAGCTTGATGCAGAAGCCAAGAAGGCTCAGGAGGAAGTGCTCAAGGCCAAGGAGCAAGATGAGAAGGCAGTCATGGAGGCTGAGGCTGCCAAGAACCATCGGGATGTAGAAGCGGAGAAGAAAGAGGCTGAGGTAGAGCCACACGTTGCAGAAGGCGCCACAGTGTTCAAGGGCTAGAGGATTGACGAAACAACAGAGAGCTAAAAGAAAGGGCCCTCATGGGCCCTTTCTAGTTCTACCAACATCCTGGCCCTAGAGCTCGATCATACGCTTTAGCTCCCCAACACTGTGGATGGCTTGAATACCAGCTTCCTCCGCCACTGAGTCCACCGCCAGCTCTCCTACCTTCGATAGGAGCTGCTTGAATGATTCCATGCTGCTCGTGTTGATCCTATCTGCCATCATCTGGTAGTCGAGATCACCACGGAAGTCACGCATCCCAAAGGTAGTCTTCATCTGGTCAATGACTTGCTGGAAGGACGAAGCCCCAGTAAAGTCGATGGCCTTGAATTGCTCGAAGGCATCAAAGAGGGGCTTCAGGTTTCTGGGATTCAGCTTGTCCCTCCTACTCAGCATGCCCATGACGTTTGCTGCGGCTTCTCCGAGAGTCCGGTGCATCTCAACAGAGGCAGCCTTGACCCATTGCTGCAAGTCCTGTCTGAGCTGCATCTGGGCAGAGGCTAGAGAGGCCTGGTCTAGTGACGACATTTCTTCAGTCCCCTCTAGAGGACTGATCTTGAACATGCGCCACTCGAAGTGAAACATGGCTCTTAGCTTGTCCACCGGTGGATAGAGGTTGCGATTGCCGATTCTCTGTTTCTCTATCCACTCAGCTAGGGCTGCTTCCTTTACTGCCCTATCGTCACCAGACAGCTTCGAGAGCTCATGTACCCTGAGGGTGTCACACTGAGCATCCAAGACAGCCAACTGCTCTGTCTTGAGGTCTGGGTACTTCTCAATGAGCTCCGTTACAGCCGCATTCCACTGCTCTCGGAGACTGCCTATCTCATCGAGTACTTCCGGAAGAGCTTGGTAGTAGACGAACCTAGCCCCAGATAGCGGAAACTCCAGGGACTTCACTGCCAATGCTCTACGGGCCTGCCCCTCTATCGTTACTAGAGTCGCTGTAGCCTTCTTGGACAGGATGTACTTGTGGCCCAGGTAGATTGCATCCTGGTTGATGTTTTCAACCAGTAGGTCATCGGACCGGAGCTTTTTCTGAAACGTTGGTTTGCCGATGTAGAGGTCCATCAGCGTCCCACGGTTGAATAGAATCTCTGTGGGGCTCGCTGATGGACTCTCCACCGGTGTTGCTACTTCCTCAGGCATGTTCCTCCTCGGATGAGCTCACCAGATTGATCTTTCCTCCGATGGCCCCATACATCTTGGCTGCCCACTCCTGAGCTTCCTTCTTCTTCTTGAAGGGCCCAGCGACCTGCACAAAGGTCAGAGACTCATCTTTGCTGAGGTCTGGAGCTTGAGGGGGGACGTCAACGAACCACTTTTTCACCGGCATGAGTACTTCCTCCTAGTAGTTGTCTCCACGGACTTCGATGATCTTTGAGACAAGGGCTGTTTTACCACCTGGAATCTTCGACGCACCAACAATCTTCAGACCGTTGGCAGCATACTTCCTGAGAACGTCGATAGACTCCTCCATGAGTGAGGCAGCTTCCTTGCCGTCTAGGACAGCGAACTCCTTGGTCTTCAGAGACACCTTGCCGTCAGTACGCTTCTTCTTCTCCTCAGACGGCTTGTCTTTCTTCTCACTCTCGTCAACTTCGGTGTCGTCGATGACTACATCTTCACCCTTCTCATGTTCCTCATCCAAGAAGGTGGTATCCGGTAGCTTGCTGCCATTCCAATTCCCCATGACCTTGTACTTGCAGACCCTCATCTTCTGCTGACTGCTGTCATAGGGTACACAGACCACATCTGCTGGGTCAACCTTGCAGATGACGACCTTGGCACCGAAGTCCCTGGCGTAGTCGAGAGCTCCAACATGGAACCCTTCGTGGCAGGCCTCATTGGGATCGTCGGAGATGTTGTTCCTCGGCATCTCCATGACAGCACCAGGCTTGTTGAGGAACTTCCCGGTGTATTTGTCCGTATAGTTGTTGTTCACGCCCTTGTAGGCCAGGAAGCAGCCATCATTGGTAATGGGGATACCCCTGTGCTCCAGAAATCCCCAGAGTTGCTTCACGGATCTCCAAGAGGGATTCTTCTGCAACTTCTCCCAGAAGTTGAACATAGGGGTGGGGTCTTGCCCACTGTTGGCCATGGCCACCATACGCTCATTGATGTTTTCCGGGAGCGCTTCCTCGTTGTAGAAGAATCTTCCTTCCTTGACCACGAACTTGCCGTGGGCGAAGGTACTGAGACTCTTGCCGATGGTCAGGTGCTTTGGGATGTCATCCCATTTCTCCGCACGGATAGCAGCGCGAAGGGGCTCGAAGTTGGGTGTCCCTCTCTGGACGGTAATCGGCTTACCGTCCCAGATAACGGTGACTGAGTCATTCGTGAGGGTAAACGGAGGTGCTTCCATTTGGGGTGCCTTTCATTTGTCGACTGTTTTGATGTAGGTGATCCACAAAGGTTGTTCTTCTGAAACCAGTACTTGCAGCATGTACTTTTGGAGGAGAGGGTACTTCTTTTGGAGCTCCGAGAGTTGCTTGTCTGCTTCTAACTCATCTATGGTGTCCTTGGCTGACCCATAGAAGACGTCAAGGTCCAAGGCAGTATTGTTTAGAATAGACCTCTTCTTCCTCATCTTGGCTCTTGCAATCGCATAGTTTCTGAAGAACAAATAGACTGGATGTGTCTTTCCGAGTCCTTTCTTTAGGGTGTTTAGATCCTTGCCCAGAGCCGAGAGCCAATAGTACGTATCGCCAAGTATGGTGGACCAACGCCATACAGACAGAAACTCTCTAGCTTTTGGGGTCTCTGTTACAGACTTGAGAAACGACGTCCTCCAAGTATCGTATGGGATACCTACCAGTTTCTTGGGGTCTATTGGCTTTGTGCCGTTAGATTTGTAGCCGTAGATGTTTGGAATCGGTACTCCAAACATATCCCCTAAGGCCTGGTTAGACCTAAACTGGCGGTAGAAGTTGTACCCATTGACTTTGAAGTTGGTCAGAAGAACGTACACATCTTTTTCGTCCTTCGGATTAGCGTCGATCTCCCAATTGGAAGACCATGGGGCCGAATAGTAATGGTTGGCAGGTAGCTTGAGACGAAACCTCTTCCGTCTGTGCTTGGGGTCAACCTTCCTCTTCTCCCTGCTAGCTGGAACCCATGGAGCAGCCCAGGCCATGTCAGACAGCTTGACAATTGGGGCTCCATCCAAAGCAGCTCCTAGGAGCAGTTCGTCGAGCTCTTTTCTGACGTCATCCCAACTTACGTTTGGGTCTTCTCTCACAATTAGAATATCGGTGTAAGAGAGATGGAACCCTCTTATGTTTCTGGTATCATCGTCTTTCAGGATAAGCTTCGTGTAAGATGATACCTTCACAGAGCTAGTCTGACGCCCATCCATAACGAACTTGAACAGCTTGGGTTGATGCTTACTATCAAACCCAACTGTTGACACCATCCAATCCTTGTAGATTTTCGGGATGGGTAGGCGCATTTCTCGTAGTACTATTGACCTGAGTCGTTTCTCCCATGAGGTGTAGTTACCAGTTGCAATCTCAGTCAGGGAGTGGGTAACGAATTCATCAACCAGGTCATTGAACTTCTTGATCAGAGCTTCTTTGGTGGGGTCATTGTACTTCAATTCCTCACGCGAAGCCGCAATCTCCAACTCTCCAATGTTGAAGTAGAGAGCCCCAGATAGGTTCTCCAGGAAGGGAGAAATACCCTCTTCATCATCTGTCCCAAACTTGGAGTTGTGAGACCTCAGTTGAGACAAGTTGATCCTGTAGGGTATGCATCCCATTACAGCTACCCAGCCGTCACCGATAGTACCCTCCCTATCTCCACTCTTGTAGATCCTTCCATTAACGAGGGGAGCTTGCGATGGTGGCAAGACCGGTAATGGGACATTGATGTCTGGAAGAGGTTTGAAAAACACGAAGAGCTTCTGAGCCTTCTCCGTGAACTCCCGTACGTCATCCTGTTTGATTGCCATCTGTATGGCAATACCAGTTTCGCTACCACAGCTTTCCTCATGGAGCAAGTCTATGACACCCTTCTCAGACTTTTCCAGAGCTGCTACGTAGGTCTTCTTCGTGCCACCATGGTAGGAGACAATTGTGAAGGTGTCAGAGTAAGCGAACCCACTCTTAGACCCAATACCCAACATCCCAACTGAGTTGTCGCTGTTTCGCTTTGTGCTAGCTCCATACTGCGTGTAAACAGCGAAAACGTCCTCTTGAGATAGCCCAGCTCCAAAGTCCCTAATGGTAAGTGTAGGGTCTAGGTGTGTAGGTAGTGTAACCTTGATAGGCAGGTCTGGTTTCCCTGCATCCCGGTGGGCATCCCAAGCATTCGAACTGTATTCTCGGAGGACGGCCAACACCTTGTCTGAGTACAAGGTGTCTCGGAGAATCTTCATGAGGTGTGCTTGGTCGTTCAGCGAGATGCCGAAGTTGGCACTGGCACCCAGCCCATGGGAAGTAACCTCACGAGGCTTGGAATTCGGAATCATGAGGTTCCTTACGACCCAACCTTGGTAACGTCGATGATCTCCATCTCCTTTGCATCTCCCCCGGTCATCTTTCGCTGACTGACCTTACCTAGTGCTTCTTCTAGGTTTTTCGTCTCTCTTAGACACTCCTTGCCAGAGAATCCGGAAACGACTTCGATCTTGGATTCCCCACCAGGGGAGACCGTGACCTTGATGACTTTCATGTTCCTACCTTTCTAGTAGTGAGCCTTACAGCTCTATCACTCTCTTGGGAGACTCTGAGACCCGAGCTTTCTCCGTCTCAGATATTTTTGGCTGTGCCTCATACTCTTGCTCCCACTTTTCCCCAAGGTACATCCTTGGAGGTAGAAACCCAGAGCATGGGCAGAGTCCTGGACTTCCTATACCAACACAGCACATGCCCCCAGATCCTGGGTTACAGTGGTCCTCTCCTATGTGACCACATTTGGCGCAGATGATTGGGTAGAGAGACTCGTCTAGGTCTTCTTCTGACATGGAATAGATCCCTGTTGGGCTAGATGCGGTATTCCAAACGTCAGATCTCGATGAGTCGGCCATGCTTGATCTTGGTTGTAGCTTTGGCTGCTGTTTTGGAGGCCCCAGTAGTAGCCTCTCCAACGTCTTCTAGGATTGGAAGCTCCTCCCCATTCTTGAACTTGGTTAGGATGTCATCGGCATCCTCCGAGATCTCTCTAGTGTGCTTGCATGCTTTTTCGTTGGAAGGCCCAGGACAGAAAATCCAGCCTGGACAGTTGCACCTAAGAGCGCCAGTGTCTTCCAGACGGGTCTCATAGATGATTGTCTGCCCACCCCGTGGCTTACTTGACCTGAACGCCCATGTGAAGATGGGTTCTTTTACATCCTTCTTTTTCTTTGGCATTGTGTCTACCTCTATTTGGCGCTTTGGCCCTTCAGACGCCTCTTGGTTAGGCTCTCCACCAGAGATGAGTTCATCTCTGAAGTTTGGATGAGTCTCCAAGAGTTCGCGCATCATCTTCTCGACTTCGGATAGAAACCTAACATCCCCAGCCTTTCCTGGTGGCCTAGGAGAGGCAGATGTGCCATGTTTGACCATCAAGATCTTTGAGCTAGAAGCTCGATGCTGCCATTCTCTAGGACCTTGCGCTTAACTGCGTAACCCTGAGCCTTCAGCTTCCTAGTAGTCACCCTAGTAGCGTAGTCCTGCATGAGACTGTTGCGCTTGTCGAGGTTGAAGTCCATGTCATCGTAGTGCATGACATACCCACCCTCATCCGTCCGTTCAAACCCCATGTCGTTGTAGGCATGCATCTTGGACCTGCTGAATGACTCTTTGCGGACGACGATGTGAGCCTTCTTTCTGGCTGCTGCATCGTAGCCCGTAAGGGTCACAGCGGTATCGTAGACCTCCACTGAGCCTTCTCCGAAAACTTCCTCCAGAGAGGCAATCAAATCCTTCTCGTTCTTCTGTAGGGCATTCAGCTTGATTTCAGCAAAGTGACTCATGGCTTTCTCCTAGGTGAGGGACGGCTGCCCGGCTATTGCCGGGCAGCCTCGAACTCAGTCGACCTGCATCGCTCTACGCATGTTCACTACTCTGTCGCCTTCCTCCTCAATACGTGAGTTGGCAGGACGTGCTCTGCTCTCACACCATTGCCTGGTTGCGTTGATTTGTTCCTTCATGGTTTTGGCGAGGGGATTCGTCTTGCTGAAAGCGGTACGTAGGTCATCCTCTGAGATGTCCCTAGTACTATTTCCCTTCTCCTTCTTCTCCGTGAACCAGTCGTGGAAGGCAGTTGTAAGCGCATCATCCACTCCCGTCTTGATCTCCGCCCCAGTGAAGTCCTTGGTGGCCTCTTCTGCTAGAGCATCGATATCGATCTGGTCACCGATCAAGTGACCCCTACCAACTCTAGACAGGTGAATCCTGAGGATCTCTTTACGTTCCTCCACATTCGGGAGGTCCACAAAGAAGATCTCATCGAATCTCCCTTTGCGTAGTAGCTCTGGTGGCATCTTGGAGATGTCATTGGCCGTGGCGTAGACAAATACGTGGGAAGTCTTGTCCGACATCCAGGTCAGCAGAGTACCCAGAACCCTCGAACCGACACCAGAGTCACCAGCCCCGGAGCTAGATGCTTGCACACCCTTCTCAATTTCGTCGATCCAGACGATGCATGGGGCTAGTGCTTCTGCCGTCTCAATAGCTCTTCGGATGTTACCTTCCGATTGGCCAACTAGGGAGCCGTACATCTTGCCCATGTCGAGGCGTAGCAATGGTAGACCCAACTCCCCACTGATGGCTCTGGCCGTGAGAGTCTTTCCCGTTCCAGGAGGACCCAGCGTCATTGCACCTTTCGGAGGAGTCAGCCCAAACTTCTTGGCCTCGTCAGAGAAGGCTTCCTTGCGCTCTCTGATCCATGCCTTGAGGTTTTCCAGCCCACCGATGTTGTCGAGCCCATTCCTAGAGGCAGGAATGTACTCCATCAAGCCTGACTTCTTGAGGGCCAAGCATTTCTCTTCTAGCACGATTCTAGGATCCCATATGCCCTGTTCTTCTTGAGCAACGGTTGGGTCCCAAGCACCACGGGTCTTGGACAACCGAGGTCTGATGATGGAAAGGGTAATGGCGTTTTCTGCCTCCATCGTTGTGAGGCCCAATGCGGCATCCACTAGATGCTTCCTCTGCTCCACAGAGGGTACGAACTCAGGTGGTAGCTTAGAGCCCTCCACGATACTCGTGATGTACTCATCCAACTGAGCGGCCCTTGGTAGCCTGCTCTCTAGGAGGGCAAATTCCTTCTCTACCTCTAGTGGTAGAGCTACCGTCGGTGCCGTGATAATGAGCATTTGCTTGTTGATCTTGAACGATGGGATGACGTCCAAGAGTTTCACCTGGGCCAGGGGCTCCTTCAAGAAGTGGTGGAAGAGCCTAAGGATGACAATGCAGCCCTTGTCCATCTTCTTCATGTGCTCCAGAACTCCAAGCGGCCCTTCTGTGTCATCGATAGGAGCTGCCGACTTTCTGTCCTCCACTAGGCCCGTCCCCTCGGTCCAAGTGTAGAGCTTGCGGTTCAGTGCAGACGATGCCAGCTTGATCTCACGTTGGGTGCGATTGTCCTCAGAGGTAACGAGATAGATGGCAGGGTACCCTGCCCGTCCCTTCTCGTAGATAGACCAAGCGGTCTCTGATGTCTGCAGCTTGTTGATTGCCTCATCGATCTCTTCTTTGGATGCCATTACTTCACTCCTTGCTTTGGTGGTAGGAGATCCCAGAAGAATTTCCTCTCAGCTAGGAGAGCCTTTTCTCTGGTACGGTAATAGATGAGCATTCCCTTTCTACTGGGCCCAATCATCCCTGTTACTGGATGCAGGCGTATAGCTAGAGTAGGGTCGTATGCGGCCCTTACGGTCCAACCATTGTGAGATGTTCCCCTCTCAAACTCTACCGAGGAAGCTCTACAGACTTGGGCTAGCTCACCACCCATTTCCTTGGTCAGATCCAGAAGCTTGTCATCGTACACAGTCTCTATGGTGCCATCAGGGCCAATCATGAACTTACAAGTCTCTTTCATGGTCTCCAATCAGGTTCGTAGTACTCAAGAGCTTTTCTTGCATGACAAGAAGCACACAAGCAGACCTTGCCGCAATTCCGCTTGTAGCATCCTCTAGCTGCAGATAGTTTGAGTGCACTTAACATGTGGGCTCTAGCCTTAGTAGCTTTCTCACTTCCATTCAATGTGTGGAAAGAGAATGGTCGGCGCACCCTCAAAGGCCGTCTCCCATATAAAGATCCCGTACTCGTTGGTGTCATTGCTAGCTAGCTCGGTCTTCTTGAAGCTTGGGCGCCCTACAATCGGGATGAGGTACTTGAGTTGTCTATGAGACCAAAGCGTCTTGGTTCTATCTTTGCCACCGAAGAAGTTCATCTTCAGCAGGAATGCCACTACAGTTCCTTTTGGGGTTCCTGTTAGCACACTCAGGATGTGTTGCTCCGCACAGCTAAAAGGTGGGTTCCCAAGGATGAGACCAGGATCAGAAAGCCCCCAAGTAACTAGAAGTGACGGCCAATCTCCAGAGGTAAAGTACGCAGCCCCAGCGCTCAAGCAATCTGCCTCACACTCTGCTCGGAGATCTATCGAGAAAATTGGGACAGTGGGCCATGCCCTATGTGCGGCCCTTACGAAATTGCCACTACCAGCAGAGGGCTCGACTATGTAAAGAGGAGCCTCGTACAGGGTAGCTAGTCGATTGCAGATCGCATCTGCTAGACCTTGTGGAGTTGGATAGAAGTCATTGTCCGTACGCTTAGTTCTACCCTTGTTGGGTCTGGGCATCTGCCTTCCTATTCTGGATCCTACGCTGAATACATTCTACCCAAGCAACCGCTACTGCAGCCACTTGAATGAGCTCAGTAGAGAGTTTCGTCTCATCAGATTCCGCCATGGCCTCTGCCACTTCTTCAAGAAGAATGTGCTTGTAGGTACCCTTTTTGTCCTTGAACGCAGCTTCGCAGAGGCCCCTAGCCCTATTGGCTGCCTTGACGTAGCCATCCCCACCAGTACCATCGGGCAAGTTCTGGACCCCCCATTTGCGATCCTGCCGCAACCTCTCCTTGCCTACTTCAACTAGTGTATCGATAGTGCTGGGACCCATTCCAACGAATCGCAGTACAAAGGCCCTAATCTCTGTTAGGGCCTCCATATCCAGGCTGCTGTTGAGAGTCTCTCTGGCCAAATCGTCACGGAGCTTGCTGACCTCAGCTTCAAGAGCTAGAACCTTTGTTTCGTCTTCATGTGAAGCGGGTTGCTGAGCCATTAAGAACGCCTTCCTTCCACTCCTCGTCGATACCCCACAGCTGCACTAATGCCATCTTGAATCGTCTCGAATTTCATCACATCGACGAGGCGGCTGAAGATGTTATCAACTGTGCTGTGCCTCGTAATGATGATTGCCTTTTCGTAAGCAATCGCCATTCCTAGTTCTGTGAAAGCCCCCTTTGCTCTTGTATCATTGATAAGGAAGAAGAGGTCACAGTTCTGTACCCCTTGGAAGTCTAGGACGGCACATCTCTGTAGGAAGTCTTTTAGACTCTCCCCAGATTCCCCTTCTGTTTTCTCCTCTGTCCAGTCGTGGGAGATCGTGAATCCCAAACTGCGAAACTGCTCCATTACTTCTTTGGCCTCTTCTTTGTTGGCAAATGATGTAGATACGTACACTCTCATCTGTAGATCCTTTTGGGTTAAGAACTATGTCCGCTACCTTGTGCCAAATGAGGCCCTTGTTTTGCAGCCTTCTCTTTGGCTCTTAGGTCCAGCCTCTTAAAGCTGGATCTGAAGTTGGGACAGAACTCGTTGTTGGCAAATGGCTTACAACCCCTGTGCTCACCTACGAACTCATCCCTCGCCATTTTGGGTTTCTTTGAGGATCCAATATGAGGGAAGTAGAGGAGTAGAGAGGCCCCACAGGCATGGCAACACATCTCCAGTAGCTCGTACCCCTGCTCTTTCCCGGTTTCTTCATCCGTCATGAAGTGCATGTGGACGAATGGGAGTTTCTTGGGGGAGGCTATAGTGGAGAATAGATGAAAGGCATGCCCACAACCCAGAACCTCTGCGGCCATTAGTCTTCTCCTATTTCTATGACTCGTTTTGGAGTCAAGTCTTCGTTTACCTTTTCTGGTGCATTCTTGCTTCTTTCCCTAACTACCTCCTGGCGCAAGACTCTTTCTGGACTTACAGAGTCCGGTAGGCGGGCTGCCTCCTCTGCGATCTGTCGATCCAAGGCCTCTCGTATCTGAGCCATATCTGACATGATGTTAGCAGCTGGCTCAGCTTGTACGTCGGCCTCACTAGCTACTTCTCTATTTCTACGTCTCCTGCCTTGTCTTCCAGTCCTGTTCAGATCTTCCAGGTGTTGGGCGTTCCTAACCCTCTCTTCTTCTGTCTCGACTTCTGCCTGCAACGCTTCGGCAGGAACAGTCACCTCTCCCTCAGATGTCAGGTAGGTAACCTCTACGTGGCCTCCTACTTGGAACCCTACGGTCCTACCCTCATTTCGGAGCTCTATGGCTCTAGCCTCATCCCAGATGTTTTGGGGAACATCTACCATGTGTACTTGTTTACGGTAATGCCTGGCCGCTCTGACGCAGTTGGATGTACCGCTAGGCATTCCGTTCCACACGGCCAGTAGGGCATCAGCACGAGAACACATCCACGAGTTCCGGACTTGTAGTAGGCTTGGGTGGTAAGGGGCCCCTGGAGTGATTACCATTGTTGTCTGGGCTTTGTTCAAGAGCGACCTATAGTGCGCTCTGGCTTCTGGTGGCCACTTCACGTCGTAGCCATCAAATGGAATAGCCGCAGTGAATGGGACTCCATCCCGAATACAGATCTCAGCTGCCCATTGGTCTACCCCGAGAGACATTCCCACTATTACGTGGTCTGGGCTCAGACGCATGATACCTTCGTCTAGGGCTTGGTACACTGCCTCGTAAACTGGATTTGGGATTTGGTAGCCACCGACCTTGGGGGGTCGGTGGCCTGTAATGGCTAGTATCACCTTGAGCCTCTTCTCATCTACTTTGGTAGTTTACCAGTGTAGAGCTTCGTCATGTATCTCCAAACAGTGCGATTGGAGAAGAAGTAGTAGCCATTGTTGAGCTCTAGCCAGCCAACTAGCCTAGGCTCTTTGTACCCTTCTCTGATACTATAGGCGTCTTCAAGCATAAGTGACTCCTTTAGCATCAGCCTATTGTAGGGAGTTCGTAGAAACATCCCTACACGCCCTACCACTTCCTCCAGGTCGTCCTTTCTGCACAGAAGATAAACTGGCTGCGTCTCTTTTGGGGGTAGTGGTTCCGAATCCAAAAAAGGCTCCCAATAGACGGGGAGCTGTAACTCGTAGGTGATGAGGTTTTTCGCATCTCTTACTAGTCCCTTCATTGCGAGCGGGACTGCCCCCCATTCGAACTCGGATGATCCCATGTAGTCGTAACCATGGATATTATCACGAGTTTCCTTAGCAGATGCCTCCCACCGTCCATCTGCAGTTAGTTTCCAGGCCTCCTTTGGTTCCTTCAAAGGAAGGTGGGTTTTTGTGAGTCTCTGTACTAGCCACGAATCATGGTGGAGCATGGTTTCTCCTACAGCTCTGGGTTGATACACTCCTCTACCTTTTTGTCTGTCCTGGTCTCTACGTAGGCGGCAAAGTCGAGTGCGTTGGTATCATCTCCTTGGGAGACATACCTACGGTCTTTGTACTCAACCTTCCAAACCTGAGGAAACTTGGTAGGGTCAGCCAGAGCAGTCTTCATCTCCTTTGTTAGCCCAGAGGAGACATTGCTGATGAATACCAGTTCTCCTCTAGAATTGTACTGCCAAAGGCTGACACTCTTGATACCCAATCCGTAGCGCTCCTTCGTAGAACGTTCACCATGACCAGCTTCCGGATTCCAGATGGCGATGAAGTCATCCTCGAAAGTGGGCTTCAGCTTCGCGCAAACAGCTGCAGGACGGTCTGGCTTGCCTTTGAAGTTGTAGGCCTTCTCCCCATATGGAGTCTCTGGGTCGATGACTACAAAGCCTTCCCACCCTAGCTCCTTGGCATGAGTTATAGCGCTGTCTGGGGTGTGAAAGACTAGCACATCGTTGGGGCGGAATGCCCTATGGTCCCATATATCCCTTGTAAGATCCTGGATGAGTGAGTAGCGCTCACGGAAGGGAACTTTTCCAACCAAGTCCTGGCCATTCCAGAAGGCTACATCCCAGCAGTAGAAGAAGGGGAAGATGCCACTGACTTCCATATCCTCAATTGCCTTAGGAGTCAGGCTCTTGATGTAGGATTGAGCCAGGTCGAAGCGTTCCTTCTCACCTACCTCTACCACCAACTCTCCTAGCAGAATGGAATTCTGAGGAAGGTGGCCTTGGACTGCTTTCATGATGTGGGGGAAACGGTCCGCCCATGTGTACTGCGTATGCTGCTCGTCGTCGTGCTGTAGCAGCATTCTCCTGGAGAACATCTTCAATTCTCCTTTGGAGTTGTTCACGAGGATCTTCATCATCCCATTGCGCTTGCGAGAGTACCAAACACGCTCTGCCAGCGCCTTCTTAGTGATGGCTGCCCCCATAGTGTTATCTGGCTTGTAGAATGATAGAGACTGGGGAAGATTGTCGAAGTCGATCTCTGTATTCACTTCCGGGTCTAGGACGATGAGGCTCTCACCGATCTGCCTCCATACCTCCCGGTAACCCTCCCAGTTCTTCTTCCTGCACATCTCCTTGGCCAGATACAAGGCATACCCTTCAGGAGAAATCTCGTTGGCCTTCCCTATGTTTACTCCATCGGCAACTGTAGTTGCCGTCTGCTCGGCCCCGTCCTGGATACCCCAAGTGGTAATGACCCGGGCTCCCTCAACACGGACCCGCCATATCCTTGTGGCATGACGTGTATTGAATTGGTGGAACTCTCGTTCTGTACTTCCATCCCATTCAGCATTTCGTAGAGCGAAACTTGCAGAGTTCATGTACGTTTCCTTTCATCTTCCTTATGCCAAAACCATTGGCTACCTTTGAGTGAAGTACACGTATGACTTGACTAGATGTTAGAAGGTAGTATTTTGCTTCCATGCCAGACCAGTCAGCCGAAGCGCGGTCAGAAGTCTCTCTTGTCCTTGGTGAAACGTTCAAGAACAAGTCTCAAGCAGAAGTCCTTGCCCTCTTCGATGAGGAAGTTGCAAGGTTCTCCAAGTTCATGGAGAACCTAACTGACTGGAGAGCTCAGGGTCCCCTGAGCGATCCAGAGAAAGTCCTCATCAAGACCTTTTTGGTTCACAAGTACCGTGAGAGGTTCTAATGCGAGCAGAAGTTGTCCAGATCCGATGCGATAGGTGCAAGCGGACAGAGCTGAGAGCTCCAGACAGCGTTCCGCAAAAGAGTGAACCCGATTTCCATGCCAGGCTCAAGGGAAGGGAACTGATCTACGAGGATACCTGTACGAGGTGTGCAGAGGCCCTCAACAACATCTGGAAGGCTCTAGAGGAATGGGATAGGCCCATCAACCAACCATTCGGCCCAACTGTGAAGATCCCTGAGAATGGTGCTGCTCCTCTTGTGCCAGCTCCAGACTACACTCCTCCCAAGCCGCATTCCCAGGCTGCTGCAAAGAAGTAGAGCCCGGTCCGTCCCCCAGGGCTTCGAGGCGGTCTCCTTGCAGGGAGACCGCCTTTTCTTTGAGTCGTCAGACGGCTGGACACCCGTACTTGCACTCGTCCTCGACTTGAGTCACTTCCTTGCGTCCGGTATAGCTCTCAAACTCTTTCTTGGTGAGCGGCTGCAGTGGGGAGTTCTTCCTGCTCTTCTCCACATATACCGTAGTACCCTTCAGGTTCGGTAGCTCAGCAACCAGTTGGGCTTCCATTTCTTCCTCGGACAGGCCCTGAATGTCGGCAGGAAGATTTACGGTGAATGACACTGCGTTGTCTGCAAAGAGCTCTTGCAGCATCGCTTGTACCTTGAGGCTCTTCTTGAAAGGGACTTCGAACTGTCCTTCCAGAATCGATGGGTCGTAGCCAGCTGCTTTGACCTTTCCTACCAGGGAGTCCTCACACCTGAAGACTACAATGCTTGTATCAGGTGCATCGTCATCCTTGATGACATCGTAGCCTTCTTCTCTCTTTACCTTCAGTTCTTGGTCCATATCACTGTAGCGGACCAAGCGCTTGAAGTATGGAAACAGCATTGCCTGACCACTGTTTGTCGCACCTGGAAGCGCTGACACACTCCCAACTGGAGCGAGAGCAGTGGTTTTGACCGGAGTGGGGATACCCAACTGAGCTGAGTAGGAAACTGCTTCCTTCTTGATAACCTGTGCTGCCGTCCGTAGGAACTTGCGAACGTCCTCACTCTCGTAGCATTCAGAGTATTTCAGACCCCACCGAATGGCTACGAAGCCGTGGAACCCAGTGAAGCCGACCCCAATGCGTCTGTTGCGGTCTACTACTTCACGTTGTCTCTTCTGAGGAATGTCACCGAAGGTAGCCCTGATGAGGAACCTGGCCATCAGGCGGAATGCCTCCAAGGCTTGGGGCATGGGTCGTTGAGCGAAGTTCTCCAGATTGACGTGCCCAAGGTTGCAGTTTTCCCACATCTGGAGACCAATCTCCCCACATGGATTTGGGCAGTACATCTTCTCTGGCTCTCTCTCACCCTTCGAAGCAAGAGAACGATTCCAGAAGCCAGGCTCGCCATTCAGCCTCTTTCCTAGAATGACTGCTCTCATTACCTTGCGTGCATGAGCATCTTCGTGGTTGTAGGCGGCCAAGAACTCATCATCAATCTCAACGGAGATGTTGGTTGTCCAGTGAGCTCCATCTTCACGCTTGATGTTGATGAACTTGAAGATACCAGGGTCCTTCCAGTACTTTACGGACATACGAGAGGAGCGACGCTTGCCTCCGGCAATGACGCAGGCAGCTAAAATGTGATCGAGATTCATGCAGTCTTCCCAATCAAGCTGCCTGCCATAGCAACCGTTCACATGCTTCACGAAGTCTGACAGCATTACCACTAACGGCCCAGGACCACAGGCGGTACCCCCAGATGACTTCAGAGGAGAGCCTCGCTTCCTGATTTCGGACACATCGATGGAAAGAGTCACCGGGTCTGGCTTACCAGACCCTTGCAAGTCAAACGCTGAGTCCAAGATCATGCCTACTGCTTCCCACCACCCCTCTCTGTCATCACCTACCACTAGCGCATTTGTTCCTTGTACTCCGTCATGCTTCGAGAGTAGATGCGCGAACTCGTGGTGATCTGGATGACTCTCACTACAGACGATATGGAGATCCACCGTCCTCTTCACAGACGGCATCAGCTCCAAGTAGCGGTCTGAATAGTTGGACCCAACCCCACCCCCCTGCATCAGTTCGTCGAAGAGGAAGGTGAAGTGGACTGCCGGGGCATTCTCATCCCATCCACTACCGTGACAGTTGAAGAGGAACTGTCGTCCTATCTTTCCGCTACTACTCAGGTGACGACCGGCGGGCAAGATGTCGAAAGGAAACAAAAGCCCGGTGAGCTTTTCAGCTTCACCGGGCTCTATGAACTTCTCATCGACCAGGTTGAGATTCCCCCCAATCACCCTCACCACTGACTCCGGCCATGTTTCACTTGAGCCATCTGGTTTACTCTGGCTGTAGCTTCTCTTGTAGACGGTCTCTCCGATTGGTCCCCATGGAATCCTAGCACCCTGAAACTTGGCGGGTAGTTCGACCTTGACCATACGTTTTCTCCAAAGGCAGAAACTCCTCTGGGCGCCTAAGCACCCAGAGGAGGGCTAAAGTTCAGGTAACAGGAAGTTGCCCTGCAGCTGCAGGTTTTACGAGGCGCACTTGGACGTCCCCAATGCGTGGGCTCGACGTTGCTTTGCAGAGCTCGGTCGAGGTTCGTCCGTTGTACCACCGGCGCTAGCTCGTGCCAACTGTCTCATTTTTTCTCTACAACGAGAAGGTCACCGGACCAAAGTTAGGACTGCGAGTCCGGTGACCTTCTTGTGCCATCATGCTCCTTCTTTTTTCTGCCGTGTCTTGAGTTCCGCACGGGCCTTGGAGATCAGCTCCCTGGCCCGACGAAACTCCTCTTGATCCCCACTCTGCCTCACAGAGCGCAGGAAGAGGTTCGACATCCAGCTCTCCGAGATATTGAAGTCGTTGATGGAGAGCAACTGCTGGAATGCAAACCCCCTCACCAGCTGCTGGTCTTGCTCGGACATGTTACTTGTGACGGCCATCAGCAGCTGGATGTTGACCCCACTTCTGTTGGTAAAGCCTCTCACCAACTTTTGGTCCTCCTCCGTCATATGATACCTCTCCAACACTTCCGTCAACCTCTGCGACGGGATGCTGGAAGGGAAGGACAACGTGTCCTTCTTCATGAGGTCTCGGAGGAGGCTGGACTGCCCATCAGTCAGCATCCATACTCGGCACAGGAACTTCTGTGCCGGATCGTACAGGTCCTCCTCGGTCATCTCGAAGATGACTGTTTCATCAACTCCCAACATCCCCCTCACCCTCTTGATGACCTTGGGCTGCGAACCGTGCAGGATAGGGTTCCTACCCGATTTTGCGTTTCGCACATGAAGTTGGTTCTCCAACCCCAACCCCACAAGCCCCACTACCTTTGCTACGCCGGCAACCCTTCTTGGGAACAGCATGCCGGCTGCTGCGACGAAAAACGGCAATGCGAGGACCATGTGGTGCCTCCTTAGAAGCCTTTCATAGGCTTACCAATTCTTATGCCGAAGCATTTCTTGGACTTGCTATACTAGGGGGTGGTATCTTAGACGGCATCCCAGAGGGCCTAGGACGACATGCTGAGCTCTACCGATGTCTCACAGATGTTTGCCTCCCAGCAGGGTGCCCTAGCCCAGCAGGTGGCTTTTTCACAGCAGATTGGGGTCAATGCCCCTGTATCTGGTGGCTTCATGCGCCCCCCTCCCAGCTTTCCTGGGATTGTCCCTCCTCCTCCAGTCTTCAGCTATGCACCCAATGGTCTTGGAAGAGGGTATGAAGGCGGAAACAGGTTTGCAGGCTCCGTGATGTCAGGCCTGGGTGGTGCCGCCTCTCTTACTGGTACTGGCCTAGGCATCGCATCTATGTTCGGTAGGATGGGGGCCATAGCCCCACTTCTGGATCCTATTGCAGGCGGCATAGCTGGCTATGGAGGTATGGGCGTTGCCGGGGCTCTAGCAGGAGCCGCACTTCCTATCGGCCTTGCCGCTGGTGCTGGGATGGGTGTCCACTCATTCGTGCATGGTGGCCAGCAATTCTCAATGATGAATCGTACTTTGAGTCAGAACTTCCAGTTCTTGAATCCGGCCTCTAGGTCTGGTCAAGGCTTCGATAGAACAAGTATGGAAGGTATCAGCTCAATGATTCATCAACTCTCCCAGGTCCCAGACCTGATGACCAATTTTGATGAACTCACAAGGCTAGTTCCGAAGCTTCGTCAGATTGGCACCATGCAAGGAGTGAGGGGAGCCAGCGACTTCTCAAAGAGGTTCAAGGAGCAAATTCAAACTCTTCGAGAGATGTCTAAGGTTCTAGGCACGACTATGGAAGAGGCTGCTGACTTCTTTGCCCATTCCAAGTCTGTAGGGTTTAACAGCACGCAGAAGCAGATGCAGAATGCAATGGCCGTTCAATTCACTGCATCCCAGACCGGTATGCAGAACGGTCAAGTAATGCAGATGCAGCAGATGGGCGCCAATATGGCGACGTCAATGGGAGTACGTAGAGAGGTTGGTGCGACTGCCATTACCAATATGGCTCAAATGCTTCAGAGGGGGGTAGACAGAGGTGCTATCAAGCAAAGCCTACTGGAAGACATCACGGGGCAGCAGGGCGCAGCTGCTATTGGTGCTGGAGCTGGGGTATTCACGAATCTAGTATCTCAGCTTGGGCAGAGTTCTTCCATGGGTGAGATGTCGATGTTGGCCCTTGCCGACTTCGATAAGAACGGTAAGTTCTCAGGAATCAACAAAGCCAGGGCTAGAGCTTTCCAGAGAGGAGACCTATCAACCTCAGAGATGAGGCATATCGTAGGTAGTCTGTCTACCCAGCAGAAGATCTCTGCTACTGCCAGAATGCCAGAAATCGCTATGCAGTATGCAGGCGAGACAGGCCCAGGGGGACTAGGCTCTTTTGCCCTACAGCTCGCAGGTGGCAACAGAGAAAAAGCACTTCGTGAGCTAGAGCTCAACAGTGGCGGAGCCATTAACGCCGCTACTGGCGATGCCATGTTGGATATGGCTGGCCAAAGTGGGATAGGGAGTCAAGAGCAAGAGCTCTTCTCAGCAATGAAGAAGCGTGAAGCTGCTATCAAGCAGCGAACTGATCCCAAGATCTTGTTGGAGAAGTTCAAGACCAAGGTGAAGGCTCAGACCCTTGGTAGGTTGGAAGAGACTGGTGGGGAGTTCTTGGACAAAGTTGGTAGGGTATATGACAACTTTGTAGACGACCTAGTTGGGAGAGCAGTTGTCAGTATGACTGATGAGAGTGTCAAGAAGCTCAAGGGAGTCTTTTCCAATGGGGGAAAGACGGAGCTTCAAGACCTTCTACAGCAAGCTGGACAACGTTCCTTCAAAGGTGGGTCTGTCTTTCGCTCATCGAGCTCTGACATGCTGAAAGGTGTGTTGAGTGGAGCTGCAAGTGGGGGGAAGGGCGGCTACCTAGGTCTTGCTGCAGGAATTTTGCACGGGGCTGCCACTTCAGGCGGTATTGGGTCTTTCCTAGGAGACCTCACTGGGTTTAGTAACAACCCAGGGGACAAGATCAGGAGAGAAGCATCCAAGATGGGACTTGATGTGGACATGATGTCTGGTCGCCTGCTCATGTCTGATGCAGATATCGGAAAGCAGATAAGCATCAAGAAGGCAGATTGGGCTGCCTACGGGAAGCAGTCGGGTAACGATGAACTGAGAAATGAACTGGGCCGAATGGGGATGGGAAGGGCAGGGGAAACTGATTGGGCCTCCATGAGTGAGGAGGATAGAGCACGAGCTCTTGAGAAGGACATCAATAGTCGTCTCTACACCATCAAGGACATTACAGGTAAGACTTCCTACTATGCCGATAAGAAGTTCTACGAACAAACCAAGGCTATTAGAGAGAGGGCTAGAGAGCACCATCAAAATGAGGCAGAGGCTATCCGCCTAGCCTATCAGGGAGGCTTTGTAGATGAGTCACAGGTGGGAAACATGAGTGATGCTATGGCCCATGCCAATGTGACTCAGAGAGCTGACCTCATGAAGAAGTCTGAGGAGAAGCTCATATCTGCAGTGGGTCCTATGATCGCTCAGGCTATCAAAGCCAAGCCATCTCTGTACAAGGCCATGCAGCAGATTCAGAAAGGCAATCCAGATGTCATGGGAGTCCTAACTAAGGGCAGCCTATCCCCAGAGGAAAAGGCCAAGATACTGAAAGAAAAGGGCTATGGGGATATAACTGGTGCAGATATCAATGTACTGTTTGCGGCTGCGGGTAAGATGGTTGACGCCAAGAAGAACAACCGGGAAGACCCAATGAAGGCCATCAATCAGTACGTGAGTGATGCTGCTTGGTCGGATATTGGCTCTCTCAAAGACAGCGTTAAAACGATGGCAGGGTCTGTAACCGAGTCAAAGCTAAATAAGGCCCTAGAAGATTTTGGAAACGCTGACACCAAAGAGAAATTGACACAGTCACAGAGTGCCATAAGGGATGCTATCAAAGAAGCTACGACCAAGTATGCCGCTACTGGAGACAAAAAGTACCTGGAGAGTCTAGGAGGATTTGCTGGTGGGGTTGAGGAGGCAGCAGAGGCTGGCAGTAAGATCCATGTTGGGCAGACCATCTCCGCGTCGGCTCTCGCCAAGAAATTCCACCTGTCAGAGGATGATCTCCAAAAGGAGGGAATCCAGGGAGTCGGTGGCAAGATAACAATTGCAACTGGAATGAAGGAGAAGCTAATGGCGGCGGAAGCCGCAAATTCTGGTACGCGCAAGATCCTGGGTATTGCCCAAGGCCAAGACGTCGGCGGAGACCAGAAGACTCTAATCGATACTCTGAAGCACATAGACACTACCCTTGACCATATTGATACACATCTAGGCGCCCAACCACCTACTGCTGCACAGACAGGTGGTAGTGCTAGTGTGGGTGGGAGGGGCGGTGCCCTCCCACCAAACAGTCAAGTCAACAGTGCCCCAGCCGGTACAGGATAGGCTATGCTTATGGCCTCAACTAACAGAATAGATGCACCAGCGGACCTGGTGGTTGACGGTAAACCCCTTACCATCACGTTCATCCAAAACCCTACTATAGAAGACGTTCTGGTAGGAGAGGCAAGGGTACAAGCTACTTCTTTGGAAACCAACAATCCCAGTCTGGTAAGCGGACGAGTTGTACCAAGGGCTATTCGCAATTTCCTCATAGAGGAAGGAGTTGAATAGTGCTGAACTCAATTCAGGTAGTTCAGGATCGTTTTACAGTTGCAGGAAAGAACGTCAACTCCAGCGTCACCCAAGGCGGTGGGACTGGTTCAACTCCATTCATTAGACGCCCTACGAGGGGCATTCAGATCAAGGAAGACACTTTCGCCACTATCAGGCTCGTATGTGGGGCGAATGGTCAGAACATCAACCTCATCGATGCTGGGTCTCGTAGGGTCAATGCTGACGGATCTCCGATTACTGTCAACGGTAGGAGAGCAACAGACATCTACTCTAACTTCCTTCTACAGAAGGTCCATGAAGAGCGTATGGAAAAGGCTCAGATTCTTGAGACCTTCGGAGAGCCATATATCTTTCTCTTCGGGGAGAGAGCTAGGATCGTCTCATTCCAGGGGATTCTGATCAACACCCAAGACTTCAACTGGGAAGCTGAGTGGTGGTACAACTACGATACGTACTTGAGGGGAACCCAAGCAGTACAGAACGATGCCAGGGTCTTCATCGCCTATGACGAGACAGTCGTTAGCGGGTACATCATCTCAGCCTCCGCTGACAAGATCAGCGGAGAACCGTACCTATTGAATTTCCAGTTCCAAATCTTCCTGACCGGCTATCAGTCATTCTCTCAGCTCGGCAATCCGTATGCGGAGCCAGGCCTTAGCCTATCGTCCAAACTAGGCTCATCCCAACTGGTTACTACAGCAGCCGAGGCAGCTGTATTCGGGCCTTCCATTGGTGGGGGTTCAGTTGGCCCTGCGAACACTAAGAACTTCAACTCCCCGCTAAGCCTCACAGAGGGATTCCAACTCTCTATTGGTGGGGCTACCCAAGCTTGGAGTCAGACTTCTGCTATCATGGACTCAGTTTTCTCTGGAGTGGCAGGTCTGATCACTGGTAGCCAAGTACGGATTCCGTATGGCTTTGCCGGAGCCATGGAGTTCGATAACTCGCCTTCTGTTAGTCTACTGACAGGTCCAGTCTATGGGGAGGCTACCAAGTTTGGGACATACTCTCAGAATGACGACGAGTACGTTGGGGCTGGATCTCAGTATGGATCAGCCATAACTCCAGGTGGAGTCTTTAGGTCCCCTCAAACAGACCTTCCATATGGCATATCTAAGAATGACCTTGCGATGGACCAAGGAATGGTTAATGCTGCGGCTGCGCAGTGGGCTAAGTACGGCATAGACGTCTCCCAGGGCTCTCTAGGCCCACTATCTACAACTGTCCTTGCAGGACATTTGGGTCTGCAACCAGTCGCTCTAGCAACTGTTGCTGCATCTTCCTCAACTCCAGGCACAGCCAGTGCTCCATTCGGCGCTGGTCTAGCTGCTTCTGGCTTTCCGGGGTAACCATTGTCAGTAGGAAAACCACTTCGGCTGCGTCTCTTTCTTGAGGGTCAAGAGATCCCTGTGGTAGCCGCTCAGCTTACCGCTGGAGTCAACTCCCCAGCTGTATGCGCTATTCAAATCGTTCCTCTTGATGAGGGAATGGAGCTCTATCCTAGGACGATGGTCCATCTCTTTTTCCTGGACGCTAAAGCTGACCCAAAGCCAGCTGGGACAAAGCTGGGCGCTAGTAGTTCCATAGACCCGACTATCTATTCCCTGGCCGTGGACTACAAGTTGTTCTTCGCAGGAGAGATCGTAGGTTTCTCCACTGTTCAAAGTCCAGGCAATAGGGCTCTAGTACTCCAGTGCATGGATTTTTCAAGCTACTGGGATGCAGCCCATGCAACTGCAATAGAGTATGGTCCTGGAGGTAATGCCCTCACTCAAAAGAGCGCTCTATATGGAGGGGACCCAGGGCTGTTTGATGACATCGCCAACCATATGCAGGAACGTCTTATGGGGTGGCTATCCAAAAAACCGGATACTCCAGGGCTTCAGAACGTAGGAGGTTTGGCTGGGGGAATCATCAGTATCTTGGAAGCTATGGGTGGAGTCCCGGGACACTACAAAGGCATCAATGATTTCTTCACCGCCGCAGAATTGCGCTGTCGGATTCTCAATCAGATAGCTGCTGAACAGAATGACCATACTGCTAGGAATCTTTTGAATCTAGAAGTGATGGATGAGTGGGTCCGAAATGGGCTCCAAAACATAGGTATACAGGTTACCTTCAGGGACATCCTCAACCTTCTCTTTCAGTACATCTTCTATGAGTTTGTTCCAAATCCCATGGCAATGTGGGTACCTGCTATTCCGAATGGCGCAACCAAAACGGTGCCAGGTACAACTGCATCTATTGGTTCTGCCCCTGCGGTTGAGGGAGCCGTAAAGTTGTTGCAGTCTGCTCAAAATAGACTGCAGAAAGCCATTGAGGATGGTAGCTATAGCCAGGACGCTATTGTCACTACGGCCTCTGTAGCTCTGCAAGAAGTCACGCTGGCCGCTGCCGACCTGAAGAATTTGAGTTCATCAGACCCTCAATTCGCTTCAGCTATCGCTAAGGTCAATAGCGGCATCACCAAAGCAACTATAGCTTTGCAACCGTATTCATCCTCTTCCGCTGTATTTACCCTTTCTGGGTTCACAAATGCCAGTGCCGCAATACAGGGTACCCTGTCAGATATCTCTAGCCTTGGAAACATCAAGGTTACGAGTAAGAGCTCTGTCATATCTTTGGCAACCTCTCAGAGGCTGAGAAGTCACGTTATCAAGCCAGACTGCTGGTTTGTCCCTCCGCCTAAGTGCAACGTCATCTTCCCGGAGATGTACACCTCATTCAACTACGACAGGAACTACTTGGAGGAGACTACACGAGCTCTCATGCAGTTCTACAATACTCTCATCGGGCCTGATGCTCTTCTGTCAGAGTACATCTTGATTCCCAATGTGGGAGTATCTACGAAGGGTCTTACCAAGTTCAAACCAGGACAAGATTACCGGACCCTCATGGATCATGAGATTCATACAGGTATCATTCCAAAATGGGAAAAGGTCTCGAATCTAATGGCTGTTGGTCAGAAGACCAACCCAGACGCCAGGAAGAAAGTGAAACAGGCCAAGCTTAGCTGGGGCTCCAAGGCTGGCCTGTTTCACTTCTTCAAGTACAGGTTCGGACCTCGACACATGACCATATCCATGCGGTTTAGCCCGTTCATGGTCACAGGATTCCCTGCGGTGCTGATCAGGAAGCCATACATTATTCCTGGTACTTCTTTCGCTTCGAGTGCCACCGACAAGGATGTCATCGACTACGTGACTCAGAATGCCAACAAGCTCGGGGCTCCAACACAGTTTGTGGGCATGGTAGGCTCTCTGGTTCATAACGTAGACCAGAGTGGGGGTACGACATCAGTAAGTATGCACCATGTCAGACTCCATACTGGAACCGATGACGAGTTCCTGGTCCAGTACTCAAAAGATCCCACCATAAAGAAGAAGGTTGTGAAGACAGTTGTCCAGTATGCAAAGGTCCAGACCAACCCGACTCTACTGAAGCTGCTAGTAGGATGCACGCCGCAAGTGCAGCCCCCTAGCACTGGCAAGACGACTACAAAGTCTGTCTCCACTACCCAGGCTATGGCTTCTCAGCAAGTAGTTGACCAGACGAGTGGGACTGTTAGCAGCCAGCCTACTACCTTCTCCATGAAGACAGTCTCCGAAACACCCACTACCAGTCCCAACCTAGATGCCCCTCTTACCCGTTCAGGTGGGACAATCCTAGGGGCAAACTTGAACAGGGACGTTGTAGTCCCTAATCCTGCGGGAGTGATCAAACCCCAATCCAAGAATGGAATCTTTGCGGCTCAGGGAGGTACAGTTCTTGGGGTAGAAGTCCTGGACCCCCAATTGGTGCAAGTTCCAGGGTACGGTCAAGCCTTTGGTGCAGTAGCAATCTACGAACAGGTGAGTGTGGAATTCGATACCCTTCCACCATTCGAAGACTTGGTGCGTCCGCCTTGGTTCTCCACCAACTATGCGAATGTCAACATCGGCAAGAACATATACGAGCCCTTCTTTGGGTGTGGTTCAATCGTTGATGACCTCATAGTCTCAGGCCTTAATCAGGAGAGCCCAGCTATCCTCACCGACTCTGATGCTCAGAACTTCACTGCTCTGGAAACTCCTACACAGATCATCCAGAAGCTCCAAAGTGCTGGTAACTCCAACTATGCCCTGTCTACCAAGACGGCAGTCGATTTCATCGGCTACATCTATGGTCAGATCAAGGTCAAGGCTTTGGATGTTGACCAATTCATCCGCTCCTACACAGAGAGACCAATTGCGTCAAAGGTCAACATCTTGGGCAGTGACGACCTTGTAATGGCCTACGATAAGGCATCTGGGCATACCACTGTCACTCAAGGAGAATCAGGTTTCTTCTCAGCGTCCGTTTACCCAGAGTTTGCTAAGGCCGGCAACTTTGCGGGGTTGCTCTACAACCCTGACTTCGCCATGCGAAGGGTCGGCGGTACTGGTGCGAAGTCTGCCCTATCGGGAAGGCTCGACATTCGAAACGCCAACCTGCAGAAAGTTTTGGCCTACCTCGATGCCCTGGAGTCCCACGCTTTCATTGGCTAGGCTAGTGCCTTGGTGTAGTCTATCGTAAAGGAGGTTCTGTGGCTATGACCGACCCGTCTGTCTTGAGAGCAGCATTCGACGATGAGTTGCTGAAGATTGCTGGTGAACTTCAAGGGTTTACCCGCATTGGCAGGAGGCCAATCAGCGTCGATAGGCTACTCGAAAGAGAGTCAGCGAGTGATGTTTCACCGTCTGACGTAGTCGGAACTACGAAGGAGTCCAGTGCTGCTAACAATGTGGCTCTTCTTGGGCTGGGAGCTCTAGGTTTCCACGTCCTGCATAAGGCCAACCAGGATAGAATCCTGGGCAAGCAAGTTCGGCTACAGTCGAAGCACAATGGTTATTAGGAGATAGCATGGATCTACACTCCCTAAGAGCTGGGTTTCTGGACGAGCTAAACAAGATCGCCCAGATCGAGCTTCGTGGCCTCTCTAACGAGGCCGTGATGGGAGCTCAGGCTCCTCCAGAGATCTCAAGCCCGGGATTTGCAAAAGCCAAGAGCATCCTGGACCTGGCAGACCAAATCCAGGAAGAAATCAAGACCTCAGCTGCAGAACCAGAGAGCGGTCTAGATAGGGCCAAGAAGACTCTAGGCTACTCTCTTGCCGGTGCTGGCGTAGGTAAGGCCATTGGCAAAATCCACTCCACTATTCCATCTGTCTATAGGTCGATGAATAACCCAGCTCTAAGCGCTGCTGAAAGATTCCACGCTGGCTCTAGAGTGAACCATATAGAGCATGGGCTGTTGGTAGGTGGGGCTTTGACTGGAGCTGCCCTTGGGGCCTACCGGGACCACAAAAAGAAAAAGGCAAAAACTGCGGCAGCCTCACCGGCGATGGCGTTGAAAGCTACACAGCAGGTGGGAAGTATCAAAAACTCCATTCACACTGGGCCAAGTATCCGTAGGCAGGTCTCGGCCCAGCTAATAGGCCGTAAGGGCATCTAGGAGGCACCAATGCTAAAGATTGCTGGAATCGGAAACGGCGGAGCCGAGGATTTTGTTAGGCTTCGAATGATGCTTGAATCTAGGGCTGAAGTAGGAGCTACAGGCAAGGTCCTGATGGGAGAAGACCGTATCAAGGAGATGAAGGACGCGGATAGGGCCCAGATCGAGAGACTGTTCCTAACGGCTCCTGCTAACATTACGCAGGCTCCAAACCTCACGAAGGAGTCCAAGGCCAAGAACGTCAAGGCCTTCTTCGAGAAGCTCTCTGCATCCATCTACTCCACTGCTCAGACGCGATACCCTGAGCTTCTCAAGGTGTCTTCTACTTCGATGCCTGACTCTGCAGACTCTTCTATCTCCACGACGAGCCTCAAACCCAGGAATCCTACCGCTCCGACTGGCAAGATTGCCACCAGGTCATCACTTAGCGGCGGTGCCCCCTGACCTATGCAGCCAGAGGCCAGACAAGAAGAGGCCCTTGAGTGGGTCCTGAACAAGCTTGCCGCTGCCAAGAAACCTACAGCAGTAGCTACGCCTGCACCCAAAATCTCCAGGGAACAGAAGCTTCATGAGGTAGACCTCTGGAGAAAATGGAAGGAAGGGGGGGAGAAGCCCAAGGACCTAGACCCCCTTCTCAAGTCCATGAGTGGCATCATCTATGAGAGGGTGAACAAGTTTCGAAGGGCTGAGGTTCCATCCTCTGCAATCATTCATGAGCACAAGAAGGAGTTCGTGAAGTCCCTTCGAACATGGGATCCCGACAAAGGAAGCCTCAGCACATGGCTTGGAAACACGATGAAGAGGGCTGGGCGATACGTAGAGACGTACAAGAATCCAGCTCGTATCACCGAGAACATCAGCCAGCACATCGGGTCGTTCAAGGCAGTCAAGTCCGAGCTTGCTGAGAAGCTGGGGCATGAACCCGATGCCCATGCCATCCATGACTACGTATTGAAGATCAAGCACCCAACCTTGGGTATTCTCTCCTTGAAGGATATCACTAGAGTCGAGAGAGAGCAGAGGAAGACGTTCTTGGACAAGGGCCATGATTCTGAGGAGACAGGAGCATCCCCTCTTCTTGCCTCAAGACAAGAAGAAGTAGCTTACCTCATCATCCCTAGTCTGACTCCACAGGAACGGCTAGTTCACGAGTACACACTTGGCCTCAATGGTAAACAGCAGTTGAAGCCTGGCCAGATAGCAAAGAAGCTCAAGATGGACAACTCCAAGGTAGCCAAGCTTCGCACCTCTATCTTCAACAAGATGCGACCCTTCCTTGGAGAGTAAGATGGCCTCCCAACAGACAACACAAGCAGCTCAAAACCTACAAAGCCGGGTTACGGATCTTCAGAAAACAGCCACCCAATACATCACGAAGGAGCAGAATAGGATCAGCAATGAAGTACAGGTCCTAAAAGCCGTCTTGAGTGGCCGAACTGGCGGGCAAGGCGTTCAGACATCTAGTGCAGCAGCTGTAAGCGCCATAGCATACAACGACCTCAACAACTTTCTACTAGGGACCTCTCCATGAACGACTTCATAGAACTGATCCAGAAGACCTACGGGCTGGCTGGGATTCTGACGCTCATCCCAGCTCTTGCTGCTACTGTTCTATACAGGGACGGTCGTAGGAAGGAAAAGGAGCATGAGAAGGAGATCAGGCTCCTGAATCAGGCCTCTGAAGAGAAGCTTGAGAGACTCCAAAACCAGAGGGTGTCAGACGCTCAGGCAATCTCCACCAAGCTAGTGGGGATAGTCTCCGACCAGTCAAGCTTGAACAAGGAAACGAACCTAGCTCTAGGTAGAATCAGTGAGACCATGACGCACCTAAATGGTGCACTTCTCCAGCTTCAGACGATTGTTCTGAATTTGAAGCGAGAGTGAGGTACTATGTCCGCCCATGATGAGCTGCTACGTGAGGATGACTCGTCAGTAGAGGACACGATATCAGATTGCTACCGACTCACTATGGAAGAATTGGACAGAAATCTAGCCGAGAAGGTGGCAACGAGAAGTGCCGTAGGTAGGCTCATGGAGAATGCTGACTCTCTACTAGCCGCAGCTGACGAGGTAGTTGAGACGTTTAGGCACTACAAGTAGCCTGTGGAGTACTAGATGAACCAGTTGTCTATACCGGTCGGTAATGCTGCTGCCCTGGTGGCCGCTGGCTACACGACTATAGAGATCTGGAGCTCCCCACGGCTACCGGCACCTCTGTACTTTCAAGAGGTCACTGGGCCTGTAGCTGCAGCAGCTATCCTCCAATCGGCTACTGCAGAGACCACCTTCAACATGGGTGGATTCTCTCTAGAAGTATCCATCAATGGTGGCCCTACCCAAACCATCAACTTTGGTTCCTCTCTCACCAACTGGACGGCTACTCAAGTAGCCAACCAGATCAACAGTGTTGTTCCGGGGTTGGCCTCAGTAGACTCTACGAACTCCATTGTTACCTTGACCTCTCCTACTACAGGACGGGCAAGCACTCTTCTCATCGTCTCAAGCACCTCCCCGAATCTAGGATTCTCAGCCGGCCAATCTGCCTCTGGTGCAGATGCCAGGCTGCCCCTGGTGCCCACTCAAGTCATCTACCCCTACAATGACCTAGGAGGGATGAACAGGGACCTATACCGTTGGCGCTTCTCCGCTAACGGAGTCCAACCGATCTCGGACTTTACGCCCTGGCCACCTGTAGAAGGTTTGCCACCCGCATTGGCAACTCTCAACACTACATTGGCAGTGGCACAGTTTGCAGACCTTGCCGGGAGGCCCGTAAGGGCCAGAGTTGTCATAGCCTATGACAACTCCCCCAAGCAGCCAGTAGAGGGGCCTACAGGACAGTCCGCACAGTTCCCGACTCCATCTGTGGGCAACAGCCTAGTCTCAGAGATCTTTGACTCTGATGAGAACGGCTATCTGCAGATCCAACTGGTGCAAGGTATCCGTATCCGTGTGGCTATAGAAGGGACTGCCTACGTTCGGGAGATTGAGGTCCCAGAAGGGGAACCGACCTTCGACCTCCTGACCGCCATGTCCAAGGCTCCAGACCCTTTCACCGTCAAGACCCCTCTTCCCTACCTCATCCGTCAGAGCATCTGAGGTCCTATGGCTGTTCCTGTCAACATAGTCATCAGCGATACAGAGCTCGTGCCTCAGCCTATTGCTGGGGTAGTGGTTCAGGCTCTGGACCCTAATACCTCCGCGCTCATAGCCCAGTCCATTTCGGACGTCACTGGAACAGCTGCCTTTCTACTACCTGGGCAGAACTACGAGGTGAGGTTCTTCAAGCTGGGGGCTATCTTCAAGAACCCACTAGCAATCAGCGTCCTAGAGCCATTGCCGACTGGCAAGACAAACAACTTCGTAGTCTCTGGTGTTCTGGTAGGTACTCTCAGCCCAGCCATAGACCCAAGATTGTGTCGAGTTCAGGGCCGGTTGATGAACTTCTCTAACCAGCCAGTTCGACACGCTACTGTCCGTATCATGGCGAAGGGGGAAACTGGCGGGGAACAGCCCAAGTATGTGGATGAGAATCTCATCTCGTCTTCAGAGATGACTTTCAAGACGGATCGTGATGGGTTTATCAGCATCGATCTACTCAGGACCGGCAACTTCGAGATCGTCTTCTCTGGGGAAGACGACATGGAGTGGCCTATCTACATTCCTGATCAACCCTACGCACTATGGGGAGACCTCATCAACCCGTACCCAGTTTCCATTGCTTGGGACCAGACAGTAGCTCCAGGAAACATCGTAAGTCTATCTGTAGGGCAGAGCCTGGTGGTTCCATTCACGGCTTTGTTCAGCAATACCGTGGTACCACTCTATGGGATGTCTAAGTGGGTCGACTTCTTCAGTAGTGACACCACCAACATGATACTAGGACTGCAGCAAGCAGACATGGGAGTACTCCTATCTGCTGTCGGCGTCGGAACCGCTAGCATCACTGGAGCTAACAAACCAAACCTCAATCCTGGACGAATCCCGTACTACAATACGGCGATACCGGCTCTTACTGTGAACGTGGCATGATGGAAGAGGAAACAACCTTGTACCAAGAAGAACTACTTCCTCTGGGACCTGACGATAGGTACGCCGGTATTAGAGCCCTATGGATCAAGGTCATCATACGAGCCATATTCGATTGGGTGACTTACAGGGACAGCTTGGACCTGAAGCATAGGAAGGACGCAGAAGGAGCTTCAGCCTGGTTATTCAAACCAAGTGTGGTGTTCAACAGCTTCGAGAACGTCTGTTACTACGTGAATCTGAATCCTGATGATGTAAGAGAGCACATCAGAATGATGTCGAAAGAGGACGCCAAGAAGATCGAGTATCTTGAGCGTTCTGATAGGGAGGGTAGAGATTTGGCTAAGAGAGGCATCTCCCTGGCCCGTAAGCGGCAGGAATTGCCGGCAGATTTTTGAGGTATGAATGACCTCGCTTCAAGACCAAGTCACAAGTCTCTTGTCGCTCTCTATTGCAGAGCCCAAGACTAGGGGTTTGCCCTCTTCCGATATTGAGTCTGCAGCAATCTTCGAGAGTATCGCTGCTAATCTTCTCCTCTACCCACGTACCATTTTGTACGTCGCCCACCTAGCCCGACAAGGACTCCAGGCGGCAGTTACCGCTGAGCTTGCTCAGTTGGCTATAGTACTAGAGGACGTCATCGCCACTGGCAACACTACCTACGCTATCACTGATACTTCAGATCTTGGGTCTGCCCAAACAGCGTTGATTCTCTTGCAGAACCAGAAGAAGATCTCCACAGTCAGCAACCAGTTCAGTCGGTTTGATAGCGCAATCAGCAGCTTCCTGAGTGGGCAACTAGCTAAGAACGTCAGGACCCCAGGGTCTACGGGTCTCACCACCCCATCTGCAGATGCTATCTCTGCTATCTCAGGTGACTACGCTAGCCTCACTAGCCTGCACGCTACGACTCTCGCCCTTCTCTACGCCCTTGGAGTCGGGGTCCAGAACTTCGTAGACGCTCCATTGAGCTCTGCTATTGGTACTGCAGCAGCAGCTAGGGTCTACAACGACATCCAAGACATCATTGACTCAATAGCGGCTGATCCGTCAGGGGTAGGTTCTAGCGACTTTACCAATAGACTCATAGCAGACAGAGCTACCCTCAAAGCCCTTGGGTCTCCAGTCAGCTACTCCTCTCCAAAGATCGATACAGGTTCTTCCCTACCTGTTGGGTACTCACTACAGGCAATATCTGGGGAAGCACCAGCCGTGGCCAGTAGTGGCAATGGGCCATTCGGTAGTTTTACAGACGCCGATGACATCACTCTTGCCCTGGGTGGTGGTAGTCCTTCTACAGGTAACTCGACCAACTTCTTGCAATCCGTCTCCGGCAGTGTTTGCAATCCAGCTCTAGAAGGAAGTCCAGTCTCCTACCCAGTAACGATTCCTCCCAACAGCTACCTCTTCCTGACTCTCACAGCCCTGAGCTCCATAACTGGGTGGACCCAGGCATCTGATGGAACTTGGACTCAAGCTTCAGTAGGAGGAGGATGGACGCAGAACACTAACTCTTCCGGTACTACATACTCTCAGACCTTTGTGGTCGGCCTCAATTCTGGGTCTACGCCAGTCTCCCTTTCACAGACCCAAGTAGAATTGGCCATAGAAGCTGCTACTGGAGGGTTTAGCTCGGACCCAACCACCGGGACTCCATTCACCGCTGTCAGCTTCGTGACCTCTGGGTCTGGGCAGATTTTGATCTACGCCGATGGTACGAAGTACCAGTCTATCCGAGTCGACAGTTCGTGTGGGCAGCCATCCTCCGCTACTAGCGGCCAACTTCAGTACTTCACCAACTCTTCAGCAGCTCTCGTTGGTTTTCAGATTGGGCAGACAGGCATTGTAGGTTCTGTGCCTGTCAAGCAGCTGGTAGATGCCTTCAATCTTCAATTTGGGAGTTTGGTGAAGGCTACCCTAGTATCCAATGGAGCAAACGTCTCTATTGGACTGGAGACTGTCTCTATTGTTCCTGGCACCTACCTAACCATCGGCGGTGCATGGGCAACCATTCTAGGGCTGAGCGGTACCTTCTACGCGAAGAGCTCTTCCGTTACATTGCAGGGATCTGTATTGGGAGTACCGACCAATCCAGTCAACCCAATAGGTCTAGTAGACGTCGGTGACACTATCGTTCTCCCAACTGGGACTTCATCCATAGCATCTGTTTCAGCAATTGGCGTAACTCTCTCAACCCCTCTCAATACATTTGCGCTAGGGGATGTAACTGTCACGAGTGCCCTTTACCTGGCTTGGGAGGTTCTCAACTCCAATGTTCAAGCTCAGGTCCAGTTCTGGCTATCTAGCGGATTCGGAGCTGGCATGGGACAAATTGACCTGGCGATCTCTGCCCTCATAGGTAACCCTACCCCTGGTACGATCAATGCGGCCAAGACTCTTCTTGGGCAACTACAAACACAGTTGACTGCTCTCGGTACGTCGCTAGCTGATCCGAGCTCACTATTACCACCAGGTAGTGCTTCAGAGGAGATTTCGAACTCCAATGGCATAGTTCAAACTCTGATTGAGAGGAATTACGACAAGGCTCTGGACATGTACGAGAGCTGTCAGGTAGTTCAGATGCTGCAGATGGACTATCAGACAGCTTCTTATGGTGGGGCGTTCATGACAGCAGCCCAGGCTGTTTCCCAAAACGATATCAACTATCCGAATGCGGCTCTAGACGAGGGCATGGAGGCTAACGCGAGCCCAGACAGGCCAGCAAATCAATGAGTACTCCATCCGGAAACGCTTCTTCTGGTCTCTCCAATACTCTAGCGGATGCTATGAACTTTGTTCGTAGTATCGAAGAGACTAAGTCCATTCAGGCGCTAACCCTTGATGCTCTACTCAAGCAACAGATTGCTGCTCTTCAGTCCAGTGGTACAACTGCTATAGTCGACCCAGAAGGCAATACCGTCTACAATAGGCCATCCAGGTACGACCAGCTCTCTGCTCTTCAGGCTTCAATAAACGCCGCAGTTAAGGCAATTCAGGCAGCTGGGACCGACTCTGCTAAACTAGCAGCCCTAGGCCTAAGTGTCTCCCCACAGAAGAACCAAAGCACATGAACGACTTTCAGATAGTCACTGCCAAGACGCTACTTCAGGTCCAGTCTATTTCCCCCATCAGGGGGTTTCTGCCTATCTCTGCTGTCGTTCTGGGTTTCAACTTCGACCGTGCAACAGAGGTAATCTACAACGGAGTCTCAACTACTGAGTTCATTGTACAGTCCAAGACTCGACTCATAGTCAAGATCCCACCCAACCAGGTCGGACAACCCTTTAAGAGCGTCCAGGTTATCGGAGATTCGCTACTAGCTACTTCTGGAACGGCCATGCTTTCTCTAGGACTCTCAAACCCACTGAGAAAGGTCTATGGACTTTCTAGACTAGTTCAGTCCTTCGTCGTTGTGTTTCTCACTACCCCAGGGTCAGATGTTTTTAGCCCTCAGAGTGGTGGCGGCGGTAAGGCGATCATTGGCCGCACGACAGATAGGAGAGGTACTGGAGTGTCGGCTGACTTGGCACAAGCAATCTCAGCTACCAGTACGGAATTAACGACGTTGCAGTCTAAGCAGCCAAATATTCCTCTTTCAGAAAAGCTGCTGAGTGCTAGTCTACAGGCTCTAAGCTTTGACGAGGCTAACTCTACACTCCTAGCCCAAGTGGCTTTGCAGAACATGATGGGACAAAACGCTCAAGTCTCCTTCTCTGGTGCTACCTCCTCAGGATGACAACTATGGCCGCCGATTCTACCAGTCCAATCGCAGACCTTACCTCGTTCATCGAGGATAGGCTCTCTGTCCTGATTCCAGGTATCGACTTGAGTCAAGGGTCTCCAGCTCAAGTCCAGTTCGTAGAGCCCCTCATCCAAAAGCTCGGGACTGACCCTTTCTCCACTGACATTCAATCCTTCTTGGTAGACCGCTTTGCCCAAGAATTCCCAGACATCTACGCAGGGGACCCAGGTGTTATTAGCGATACCTTCGTAAAGCCCCTAGTGTTGATGCTAGAGCCCTTCAAGAGAGAGATTCAGAACATCATGCTGAATCAGTCTCTGCAAGACCCTACTGTCTTGTCAGACGACGACGCAGACGCTCTAGTAGCCAACATCTTCAAGACCAGAAATTCAGGAGGAGTCTCAGGAGGCGTGGCTAGAGTCTACTACGCCAATCCCACCAACGTGACTATAGAAGTCACGACTCAGTTCTCAACTCCAGATGGACTCAACTTCTTCCCACCGAACCCCCTCACGGTGACCGCAGAAGAAATGGTCTTCAACCGGGACGGGTCTCTCTTCTTCGCTGATGTACCTGTTATCGCTGAGGCTGCTGGAGCTCAGTACAACATAGCACGCAATACGCTTACTAGCGTTACGGGTCTCTTTGGGCTTGTGAAGGTTACAAACCTAGCGGACTTCACGGATGGGACTCCGGTAGTAGACACCCCGACGTTTGTCGCCCAGGCCCAACAGTCTCTGAACGAAAGGTCTCTAGTCACCCGTCGAGGAGCTACAGCTATTCTCGACAACGTATTCCAGGGAGACGTGGCTGCTATCCAAGTCATTGGCGCTGGCGATCCAGAGATGCAGAGAGACATCCTGGTCGCTACCTCACCAGGGCAAGCTTGGCTCACCGGCCAGGTGAGCATCTACGGCAGCATGGCTATGGTGCAAGGCATCACTGTAGATGACTCATCTACGACACCATCCCCTGCCCCAGGAGACACCCTCTACATCTACCTGGACAAGCACAGCTACAGCAACAGATGGGCGTCCCTCCCACAGGCACAGAGATTCGTAAGACTGAATGTGGTTCAAGTGATTGCCGGCCCAATGCAGTCCTCAGTCTCCCCTTTCCAAGTCATGTATTTCGTACAGTTCTCGGATCCCAATAACCTGCTGCCTGGGTTGAATCTGCCGACCAACGCAGGGTCCAGTCAGTCTACTGTGGTCTTGTACGGAGGCTTCACTAGAGTTGGAACAGTTGCCATCAGTTCCATTCCGGATACTGGGGCTGTTGATTTGGTAGTCAACAATCAAGCCGTTCATGTCTATGGCCACTCAGATGTTTATGCAAGGCCAACACTGCAAGTTACTTCTCAGGCTATCATCGATAGCCTAGTCGATGACAACAGAGGTGGTAAGTACTTCACCCTTCAGTCATCTACTCTTCAGACCTATGGAGCTACTACTGGCCTGGAGAATCAGGTGTCGGACTCCACCATCGACTTCGAACTGGCTGGAGTTCAGCCAGGGGACCTCATCAACATCCAGAACGGAAATGATGCTGGAACCTACGTTGTTGGCCAGGTAGTGGGAGGGAACCCTAGCTACCTTTACCTGATGAGCAAGCTAACAACCAATGCTACAAGCATCCGCTATGGGGTTATGCACCACCTACACCTCAACTGGGTAGAGCCAAAGATTCCGAAACTCCCATTTGGGACAGTTCCTGCAAACGACTTGCTTACCGTAATTGGTTCTACAACGTTCCAGTTCACAGCTCCTACTACTGACCTAGTAAACTACGGCGCAAAGATTGGTGACACGATTCGTATTTTGAGTGGGCCAGACGCCGGTGATTTCACTATTACAGCAATTGTCAGCGGTCAGAACGTAGTAGTCAACAGACCGACGTCTGCCTCCAACTCCAATCTCTCCTACCAGGTCTTCACTGCCCAGGGAGCTTTGACACTTCCACTTGTAAGAATCAAGGAGCTGTCTGTTCTGGACTCGTCTCAACAGACTACGGGTATCGATGTTCCGTATGGCCTACCAGTTGCGGTAGTGCCAACCAATGACTTCACCTCGGCGCTTGTAAGAGGGTCCAGCCAGCGCAACAGCGGTTTTGTACTACCTGTATGGAATGAGGTACCAGTTTCCCCGACTCCAGCTGACGACTTTGTTACGAATGGGAATGTAGCTGCCACTGGTACTCCTAGTTCCACCAGTATCCAACAGTACTCATTGGGGTTTGCGCCTCACGGCTCTAGTGATATCTACAAGGCGTTTGCCTTCGACACCAATACTCACCAAACTGAGTTCAACTTTACAAACGACATGCTGACGTCGCCATGTAGCTACTTCTTGGCAACCAGCGAGGACCAGAGCCAGCTCGTCAACTACCCTCCTATCGATCCGAAACCAGGAGATGCTCTGACTCTAAAGACTGGCCCAAACGCCGGTAGCTACATCATACAGAGTGTTACCAAGGTGCCGTATGACCTGGGTAGTGCTGCCTCCCCACAACCACAGGCGTGGTTGTACTTCATCAAGATCTACGGCTCTTTCCCTGTAGACGTTTTCAGGCAACTCATCCAGTTCATCGACTTCAATGGTGGTATTGACGGTGGCGGAACCAAGGTATCAAAGATTTCTACCTTGTCAGGGCAGCAAGTCGCCTTTCCGAGCTTCTTCACCACCATCTTCAACAACCTTGGTACTTACCTAAACCAGGCTCTTTCTTACGTAGGAGCTACTGCTCCTACAGCTTCTGCTCTACAGACAGCAGTTCAGGCTGTCACTCAAGTATCTTACGAGTGGGGAGACCCAGCCCGTGGGACTCTTCGAACCTACTTCGTCCAACCTGTGCTCTTCCAGCAGAACACGGCGTTGAACCCAAACCCCACTCTGTTCAACTTCGAGCTCAGTAACGGAAATCTGATCAAGTTCAGACCGGATCCAAATCTCTACCAGCAGTACCAACTTGTTCCTGCAAGGCTAACTTCCGATACAAACCCAGAGAGCTACCCAAGAGACCTCGTTCCAAACCCAACAACTCCTACCCAAGTCAACTTCACAAGCCCAACCAGATCCACTATGTTTGCAGTAGGAGTCCAGCCAGGGGACACCCTCAACGTCTTTGAAGAAGTCTTCATGCTGGGCAGTACTGGGGCACAGAATCTTCCCACTGGTACAGACCACCAGATTGCAGTTGCTACCACGTCTGGCTCCACTCTACTGACGGCTCTTTCATCCACAGCCCAGAGTGGTCATGGGCCGTTCAATACCAGTATGGTAGGAGATTTGCTGTTCATAGATGAGGGGGTCGACACTGGTGGATACACCATCGTTAGTGTGGTGGGTCCGGACTCCAATGGCTACTCTTACCAGATTACTGTCGACAGACCTCTAGGTACTACCACACCAACTGATGTCACTGATGGGTATGGGGCTTCCACAGCCTACACCGGAAGTGTCAATCAAATCACCGTCCCTGGGTCAATGTCACTGACCGCATACATCAACCAGTACATTACGATTTATGGAGCTGATACCGCCTACCAAGGTTCGTACCAGATTTCAGCAGCAGCTTCAGCAGCTGGTCCTACGACTGTCTTCACAGTTAACCGTGGACCGGCTACGGGTAACTTCGCAACTAGGAGCAACTACTACTGGGTCATTACAGCGGCCCCAGTGACACCGCTAGCTGCTAGCTCCTTTGGTACTGGGACTGTGATGTATGGCCTTCAGGCAATACGTATCTACGATACGGTCCCACAGATCTTTCCTATCCAGACGGTCGAGACAGATCTCGATACTCCTACTACCTACCAGCTAGTTGTGAGTGAGTCACTAGACCTGGCAGCTTCTCCAGAACTCGGGATCAACCAGCCTTTCGTCATCTACCGCCCTAACGTAAGGCGTATTACCCCAACTGAGATGAGCGGGAATCAGCAAGGGTTCCTTTACTACTTTGACACTGAAGTAGTGTCTCTTGGCCCCGAGCCGACGTTCAACATCGCAGCAGATACGTCCTACCTGACCACTCAAGCCGGTACCTTCGAGTGCAACGGCTATACGATGCTGGTGGACGATTCTACTCTCTCTTACTCCATGAAAGAGACAGGAGCTATTAGGATTCCACCATCCATCCTTCCTGTAGGAAGTACTGATAGCCAAGACAACTTCTTGGTGCTCTTTGGCATTCCACTGCTCATCAACTATGAACAGGCTCCTATCATTCAGCAGTTCCAGAACTTCTTGGATTCAGCTGATGACAGAGTGGTCTCTGCAAACCTACTAGCTAGGCACTTCTTGCCGACTTACGTTTCGTACGATGCTTCGTACACCGGAGGTAGTGCTCCTAGTGTTGTAGCGCAAGGCATCATCGACTACATCAACAGCCTAGCTATCGAGACACCAATAGAGGTTTCCCAGCTAGAGAAAGTCATCGACGACGCTGGTGGAGATCCCCAGGTTCCAACCACCGTCTTCGTAAGCTTGCATGACTGGTCCAGGAACATCTGGGTAGAGTTCAGCAATCGGCAGATCGGTGGTACTACTACAGATGTACCGTACAATGGTAGTGCCAGAGTGTCCTACTTCATTCCAGGCCCGGACGTCTCAGGAGAGAGCCCTCTACCACTAGGAGAAAGGATCAATCTGACTCAATCATAGATGCAGGAGCATGGGTGATTAGCTTCGAATAGGGGTCAAAAGTAACTTCGCAGTTTTGACAGGTCAGGACGAAGTTCGGTAGTGGAGACCCTGAAACGAAAGGCCGCTTTGTATCTAGGTGTGGCGTACACCCAGCTTGCCCGCAGTTCGGACACCTGGCTGCTTTTAGCTCTCTGTCTTGCTGCTCTACAAGAGGAGTTAGAACGTTTTCCTGACCTTCTAGAAACTTCCAAATCTGATCCTGGGATAGTTTTCTCATGACTCTTCGTCTTTCTCTCCAAAGGTAATCAATGCCTCTCGAACTCCTCGATACGGCTCCTGGTGTCAATGTAGCCCCAGTGACCCCATGGTCCCCAGTACAGTTCTCCCTCAAGACTTCTGACATTGGTCAGTCAATTGAGCTTGGGACTCTTCTGGCCTCGATGGGCTACACCAATGTACAGAACTCCGGTCTACTACCGGACCTAGACCCAAATCTGGCCGATCTAGGGGCTCTAGTCAACTACCAGACCTCAGAGCACCGTCTACCTATCGCTGGCTCAGTGCCTGTGTCAGAAGTCTCTCCAGGTATCCTGTTCTCAAAGTCCGACAACTCAGATTTCGATACTGGCATCTATGAGGTCAAGTTCCCCATCGAGTCTGGTGCCTCGATCATGGGGTACTTCAAGTTCAAGGTCAGAACGGCTTGGACTACCTTCAACCCAGACTGGTGCAACCTAACCAACATGGTGGGTATGTACTTCGGTCTTGAGCATGGGACGTTCAACAACGCGGCATACTTCTTTCTGCGTAACAATGGCGGAGGAGGAAGTGCTGTCCTAGGGGGACCACTTCAGACCTTCAACTCTGCAAGACCAGGACAAGAAGAACTAGCATTCTCTTGGACTACTCTTCCGGATCTAACAGATGTCGAAGTGTGGATCTTCTACAACGTCGTTGGATACCCACCCCCTTTTTCTCCATCCTTCGTACCTGTAGTAGAGATATGGGCTAGACGAGCCGGGGTAGATACTGAACCCGTGATACTAGCGCAGCAGGCCGTTGGCAGCTTTGGGCAGTTCCAGCCTAGTACAGACCTCTTCACGAATACCCGAGCGGGGCCTAGCGACTATGCCACGTTGTACTTCGGCAACGTAGGTAGGGCTGGGGATAGTCTACAGTTGGATGATTGGGCTTTCTTTCCAGACTACCGAGTGGTTGCTATTGGAGGAGGAGCACTACCATCTGCTGAGCTCTCAGTTCTCCCTGATTGCTTGGTAGAATTTCAGGCCGCGGCAGCAGTACTGCCAGACCAAATAAGTCCTGGTCCGTGGCTACCTATTGCTGACACCGGGTTCATCCATCCAGCAGAAGCCTTCACCTACCAATCCGGGTCCAACATAACCCCATACTCCCTTGCACTTAGCAAGACAGCCTTGGCTGCCGCAGGATTCCAAAAGGTTGAGCCACAGCTCTCAAATGGTGCTGACGGGGCTATGGTCGAAGGGTTCCTGTATGGGTCTGCCATCAGTACTGATGGAGACTCTTTTGGAGCCGGCATGGCCATCGAGGACGGTACCTCGATGTTCAAGGTTCTCTTGATCCGTACTGCTACCACCAGCACTATAGGAATTCTACATACCCTTACGGATAAGACCATCAACGGCTACTACTACCCGTCAGTGGGCAATGGGACGTCATGGGTAGCTGGGGCTCCTCCGCTACTCATTGATTGGACTACCCCACACCTCATTCGTCTGACAGTCGACAAGAAGAGGCTGAAGGTAGGTCTCTACGTCGATGAAGTTCTGACTCTTGAGATCCCAACTGGTTCTCCATCTGTTTTTCCACCCTCAGCCATCGCCAACGGACGAATCTCATTCGGCCATCTCTACCCATTGAACAGCTCGGTTGGGACCGTGAACTTCGTCTCTCTCAATTACTCCCCACGCTTTGAGGCATGGGAAGCAAGAGACAATGTTCTACCAGAGACTCTCAACCCAGATTCACAACAATGGGTGTTGAACAAGTCCGATACGGGAGGGACTGCTTTCGATACCACACCGACACCGAACTTCATCATTCTCACCAAGAAACAGTATGCGGTGTTCGGGACCTACCTCTACTACTCCCACAATGATAACTTCGGAGAGGACAAAGGCTGCTACGTTGACTTCGACTCAAAAGTAATGCTCTACACGGACTCCACTGGGCAGACTTTTGCACAAGGAACTTGGACTGGTTCCGCCCTGACAATCTTCCTGGGTAACAAAAGGCTACAGCTTGGGTTCTTCGACTGTGGGGTCAATGGTCGGTGCATAGGAGTCATTCCAGGCTCTGGAAGTGTAGATGACATCATCAACCAAACAGCCCTAGGAAAAGCTTTCTCAGCTCAGGTGAATTGGGCTACTGAGATGGTCTACAGGGTGGTACTGAAGGCTTTTGACTCCATAGAGGTCTGGGCAAATACGACTTTGCAGCAGCCACTCATCAAGATTCCATGGCAAAATGCTACTATGGGGTTCGACCTCCCCCTAGATTCCACTACGCCAGCAATTGCTTTTGGACATTTCGACTATGAAACCTCAAGCCAAGTTGGGTGGCGTTACATCCGATGGGGCATCGGGGACGGCTACGAGGTGGCCATGCGTATGGACTTTCAATCAGGACTGCAGCCATACCTGTTCGGAGGTAAGGTCTTCGTAAGAACGACCTTTGACGAGGTATGAGTCTTTCCACACTTACTATTGGCTCTGTAGCCCCACAGAGCATTCCTCCTGTGGCGGCCCTAATGGCTTCGCCACCATACGGGGTCATTGGCTCAGTTGTACAGCTAGATGGGCAGCAGAGCTCCAACCCAAGTGCTCTACCGGGACGAGCTGGGAATGACGGCGTTACTTCTGCAGGAGCAGATACTTTCACGTCTGCTAGTGGGAACTTCACTACTCTTGACCTTAACAGAACCATCGTGCTCTCAGGGTCTGGGCAAGATGTAGGAGCTTACAGAATCACCAGCATCCTATCTACCACTGAGGTAGAGCTTGTCCAGGTTTCCAGTGGCGGGGGTGTAGTGTTCGCTGGGTCATCTGGAGTCTCTTGGAGTATCAACGACCAATTGACCTTCACGTTCTCCTTCGTTCAGACCCCGATCAAGTCCAAAGTAGCTCTTGAGGGCTTCAGGATTTTGAATGAGGATGGCTCTCTGGTCTCATTCTCGCCTGACATAGTAGGTGAGTACATCATCGGCCTTTCCGTCTCCAAAGGGTTCTTGAGTAGCCCTGTTGTTACCACCAGAATTAGCATCAGGGCTCTCCTAGTGCCCACCGGTCGCAACCTGATTCCAGATGGAAAGTGGATCTGGAACTACATCAGAGACGTCTGGAGCGAGGTTGATGGTAGGGAGTGGTTCGAGACCTTTTGGTCAGCTCTTATCCAGATTGTAGGAGCTCAACTCTTGGAGCTCTACCAAGTCGACTACAACAAGAGCATTAGGGATATTCAAGACAACTTCCAGAGGAGGTGGCTTAGCTACGAGCCACTTCTAAACCTCACAGAGACGGATCTTAGCTTTTACCTAGGCAACCACTGTGCTGGTACTAATGCTACTACGGTCAACACCAGTGCATCTGGTATGGCTATTGCCATCAACTCCAACGAGCTCATCGTTGTACAGGGGTCTATCAACCCAGGGGCGGCAGGCGAGACTCTAAACATCTTCTTTGACAGTGAAGATGCAGCGAATGAGGGAAACTACTCAGTACTAGGCCTGAACACTGGAAAGAGTGGATACAGGCTGGCCAATGCTATTCCAGATCCGTTGGCAGGTAGAGTGGAAAGCGGTGTAGCCTTCTTCTTCGAAGCCGGGTCTACTACCTGGAGCTTTGTAGAAGCAACTGAACTTGACTACGCGATGTTGCAGTCAAAATCACCTTCTCCAATCGATGACTTCCTCCCTTTATTTGCAGATCTCATCGATGTAGGGATAGCCACCGTCATCAAGGTAGGGGACGTTATCCAGGTTCCTTCTGGGCCCAACCAGGGCTACTACAGAATTCTGACCATGAGTGGTTCTTTCGTCACTGTAGACAAAACCCCTCTAGTAGCTAGCTCAGGAACTCCAACTTGCGACGTCTTTAGGCCTGTCGGGTTTACCCTCCAAGTTCCAGATGGCCTAGTCACTGATTCATTTGCAGTACCGTATGAGCCTGGTTCTAATGACGCTAGTCTCTTGGCCCCTGGCCGGGTAATCATCGTCAATGGCCAATGTTTCACCATCCTCAGGGCTATAGTCGACAAGAGTCAGCCGACCCCACTTACCTTCATTCTTACCACAGATGGACACATACTCACCGGTCTTACCGGCCTGAACTGGAGAGCCCCCCATACCCTTACTTCTTCGAGCCAGAACTTCGAAGAGCTAGGAGTTGCCCCGGGGGACCTTCTAAACGTAGACATCACCAACAACGTGAGTAGTCAGGTAGTCAGTGTACCTGCCCAAGTCGTAGGAGTAGACGGAAACTCTCTTGGATTCGTTCTTACAAACGAGCCAATTGTCCCTGGAGTGATCCCTCCTATTCCAAACGCTACGTTTGAGGCCCTATCCAACGGCTTCAACATTCAAACAGTGGCTCAGAACCCAGACGGTAGTTTGTCTTTCTCTGGAGTGGCGCTCTCGGCCAATAACCTAATCTCCTCTGGTCTCTTCGCTCAAGAGTACTTCAATCAGAAGCTCTCAGAGGCAAACGGACTCAACGTTCTTGGAACTACCTTCTATCTACACTTCAGAAGTATCGTAAGGAACCATACGGTTCCTGTAGACCAGACTTTGGTCTCAATTCCTGTTCTTCAAGACTGGATTGTGCAGCCAGATGTAGTTGTCCAAGACGGACAATACTACCAGAACAAGAAGGGTGTACTTTACCCCATACGTGGAGCCCCACTCAGTCTGGTGGAGAATACCGACTTCGTCGTTGATGGGGAGACTGCCTTTATTGGCCTACTGACCTTCAACTCTGGGTCTGACATCATCTCTGTGCAGGATGGCCATTTCATAGACCTAGGGCTCCGTCCAGGTGACCAGTTCGTAATTGATGCCCCAGTTACTCTTGCGGGCACTTACTACATCTCAGCTGTCCTATCCCAAGATTCTTTGCTGCTCTCAAGAGCTGTCCCACTCTACGTCATGAGTGGGGTGACCACCGCCAAGGTGAGCATTCTCAGGTCCGCTACTGGGACGTTCCTTAGGTTCGTCCCCGGAGGCTTCACAGCGCTGAACCCGGCTCCCAACCGTCTTTGGGCAGAGACCTCATTCTTTGATAACAGTCAGAACATTCAGAACAACTTTGGCATCCTGGTGGGGCTGACCGCAGCCGACATCACAGCTATCGACTCCACTATCAACTACAGGCAGGCAGTGGCTGGTCTCATGTTTGCCTATACCCAAGGGTCAGCTGTTAACAAGGTACGTCTAGGAGCTCAGATCTTTCTAGGACTACCGTTTGCCGAAGTGACGGGAGTCATACAGCAGATCGACACTGACTACCGCCTGGATGTGAATGGTAATCCAATCCAAGGTCGAATCATCATCCAAGACGTAGATGCAAACGGAAACCTTCTCGGTACGAGCCGTATTTACCTCTACCCTATAGACGTAGCTTCAGAACTCTCTGGGGTAGAGACAAATCCAGTTACCAATGCGACCTACGCTGTAGGGGATACCGTTCAGCAGTTTGCTTCTCTCTGTAAGGGCGTAGTGGTCGATGATTACCTCTCAGATACCTCTGGAACAAACATCTCTGCCATAGCGCAACTTCAGCAGTACCACTCCATGACCCTGAGGGCGAATAGCAGCTTCTTTACCTTGGCCGAGCTAGGCCTCGTATCGACCTTCTTGAGGAACATCACTCCTTCCTACATCGCCTTTGCTATTTCTTCCGATGAGGAACTCGATGACACCGTTGGTGTCCTAGACTATCTAACTCTCGCATTTGGGGACGCCAGCAATCCTCTAGTCGATGACGCCTCTCTATCCATTCCTACACCGGTTATGCTTGATGCTACTACTTGGGATGGGACTCAGGGAGGCTACCTCAACGGTATGTACTCGGTGAGGAAGAGCGGCCTCAATCTCGTTACCACGTATGCAGGAACTCCAAGTCCAGTAGCTACGTATGCTCCTGGTGGGCTAGTGACCCCTGGTAGTGGGGAAGGGCCGGTTACGAAGAGTGGAGACTATCTTCTCATCCGTAATGGGTTGAACCAGGGTCTATACCCAATCACAGCAGTGACCGACACACAGATTACCTGCTCTGGACTTCCGTCCCTATTCAATGGCTTCCAGCCCAATACGACCCAGGCCTTTGCTATTCTGCGCCCTGTATCTTCTGAGCTCCAGACTGGTAGCGTGGCAGCTACCGTCTCTGGCAACCCAGTAGTGGGGGTAGATGTAGGACTGCAGGCCAACCTGGTCTCCCCCGGCGACCTTCTCTTCATTTCTTACTCCCCAGGAGTCTGGTCTCTTCACACGATCCTAGAAGTCGGGCCCCTAGCTTCTGCTGGCCTCACTGCTGGGCAGCTGTCGGTATCCCCGTCGCCTACCACAACTGCTTCTGGATTGACGTACCACATCATCAGAGAGTCTCTGATGGAGTCACCATACACGGAACATCAGGGGACTCTAGTCAGCAATGGCTCTTCTTACACTTCCCTAGACGACCTAGTGACTGCTCTCTTGGATATCGGGGATGAGCTGCTGGCCATACCTACAAGTGGTCCACAGATCAGGGTCAAGGCTATAGACCCCAAGGCTCTAGTCTTCACGCCGGTTCTTGCTACAGGCTCGTACACTGCCAGAATCTGCAAGAAGCACCATCCATCTACCTCAGTTGGGTACAACCACCGAGACTTCTTTGATCCATACGACTCCGCAGACATCTCCTTGGTCAACGGTTCTGCTACCGCTACGTCTACCGCCGGCAGCAATAGTGTCTCTATCTCATCCGGTGGTCTCAATCTAGTCAACCCCCCATTGCCGGGGGACCTTTTCATCTTTACATCTGGATCCAACGCCGGAGTAGATATAGGATACGGTCCTGGGGCTTACCCGGTCCTAGGCGGCTCAACAGTACTGCTAGTCTTTTTGTCCAAGAACGTTACATACAGCGAGACTGACACTTTCAAGATCCTCAGGAGACGGTAATGCTCAAAGACCTAGTCAAAGTAACAGATGCAGGAATCGCTCGTCTTCGAGACAGGCTAGGTAGGGTCATCGCTGGCCGCAACTGGGAAGAAGACATCAACAAGAGCGTGATAGAAGTCAAGGGATGGGTGAGGCTCGTCATGAGGGAAAGGGGAAAGATTGTCCCTGGGACCTTTAGGGAGGGGCACAACGTCTGGACAAACTCTGGTAGGACGTTCCTTCCTCTCTTGATGTCTCTTCAATCCCCTTCTGCAACGTTCAGAACTGACAGCATGTGCTATATTGGCGTAGGGACTGGCTCTCAAGTCGAGTCAACCAGTGTCTTGGCCCTTGCTCAACCTGTAGCAGCTGATGCAGGAGTTTTCCTTGTTCCTCTTGATATCCCCCCTACTTTCCCACTTACGCCGACTCAGACAACTGTCCAGTACCACAGAACCTTTGCCACTACTGAGATCACGCTCTCTCCATCTGTTGTCAACATCAGTGAGCTAGGCCTCTTTACCAATGGCAGTCCAACTTCTGGCTATACTCCCGGCACGCGAGACACCTCTCTAGCCAACGCTGGACTACAGAACCCAAATGCCTACAAGACCTTTGAGCCTGTCGGAAAGTCTCAAGCACTAGAGCTCGATGTCTATTGGCAGATCCGCTTCTAAGAGGAGTTACCCATGGCCGTAGCGATGGACTTTTTCAGAAGGCCGAGATTGATCGGCAACGTTGTACAGCGTCTCCAGTACGCTACTATCCATGGGGCTGTCAGGCGAAACGACGCCGACTCTACATCTTCAGTGCCATACTTCTCTGGACTAGGTTCTGGAATGTCTCTCACCATCATGATCGATGGTGTGACATTGCCAACCTACACCGCTAGTTTCTCCGGCAATGGCTACGCAGATGCCATTGCTGCTATCAATACAGCCCTAGGCTCACATGGTCTGGCTTTCGACACGGATGGCAGCATCTCTATCCAAACGATGACTCAGGGAGGTAGTGGTGCGGTTGAAGTCGTAGGAGGTACAGCAGCTGTAATCCTAGGCTTTGGGGTGAATGGGTCTGGAGTCAGGTCATCTGGTGGAGACCTGAACTACACTCCAGAAGATCGTCTAGGCAATGAGAGTTCTACTGCGTTTCCAGGGCCAGGCGAGGGTCTGTCCGTAGACGTGATCAATCGCTCTCTTGGAAGGCTCTCAGGCAACTTGGATGTTCTATTTGCTGACGATGTGAGGGACCGAGCAGTCCTTCAGGAAGTGACTGGGTTCACTGTCTCTACAGATGGAACCTACATCTCCCTTCCGGCCGGCACTAGGGCATTCACTGGGTACGGTCTTCTGAGCGCCAACTCCGTCAAGGAAGACCTGGCGCCATTCTTCATGGTCCTGGATGCAAACTCTAGGACCCCTTCCGCCTCGAAAGTAGTGGGCTTGGTTAGGGGTATCCCCTCTGGGCCACTGCCATACGCTAACAGCCCCTCCTTCTCCGACACTACTGGTAAGAACGTTCTAGGGCAGAATCTGGCCAAGCTGTCCGCCGTGCCTATCAACTCCAGTGGTGGTATCCAGTACGGACGGTACATCGAATGTACGGGAACTACCTTCACTCAAATCGTTTCAGTAGGAGACATCGTTCAAATCATCGGGGCCACCAATACTATCCCATGGAGCAACAACGGGATGAGGTGGGTTGTGGAGGAAGTGGTTAGCGACCTCATCCTGGCAGTCAGACCGATGTCTCAGTCAGAGATGACTCTCTACGGAGTTACGGTTACAGACGCTCAGCCTGTCCTTGAGCTAAATGGAGCTATCTCCGGTGGTCAGACTTACGGGACTATGACCGTCTGGACCGGCACCTATTCCCAGATCGTTGGCGCTACCCCTGGAGCTCAGAGCCTAAACGTAGTCATCAGCCCGCCCCTACCAGCTTCATCGAGCATTGAGCTTTGGGTAGCTCAGCCACTTTCCTACAGAGCGGAGCAACCAGCCAGCCATGGTGAGGGAGATTCTCTTCCATACTTGGACATGGTGACTTCCTACAGAACTCTACCAGACTGCATCGTGGCTGGGTTTGCCATTTCCTTTGGCAGTGGGAACATCGTCATAGGCCCAGGAGTAGTGCGACTAGATGGACGTTTGGTCAATCACCCCGGAAAGACCTTCGTAGGGGTTAGCACCTCCGTTCCGACCTACTTCTGGTATGACCCTCTCACTGCTGACTTGGCATCTGGAGCGTCTCTTCCTGTCTCAAGAACTCCAGCTGATGTTCTAGGCACAAGCGTAACAACGACGTCTCTTTTCCCTATAGCTCTCTCCAAGGTCAACGGAGCTAGCCTTACTGGATACAGAAACCTAGTACGAGCTGAAACTCTTTCGGCCAGGACTGTAACTGTAGGAACTGGAGGCCAGTTCTCCACTCTGGAAGGTGCTATAGACTTCATCAATGCTTGGGCAGCAGAGATGGGAGAGTCAGGTCTCAATCAGTATGGCGGGTATGCGCACTGGGAAGTCGTTCTTGTCAGCGGCATTACCCTTAGCGACTCTAACCCCGTCACTATAGAAGCTCCTTCTGTAAAAATCAGAGGAGCTAGCCCACTACTCCAGATCAATTGCACCTCATCAAATGGCTACATATGGCTTAATGGGTGTAGGACTTTTGCTCTGGAGGACGTGCGTATCATCAACAGTATCGGCAATGACCAGCCGTTCATTGTCAGTGACTCTACTCTTGTAGACGTCATTCTCAGAAACGTGCAGCAGTTGTCTTCTGCAAATGGCTTCCGTCACGTCTTCTTCACCAATTCTGGGTCAGCTGCGAGAGTCATCATCGACAACTGCTACTTCAACTTCTACAGAGGTATTGTCTGGGCTTCTCCGGATACTACCTCTAGGGTATTCATCAGTCGTTCCGTGTTTACCCACGTATCAGGTTACGCTTCAGCGACGGTCTGTATCGCGTCCAATACAGGCGGGAACTGGACTGGGAGGGAAGTCCACATCGATGGATGTCAGTTTGCATCTCTGACCCCAATTGATTCTACTCCCTTCTTGATCAAGTCTGACGTTGTGGGGGCAGGGGTCGTTGAGATTCGAGCCAATCAATTTTCCTTTGGCTCTATCTCATCCTCTGTGATTGGTACTCTGATCTCCTCTATCGGCTCGGAGAACTTGGTTGTAGACAGCAACGTCATAGGTTCCTCTACGAATCCTATCAACATTGCAGTAGCTGGTACTGCAACTAGTTCCGTGACAGGCAACTACTTGTACGTGATGCCACAGGGTACAAACGCAGTCGGCTGCACTTGTGGGTCAGCGTTCAGGAACTACGTAACGATTGTGAATCCATCGACTTCTTACAACAACACCCAGAACGCTGGAGTTGCGGCTCTCAATGCTGTTGGAAACACGATTGTAGGACCGAGCTTGGCTTCCATAGCTCTACTAGTCGTAGGGTTGGTATCTGATTCAATGCTAGGAGAAGCGTCCAACAACTACATTGAATCTAACTACTCTGCAGGAAACGGGTCGCTCATAGTGGCCTATGGGTCGTTCTCCAACAACACTGTCTCTGGAGCGGTCACTCTCATAGCCCCAGCGGGTCTTACTAGGTTGTTCTCAGGTAACCTCTTTGAGTCTGCTGTAACCATCATAGGTGCTCTCTCTTTTGGAGAAGGGCCTATTGACTTCACAGCTAATTACGTAGGAGGCCTACTTCAATCGGACCACAATGGAACCAGTATCTCAATGTCCAATTGTACTTTGGCAGGAGGACTGTCTCTAGAGATTCCGTCCGTTACGATGTCAGGCTGCGCCGTATCGGGAGCGATGACCATAGATTACCTGACTTATCTATCCATGTCTGGTTGTTCGTTCTCCTCTAGCGGCGGCCCAGCCCTAATCGAGGGTGATGGATCCTCCAATGCCTCTATTCTCATTGAGAACTCCGCTTTTACTGGGGATGGTGGAGGGATAGAACTGGCCTCCTTTGGTTCCAGCACAAGCATATCCATAGTCGGAAACTCTTTCGTTGTAACAAGCGTTACCCATACAAACGCATGTGTAAGCATAGGCTCATTTGGTGGGAATACCAATGGCAAGAACCTGTGCTTGATCGCAAATAATTACATCTGTGCGGATAACAGTGGGGTTACTGGATCGAACTCCTTCGGAGTAGCTATAGAGTTCCTCACTGGCTCTATTTCAGATGTAACGATTGTCGGTAACAACATCACATTTGTAATGCCAGCTACTTCAGGAAATGGCTTCGAATATGGAGCCATTGAGACAAATGGCTCTCTAACGTCTGTCAGCAATTTGTTGATCTCAGGCAATCGCATCAATGTTGGGGCTGTCCCTAGTACCTTCCTTGGTTCTCTCTATGCCGTAGACCTACGGGCAACTACCGTGAGTGCAATACTTTCTGGTAATCTAGTTACGTATGCCGACGCCATAGCTGGGGGTCACATTACTGGGGATGTAGCAGTAGGTGGCAACGTTTACTCTACAAGCAGTCCTGTGCGGTATTAGACCAAAGGAGAAGTCTATGGAAGCTCAGATCATCACAGCAGTCCAGCAGGTTTTGCCAAAGGTTCTTGTGGCAGCTCTTCTTCTGCTCATCAACTACGGCCTGAAGTACGTTCCGGGTGTCACCCAGCACCTGTTCGGAATGGGTGAGCACAAGGTCGGCACCATGAAGGATATCTACGTCAAGGGTATCCTATACCGCTTTGTCACCCTAGCCGAACAGAAGGTACTGATGCTGGAGAACACGGAGATCCAGTACATCAAGACTCAGGCTGCAGCTGGGATGGTGACTCCTGCTCAATTGCCTACGCTCTTGGCCGGAGTGAAGAACAAGGCAATCGAAGCTGTAAAGGCTGATGCTTCAGCTCAAGGGCTCTGGGCCACAGCGACGTCCATCTTCGGAGGCAACGAGGCCGCCCTCGTGAAGTGGCTGGGAGACGTCATCGAGAGCAACGTGGCTAAGTTGCCGCCCTCTGGGCTTCAGACCACTAGTCTGGAGGAAGCTAAGGCTGGGTTCGTTCCAGCTATGTCTTCAGCACCCATGGCTACCCCACGAGCAACTGTGGCTACGGCTGCTCCAGCTGCAACCGTTGCGTCAGTGAAGGCGTCTGTCACCGAGACGCAGGCCGCTGGTAGCTGACACAGCCCTTCAGACAGAGGGCTAAAAAGAAAGGGACCCCATCGTAACGATAGGGTCCCTTTTTTCATACCTACAATCCGCATCCCCCACATAACCCTTCCAGCGAGTACCATGCAGCCCCACACTTTGGGCAGTAAGCGATGGGCTCTGGTTCCTCTTCCTCCTCTTCCTCTTCTTCTACATCATCTGCAGGTCGCATTCACGTTCCCCCTGGATAGCTGCAACGAGAACTGGCTAGCTTCAGTGCAAGAGCCACAATAGTAGTCGATATAGGCATGACCATGAAGGTCGGCAAACCCACGGGTGGCATCAAAGGCTTTGAAGCAGCAGATACAGATGACTGTAACAGACCGGCCAGTAACGCGAACGAGCTTCATTTGGAATTTCCTCTACCGTTAGCCCTGGTCTTTGCCATTGGAGTCTAACTGGAAGAAGCCAGGTTCTGAGCCAAGTTCTTCAAGCAACCTAGCCATGACTTTTCCACTGACTTCTCGTTCCTTTCTGTTCCTAGTAGCCCCAACGCAGTCCCCTTCGTCGATCTCATAGACGATCTGCTTTAGGCTTATGTCACCCAATGGGCCTTCTGAGAGGACACGAAGACTGATGTCCGTGACGTAGAACTTTCGAGGTCCTTCATGACTCTCAGACTTCTTGTTCGCAGATTCTAGTTCAGCTTTGAGAGCCTCCCCACTTTCCTTGCCAATCTCTTCTAAAGACTGCTTGTCTTGTGGCACTTGCGTCTCCAAGTTTGGTAGGAAGGAGCCACCCCTTTTAGAGGTGGCTCCCTGATTGCCTCGATCTGGACCTACTCCGCTGGCAAGTTCCCAGTGTCTGGGGTCCGCTTGTGTACGCTGTCTACCAAGTCGATACCCACAGGAGTTGGTGCTTCCTGGGGAGTCATGTTGATCTGCACTCTTGGAGCCTCCTTTACATACGGCTCAAATCTGACCTTTTCCCCAGAGTGCATGTTCACCAGGAAGTACGGCTGGCCACCTTCTAGCATGAGTCTCTGTGCCGCCCTTCTGGCCAGTCTCATCTTGCTGAACTCTCCCACCATGACCTTCCCATTCCGGTCCGTAACCGACCAGCGTGGGTCATTCTTGCCGTGTTTGCTCATGACTAGAAGCCGAACTCCACCAGGCGGCTGTAGGGAAGGTCGAAACTCCTCTCCGGTTCGATGTTCCTAATGATTCTCTCGAAGTACTCGATGCTCTCCTGAGCCGTGTGGATTCCGAACATCCGTGTTCGGATGGCGGAGAGATCCCGCTGGAGTTCCTCCAGAGCCCCACGAGCTACGATGTGACTTGTGGCCCTGGTCGAGTAGGTCTCTACCGCGTCCTCGTTGATACCAGCTGCGAACACTTCCTTGGCATCGATTTCTCGCAGCTTGCAGATGCGAGAAACCTCAGCCTTCGAATCCTCGATGCTCACCTTCAACTGGTAGATGCGGGTTGCAAGGCTGTTCTTGATCTCCTCACCCGTCTTCTTGTAGCGTATGTATTCCTCTACGGCGTGTGCTGCATCTCGTGCTACTAGTCCACCCTTCGGTAGTGCCATTTCACTGCTCCTTTTTTGTGCTGCGTTGGCCCTACCCAAACGAGTAGGGAAGTGGTAGAAAGGTTTGCGGCTCTCAACCTTCAGGAGAAAAACAAAATGCGTTCTCTCTTCGTGGCTCTCTGCGTCCTATGCGCCTCATGCACTGGAATTACACCTTTCGAGCAGCAGCTCATCAACTGTGAGTCCTCATCTGTTCAGTCCCAGCTCGGTGGTCCGAGTGGCCTAGAACAGCAGGCTATGGGAATCCTCAACGGCAACGGCATCAACAGCACGAGCCTTCTCAATGACTTGCTGAGTACTCAGGGACCGGCAGTCGTTTGTGCGGTCCAGGCCGCTGTTCAGGCTCTGGAAGGAAAGGCGCTGGCTGCCCCATCGGCAGTCAACAACCCCATGCTGGTGGCAATCGACCACGGCAACGCGTGGCTTGCCAGCGATGGGCACTACAAGCTAGTGGTCGGTGTTGGAGCTGCCAAGCCGAAGCAGTAGTCAAACAGTCTGAAAGGAGCTGTCGTCATGGCATTCCCAAATCCTACTGGCTACGCCCTGATGAACCAGAGCAAGAGTATCCAGGACTCTGATTTGAGGGCCATGGCGACAGCTCTTCAGACTCAGTTGCGGCAAGACTTCTGCCCAGTATGGAACGTTCCAGCTCTTCCAGTAGCTTGTTTAGACGCTAGTGATGACCTGCCGGCAGGCTACTGGGCTATCTACTTCAGTGACTTGGTTACCGAGCCGGATACTCTCGGCTACCATACTGATGAGGTGGGTACTGTCTCCGCTGAGATCGAGATCCCAGTACTTCTTCAGTATGGCTGTGGGATTCTTTCCACGCCAGTGGGCGGCAATGCAGGTCCCGACTCAGTGAGCTCAGTGGTGAGTCATGAGATCCTAGAGATGACAGAGGACCCACAAGTCAGTCTTTGGGTTCCCACCACGTCAGACCTCGGAGGAGTCACTGACTCTTTTGAGGTCTGCGACCCAGTACAGGAGAGCTATTACTCCATCAACGGGGTCCAGGTCTCTGATTTCGTGTTTCCCGCCTACTTCATTGCGACTCCAGTACCTGGTGCTAGACTTGACCAGATGGGCATCTTGACGAAGCCTTTTGAGGTGGCGCCAGGTGGCTATATGTTACAGTCCGATGCCTCTGGGAATGTCACACAGGTCTACGGAGTTCGCCCACCCTCTGCTCTGCGTATGTCCAAGACCGGGCCACGCAAGATGGTCAGGATGAAGGGCTTCAACAAGTCCCTTCACTCCCTTACGACCCCTACTCCTTTTTTGTCTTTGCCTCAACGGCAGCGTCTCTCAGGTATAGAGCCGTATTGATCTCGTCCCTGAGCTTGAAGTAGGCCTTGTCGAACTTCTTGTCCCCTGTGCAGCCAAGGCCGTTGATCTTGCAGAGATGCAGAGTGCAGAGAGGCCGAAGATGAGGCTCAGCTATACACCCTAGTGGGCCCATGAGGGGAAGCCTTGGGTGCTCCGTTCTCTGAAGCTCAACTCCCCAACTCTCCTTGGCATACCCCAAGGTCATCTCACAGTACTCTGGAGAGCAACAGGAGTGGGGTGGGTTACAGGAACCTACCCCTCCTGTACCAGCACATTTGGGGGCCGTGAGGTCTGCCATCTTTCGTAAAAGGCTCTTCAGCCCATCAGTAGCGTCTAATGAGACCATCGACATCTAGTTCGTCCTCCTCCATCGTATCGCCGCAGCGTACACACTTGAGCAGGACTATATCAAGGGACCCAGGAACGAATCCCATTTCCTTCCAGCGGTGCTCCCCTGGGAGACAGCGTGGGTTGACGATGTGGTTCGTCTGCTTCTCAGGATCCAAGATTCGAATCCCATTCTTGTTGAAACGTTCACTCATGTGGCACTTCCGCCTTGTCAGTAGCCTTCTTGGCCACGCCATATTTCCTAGTAGTGGTCGTGGTGGTGATCTTGATACCACCAGGCCTTTCCTCCACTACTTGCACAATTCGCTCAGAGCCAGGCTCTAGGTTTTCGAAACCTTTGGCGACATCCTTGAGCAGCTTGTCCATATCAAAGGCTTCTGAAAAATGCTTGTCCATGTCCTCAAGATCTTTCTCCATCATGGAGAAGAGACCTTTCATGCTTTCTCTGAGAGCTTTGAACGGGGAACTCATGATTTTTCTCTCAAAGCTGACTCAACACACGATACAATTTTCTTGAGATCTGCCAGTACTGTTTCTAGTGCACTTGTAGGAGAGTCTTCAGGCAGACCATCAACTTCCAAAATTCTCAAACTACCAGTATGCCACCTCTTATCCGTTGGATGGCACACAGCATAACCATTGCCTTCCTCCATACGAAGAGACTTTTTAAGATCTGCGGATGATATTTCCTGAGAAATATCTAGAACAGCGTGCAGTGTCAGGCTGTAAGACCCTGGTTTCATAAAGTCTTTTCTCCTACTTTCTCTGGGGGGGGTTTGAACGGGGAACTCATGTAGATTGTACTTTCAAGTGGGAATAGCCTCATCTTCTGTTTCTACAAACAGCGGAGAGTAGAGGGGTCGAACCTCTGTTGGTTTTGCCCAAACCGCAGGTTAGCAACCTGGTGCCTTACCGCTCGGCCAACTCTCCAAATCGTAGTCTGCAGCTAACTTCCCGCCAAGAGCCTTGCTCATCACACTAGGAATCACCCTCAAAGATCCATTCCTAGTGACCGCAGACGCGGGAACCATAAAGCACTTCCGCAAAGCCGGACAATACACACCGTAGAAGTCGATGTCAGAAGTGGTGTAATACCGCTTGACAAACTTCTGTGTATTAGCATCTCGAATGACGCTATATGTGTTGAATGTCACAGCACCTTTGTAGACGCGCCCAGTCTTGCACTGGATACGCAAGAACTGTCCGCACTTGTCCAACACAAGATCGTACTTGTGTCGCTCACCCCACGGGACTAGGACGGAATGCCCTCGCTTCAACAGCTCAGCTAGGATAACTGCCTCTGCAATGTCTCCATCGCGTTTGGTATCCTTCATACGCAAAGTGTATCTTACAGCATCGGCATGTCAAGCCGGAGTCGCAAGGGCGGTGACCCGGCCCATTACCACTCTGGCAACTCTCCTTGACTGCTGGCGGAGGAGGTAGGATTCGAACCTACGGGACTTTGACGTCCGGTGGTTTTCAAGACCACTGGTTTAATCCGCTCACCCACTCCTCCAATTACTCCATCACTTCCTGACGAGTGTATCTCACCGTCCTAGCCTTCTTACCCTTTTCGCGTAAACCATTTCGGATGGTCATTGCCCTGAGGAGATTCTCACTCGCATCCCAGTAAGACCATAAGCCTGTACTCGGGCTCAACTTAGTCTCTACAACGAAGACTGTCTCGAACTTCTTGGCCATTTGACCTCCTGTTTGCGGAGAGTGAGGGATTCGAACCCCCGGTGGTTTGACCCACTACAGCTTTCCAGGCTGCTGCCTTACCAGGCTCGGCCAACTCTCCAGTTCTTACTAGATGACACGACTCCTGAATGCAGCAATGTTGTACTCCGCAGCATCAAGTAGTTCTTGAAGCGTGATGTGGTTCGGTCTCAGCATTGAGAGCAGAACAAGTAGAACATCTCCAGCTTCTCGTACTGGGTCACCTTTTCCACGTAGAGCCTCAATGAATTCTGCACTCTCAAGAAGTAGGTGTATCCCGTCTTTCCAATCTCTCTTCCAGCCATAGTCCGCAGCTAGTTTGCTTGCTTCTTCCTCTATGGACTCAAGTGTTGCCATGTGTCTCCTCCTCTTAGCACAACAGGCGGAAGGTGAAGGATTTGAACCCTCGCTGGTGTTACCCAGACCACCGCGTTCGAAGCGGGTGCCTTACCGAGCTCGGCCAACCTTCCAGACCCGGCTTGCACCGGGCTATGACTCATCAAGAGCTCCATGCCAGTAGGAAGCATCACGCATCCACTGTCTCCAAGCTCCAGGCATTCCAGGACGCCATCCAAGAAGAAGCTGAACAGTAGCTGGAAGCTTCTTAGGCTTCATAGGTACTGTTCTGAGGCGCATACCCGCTTGCTCCGGAGTCCTACCACCCTTCTTCTGGTTGCACTTGAAGCAGGCAATGACGATGTTGGACCAGTTGGTAGCACCACCCATTGAGCGTGGGGTAACGTGGTCGTAGGTAGCCTTCTTCCTGGAGCAGAGACGTCCACAGTACTGGCAGCGCCCTAGGTCACGGTCGTAGACGTTCTGTCGTGAGAACTTGACAGACTTCTGCTTCTCATTGATTCCTCTCACGAGTCGAACCACGAGTGGCATCTTGATCTCAAGAGTGACTGTCCTAATCACCCTGTCCTCGTAGGTCTCTACAACCTCTACCTTGTTCTTCAGCAGCTTGAAGACTGCATCCTCCCAAGAGATCGTCTCGATGGGAAGCTCACTCTGGTTCAACAGTAGACAATCCGGCATGACGATCTCCTTTCATGTGTTTGGGTGTGGGCCCGGTCGGGTTCGAACCGACAAGATTGCCCGCTTTTAAGATGGGTGCGTCTACCAGTTTCGCCACGAGCCCGAAAAAAGTGCCCTAGGGGAGACTCGAACTCCCACGGTCATAAGACCGGCGGATTTTGAGTCCGCTGCGTCTACCAGTTTCGCCACCAGGGCATTTCAGTGCGAGAAGAGGGAATCGAACCCTCATGAGGTTACCCTCGCCAGATCCTAAGTCTGGTGCGTCTGCCAGTTCCGCCATTCTCGCAGTAGTTACTCTGTGTTTCTCAAACGTTCATCCCAGCAACACTCGTCACCAATCCATTTACCTTGGTGTCTATGGGCTGTCTTGACACTACATGCTTTTCTACAGAACACGCATAGGACCGTGTGTTTCTTCATTGTAACTCCTTGGTGCTCAGGACTGGACTCGAACCAGCACGCCGTTTTATTGGCACTGGCCTCTCAAGCCAGCGTGTCTACCAATTTCACCACCTGAGCAACATGTTGTGGCCAGAATCGGACTCGAACCGATACGGTTTTACCCGCTCCCCTCTGAAGGGAGTGTGTCTACCAATTTCACCATCTGGCCATAGTAGTCCCTGAAGGTATCGAACCTTCGACCTTCTCGGTGTGAACGAGACGCTCTACCGCTGAGCTAAGGGACCATACGGACTACTGGGATTGAACCAGTGACATCCAGCTTGTAAGGCTGGCGCTCTACCGCTGAGCTAAGCCCGCATATACCTACTGGTAGTGGAGGTCGGACTCGAACCGACGAATGGAGACGTATGAGATCTCTGCCTTAACCGCTTGGCGACTCCACTATGTTTGGGGTTGGCCCGGTCGGACTCGAACCGACAACCTATCGGTTATGAGCCGACGGCTCTGACCATTTGAGCTACGGGCCCTTGAGACGTCTATGGTTGCGGGAGACGGATTCGAACCGCCGACCTTCAGGTTATGAGCCTGACGAGCTACCTGGCTGCTCCATCCCGCGAGGCGTTAGTATACCACAGTCTTTAGTGCCCTTGGCATGAATCGAACACGCGACCTGTTCTTTAGGAAAGAACCGCTCTATCCATCTGAGCTACAAGGGCATTGTGAGAACTTTGTAGGAGCACACTAGCCTGTGTTTTACCTCGTCCCATTCCGTCCATAGCCTAGGACCAATCGGGACTACTGGCTGACTACGGTCGATGGCTGTGTAGTACCGTATTGACCCGTAGGGAGCTATCAACAAAGAGTAGCAGTACTGTAACCGCCTCTTGATTCTATCTAGCATTGATGTCCTCCTAGAGGTCCCAGAGAGACTCGAACTCTCGGCCTAAGGCTTCGGAAACCTTCGCTCTATCCACTGAGCTATGGGACCATCAATTCCATTCTTGTTGAGGTTCATTTGTGTACATCGACTCATCCCCGACCTCTGTTACTGGGTCGCCAAGGATCCTATTGCAGTTGATGGAGACTACGACTTTCTCCCCTTCATATCGGAGAACAGTTCGGTTGTAGCCTATCCCATCTACAAGCCACACCTTTTGCCCCTCTTTGAATCTTGGACTGAACACGCAGATCCCCCCCCTCAGTGAGCCTCGACTATGCCTTCGAGTTGGTATGCAACTATGCGTGGGTCTGTGTCATAGTCCTTGACCAAGGCCTCAAACTCTTCATGTAGCATATCTGAGGCAGCTCTAGTAGCAGCACCCACATCTCCAGCAGGTTCTACTTCTACCCAGATGCTGATTGTAGCTTTGAGCTTCATTGTAACCTCCTCCATTATTGGTGCCCCCGGCAGAACTCGAATCTGCACTTTCTAGGTTCGTAGCCTAGCGTCTTATCCATTTGGACCACGGGGGCGTAGAAGATGGCTAGCGCACTTGCCGTTGAGATCGGTGGCTCTGTACTGTCGGGCGTTCCATGCCCTCAGTCTGGCTCCGTGTTTTGCCAAACATCACATTTTCCCGTGCGCCGGGAGGCCAAGATGGATCACGTACATACTTAGAGGGAACGTCTTGGCTTTCTGTTAGCCCTGCCATCAGAGCTCCTTCTCGGACTCGAACCGAGCATCCCCCGCTTACCAAGCGGGTGCCTCGCCACCTAGGCCTAAGGAGCAACTTCAAGTGGAGCCAGACGGGATCGAACCGTCGACCTCTTGCATGCCATGCAAGCGCTCTCCCAACTGAGCTATGACCCCAAGCATAGAGTCTGAGAATGATTCGGAACCTAGAAGAGTTATCGGTCTCTTCTGTTCCCGCCGCTTTAGACCGCCAGGGTACCCTGACCTCTAAAGAGGCCCTTTCCGATAGGCTGTTACCGGCGTTCTCAGACTCGGTGGACCCAGAGAGGATTGAACTCTCGACCTCACGCATGCGAAGCGTGCGCTCTCCCAGCTGAGCTATGGGCCCTTCTTCTCGCTTCTATGCAGCACAATGTGCAGATTCACATCTGGAACTTTGTACTCCTTATCATCAGCCCAAACGGAGAAGAATGTTCGCCTTGCTATTACACTCATCCCACCTTCATCACTATACCAGAGTACAGTGCCATCAGGAGGAAGGAATGGAAAATCTTTCCTGACAGTGTCAAGTAAGTTTCTTGGTATCAATCCCATTCACCATCTCCAATGTCATTCTCTCGTGGGTTCTATCTTGGAATGGAAATAGCAACTGTCCTCTTTCCACTCTGGTTGCAAACCAGGCGCTCTCCCAGCTGAGCTATGGGCCCTTCTTTTTGAATGCTCGTAGTCTCTCGTCTACCCTATCTCCGTATGGAAATGGAAGTTGACCTCTCTCACCAGTCTTCCACTTTTTACTGATGGCCTCCAAAGAAGGGTCTAGGACTCCTGTCCTAACTTGATGTAGGAAAGCTAGGGTAGTCACGGCATCAATCCATCTTTGAGCATCGGGCCCATCTAGATAGCGGATCGAACCATCATCGTATTCCATTTCAACCCGGATAAGGCTTTTCTCTTTGACGAGCTCCATTTTTCTCTACTCCTAGCGTTTTGCATACAGCACAAAGGCCTGTATGCATGATCTCCCTATCGCAGTTTGGGCAGCTGTAAAACCACGGAGCTTCCCCTTCAATCCGTAGTCTAGCCTTCGTCTCAGGTGCATCTTCTGTCCGGAGTGGGTGATTGGCGTGAATACGTCCTTCCCTACAAATAGAGCAGGCATTTCCTGGACCTGGGGATTTGGAACGGAACTTGTGGTAACTCACCATCATCCCCAGCAGCTCCAGCCGCAGTGGGCTACCATAGCAGCCAAGAAAATGAAAGCCAGTAGGATTAAACACCCACACCCTGGAAGCTCTTCGTCGTTCATCACTACTCCTTTTGTTGGTGCGCCCATCAGGGATCGAACCTGAGACTTCCGACACGTCAAGTCGGCGCTCTACCTCTGAGCTATGGACGCATTATAACGGTGGACCCTGCCAGGATCGAACTGGCTACCTTCTGGTTGCAAACCAGACGCTCTCCCAGATGAGCTAAGGGCCCAAACTGATGGTTGTAGGCGTGCATTCGACGCCTCGTTCCTCTGTAGAAACGGCCCGGTCGCAGGACTTTAACCTGCAATTTCCCTTGTTTGAGCAAGGGCGTCTTGGCGTTAGACCAGCCGGGCTCAAGTTTGTCTTGATACTTTCTACCTCTCCATCAGGTGGTCAGGATCGGAATCGAACCGACAACACGCCGCTCTTCAGGCGGCTGCTCTACCGTTGGAGCTACCTGACCATGTTACAGCGGGACCAGTGGGATTTGAACCCAACGATCTCCTCCTTGACAGGGAGGCGAGGACGGCCTGACTCCTCTATGATCCCAAAACAGTGTGACGGACGAGACTCGAACTCGCGTATGCCAGGGCCACAACCTGGTGCCTTACCACTCGGCCACCGTCACCACAAAGAAGTCCGCCCGGTAAGAATCGAACTTACGACCACTCGGTTATCAGCCGAGTGCTCTACCGCTGAGCTACGGGCGGGTGCAGTCGGGGAAACAGGAATTGAACCTGCGGCCTCTCGGTCCCGAACCGAGCGCTCTACCAAGCTGAGCTATTCCCCGATGAAAGTCAGCGTAGCTGGATTTGAACCAGCGACCACTTGCACCCCAAGCAAGTGCTCTACCAAGCTGAGCTATACGCTGATTAGGCAGTACGAACTACACGGGTCTGGACGAGAGGATTTGAACCTCCGACCCCCTGCGCCCAAGGCAGGTGCTCTACCAAACTGAGCTACGCCCAGATGACTACTAGAGCCTACTTCTGGTTCATCTTTATTCTCCGTTCCCGTACCATCTTGATGGCTTCTGGGGTAGGGAGCTGCGCGTAAAGCAACCCACAACGTTCACAGCAATAGCTGTAGGTGGTAATGCAGATTGCCTTCAGCATTCCGTCGCACACTACACAAGCAACGTCAGGAAGACCAGCTGCGTTCTTCCCGTACTTTTCGATCAGCTCTTCATGCCACATCGTCATCTGTCTCTCCCTTTAACAGAACTCTACTTCTGGTGTCCCCAGGGGGAGTCCAACCCCCGTTACCGACTTGAAAGGCCGGTGTCCTAAAGCAGCTAGACGATGGGGACATTGCTCTGGCACAGCAGCAGATTTGAACTGTACACCCAAGTATCGACCTGGGCCCCTTCCTAGCGGTGCTTTCGGTCCCACTTTCGTGGCCACGTACTCATGGGACTTTACTCGGGATGAGTCTCTCAACTCATCAGTCCTGCTATGCCAGAATGATCCCGTGGGGATTCGAACCCCAGTTACCGGCGTGAGAGGCCAGCGTCCTGAGCCGCTAGACGACGGGACCTTTGGCTGCTCTATGCTTCTCCAGCTCGACTCTTGCGTCATGGAATGCCACTCCATCACTCAACCACTTCTTGTAGGGCTCGTGGCATTCCTTGTGTAGCTTGACCTTTTTTGTACCTACTTCCCGTGGGGTAGCCCCACGTTCTCCACACCACATACAGCACTCACACACCCGTAGATCTTTAGCCACGTACTCTCCTTGAGGCTCTACTCAGACTCGAACTGAGGGTCACGGTTTTGCAGACCGCTGCCTTACCACTTGGCTATAGAGCCAACAGATGCGGCTGCTCGGGTAGGATTCGAACCTACGACGGGGCGGTTAACAGCCGCCTGCTCTGCCAGCTGAGCTACCGAGCAATGAACCTACTCTCTAGAAGGTGCCCATGCCTTCGACGCTACAAAGGCTTCTTCTGGAGTGGGCCAACCCAAGTTCAGGTTGGCAGAAGTCGCTACACTTTGTGCTAGCTCTAGTGTCTCCATGCACTGATTACTCTCTGGTGGCAATCGTTGGTACTCTTTGCATCCTTTACAGAGAGTTGCTATCTCCCATCCATTTCCTTCTAGAAGTGTTACTGGTACGAAGACGAAATCTGGCATTTGAGAAACTCCTAGAATGAGAGCTCCGAGTCGGGATCGAACCGACGACCTACTGCTTACAAGGCAGTTGCTCTACCGACTGAGCTATCAGAGCGTTGAAGCTGGGAGCCAGGGTGTGCTGGCATTTTCACCTTTGAACGGTGATGTCCTAGTTAGACGACCCCAGCATAAGCTCCCCGGGATGGATTCGAACCACCGTAGATAGCTCCAGAGGCTATCGTCCTGCCGCTAGACGACCGGGGAATGAAAAGCTGCCCCTCAAGGATTCGAACCTTGATAGGCAGATCCAAAGTCTGCCGTCCTGCCGTTAGACGAAGGGGCAATTCTGTACAGGGATACTTGGATTCGAACCAAGATCTCCGGCTCCACGCCGGTGTCCTACCCGTTAGACTACATCCCTGGGCCGCCCTCACGAACGGCCACTCATTACATCACTACCACCCAGAAGACCTCCATTTTCTGTATGAAGGGCTTTTGGCTGATGGCAGTGACGCAAGAAGACTCCGTTTAAGTCAGACAGCATGCCGGGGCATATCCCTTACCCGACCAGGAGAGATCTAGAACTCATACGGTGAATGCTGTCTGGAGCGGACAGAGGGATTCGAACCCTCGAATACCTGCTTGGAAGGCAGGGGCCTTACCTCTTGGCTATGTCCGCAGTAAACCAGTGACCTAGTTGTTACTCGACCCTCGTCCAGTGCTAACCGTCTAGTAGTAGACAACCTGCTCGGGATCCCGATTACTAGGTCAAGAGCGGCTAGAGGGATTCGAACCCTCGACTTCTTGCTTGGGAAGCAAGCGCTCTACCACTGAGCTATCGCCGCATTCGTCCGAAGTACGTTCACTCTATTCGGACTCCCTCTCTCCCTGAACGCTATGCCAGGAAGTCAATACTGGCTACCTAGAGAGGATTGGTGCCGCCGGTGGGGATCGAACCCACGACCAGCCGCTTAAAAGGCGGTTGCTCTACCTAGCTGAGCTACGGCGACGAAGTTATGTAGACTTACCTTCGTCGCCACGTTTGAGTCGCATTTGTTTTCTCCTAGAGGTCGGGCTCGTTGTTGGTTTTCCCACATACCCCTTCTTGGTGTTGTTTCAGTTCATTCCTAGTAGGCTTCTGCGAGAGATCTGTCTTTTCTCTTTCCCCTTGACTTCTCGAAGCAACCTAGCCCTACGAAAGGCGGTCTTTCTTTCTCCGTCGCTGTTTTTACTTCCGGCTCCCTCTGCGATGAAAATTCTCCAACCTCTGCATTGTTCATACCAAAATGCGGGCTTTGTAGTCAGATGCAGCCCATTTTGGCAGCATATGATCTTCCCTTTTACCTCTAGCCAATCCCCAGGCTTTCTACCTTTCGGCAAACTCCATTTTAGGGTACCACCGCCACAAGAATGGCCGGAGCGAGACAGAATCTTGTACCAGATGGCCTTCTTCTTTCCCATGAACTTCCTACCTCCTATTGAGTCAGATGCCTAAACAGTGGGCCCGGTGAGGCTCGAACTCACGACTCCCAGTTTAAGAGACTGGTACTCTACCAACTGAGTTACGGACCCATGAGACGGTGGAGAGAGAGGGATTCGAACCCCCGAAGACCCGAAGGACGGCGCGTTTACAGCGCGCAGCTTTTGGCCACTTAGCTATCTCTCCATGAAGCAACAGAGCGGATGAAGGGATTCGAACCCTCGACCTTCTGCTTGGCAAGCAGACTCTCTACCACTGAGATACATCCGCATGTGGTGAGACAATCTCTCAGGGCATTGTACAGTCCCCCCAAGAGACGTCTCACCAGGAGCCCCAGGTCGGGATCGAACCGACGACCTCCAGTTTACGAAACTGGCGCTACTACCAGCTGAGCTACTGGGGCAAGATGAGGCTATTCGGTTTTGAGAGAACGCTCTACGTACTACCGGCAGGCCAGGAAGGATTCGAACCTTCGTAAACGGTTTTGGAGACCGCTGTCTTACCGTTGGACGACTGACCTATACAACTGACTGCATTTCTATCTCCGAAACGAAAAGAGCCGGGCCCTTTCTGGGGCCCGGCTCGGGTGAGAAGGTTTCTCTCAAGGTCCCTAGCCGGGCAAACTCTTTTCCGTATTCTGGCTGGTTGGGAGCGGTAGGTACTTTGCAATACCTGAGCGCTCATGCCGCAAATAGGTATCTCCGGCAAAGGACGCTACTGTCCCTGTCGGAGATTGCCACCTTTGCGCTTTGAGCGAAGTGCCCATGAACGTAGCCTGCCACGTTGCCCGACCGGTGTCAAGTACCGCTTCAAATTTCTACGAGTCGTAGAAGGGCAGTCTTCTTATCGACCTGTACCGTGACAGGAAGGGTCTGACCTATTCGAAGCCTAGGAGAGCCACTGGGTACAGGGTTAGCCCGCTCGTAGTCGTAGTAGGCAGCCTTCACTATCTTCTCGGCAAAGGCTATTGCGGTATCGAGATCGTAGAACAAACCAGGTTCCCCAAACCTGTCGTTGCCTAGGCCCTCACGTACTAGCCACCTACCGTCCGATGTCGCACTTAATCGCGGTCCGCTAAAGACGCGCATACCGCTGGGCCAGAGTCTATCATTCCAAACCAGCCATGCTCCTGATTGCTGTTGGATAACAAGCCCATCAGGAGTGGTTAGTCTCCCGAACTGCGTTGTAGGCAACTCTTCGAGTTCCATAGAACTCCGCTTAAGTAAAGAGACCCCGGTGGGACTTGAACCCACGACCCCCGGCTTAGAAGGCCGATGCTCTATCCAGCTGAGCTACGAGGTCTAGCTTGTCTATTTTGCGGCGTAGGAGTTGTCCAGAAGGGCAATCACGGACTTCCATATATCCCATTCTGGACCTATCTTCCCCTTCCCATCGGTGGCCGAATCCATCCACCTCTTGATCTCGTCCACTAGTGCGAGCTTCTGGACTGAGAAGAGACTATCCTTGTAACGCTCTAGGAGCTCCTTTGTCAACTTTGGGCCGTAGTCGCTACGGCCCAGGTTGAACCTCACTGCCCATATGAGGAGTGGTACCAAATCCTCATCGGTAATCTCACATGTGGTTTTAGGGCGGCCAGTAGCCATATTTTTTCCTGAACCTGCGTTGGAATCGTTTCTTTCTTACCCAGTCACTGACATAGATAAACAGGAACAAGAAGAACTCTATCAGTGCTAGGGTCATAACCCCCAGCATCAAACTACCAGCAGTCTTCTGACTACAAACTGATAAGTCCATTACTCAGTGACCATCTGGTCCAGGAGTCCGACCTTGTTCACTGAGGCGGTGCTCTCTGTGACTTGAGGCTGCCGCAGCATTCTCAAGCTTGCGGGCGAATCTGGCCTTCCTCTTCCTCATGGATACAGACTCGTTCCTCAGGATGGTCTCCATGATTCTGGAATCCATTTGGGGAAGCACGAGTTCCGGCTTGGGCTGGGATTGAACAAGGAGCTCCTTGTTCATGACCTTGCGGGTGTATCGCCTGAGTATGGCGAGGTTCATTTTCCCAAGCTCCAAGGCATCCCAGTTCTCCCTAAGAAACCTCTTCACTTTCTTGATCGTCTTCTGGCGCATTAGTTGCTCCTAAAAAGAGAGGGAAGAAAAAAGTGAGGACCCCCAGCTACCCTGCCGGGGGCCCTCTGTCAGTAATGGTCAATAGTTCTGACCTTTCCGTCACTCGGGCTGACGCCGTTTAAGTCTGCCCATCAAGCTTATGCCCAGTGTGCTATCGTTAACACTATTCCCCCACAAGAACTGTGTTGAGTGGAGGGGGAAGAGGGAGTCAGACCCTCACTTCCGGGGGATTGGGGGCGCAGACGGTCGATTCAGCTATCCTAGACGGCTGTGAATTTGAGTTTGGAGTTCAACAGGTTTACGTAGTTCCCAGGCCTATACCAGTTCGGCTACCCCCACGAAGGTACTACGACTACTGGTGTGGGGGGTTGGATTCGAACCAACAAACTGGGGTATGCTACATCAGGTTGAGAGTCAGATTGAGCTTGAGCTTGAACTCCAGCTGTTGGAGCCTTTGTCGCTAGGCTCCGAAGACGTACTCGACGATCTTCTCGCCGGGTTGAAGAGTGGGGTCGACCTCGGCCGTATTGGCAACTGCTCTTGCCTTCTTCACGGCCTTCTGCAGGTCCTCTGCCCTCTTCCGAATCTGGTTGATCCTGCTCTGTGCAAGAGCTCCGGAGTACTTCCGCGTGGTCCAGGTTCCTTGGATGATATCCTCGACGTCATCCCTGATCTGGGCAGGATGTTGCGGAGTCGGCTGGACGATCACATGATGGGTCGTGACCTTCTTCGTCTTGAACGAGTCGTAGGGCGCCGTGACCCAGAGGTCGGTGCCTTCGTCGACACTCCAGTCTTCGTTGGGGTCGAGAGCCGGCAGCACTTTTGCCTCGTTCAGGAAGTCCTGAATCTTCTTCTCCAAGAAGAGAAGGTGAGTTGCGGGAACGTCTTTGGCGATGACCGTTCCGTCATCCATCACGATGTCTGCCTTCGCCACACAGTTGGTCTTGTCCTTCAGAGCCACTGTGTTGATGAGCTCCTTCGTGGCGGTCTTGATGGTGTTGATCAAGTCTTCCGCCCTGAACTGCACCTTCTTGCTTTCGGGCGAGAACGTTTCACCTTCCTCGTCCTTCGGCTTGTACGTCTTGCTGAAGCCGTTCAGCAAGTCGGGCTTCTGGAGAAGCTGGAAGGCCTTCGTGACCTCCGTCTCCGTTCGGTTCTTCACTGCCTTCTCGACAGCCAACACTTGATTCATCTTTTGAGCCATTTGATGCCACTCCTGAAATTGAGCTTCGTTGAGTTGCTGGAGGTACCGACTAGGAAGACCGGTACCTCCAGCTGTGATGTACTTACTTCAACTCTCTACATGGCCTCCAGTACAGCTGGAACTCTGGCCTAAGTTGTCACCCGTTTACCTCCTGTTTAGAAGTGCTAGAGCTTTCTCAACATGCTCTAGCCTAAGACCCTCTTCAAAGACTGTTCGAACTAGATGGTCTTGTAGATGGTCCATGTCCGAATCGTCATCAAGGATGACGAAGTTGTCGACCTGCTCTACCCCATCTAGCCAAGCCTGAATCTCTTTGCCTCTCGTCAACTGACGGACAGGTTGATAACTGCCATCTTCAGTTGGAAACCTATCGATTCCAGGAATGGGTTCTGTTAGGTAGGGAGTGTAATCTACCAGGTTACCACCCACCCCTTGTTGGCGCAGAATCTTTCGCATCGTCTTGAAAGGCATCCCAAGTCGCCAGGTGGAAGCTAGGACTAGGTTTGCTCCAGATTGTTCCGTGATGGAATTCAGAGCCCTCACACAATCAGGGTCAAACTGTCCACGCTGAACAAGGTCACCGGATACCTTTAGCACTGCATGGAGAAAGTTCTTGGCGTTGTTTAGGACACCATCGATGTCCAAGAAGATGACCTTCAAGTGTCCTCCCCTTTACTAAGAAGCTCAATGCTGGGTAATACACCACCACCGATAGTACGGCTCGGTATTTTGAGTGCTAGTTGGAGCTTTCTCCCTTCAGAGAAAGATCAGTTTTTTGCACCTTACCCATCCGCTCGTTCTGACCACGACGGTAGCACCTCGTACTGTGGAATGGGTCAGTTCTAGCATTCCACAGCCAACGGGTGTGTTACCCAGCATTGAACCTCTTAGGTAGAAAAGAAATGCCCGGCCTTTGTTACGTAGTCTCGGTGATGCTTCCGTCAATAACGAAATGTTACTGACTCACCTTGCTGACATATGAACTTCGTACATCGGTCAGCGTTACTACGCCCTCGCTATCTACGGGCTTATCCGGGCGCCGATGTGTGCAGAGGTCAGGTACACACTTAATCTCCTCCTGACGGAGGGGGCAGCTTTGGGCCACCCCAGGTTTGCCTCCACCACCCACATGCTTCTCCTAGATGTGAGACTAGGGAGGATGCGAACCCTCGTACTATCTAGGCTCCTCTGGCTGGCGAGCCTCGCTAATCAGAATAGAGGAAGTTCTCCAGGTTCTTCTTCCATTCCCAATGCCGCTCGTGGCAATCCGGTCTCCATCCACCACTCAGTACGTCCTCCACGAACTTCTTGACGTCGTGCTTGCCACCCAAGAGTCTTGGTGGAGTCCTTGCCAACAAAGTGTACCGCTCTCTAGAAGGCCAGGGCTTGAAATCCTCGACGACCCTGATATGGCGCTTTTTCAGGTAGGTGTTCAGACTCTTGTGCAACCCATGGTTCAAGACCCAATGGAGTGATACAACGAGTTTAGGAGTGGTGTAGTCGGGGCCTCGGTATCTATTGACGGAACGCCAAGTCCCAAGATCCCTGAGTATTCCATCCTCGCATACGACCAGACCGTAGTCGTGGTTTGTGTTGTCGTGCCATTTTGTGACATCCCATCTGAGGCACTGCTGGATGAGACGACCATCTTGTCCACGAATGTCGAACTTGGACCTGATTTCCGAGTAGACGTCATCCCACGCACGACCCACTTGGGATTTCAACCACCGCCTCAGTGGATTGCTTCTGAAGTGTGAGTCGTTTTCCCACAGTCTGTCTCTGCGGTTGACGACGATCTCGTCCGCAAGGTCCGGGTTCGATTTAACGTAGGCAAGAGCGGTTTTGAACTCGTGCCTTTCCGCCCTGGTGTTGCAGCGCTCCATCAGTCTGCTGCGGTAGTAGCGACCGCCTTCTGTGAGGGTGTGAACGAGGTGCTTCTTTGCCATGACTTGGGCGCCTCCTTGACGCCTATCTTGAGTGTTCAGTCATGACATCTCCTTTTCCATTGGAAAACCCACCCCAGTAGAGCACGTCTGCTGGGGTGGGACTTCTATTAATGGGAGTCTATTGTGCCGTGCTCCCGGACACCCTAGTCTCTTGCTCAAGTGGGGTGATGCGCTCACCTAGGATTATCTCATTGTCCCACTACTGCAGGGTACGTTGCCCTGGCGATTGGCTACTACCTACCACTCCTTCTTTCCAGAAGTGAAGATTCCTGGAAGAAGGAGTGGTACATGGGCCGCCTCTATAGCCCACTACTGTGCATCAGCCTTGCGGCCATCTACACAGATGCTTTTTTTAGAAGACCAATGAAGATTAGCTGGGATTGTGCGCTCCCAATTACGTAGACTCTACATCCAGAGCCGGCTGGCTGTTTTATCCAGTCGAACTAATGCTCCGGCGCATACCGGATAGCCCTACGATGAGACCCTCTTCATTGGTCTTCTAAAACACCTACTCGATGCCAGGACACCGAGTAGGGTGCTGAAGTGCATGGTATCGTTCCCTGAGACGCTTGACTTCTTTTGCTACGACAACCCCAAGACGAGAGACGCCTAGACGAATGTCTATATTGGCTACTTGTCTCGTATTGAACGAGGGCGTCTATTTTAGGGCGGCCGGTACTGCGAGCCCGGCATTTGTAGCCTAGTGAGGTCCCGGTTACCCCCGGCCGCCATTCATTGACACGTCAGGTGGTGAAAGTGGCCGATAGGGGCTGCCACACCCGTTCTCTAATGCTTGCCACCTGACGTGTCGGTGGACCTGGGCGGAATCGAACCGCCGTCTTTCAGTCTCATCAACAAAGCGCTACGAGCGTAGCCGTTTCCTCGGCTGGTCTTGATGTTGGCGGTCATTGTGCTACATCGAGCCTGGCATTTGAAGGCTTAGTGTGGTCCCAGTACTCCCGACCATCTCAGATAGAAATGGCCGATCACCCGTTCTCGATCCGCCAGCTCCGGGCGAAACTTGCTTTTGTGATTACGCCAATTCGGCTACCAAAGCTATCTCACCGGTTGACGGAGGGCAGGGGCCGTTAGGTCTTTCCCTCTTGTCCGACTTGTGCCTGACTACTTACGCAGCCTGGCGCATGCCGGACAGCTCAACGTCTCCGTTGGCTGTTTTGGTTTGGTCGGCTTTTTAGGTGGCCTGCTGACCAACCACCGCTCGCTCCTTGTTTTCAAAGAACCGAAATCGAAACCAGTTCAGGCCCGACTTGCTACTCTGCCACAATGTGCTTCTTGATGAGTTCTACCGCTTGCCCAAATGTGATGCAAGTGGCAAGTTCCTCATCAGGGAACTCCGTATCGAACTCATCCTCCGCTGACAACGCCAACTCTACAAGGTCTAGGCTGTCGCAGCCTAGATCTTCGATGAATTTGGAGTCTTGCTTGACATCCTCTGAGGGAATTCCAAGCTGTTCCCCCACGATGTCTCTGCACTTCCCTTCGATTAGATCTGCAGCGATCATCTTTGCCCTCTAAAAAACGAAGATTACGTTGTGTCTTCCTCTAGGTCTTATACCAAAACCTAGCCAAACATTGGCGGCTCTCTGTGCGCTCCACACGCGCACTCTCCGGTGTTACCGAAGTCGTGCTGATGAGTTTCGATGTACTCATCATAGTGGTCTCGTGTTGGAAAGCTAGACTCATCTAGCATGACCAAAGTCTGAGTTCTTCCCCGTACTCCTTCTGAGTTGCTTTGACTCATGTTGAGCTCCATGTAAAGGTAAGAGACGACTCTACTATAGGTAGAGTCGTCTTTCAAGCCCCATCTCTCGCTACATAGGAGGCATTGATGATCCTGTGAAGGATCTTCGAACGCTCTGTTCCAAGTGGGATTGCTATGCTCAGATTTTGGTCGGCAAAGGCAATCAACTGGAGATCATCCATTTGCTCTAGTTGATAGCTGCTAATCCCAAAGAACTGGTCAGGAGAGATCGTATTGAGACGCTGGCCGGATAGCGGCCCAGTCGTGTTGACCTGGGCCGCCGCTCCGGGCTTTGCCTGCGTCCCTACTTGGGGTTTACGACATCCCCAATGAACTGCTTCATGTACTCCATGAACTCTGGAAGGGTGCTGGCCTTTCCACTGGACGTCTTTCCGCCATTCGCATCCCAAACGTAGAGGTGGTGCAAGGCGGCCATGGTAGTAGCCGAGAACTGCTTCACCAGTGCGAGTTCGGCCTGAAGCGCCTTGTTGGCCTCCAAAGTTGCTTGGAGTCCAGCCCCCAACTGATCGATGCGCTGAATCAGATTGGAGAGGACAAGTCCTCCGTCCGCCTGTTGTGGCGCAGTCTGTGCCAGGGAAGGAGGAGGGGGAGCCATCACTGGAGCTGGGGCTGCCATGGGAGGAGCCATCGGGGTCGGCGCTGGCATTCCCATGGGTGGGGCGTACCCATCAGGCGGGGGAGCCATCCC